>Ga0187894_10000048_pt1 | contig 159721 bp, 134 predicted proteins | sample GBC1701081metaG_FD_136650 | JGI IMG/M metagenome (GOLD analysis project Ga0187894, IMG submission 136650) | White microbial mat communities from a lava cave in the Kipuka Kanohina Cave System on the Island of Hawaii, USA - GBC170108-1 metaG ... | reverse complement strand
TCGCGGCTCGGCCACTCAACGTATCGTCAAGATACGCCTTGCGGCCTCGCCGCTGCGATTGCCCGGCCTGACGGCATCTGCGCGGTCTCGCGACGGACCTTCATGAATAGTCCGGGCTAGTGGATCATCTCCATGAGGTCGCGGCACGGGAGGCTCTGCGATGCGGCGACGGCGGGATGGACGATCTCGCCTTGATAGATGTTGACTCCGGGGCGCAGCACGGAATCGCTCATGACCGCGTCGCGGAACCCCTGTCGCGCCAGCGACAGCACGTACGGGAGCGTCGCATTGGTCAGGGCGAAGGTCGAAGTCCGCGGCACCGCGCCAGGCATGTTGGCCACGCAGTAGTGAATCACGCCATCCACTTCGTAGACCGGATCGCTGTGCGTCGTCGCGCGCGTCGTCTCCACGCACCCTCCCTGGTCCACCGCGACATCCACGATGACCGACCCCTTCTTCATGCCGCCCAGCATCTCCCGCGTCACGAGGTGGGGAGCCCGGGCGCCGGCCACCAGCACGGCGCCGATGCAGAGATCGGCCCTGCGCAATGCCTCGGCGATATGCGTCCTGTTGGAGGCCAGGGTGACGACGCGCCCGCCGAAGATGTCGTCGAGATACTGCATCCGCCGCGGCGAGGACTCCAGGATCAGGACGCGGGCGCCGAGCCCGAGCGCCACCTTGGCCGCGTTGGTGCCGACCACGCCGCCGCCGATGATCACGATGTCGCCTGGCGGCACGCCGGGAACGCCCGGAAGCAGGATGCCGCGGCCGCCCGTGGTCTTCTGCAGATAGTAGGCGCCCACCAGGATCGACATCCTGCCGGCCACCTCGCTCATCGGCGTCAGGAGTGGCAGCGTGCCATACGAGTCGATCATGGTCTCGTAGGCGATGGCGGTGACGCCCGACTTCATGAGCGACGCGGTGAGCTCCGGCAGCGGGGCCAGGTGGAGGTAAGTGAAGAGGATCTGGCCCTTGCGGAAGCGCGCGACTTCGGATTTCTGGGGCTCCTTGACCTTGAGGATGAGATCCGCCTTCGCAAAGACCTCCTCCACGCTCCCCAGCCGCGCTCCGGCCTCTTCGTAGCGCTCGTCGGAGATGCCGCTGCCGTCCCCGGCGCCGCGCTCCACCAGGACGGAATGTCCCTCCTCCACGAGCGCGCGGACTCCGGCAGGAACGAGGCTGATGCGGTTCTCGTTGTCCTTGATTTCCCTGGGAACGCCGACCAGCATTTCCGTTCCGCCCGCCCCGTCCGGCTCCGCCGGCGCTGACTTACTCCACGCGGTCGATCTGCGCCTTCTGCAGCCGTCCGCTGAAATCCACGTAGACCGACTTCCATTCCGTGAAGATGTCGAGCACCGTGGTGCCCGCCTCCCGGTGGCCGTTGCCTGTCTTCTTGACACCCCCGAACGGGAGCTGCACTTCGGCGCCGATGGTGGAGGAATTCACATAGAAGATACCGGCCTCCACGTCGCGGATCGCCCGGAACGCCCGGTTCACGTCGCGCGTGAAGATCGCCCCCGAGAGGCCGTACTCGACGCCGTTGGCCACCCGGATGGCTTCCTCGAACCCGTCCACGGGAATGATCGACAGGACCGGGCCGAAGATCTCCTCCCGGGCGATGCGCATGGAAGGCTTGACATCGGTGAAGATCGTCGGCTCGTGGAACCAGCCGCGATCGAGTCCCTTGCCCTTCATCGCGTGGCCGCCGGTCAGGAGCCGCGCCCCTTCGGAGAGACCCACCTGCACCCACGACTCGACTGTCCTGCGCTGTGATTCGCTCACGCACGGACCCATTTCGACGCCTTCCTCCAGGCCGTTGCCCACGGTCAGCGCGCGGGCGCGCTGGACGATCCGCTCTGCGAAGGTGCCGGCCGCGCCGCGCTCCACGATGACCCTGCTGGTGGCCGTGCACCGCTGGCCCGTCGTTCCGAAGGCGCCCCACGTGCAGGCCTCCACGGCGAGATCCATGTCGGCATCCTCGAGGAGGATCATGGCGTTCTTGCCGCCCATCTCGAGGGAGCACTTCTTGTAGCTCTGGGCGCACGCCACGGCGATATCCCGGCCCACTTCGGTCGAGCCGGTGAAGGAGATCAGGCGGATCTCCGGGTGGGCAAGCAGCGGCTTTCCCACGGCGCCTCCCGCTCCCGTGACCATGTTGACCACGCCGGCAGGCACGCCCGCGTCGGCGAGGGCGGTGATGAAGTTCACGACGGAGAGTGGTGTGTCGGTCGCCGGCTTGATCACGACGGTGTTGCCGCACACGAGCGCCGGGAGGATCTTCCAGGAAGGGATCGCCATGGGGAAGTTCCAGGGCGTGATCATGCCGCACGTCCCCACCGGCACGCGCACGGACATGGCGAACTTGTCGGGCAGCTCCGCAGGAACCGTCTGGCCGAACAGCCGCCTCCCCTCGCCCGCAGCATAGAAGGCAGTATCGATCGCCTCCTGCACATCGCCGCGGGTCTCCTTGAGAACCTTCCCCATCTCGCGCGTCATGTCGCGCGCGTGGGCCTCCTTGCGCTCCGAGAGGATCTGGCCGGCGCGGTAGAGGATTTCAGCGCGGTGGGGAGCAGGCGTGAGACGCCAGGCGGGGCCCACTGCCGCTGCGGCAGCCACGGCCTGATCCACGTCGCGGCTGTCCGAGCGGGCGAACAGCCCGATCAGATCGCTGGTGTCGGCCGGGTTGCGGTTCTCGAACGTCTCACCCGAGATGGCGGGGACCCATGCGCCATTGATGAAATTGTTGAATGTCTTTGGCGAGCCCATGACATCTCCCGCGGCGGGCGCATCAGAAGTGAGCGCGGCGTGGCACGAGTGGAACTTGAATTTGGCGCAGGATATGCGGGCATCGCCGAGGGTGTCAAGAAAGGCGGGCTGGATCGGGCGTCACCAAACGTGTGACGGGAGCACGGCCGGGGGGTGGGTTATGAGTCCGTGCGGCGGGGACGGCGGCCGGTGGCGCTGGTGACCTGCGCCTCGAAATCCTCTTCGTCGATCCCCTGCGTCATGACCTGGCGCGATGCCAGCTTGAAGCAGCGCGCGGCCCTGAGCGCGTCCCCCAGCTGCTCGAAACATTCGCCCAGGAGCCACCACGCCACAGGGTGCTCGTTGTTGTCCTCCACCGCCCGGCGGAGGTACCAGAGAGCTTCGGCGGCATCGCCTGCCAGCAGCGATCGCCGTCCCAGCTCACGCCACCGCCCTGAGGGATCAGAGGGCCGCGCGCCGCCATGGCTCCCGCCCAACGTGCCGCCTGCCGACGAGGAGCGCCGGCCGCGTGCTCTCGAGTGCGCCATGCAGAGAAGCTCCTGGACCCCTTCAGGGTCGGATGATTCCTGGTTAAGTTCTGTTGAGCGCCCGATCCAGGTTCAGCTGACCCGGATGTCCGGCGGCCGGGCCAGTCAGCAGCTCTGCTCCGAGTGGGGGTAGGGCATGCTGCCGGCGTTCTCGTCTACTGGCCTTCGGCCGCCGGGTTCTCCGGCTGACTGCATGCAGCTTCGTGCGGCAGGTTCGGGAAAGCTCAACGCGGCCTGGACCACCCCTGGCCATTCCCTGCTCCCGGCTTCCTGTCCGCAGGCGGCTCCCAAGGGGTAGTCCACCCTGGATGCCCCAGGCGTCCAAGGCAGCAACATGAATGCCATGGGCCGTCACAAGGCCTGCCAGAGCGCCCGGTGGCCGGGCAACCTCTGGTGATTCAGCGCCTTACCCGACGGGCCAGGATTCCTCTAAGCTGCAGGCTTCAAGGGGCATTTCCGTGCCGGCGTCACGAAGCTGACGGGGATTCGGGGGCGAGAGCGGGGCGCCGCGGGCGGGAGAGGGTTTTCGCGGCAGTCAGAGTGATGACGGAGCGTCAGATTTCCGGCGCCCGGCATGTGAGGCAGAGGTCAGCCCGCGGTGCGCGTCTGGAGCTCCTTGAGCTTCTGCGCCACATCGCGGAACTTCGTGTTGGAGCCGTAGACTTCTTCGAACAGGTCGAGCGCCGGCTTGACCTCTCCCTGGGCCGCGAGCAGATCCGCAAGGTCGTACCTGAGTCCCAGAACGGTCTCTTCGTCCCGATCCCCTGCTGCCTCCAAACCACGGCGGTACCATTTCACGGCGAGGACCGGGAGTCCCTTTTCTCTAAAACAGATCCCGAGCATGCAGGCGCAGTCCACGAGCAGGCGGCGCTCCTTGGCGGCGAGCTGGAATTCACCGATCGCTTCGTCGAGGAGGCCCATCTCCTTGTAGGCGATGCCGAGGTTGTAATGCGTGTCGACATCCTCGGCGCCCACCTGCTGCTCGACCCCCTTCTTGAATGCTTCGACGATCTCGCTGAGGCTGGATCCTTCCGGCTCCGCCTCGGCGCTCGGCGCGACCACCTCGGCGGCCTCGTCGGCGAAAGTCAGAGCGCTGTCGATCTCGCCGGCCAGATCCAGGAGATCCTGTGAGGCAGCTGCCGAGGCGGCGGCCTGCTGGGCATGCTTGGCGGGAGGCGGCGGAGTCACTCCTCTCGGAGCGGCCTTCGGTTGCTCGGGCGGCACCGATTTCCGGACGGGGGCGGGTGCGGCCGGGCGGGATTCCGCCGCCGGAGCCTCCTCCTCCATCTCGATCTCGAACTCATCATGCTCCTCTTCATTGGCAGGTGCGGCCGCCGCCCGGCCAGGCCGGGCATCAGCCGCGGCCGCAGGCGCTTTCCGCGAGCTCGAAGCGATCGCATCCATCCGCCTGACGATCTCGGCATGCTTGCCGAACCGCTGCATGAGCCGTTGCAGGTTGCCGGACGCCTCCTGCATCATTCCCTGTCCGATGTAGAAGTCGACTTCCTGCAGTTCTTCACGCGGTGGGCCGTCGGCTGCATCCACCTCAGCCTCCGCGGCGGCACGGGCATCCCCGGCGGAAGATCCGAGCGGCTGACCCGAGGAGCGCACGGCGCGCTCGAGGACAGCCAGCTCGCTGTAATCCGGATCGAACCGGCGGAGCTCATCGAGCATCGACTCGGCCGCGGACTGATCTCCAGCCGCCAGGTGGGCGCGCACCAGCAGGTCGATCTGCTCGCGCGCAGCGGGACGGTTGCCGTCCTCCATGTAGATCTCGCGCAGCTTCTCGTGCGCCGGAACATGGGCAGGGAACTTCTCCACGACGGTGCCGAGCTGCTCGATGGCTCGATCGGCCAGCCCGTACTTCATGAAGACATCCGCCTCCGTCATGTGCTCCGTGATGAAGTCCTCGTCCTCGGGCTCCAGATTCAGGGGGGGAGGAAGGTCCGCGTGCATCGCCAGTCCGGCGGCTTCGGTCTGACCCGCGCTGCGGCGGCGCGGCGAGGCCGGCTCGGCGGCAGGCGCGGCTTCCTTCCTGGGAGCTGCTGCTGCCTGCTGCGGGGCAGGCGCGGGCGCGGCCTTCTGGGCGCCCGCCCGGGCCCTCGCCAGCTTCTCGCGCAGCTTGGCATCGCCGGGCAGCATCCGCGTCAGGTCTTCACCCAGTGGAATCGCCTCGTCGACCGCCCCCGCTTCGAGGCACAGATCCAGCAGCCGGCTCATCACGGCCGCACCCTGATCTCCGCTGCTCAGCGAACGCATCGCCTCGATGACGGCGCGCAGCAACGGGCGATCCTTCGACTCGCGCCAGCCCGTAGACTCGAGCACCGCAGCCGCTTCAACGGTCTTGCCTGCTTTCTTGAGCGCCGCACCCTGGGACGTGATGACGCCGGCGGCGGCCGTCTGGTCGCCCCGGGCGCCGAGGATCTGGGCCAGCACCAGATGATGCTCGCAACGAGCCGGCTCGATCTGCGCCAGGCGGCGGAAGATCTGCTCGGCCTCGTCATGCCGCTCCCGCTTCATGTGTGCCTGGCCGAGGATCGCCAGCAGCTCGGGCGCGTCCGCAGCATTCTTCAGCGCCTCGGTGGCGGTGCGCGCCGCTGCGTCCGGATCGTTTCCCTGGAGCTGATGCGACGCAAGCCGGCTCGCAAACTGGCGCGAGCCCTTGCCCATGCCCGAGGCCTTCTGCAGCATCGCCTTCGCTTCGTCGTGCCGGCCCTTTTTTTCGAGCTCCCCGGCCAGCGCGAGCATCTCCTCGGCGGCCTCCGCGCCGCGCCCATCCTTCTGAAGAAGATCGACAAGGCTGGTGCGCAGCTTCAGATTGCCCGGCTCCATCCTCGCCAGGAGCTGGTGCACGGCGATCGCCTTCTTGGTCTCGCCGGTCCGAGTGTAGTGCTCCACGACCTGCGCGTAGTGGGCTCTGGCCTCGTTCACCTGGCCCTGCTGGGCGAACAGGTCGCCGATGCGGTGCAGGGCCTCTATCGATGAGGAGTCCAGCTTCAGCACCTTCTTGTAGATCGCGATCGCCTTGCTGTAGAAGCCGTCCTTGGTGAACTGGGCGCCGATCTTGTTGAACTGGTGGATCGCTTCCGGCTTGCGGCCCAGGCGGGAATAGAGATCGCCGATCTTGTTGATCGTGATGACGTCGGAGGGGTTCTCCCTCACCAGCAGCTCGTACTGGGCGATGGCGGCGTCGACCTTTCCCTGCGCCGCCAGCTTGTCGGCCTGCTGGGCCATCTTCACGCGATCCTGCGCCACTCCGCCTCCAGAAGGCATGTCACGCGCGGTCAGCCGCGAATGAGAACGCGCGCTGTCCGCCCACGCCCCGGAAAGTCAGCCGGTGCAGCGTGCAGGCGCCCCGGCTGTCCAGCGCGGCCAGGTGCATCGAGGTACCATATCCCTTGTGGGCCGCGAAACCGAAGCCCGGGAAGATTCGGTCGTAGTGCTCCATGAGCCGGTCGCGGGCCACCTTCGCCAGGACGGAGGCCGCCGCGATCGACACGCTTCGGCGATCGCCGTGGATCACCGCGGTCTGTGGCAAAGGCACCGCCGGCAGGCGCACCGCATCCAGGAGCAGGTGGTCGGGGCGCACAGGCAGCGCCTCCACTGCGCGCTGCATCGCGCGCCGGGTCGCATTCAGGATGTTGACCTCGTCGATCTCGGCGGCCCCGGCAATGCCGATGCCCCATGCCTCGGCGCAGTGCAAGATGTGCCTCAGCACGGTATCCCTCCGGGAGGCCGTCAGTAATTTCGAATCGTTGACACCGGCAGGCCGGGTCCCCCGCCGCAGAATTACTGCAGCAGCGACAACCGGTCCCGCCAGGCAGCCGCGGCCCGCTTCGTCCAGTCCGGCCACGAGCCGGGCGCCGGTACGGCAAATCTTCTGCTCGCACCCCCATCCCGGCAAGTTTTTCAAGAGATCAGGCCTCGACTTCTGCGGTTACCTCCTGGCGCTCCCTGGCGGTCTTGATGCGGGCGGCCTTCCCCTGGCGCTTGCGCAGGTAATAGAGCTTGGCACGGCGCGTCTTTCCGCGGCTCACCACCTCTATTTTGCCGAGACTGGGAGAATTGAACGGAAAAATCCTCTCCACGCCGATCCCCACTGACACTTTTCTGACAGTGAAGGTGCGCCGGGCTCCCCCTCCCTTGATGGCCGTGACCACCCCCTCGAACACCTGGATGCGCTCCTTGTCGCCCTCCTTGACCTTCACGGCGACTTTGACCGTGTCCCCGGGGGTGAACTCCGGGATGCCCTTCTTCAGCTCGCCTTGCTCGATGGCTCTAATGACGCTCATGGCTCCTCCAGAACCTGTGGCTCGTTGTCGTCCTTCTCGGTATTCTCGCCGCGGCCTGCATCCGGGCGGCGGCGCCCAGGCTCCTGCGCCACCAGGTCGGGACGCAGGCGGCGTGTCGCATCTTCCGATTTCTCCTGGCGCCAGGCTTCGATCTCGTCATGGCGGCCGGAGCGCAGAACACCCGGCACCTCGAGTCCGTCGTAGACGGCCGGGCGCGTGTACTGCGGATATTGCAGCATTCCGTTGACGAACGAGTCTCGCAGCACAGACTCCCCCGCACCGACCACGCCGGGCACCAGCCGCGCCACGGCGTCAATCAGCACCATGGCAGCAAGCTCCCCGCCGGTGAGGACGTAGTCGCCGATCGAGATCTCTTCATCCACCAGCGATTCCCGCACCCGTTGATCCACCCCTTCATACCTTCCGCAGATCAGGATCAGCCGCCCGAACAGGCTCAGCCTCACGGCCTCCCTGTGACGCAGGGGCCGGCCCTGCGGAGACATCAGGATCGTGCGGCTCGCGGCGACGGGGTGCGCCGTCCTGACGTGCTCGACCGCCCTGAAGATCGGCTCCGGCTTCAGGAGCATCCCTCCGCCTCCGCCGTAGGGCTGATCGTCCACGCGCCGGTGAGGCGGATCGGCGAAGTCGCGCAGCGCGTGCAGGCGCACGGTCAGCAGGCCGTGATCGATCGCCCGCCTGAGGATCGTGCGCGTCAGGGGCGCTTCGATAATCTCGGGAAAGATCGTGATGACATCAAACTGCACTCACCCCTCCTTCGATCCGCTCTGAAGCTCGAGCAGCCCTTCGGGCGGGTCGATCATGATGACTCCCCGCGCGGGGCTGATCTCAACGCAGATCGGGCGCACCAGCGGGATGAGGGCCTCACCGGCCGGGGTCTGCACCACCAGCAGGCTCTGGCCTGCCGGCCGGATCACCTCACGGACCTGCCCCACCGTCGCCCCGTCGCGCCTTACGACCGTCATTCCCTCCAGCTCCCACGCGAAGTGGCTTCCTTCCCGCGGCGTCGCGGCATCCCTCCGGTGCATGAAGATCTCCTGCCCCACAAGGGCGCGGGCGCCGTCGACCGAATCGAAGCCGGACAGCTTCACCACGGCGCGTCCGCCCAGTCTCTTCAGGCTCTCGACTCGATGCTCTTCCGGACCCTGAGGGCGATTCAGGTAGACCGCCGGAAGCTCCGCGAGGCGCCGCGGGTCATCCGCATGAACGGTCACAACCACCTCCCCGCGCAGTCCGCGCACGCGATCCACCACTCCTATCAGGATCATCTCGGAGGGCTCCATCACGGAGCCTCCCTCTCCACGACCTCCAGCACCATCCGGCGCCGCTGCTTCATCGCGGCGGTGGCCAGCAGGCTGCGCAGCGCGCGCACCGTGCGGCCCTGCCGCCCGATCACCTTGCCGATGTCCTCGGGTGCCACCTCGAGCTCCATGACGGTCTCGCCGTCCTCGAGAAACTCGATCACCTGCACCTCGCCGGGACGATCCACCAGCGCCCGCGCGATCATGGCGATGAGGTCTTTCATGAAGTGATTGTCCTTTCCCCCGGCACTCTGCTAGGGGGCTGCTTTGCGCGCCTTGGCGATCAATCCCTTGACTCTCTCCGACGCGACGGCGCCTTTGCGGATCCAGGCCTCCACGCGAGGCAGGTCGATCTTGAAGGCGGCCGGCCGGCGCGTGGCGTCGTAGTGCCCCACCGTGTCCACCGCGGTGCTTCCCGGCCTGCGCCGGGAGTCCGACACGATGAGCCTGTAAAAGGGACGGTGCGTCGCCCCCTGTCTCGACATCCTGATTCTGAGCACGTTTCTGGTCCTCCAGTGATCCTTCCGGTGACTATCTTCCCCTGGCGCGTCCTCGAGGGAGCCGCATCTTTCCCAGCCCCCCCGGTCCCGTCTTCATTCCCAATGGCCCGCGCGACATCGTCTTCATCATCCGGCGCATCTGCGCATGCTGCTTGAGGAGCCGGTTCACATCCTGCACGCTGGTGCCCGAGCCGCGGGCAATCCGCCGGCGGCGGCTCCCGTTGATGATGGAGGGCGAGCGCCGCTCCTCCACCGTCATAGAATCCAGCATCGCCTCCGTCGCCTTCATTGCGCCTTCGTCCAGATCCGGCATCGCGCCCCCCGCTCCGAGCCCGGGGATCATCTCCATCAGAGAGGCCAGCGATCCCATCCGCTTCACCTTCCGCAGCTGGTCCCTGAAGTCCTCCAGCGAGAACTCCCCCTCCATCAGCGACTGCGCCATCGCCGCCGCGTCCTCGCCTTCGAAGGCCTCTTCGGCCTTCTCGATGAGGGTCATCACGTCGCCCATACCGATGATGCGCGACGCCATGCGATCGGGATGGAACAGCTCGAGGTCCTTCACCTTCTCTCCGACGGCCGCCAGCTTGATCGGCACGCTGGTGGTCTGCTTGATCGACAGCGCTGCGCCCCCGCGCGCGTCGCCGTCGAGCTTGGTCAGCACCACTCCGGTCAGCGGAAGGCTGTCTGCGAAGGCCCGGGCCGAGCTCACCGCGTCCTGCCCGGTCATGGCGTCCGCCACGTAGAGGATTTCGCGAGGCTCCAGAAGCCCCGCCATCTGCGTGATCTCCTGCATCATCGTCTTGTCCACATGCAGGCGCCCCGCCGTATCCACGATAAGGGTGTCGTACCCGATGGAGCGCGCGTGGGCCAGCGCCTGCCTGCAGATCTCCAGCGGCTCGCGGCAGCCCTGCGCGTCGAAGACGGCCAGGGCATTATCGCGGCCGAGCACCATGAGCTGATCCACCGCGGCAGGACGGTAGACATCGGCAGGCACCAGCAGCGGCGAGCGGCCCTTCCCCTTGAGCATCAGCGCCAGCTTCGCCGACGTCGAGGTCTTGCCGGATCCCTGGAGCCCCACCATGAGCACGACGGCGGGCTGCGGCCCGGAGAAATCGAGCGCTGCCCCGCCTCCTCCCAGCAGCTCCTGCAGCTCATCGCGCAGGATCTTCACGAGGTGCTGCGCGGGGGTCAGGCTCTCGAGCACCTCCTGTCCGAGCGCCTTTTCACGAACTTTTTCAATGAACACACGGGCCACCTGGAGGTTCACGTCGGCCTCCAGGAGGGCGGTCCTGATCTCGCGCAGGGTCTCACGGATGTTGGCTTCCGTGAGCTTTCCTTGTCCCCTGAGGTCCCGCAGGATCCTCTGGAGCCGGCCGGTCAGGTTCTCGAGCACGCGCGGCCCGCCTTTCCCGTGATGGAACCGCTCATTATAGCCGTCCGGAGTGGGCGGTCAAGGAGAAGATACTGTGCTGTCAGGGTTTAGAGCCCGGCCAGTGTTGATGTCCCGGCCTGTTGAAGCCGATGCAGCTCAGGCCGGCTTGAGCGAAAGGAAGTGGCCGAGCTTCTCCTTCTTGGTGCGCAGGTAGTCCAGCGTGTGGCCGGAAGATGGGATCTCGAGGGGAACGCGATCGACGATCTCGATGCCATAGCCGCGCAGGCCGATGAATTTTCTCGGGTTGTTGGTCATGAGGCGGATCTGGTTGACCCCCAGGTCGCACAGGATCTGCGCCCCGATCCCGTAGTCCCGCTGATCGGCCTTGAAGCCCAGCGTCTCGTTGGCGGCGACCGTGTCCTCGCCTGCATCCTGAAGCTCGTAGGCCCGGAGCTTGTTCTCCAGGCCGATCCCGCGCCCTTCCTGCCGCAGGTAGACCAGCACCCCCCTGCCCGCCGCGGCGATCAGCTCCATGGCACGGTGGAGCTGCGGGCCGCAATCGCACCGCAGCGATCCCAGCACGTCGCCCGTGAAGCACTCGCTGTGCACGCGGACCAGGGTGGGCTCGTCCATGTGCACATCGCCCAGCACCAGCGCCAGGTGAGTCTTTTCCTCCAGGATGCTCTCGTAGGCGACCAGCTTGAACTCCCCGTGGCTGGTGGGAAGTTTGGGCGAGGCCACGCGCCGGATGAGCCGCTCCGTGCGCATCCGGTAGCGGATGAGCGAGGCAACGGAGACCATCCTGAGCCCGTGCTGCCGGGCGAAATCGGCAAGCTGCGGCACGCGGGACATCGTTCCATCCTCGTTCATCACCTCGCAGATCACCCCTGCGGGACGTAGACCGGCCAGTGACGCAAGATCGACGATCGCCTCGGTCTGTCCGGCCCGCTTGAGCACCCCGCCGCGCGCGGCGCGCAGCGGGAACACATGTCCCGGCCGCGTCAGATCGGAAGGCTTCGTGGCCGGATCGACGGCCACCCGGACGGTGCGCGAGCGGTCCGCGGCGGAAATCCCCGTGGTGACGCCGCGCCGCGCTTCCACCGAGACACAGAACGCCGTGCCGTAGGGGCTGGTGTTCTGCTCCACCATGAGAGGGATCTCCAGCTGCCGGAGACGCTCCTCGGTCATCGGCATGCAGATCAGCCCGCGGCCATGACGCGCCATGAAATTGATGTGATCGGCGGTCGCCTTTTCCGCCGCGACGGCCAGATCGCCCTCGTTTTCGCGGTCCTCATCATCCACGATGATGACCATCTTTCCGGATCGCAGGTCCTCGAGGGCTTCCTCGATCGTCGCGAATACCGGCCCCCTGGGGCCGGGCTTCCTGGCTGATCCTTTCTTCATCTCTTCCTCGCGCCCGCCTTCGCCGCGACCCTCCTCCGGGCCAGCAGTGCGGCGGCGTACTTTCCCAGAATGTCCGCTTCCAGGTTCACATCCGAACCGGCCTCCAGCGCACCCAGGTTCGTGCTTCCGAGGGTGTGCGGGATCAGGGCCACCTCAAAGCGCGTCGGCGTCACCGACGCGACCGTGAGGCTGACTCCATTGATGGCGACGGACCCCTTTTCAACGATGAGATGCCGGAGGCTTCGTGGTAATTCTACGACGAGACGGGCCTCTCCGGGAGCCCGGCGCAGCCGGGAGACCCGGGCGCGCGCATCGACATGCCCCTGGACGAAGTGGCCCCCCAGCTCGCCGCGCGCGCTGAGCGGGCGCTCCAGATTGACCCGCCTTCCAGGCGTGGGCCGGTTCAGGATGCTGCGGCGGGCCGTTTCGGCCACCACGTGAGCCGTGAAGGCCGCCTGTCCCACCCGGATGGCCGTCAGGCACACGCCATCGACCGCCACGCTGCCTCCCCGCCTGAGGCCGCGCACCGTGCGGGGGGCTTCGATACGCAAATCCCATCCGCTGCCGCGGCGGACCGCCGCTCTCACGGTTCCCATCTCCGTCACGATGCCGGTGAACACCTCAGCTCCGCACGACGCGGGCCTCGATCAGCAGATCGGTGCCCGAGGGCCTGCAGGTCATCCCGTCCAGCCTGATCGCATGGCGCAGGCTCCGGGCATCGCGCCCCCCCACGAGCGGCACGGCACGGTGGCCTCCCAGGAGCAGCGGTGCCGCGAACAGGGCCACCCGATCCACCACGCCGGCATGCAGCGCGGAGGCGATCAGCTCGCCTCCTCCTTCGATGAGCACCTGCGTGACGCGGTGCGCGGCGAGGTCCGTCATGACGGCGCGCAGGCTGACGCCGCCGCGGCCGGCAGGCACGCAGCGCACTTGCGCGCCCACGCGCTCCAGCGCGGCCCGGCGGGAACGCGAGACTCCTCTGACCGTGTAGATGATGACCTGTCCCCCGCGCCGGCCCGACAGCATCCGGCATCCCGGATCGATCCGCAGCTTCGCGTCCACCACGATGCGCTGGGGCTGGCGTCCCAGCCTGCCGCGGGCGGTGAGCCGCGGATTGTCCGCGGCCACGGTGCGGGCACCCACCATGATGGCGTCGCTCTGCGCGCGCCACATGTGGACCAGCCTGCGGGAGACGGCCCCGGAGATCCAGCGTGAGGCTCCGCGCGCCGTGGCGATCCGTCCATCCAGCGTCATGGCCGCCTTGACGATCACCAGGGGTCGCCCGCGGGTGATCGCGGTCAGGTAGGCCTCGTTGAGCGCGCGGGCCTGCGGCGCCAGCAGACCCACCGCGACCCGCACTCCCGATCGTCTCAGCGCAGCGAAGCCACGGCCGCGCACCTTGCTGAAGGGATCGACATGAGCGGCCACCACCTTGCGGATCCCCGCCGCGACGATCGCGTCCACACAGGGAGGCGTCCTTCCGAAATGGGCGCACGGCTCGAGATTGGAATAGAGCGTGGCTCCACGCGCCCGCGCGCCGGCCCGGTGCAGCGCCAGAGCCTCCGCATGCGGCCTGCCGGCCCTGGTGTGCCAGGCCTCTGCCACGACGCGGCCGTCCCTGGCCACGACGGCTCCCACCATTGGATTGGGGCTGGTCAGTCCGCGCGCGCGCGCCGCCAGCTCGAGACAGCGCTGCATCATGGCCATGTCGCGCTCACTGTATCGCGGCGCCGGCACTGGCATGATTTCAGGCCGCCGGACGTGGAGCGAGCAGCCCCTCGACATAGTCGGGAAGCGAGAACTCCAGCAGATCCTCCACGGCCTCTCCCACACCGATGTACCTGAGGGGAATCCCGAGGGCCCGCGCCACCCCGATCGCCACGCCGCCCTTCGCGGTGCCGTCCAGCTTCGTCAGCACGAGGCCCGTGATGCGGCCTGCCTTGAGAAACTCGCGTGCCTGCGCGATGCCGTTCTGGCCCGTGGTGGCGTCAATGACCAGAAGCGACTCGTGCGGGGCTCCCTCCACTTCGCGCCCGGCAATCCGGTAGATCTTCTCGAGCTCCTTCATGAGGGGGGTCTTCGTGTGGAGGCGGCCCGCGGTGTCCACGATGACGAAATCGGACTGCCGCGCCGTGGCGGCCTTCAGCGCGTCGAAGACGACCGCCGAGGGATCGGAGCCATCCTGGTGCCGGATCAGGTCCACCCCCACGCGCTGCGCCCAGACCTCGAGCTGATCGATGGCCGCGGCGCGAAACGTGTCCGCAGCCGCAAGCAGCCCGCGCTCTCCCCGCGCCGTCATGCGGGCGGCCAGCTTGGCCGCGGTGGTGGTCTTGCCGGCGCCATTGACGCCCACCAGGAATGTCACGCGGGGTTTCGCGGGCGGCTCCCGCCCTGCACCCGGCGATGGAGGCTGCGGCGCGGCACTCAGCGCCGCGATGCCCCTGGCCAGCAGACCGCTCAGGTCAGCCACCGACGCGATCGTGCGGTCCGGCCCCGCCGCGCGGCGGATCTCTGCAACCAGCTCGGCCGACATCGCGGGGCCGACATCGGCCTGGATCAGGATCTCCTCGAGATCCTCGAGCACATCATCCAGACGCCGTGCCGCTCCGGGCTGGAAGAGCTGGGAGAGCCGGGACATCAGGCCGTCGCGTGTGCGGGACAGTCCCTCCGTGAGGCGGGAGAACAGCTTCATGATGGATTGTTGAGTCTCCGGATCTCTTCGTCGGCGCGGGCTGCCAGGGGTCCGTCCGGCGAGATCCGGCGCACCCTCTCCAAATGCTGGCGCGCCTTGGTCTGCTCGCCCGCCTGGATCAGCGCCAGACCGATGCGCAGGTGCAGGTCGGCCGACTGATCCATGCCCACGAGCGCGTCCTGGTACGCGCGGAGAGCCTCTTTGTTCTTCCCCATCTGTTCCCAGGTGACCCCCAGCTCGTAGTAGCCGCGCGCGTACGAGCTGTTCAGACTGACGGCCTTCTGCAGGCTCTGGATCGCCGGGTCCATCTTCCCCTGCAGCCGGTGGAGCATGCCGATGTTGAGATGGATCTTCTCGGGAGTGGGATAGGTCAGGTCTTTGAGTGCGAGCTGGTATTCCGCCATGGCATCGTCGAAACGCTGCAGCTGAACCAGCGCATACCCCTTCCAGTTGCGCGCCTCTGTGTAGTTCTTGTCCAGATCGAGCACGCGGCTGAACTCCTTGAGGGCTTCGTCCACTTCATCCATTGCGAACAGGATCTGTCCACGCAGCTGGTGGCCGGGGACATACTTGTTGTCGGCTGCCAGCGCCGCGTCGACGGTGGAGAGGGCCTCAGGGTACCGGCCCGCATCGAACATCGTGCTCGCCAGCTTGAGATGGCTTGAGGCGAACTTGGGGTGTTTTTCTTCCTTCGCGAGCGCGGGACCGGTCAGGGCGCAGATCAGAGCCACGATCCCGATCAGGATCCTCAGCCCGGCCTTCATTCCGCGGTCCGGAATCGATCCCTGCATGTGATTCCACTGGTTCATCTGATTCACCTCCTGGGCACCCCCGGCGCGTGGGAGGCGCCCTTGCGGGACCTCCCAGGTGCGGGGAGCATTCTATTTCTCCAGGCTCGCGCCGTCATGGGCGCGGGCCCGTGAAAAACCTGGCCAGAAAACTCCCCTTCCTGCGCACGGCTTCCAGGGGCGGATCGGGGTCGATCTCCTCCCCCTGGGTGATTGCCCGGGGGTAACGCTCGGTCATGAGGGCTGCGCGCTCGGCTCCGAAGCGGCGCGCGATCTCCTCGCGCGCTTCCGCGAGGACCGGACGACGGTATGACGTATCGTGGGCATCAGAGGCCACGACATGCGCCAGATTGCGCTCCACCATCGACAGCGCGGCGCGCTGGCTGCGATCCCCGAACTGACCGGTGAGGCTCCCCCCGGTGATCTGGCCCAGCGCGCCCATCACGATCAGCTTGTGGAGCCGTTCGACATCGTCCATGAACCAGCCGATCCGCTCCGGATGCGCGATGACGGGCGTGATGGAGGCCAGTCTCAGTCTGTAGACCATCTCCTCGACTCCTGTCAGCACCTTCTGGAACGGAAACTCCAGAAGCAGGTACCGGCCCATATCGCCGTAGGTCATCAGATCGTTCTCCTTCACCCGGATCAGGATGTCGGGAGAGATATGCACCTCCGCTCCCTTCACCAGCTCCAGGTCGATTCCAGCCTCCTGCACCGAGCGCGACAGGGCGTCGAACGGGCCTTCGATCGTCGTGCGCCGGTTGACGAACCGGAAGTCGATGTGAGGGGTGCAGACCGTGCGGCGCACCCCATCCGCCGCGGCGATCCGGCACAGCTCGACTGACTCCTCCAGGCTCCGCGAGCCGTCATCGATTCCAGGCAGGATATGGGAGTGCAGATCGATCAATGGCCGCCCCGTCGCGGCCGGACAGGCCGCAGGGGCAATCTAGTTGCTGGGGAGCCCCGCGTCACGTGACGATCTCCCCGCTGAGCCCTGGCCCGCCCCATCTCAACCAGACTCGCGCTTCAGCTCCCGGGAGAGCAGATCCCGGATCGCATCGGCCGGTGGCTTGTTTTCGTAAAGGACGGCGTGGACCTCATTGATGATGGGGGTCTCCACCCCGGCCCGCCGGGCGAGCTCGCGGGCCGACGCGGCCGTTCTGACCCCCTCGATGACCATCGGCGTGGACGACAGGTGCTCCGCCAGCCCGGTTCCCCGCCCCAGGGCCAGCCCCAGTCCCCGGTTGCGCGAGAGGCCCCCAGTGCAGGTCAGGACGAGGTCTCCCAGCCCGGCCAGGCCTGAGAGGGTTTCGCGCCGCGCGCCGAGCGCCTCCCCGAGTCGGCTCATCTCGGCAAGGCCGCGCGTGATGAGAGCCGCGCGCGTGTTGTGGCCGAGTCCGAGCCCTTCCACCACACCAGCTCCGATGGCAAAGACATTCTTCAGCCCGCCGCCCAGCTCCACTCCGATCACATCGTCCGTGGTGTACAACCTCAGCGATCCGCCCGAAAAAAGCCGCTGCAGCCGCGCGGCAAGCCCGGCATCCTGGCTTGCGGCGACCAGCGCCGTCGGATCGCCGCGCGCCACCTCCTGCGCAAATGATGGCCCAGAGAGGCTTGCGATCGGGTGCGCTCCGGCCGCGTCCCGGGCCACCTCGGAGAGGCGCATGAGCGTGCCGTTTTCTATTCCCTTGGAGGCGATCGCCAGGCAGGCTTCCGGCTCCAGGAGGCCGCGGGCCTGCTCCAGCACTTGGCGGCAGTGGTGCGAGGGGACGACCACGATCACGATGCGCGCCTGCGCGAGCGCTTCATCCAGCCGCTGTGTGGGGGTGACGCCCGCAGCAAGCACATGGCCGGGCAGGTATTTCCCGTTGATGCGCGACGCGGCCATGCGCTGCGCCAGCCCGGGATCGTGAACCCACAGGCGCAGCGAATGACCGAGCCGCGCGGCATGAACCGCCAGCGCGGTGCCCCAGGAGCCTCCACCCAGGATCGCGATCACCGGCCGCTCTTGCGTGGCGCTCATGTCGAGCTTCCTCCTCCCCCCGAGATCGCCGCCTCCGTGCCGCCGGCGATCCGGCGCAGATTCGAACGATGTCTGAGGATCACGAGCCCGACGCTGGCGCCCGCCGAGATGAGCAGCGCGCGATCCGGCTGCAGCCACCAGACAAGCAGCGGCAGCGCCAGTCCGGCCAGGATCGAGCCGATCGAGACGATGCGCGTGATCAGCACCGTCGCTGTGAATATCCCAAGGCAGATCGCCATCGGCAGCGGGGCCGGCACGAAATAGGCGCCGCACCCCGTGGCAATCCCCTTGCCGCCCTTGAAGCCAAGATAGACAGGGTAGCAGTGGCCCAGCACGGCCACGAATGCCGCCGCGGCCACCCACCGCGGGTCATCTTCCCCGAGCAACGCGCGCGCCAGCGCCACGCCGAGCGCCCCTTTGCCCGCATCCAGAAGGAGCGTGGCGACACCCTGGAGCTTTCCGGAAGTCCTGAAGACATTCGTCGCCCCGATGTTGCCGCTCCCCTCGCCGCGGAGGTCCCGTCCACGGGAGGCCCTCACAATGAGGAAGCCGAACGGGATCGCCGCCAGCAGGTAGACCCACAGGAGCACGGCGAACCCGGTGATCACAGTGGAAACTCTCTGAGGTTTCTGTAGGACGCGCCCTGGGGGCTCAGCATACTCTGGAAGAGGGTGACCCTGTCGACGGCGAGCTCTCCGAGATCGAGCTGCCTGCCGGACCAGACCGCCTGCGCCAGCCCGGGTGGGGGGCCTTCATCGCCCACGCGCGCCAGAGTCAGATGGGGTGAGAAGGGCCGCCGCTCCGGAGGATAACCGGCGCGCACGCAGGCCCGCTCCACCAGCTCGCGCAAGGCGGCCAGCGAGCCGCCCGGCGCGGTCACGCCAACCCAGACCACCCGGGCTCTGCGGCCGGGCCCCTCGGGAAAGAGGCCCAGGCCGGCGACACTTGCAGCGAAGGGAGCAAGGGCGCCGCGGAGCCCGGCGCTCAGCTCGGCCTCGAGCCCCGGGACGCCGGTCTCGGCAACCTCGCCGAGGAACTTGAGCGTCAGGTGGATCCCCTCGGGCCTCACCCATCTCAGGCCGGGCAGCTCGCCGCGCAGCGCCTGGATCAGGCCGCGCAGCGCCGCAGAGATCGGCTCGGGAAGAGCAACCGCGACGAAGAGTCTCACGCGGAGGCCAGAAGCTCGCCGCGCATCAGATGCAGCGCGAGCCGCGCGGCAAAGAGACGGTTCGTGTAGCGATCTCCGCCCAGCATGAAACGGCGCGGCGCGCAGCCGCCCGCGCCGGCCACGGCGATGAAGGTCAGACCGACCGGCTTGGCGGCCGTGCCTCCGCCAGGGCCGGCGACGCCGGTGATCCCGATGCCGAAGTCGGCCCCGGCGAGCGCCCGGGCCGCCTCAGCCATGCTCCGCGCCACCTCGGCGCTCACGGCGCCGTGGCTGTCGATCGCTTCCTTGTCAACTCCCAGGCTCAGGGTCTTGGAGCTGTTCGTGTAGGTGATCCAGCCTTGCCTGTACCACTCCGATGCCCCCGGCACGCGCGTGATGAGCTGGCCCAGCAGTCCGCCGGTGCACGACTCGGCGCTGGCGAGCGTCAGGCTGCGCTGCCGCATCAGGCGGCCCACGGCGTGCTCGAGTCCTTCGTCGAGATCCTCGGTGAAGATGCGATCCCCCAGCCGGGCGCGCGCCGCCGAGGCCGCCCGCTCAAGCCAGGCTTCATGGCGCGAGCGCAGGATGACCGAGATCTCTCCCGGCGATGCGAGCAGCGTGAGAGCACCCGGTGTGCCGGCCCCGTGCACGAAGAGACCTTCCAGCGCCTCCTCCACCTCGGCCTCGGCCATCCCGGCGACCTTGAACCTGCTCGTCTGCATCGCTTGCGTCGATCGCGAGGTGCCTGCCTCCTGGAGGCGCGGCAGCACCTCGGCCGTCATGAGGTGCTCCATCTCATGCGGGACGCCCGGGATGAGGAAGAACCGGGTTCCCGAGGGTCGGCTGACGAGCAGTCCCGGCGCCGTCCCTGCACGGTTGTCGAGAACAAGCGCGGTAGCTGGAACCTGCGCCTGCCGCGCCGCCCAGGCCGACATCCTGATCCCCCGCGATCGGGCGCGCTCGGCGATGCGCGCGTGGATCGTCGGATCCTCGCGCAGCTGCAGACCGAAGGCGCGGCTGAGCCCTTCGCGCGTCAGATCGTCGCTGGTGGGCCCCAGGCCGCCTGTGACCACCACGACTCCGGTACGGCCGTCGAGATCGCGCAACGCCGCGGCGATCTCCGCCTCATCGTCGGGCAGCAGCAGCCGCCGGGTCACGTCGAAACCCAGGTCAGAGAGGCGCGCGGCGATCCACGATCCGTTGGTGTCCTGCCGGCCGTCCAGGATCAGCTCGGTGCCGATCGCCACGAGTGCCGCGCTGCGGGCGGCGCCGGCCTCCATCAGGAAGCGGGGCGTGCCGCGCCGCTGTTGCGCGACCCCGCCGGCGTGGCGTGGCTGTCCTTCGTCTGCAGCTCCGCGATCCGTTGCATGAGCAGCTCGGCGAACGACTCGAGCTGCTGGCGCGTGGCGCGTCCGGCATGCTCCGGGAACCGGATCGGCTGGCCGAAAACGACTGACATCTTGTACGGCCTCGGGAAGATCGCTCCCACGGGCATGACGCGATAGGCTCCCAGGATTGCCACGGGGATGACCGGCGCGCCGGTGCGCGAAGCCAGCAGCGCGGCGCCCGCCTTGGCCGGCCCGAGATCTCCGCCGGGCATCCGCTGTCCCTCCGGGAAGATCCCGATGGCGCCTCCATTGTGCAGCGTGCGCAGCGCGGTTCTGATCGCGGCGGGATCGGGGACATCGGGAGCCACCGAGATCGCGCCCATCATGTAATAGAACCAGCGGAGCCGCCACAGCGAGTAGATCGGCTGGGTAATCATGAAGGTGAGCCTGCGCGGGCAGGCGCTTCCCAGAATGGTGGCGTCGACATAGGAGACATGGTTCGCCGCGACGATGCAGGATCCGTGGCGCGGCACATGCCCCCCGCCGTGCACCGAGAGCCTGACCCAGATGCGGGTCACGGGCCAGGCCATCGTCTTGATGCTCCAGTAGAAGGCGATCCGCGATCGCCGGATGATCCGCGAGATCACCTCGACGCCGCCTCCTCCCGGACGGACGGCGCGATGAACCCGCCCGAGACGATCAGCTTGAGCCCTTCCTCAACGCTCATGTCGGCCACGGGGGCCTCATCGCGGGGCACCACGATCGTGTACCCCGACGTCGGGATCGGAGTGGTAGGCACGAAGACGTAGACACACTCTTCGAGGGGCCGCTGTGGGAGGATACCTGTCGCCGAAGCGGTCACGAACCCGAGACTCCAGACCCCGCGCCGCGGGAACTCCACGATCACCACCTCGCGGAACGTTCCGCTGCCACTGGCCCGCAGGGCATCCATGAGCTGGCGCGCCGAGCCGTAGAACCACTTCACCAGGGGGATGCGCATGAGCAGTCTCTCGACCACGTCGTAGAGCCGCCGTCCGGCATAGTGGCCTCCGATGACTCCCACCAGCAGAACGATGAGGAAAGTCACGGCGAGGGCCAGCAGCGGCAGGAGGAACCGGAAGGCGGGCGAGTCTGCCGCCGCCATGCCCCCCGGCAGCATCAGGGAGAGCAACCGTCGCACCAGCGGGCCGGCCGAGGCGGTGACCGCGTAGAACAGCCAGCGCAGAAGGGCAATCGTGATTGCGAGCGGGAGGATCAGGAGGATCCCCTGCACGAATCGATAGCGCACGGCTGCCATGAACCGGTTCATCGGGACTGGTCCTTCACGGTGAGCACACGCGAGAACTTGAAGAAGTAGTCCACCGCGGAGAGCACCGCCAGCGTCACGACGATCCACAGCGCGATGAGGCCGAGGATCCGCGTGAAGGATCCGATCAGCGCGCGGGGGCCCCAGGGATGATCACCAAAGATCAGCAGCACGATCGCCACGACCTGCGAGATCATCTTCCCCTTGCCCCATCGGGAGGCGGCGATGGTGATGCCCCGGGCGGCGGCGACGCTGCGCAGCCCCGTCACCGCGAATTCACGCCCGATGATGATCACCACCATCCAGGCGGGAGCCAGCGGGTCACCGTCCTGCCCGCGCACTTCCACCAGCGAGATGAACGCGGCGGAGACCAGGAGCTTGTCAGCCAGCGGATCCAGCAGCATCCCGAGCGTCGTGATCTGCCCGCGCTTGCGCGCCAGGTAGCCGTCGAGGAAATCCGTCGAGGCCGCCATGAGGAAGACAGCGACGCCCCAGAGCTCCTTCCCCTCGAACTTGGTCAGCAGAATGGCGACCAGGATCGGAACGAGGAAAATGCGCAGCAGCGTGAGTGCGTTGGGGAGGTTCAGCATGTCCCATCTGCCCCGTCCGGCCATGCCTGCGGGGGCATCGCGGCAACGCGCCATCCGCATCGAGACGCGGGCCGCGACCTTACCACCCTGATCGTCGCCCGGTCAAACTCCTTGATGGCAAAGACGCCCTGTGTCAGGATCGCGCCCCTCGCGAAGGAGCTTCCCGGGAATGATCAGGTTCGGCACCGACGGCTGGCGCGCCGTGATTGCGGAGGAGTTCACGCTCCGGAATGTCCGGCGCGTCTGCTCCGGGATCGATCGCGCCTTCAGGGTCCCCGGCGCGTCTCCGGGTCTTGCCGTCGTGGGCCACGACACCCGGTTCCTGTCCCGCCGCTTCGCCGAGTCCGCCGCGGCCACGCTGCTGGCCGCCGGCTGGCGCGTGCAGCTCTGCCCTGCGGCGAGCCCCACCCCCGCCGCGTCCTGTCAGGTGGCGGCGTCAGGCGCCGCGTTCGCCGTCGTGATCACCGCAAGCCACAATGCCGCGCCGTTCAGCGGAGTCAAGATCAAGGACTCCTCGGGAGCCTCGGCTGCGCCGTCGATCACGGCGGCCGTGGAGCAGGAGATCCCCGACGAGCCGGGCCCCCTTGCAGACCTCGTCGAGGCGCGCCGGACCGGCAGGCTGGAGGATCTCTCCTTCGCCGCGGCGCACAGGGAGCGGCTCTCGCGCATGGCGGATCTTGCGGCGATCCGCAGCTCCGGCCTCAGGGTGGTGTGGGATCCGATGCATGGCGCCGCCGGGCGGCTGCTCGAAGAGCTCCTGGCCGGCGGCGCGGCGCAGGTCACCACGCTGCATGCCGAGCCCGATCCGCTCTTCGGCGGAGTCCACCCCGAGCCGCTCGAGCGGAATCTGGAGGAGCTGCGCAGCCAGGTGATCGCACGGCGCGCCGCCGCTGGCCTGGCCACCGATGGCGACGGCGATCGCATCGGAGCATTCGACGAGACGGGACAGTTCGTCTCGCCTCTGCGCCTGGCCCCGCTGCTGGCATGGAGCCTCATCCGGAAGGGGCGCAGCGGTCCGCTCGCCAAGACCTTCGCCAATACGATCCTGCTGGACCGCATCGCGCAGAGGTACGGCCTGCCGTTCAGCACCTTCCCCGTAGGCTTCAAATACATCGCCTCGGAGATGCAGGCAGGCCGGCTTCTGCTGGGGGGCGAGGAAAGCGGCGGGATCGGAGTGGAGGGGTTCATTCCGGAGAGAGACGGCACGATGGTCTCGCTGCTCCTGCTCCAGGCGATGGTGGACAGCGGCTCAACGTTGTCCGCAATGGTGGGCGAGCTGACGCGGGAGTTTGGAGAGACCTTCTACGCGCGGCGCGACCTGGCCCTGCCCGCGGAGGCCGGCCGGCAGATCGTCGAGCGTCTGCGTGCGGCGCCGCCGGCGGCGCTCGGCGGACTGCGGATCACCGGCGCCGATCCGCTCGATGGGATCAAGCTCCTGTTCGGAGATGAAGGATGGATTCTCTTCCGTGCATCGGGCACGGAGCCTGTCCTGAGGGTCTACTCCGAGGCTCCCACCCGGGAGTCGCTCGACGCCGTGATGTCCGAGGCGGTGCGGCTGGCCGAAGCCGCGCAGTCCTGAGCTCTGCGCTTCTCATTCAAGACTTGACATTTTTTTACATGGATTTGTAGGATCACTCCGAAGTTCCCATCTGCCCGACAGTCGGTTCCAGACTCAGCCGGATCACCGCAGCAGGGCCGGACGCCAGCTTCCGGCCCGGTGCGCGATGGTGGAGATGTGCATGAGTGAGATTGTCGCGGGCGGACGGCCGATCACGCCCTCAGCGCTTCACCACCAGCGCGTCCCGCCTGATCCCGAAGCGGCGCTGCGGGCCATCCAGATGGGCGATGCCGTCCGGGCCCGCGCCATCGCCGCCGGCATAATGGCCCGGATGGCCTTGGCCGCGCCCGATCCCCGCGTCCAGGCGCTGCTGGCCTTCGATCTCATCTGCCGCGCACGGCGGCTCGTGTGGCCAGCCGGCGAGGGGGCGCGCACCGAGATCCAGGCCCAGGCAGCCATCGGGGAGACGCTGCTGCGCGGCGCTGATTCCGGCGAGCTGCATGAGACCTTCCTGCGCTTCTGGGATCACCTCGCCCGGCGCGCCGATCGCAGCCGGCGTCCCGCCCACCCTGCCGTGGATCTCGCACGGGTCCACATCCGGAAGCACTACGTGAGTAAGCTGTCGCTCGCCGACATCGCCCAAGTGGCGCAGGTCTCGCGCAACTACCTGTCGCATCTGTTCCGCAAGCACTGCGGCGTGACCGTGGTGGGATTCATCCACCAGATCCGGATGAAGCAGGCCGTCCGGCTGATGACGCGCAGCGACGTGAAAGTGGCCGAGGTGGCGCGCCGCGTCGGGTACACCACCTACCGTGACTTCCACCGCAACTTCGTCCGCCTCCACGACGCACCGCCACGCCGCTACAGGCTCAGCCGGATGGCGTCCGAAACAGCCGGCCCGGAGTGAGCCGGCAGGCACTGCTCACGCCGCGGAGAGAATACGCCGCTCAAGGATCGCGCGCCGCGCGCGGGAAAGAAACGATGCGCGCGCAGCGCCGACCATGAGATGCATCAGCTCGGCGCGCCCGAATCTGAAGCGCTGCGCCAGAATGCCCAGCTCGGCAGTCAGGCTGGTACCGAAGATGGCCGCGTCATCCGAGCCGATCACGAGCGGAACTCCCGCGTCGTAGAGCCGGCGGACCGGATGGCCGGTCCATGAACGGACCGCTCCGGTGCGCAGGTTGCTCGTGGGACAGACCTCGAGTGGAACGCCGCGCCGTGCCAGTCTTCCGAGGATCGCGGGGTCGGCGGCCGCGGCGATCCCGTGCCCGATGCGGCGGATGCCCGGCAAATCCAGAGCCGCGGCCACTCCGCGGGGATCGCCGGCTTCCCCGGCGTGGATGACCGTGGCCATGCCCAGCCGCCGCGCCAGCGTGAATCCTCCGCGGAAATCCCCTGCCGGCAGCGACGCCTCGTCTCCACCCAGGCCGACGGCAGCCAGCCCCCGGCCGGCCCACGGCGCCGAGGCGCGCACCACGCGCTCGAACCAGTCCGGCCCCCATTGCCGCACTCCGTCCAGGATGTACAGCACGCTTTGTCCGCCTGCGCGCGCCTGGCTGTGCCGCGCGGCGAGAAGTCCCTCCATGATGGCCGCCAGGGGAACGCCCCGCCTGAGGAAGACCTGCGGCGAGAACATCACCTCGGCATGCTGGATATTCTGGCGGCGCAGCCAGACGATCAGGGCGCGGGCGGCTTCCTCGAAGTCGCGTGCCTCCACCAGCAGATCGCAGACGGCGCCGAAGTGGCGCAGAAAGCCGGCGAGGTCGCTGAATCGCGGCGGCCGCGGCACGGGAAGACCACGGCGCGCGGCGATGCGGGCCAGCGCGGCGCGGGGGATCGAGCCTTCCAGGTGGATGTGAAGCTCTATCTTGGGCAGGCGCCGGATGAAATCGGCTCCCACAGCCATCTCAGGTGAGCAGGTCGAGGATGGCCTCACCCTCTCCTTCGAGGCGGATCGCGCCGGCGCCGTCCCGGTCGGCGGGCCGCAGCAGATCGTCGAGCCTGCCGGGAGAGTTCGGACGCGCCCTGAGGCCGTCCGTCCAGCAGAGGAGGTCGCGGGGACTGGCAAGCAGCGTCTCGTCGGCGCGCAGCTTGAGCAGGCGGGGTCTGCGCCCCGCGGCGAGCGCGATCACGCCTTCCCCTGAGAGATGCAGCGCACCGGTCAGGATCTCGCCCATCACATGTGAGAGGGCCGCGCCGCCACCCGAGCTGACCGTGATCCCCGCCTCAAAGGCCAGCAGGCGATCCGCGCCGACGCAGAGGCTCTGGCCCGGCTCCAGACGCGCCAGCAGCACCCCTCCGGTGGTCGATGAGATCTCCACATGCCCGCGTCCTTTCAGCGCCACGAACGCGGGCTCCCGCGTCTCCTCGGCCCGCACGGCTCCGTCCACGTAGAGAGCGCGCCCGGCGCGGACGCACATCGCCCGCATGAAATCGACCGATAGCGTGTCGGCGCCCGCATGGCCGCCGCCGCGGTTGATCTGGAAGGAGGCCTCCCCCGAGGTGCAGGTGACGTTCTCCTGAACTTCGAGAAGGCGCTCCAGGCAGGGCGCCGACTCTGCGGCGGCGTCGACGGCACGCATCGGCCCGGTGTCCACCTCTTCGGCGGTCTGGGCCGGCCCCCCGCGCTCGGATGTCTCGATCCGTGCCGCCAGCTCATGCGCGCCTGCCGCGCGCAGGTGGTCCAGGCAGGCGGCGAGGTTTCCCTCGCGCCGCTCGATGAGCCCCAGGTAGAGCCTTGGCCTGTGATTTGATGGATTGAGCAGGACCGCCGTCTCGAGCCGCCGCCGGGCGTCATCCAGGCGGCCTTCCTTGTATTCCAGCACGCCGATGTTGGCATGGAGCACATCGGATTCGGGATGCAGCTGCAGAAGCGTCCGGTAGGTCCTTATCGCCTCCTCCCGCCGCTCCATCCTGAAGTAGATCGCCCCCAGGAGGTTCAGGACCGCTTCGTCCTGTCCGCGCAGCTTGCGTGCGCACTCCAGCTCGGAGCAGGCTTGCTCGAGGCGCCCGGCGCGCAGCAGCTGGCGGCCGCGGTTCAGGTGCATCAGGAAGGGGCCCTGGCTGAAGCGCGGGTCCACGGACGGTCCGCTATCCCCCATCTTCCCGGTTCCTGGGAGGGACGCCCCGCGCGCGGAGTCTCCGGGCATCATGATCCGGACCTCGGCACACGGCGCGAGGTCCTGGGTTTCTGATTGGTCGCCTCGATCGATCCGTCGGCGCCCCGCGTCGCCCGGATCGGATCGGCCTTGCGCGCTGCCGCGCCGCCCGCCGCGCGCCCCCTCTGGCCGCTCTCGAGGCTGCTGCCATAGGCCGACTCGATACGGCGCAGGTAATCCCTGGTTTCACGATACCGCGGCACCCCTGCGGCCCGCTGCACCGCTCCGGGCCCGGCGTTGTAGGCCGCCAGCGCCAGCCTCAGGTCCCCGTTGTAACGCTGGAGCAGATCGCTGAGATAAGCCACGCCCCCTTCCACATTCTGCCGCGCGTCATGAACGTCGGTGACTCCATATTCCTTGGCGGTCTCCGGCATGAGCTGCATCAGACCGCGCGCACCCTTCGGACTGACAGCCATCCGGTCGAATCCGGACTCCACTGACATGACGCTGGTCACCAGCGATGAATCCATCTCGTATCGATCGCTGACCTCCTCGATCAGCACACGCAGATCGCCTGGAGGTATCGCCACCCGGACGCCGCGGCGCGATCGTCCTGCAGGGCGGACGCCCGCGACACCCGGCTTCCTGTCGGGCCTGATGGTGTAGACCGTGTCGCCCGCGTCCTGGCGCAGCTCCACCTCCGCTGCGGCTTCCGTGATCGCGCAGGCCGCGGCAAGGCAGATGGCAGCCAGCTGCCACAGCGTTCGCGCACGCTGGTCCGCCGCTCTCATGATTCCGTTGTCCTCTTGGAAGGCGCCGCCTCCAGGTGCCTGGCGATCACCTCGCCGGCACCCGCGAGGGCCTCGGGAATGCGGGCCACCTCTCGGCCGCCGGCCTCTGCCAGCAGGGCATTCCCCCCCCCGCCGCCTCCCACAATCGCTCCGAGATCCTTGATGAGCGCTCTTGCATCGAGGCGGTCCTTGAGATCAGGCGTGATGGCGGCCAGCAGGGCCACCTTCCCTTCGATGGCGGACCCCAGCACCACCACGCCGCTTCCAATCTCCCGCTTGAGGTTGTCCGCCAGCGTGCGCAGGGCTGAACGGTCGAGCCCTTCAACCTGGCGCGCGACCAGGCGCACCCCAGCCACTTCGGTGAACCCCGGCCGTCCGGAAGCGCCGGTGGAGGCGCCGCCGGCATCGATCTGCGCCAGCTTCAGCTTCAGCTTCTCCAGCTCCCGGGCCTGGGCCTTCTGCACGGCAAGAGCATTGACGAGCGCCTCCGGAAGCTGCTCGCGCTGGGTACGCAGCAGCGACTCCACCGAGCCGAGCAGGCGGTCGTCGTCGCGGGCGCGCCGCGCGGCGGCCATTCCCGTGAGCGCCTCGAGCCGCCGCACTCCGGCGGCGATGCCCCTCTCACTGACAATCCGGAACAGGCCGATGTCACCGGTGGCTGCGCAGTGGGTGCCGCCGCACAGCTCCTGGCTGTAGTCCGGCACCGTCACAACCCTCACCCGCTCTCCGTACTTCTCGCCGAAGAGCGCCACCGCCCCTCCGCGCATGGCTTCATCGAAGCTCTGCTCCACCTTGGTGACGGACTCGTTGCGCAGGACCTGCTCGTTGACTTCGTCCTCGACGCGCTGGAGCGCCTCGCGGGTAACGGGCTCGGGGTAGTTGAAGTCGAAGCGGAGGCGATCCGGTCCGACATAGGAGCCGGCCTGCCGCACATCGGGCCCGAGGACCCGCTTGAGCGCGGCGTGAAGCAGATGGGTGGCGGTGTGATTGCGCATCGTGGCAGCGCGCGCGGCAGGGTCGACTGCCGCTTCGACTTGATCGCCCTGTTCAATCGCGCCGTTCCTGACGGTGACGATGTGCACGATCACGCCCGGCGCGGGACTTTGCGTGTCTTCGACCTGCAGCTCCGATCCATCAGCCGCGCGCAGCCGGCCTGTGTCGCCGACCTGGCCGCCGGCTTCCGCGTAGAAAGGAGTCCGATCCAGCACCAGGTATCCCCGCTCCCCTTCATCCAGGCGCGCGGCGATCCCCGAAGCCGAGGCCACCGCCGCGACGCGTGCGTCGGGAACCGACACGGTCTCGTATCCCAGGAACCGGCTGTGATTCCCTCCGGCCGCCTTCGATATCAGCTCCTGCGGGATCGGTGCGGCGGCCTTCTCCTTCCACGAAGCGCGCGCCGCCTCGCGGTGCTTCTCCTTTTCCGCTTCGAGCTGCCCGGCGGGGGGCATCGACACGCCGCGCGCCACCGCCAGCGCCTCCTGGATCTCGAACAGCAGGCCGTACGTGGCCCAGAGTCGCACCGCCTGGTCCGCGGGGAGGACGCCTCCTCTGTAGCGCGCAAAAACCCCCTCCGCTTCCTCCAGGCCCCGCGCCACGCTGCTCCTGAACGTCGCCTCCTCCCGGCGGGTCACATCCGCGATGCGCTCCTTCTGAGGTTCCAGCTCGGGATAGGCCGCCTGCATCATCGCGATCACTTCTGCCGTCAGCTCGGACAGGAAGGATCCCTCCAGCTTGAGGTTCATCCCGTGCGTGGCGGCACGGCGGATGATGCGACGCAGGACGTAGCCGCGCTTCTCGTTGGACGGCGTCACGCCGTCGGCGATCAGGAAGGTCATCGCGCGCAGGTGATCGGCGATGACCTGAAGGCTCACGTCGGACGCCTGGTCGGCGCCGTACGAGATCCCTGCACGCCGCGCGATTGACCCGATGAGGGGGGTGAACAGGTCGCTCTTGTAGTTGCTGTCCACGCTCTGGAGGATCGCGGTCAGGCGCTCCAGCCCCGCGCCGGTGTCGATGCTGGGCGCCGCCAGCGGCGTCATGCGGCCGTCCGGCTGCCGATCGAACTGCATGAATACCAGGTTCCAGAATTCCAGGTAGCGATCGCACCCGCAGGCCACGCTGCACGCGGCGCGCCCGCAGCCCACATCAGGGCCCTGATCGAAGTAGATCTCGGAGCAGGGCCCGCACGGGCCCGTGTCCCCCATCGCCCAGAAGTTGTCCTTCTCGTCCATCCGGACGATCCGCTCGGATGGCAGTCCCGCCACTTGCGCCCAGAGCGCGGCCGCCTCGTCGTCCTCGCGGAACACGGTCACCCAGAGTCGCTCGCGCGTCATTCCGTACTCGCGCGTCACCAGCTCCCAGGCACAGGCGATGGCGTCCTTCTTGAAGTAGTCCCCGAACGAAAAGTTGCCCAGCATCTCGAAGAAGGTGTGGTGCCGCGCCGTGCGGCCCACCTGCTCGAAGTCGTTGTGCTTGCCAGACACCCGCAGACACTTCTGCGCAGAGACGGCGCGCCGGTAGCTGCGCGTCTCGCGTCCGATGAAGACGTCCTTGAACTGGTTCATGCCAGCGTTGGTGAACAGCAGGGTGCCATCCCCGGCAGGGATCAGCGATGCGCTGCGCACGCGCGCGTGGCCTCGCCCCGCGAAGTAGTCCAGGAACCTGCTGCGTACCTCGTTGCCCGTCATCTCTGGATGCTCTCCGTTGGGTGCTCTCCGCGGCCGGGTGCTCTGCGCGCGCCGGGAAGAGGCTCCCCCGGCCCGCCGCCGTCCGACCCTCGGCTCAGCGCGACAGGACGAACGGAGAGTTCGGGTCTTCGGCACCGAACTCGTCCTCCGTCTGCAGCGTGGCTTCCATCTCGGTGGCGGCGGCGTCCGCCGTCGAGTGGATGCCCTGGATCTTGAGCTTGAACTCGTCGGGGTTGGTGGCTCGCCGCAGCGCCTCGTCCAGTGAAATGAGGTCCTTGGAGTAGAGCTGGTAGAGCGACTGGTCGAAGGTCTGCATCCCGTACTGAGAGGTGCCGCCCGCGATCGCCTCGCGAATCATCTTGGTCTTTTCCTTGTTCTCCACGCAGTCGCGGATGAGGCCGGTGGTCCGCAGCACTTCGACGGCCGGCACGCGCCCCTGGCCGTCGGCGCGCGGCAGCAGCCGCAGCGAGACGACCGACTTCAGGACGCTGGCGAGCTGCAGGCGGATCTGCTTCTGCTGGTGCGGCGGAAAGACCGAGATGATGCGGTTGATCGTCTCGGTGGCATCCAGGGTGTGCAGCGTCGAGAGCACGAGGTGTCCCGTCTCGGCGGCGGTGATCGCCGTCTCGATCGTCTCGTAGTCGCGCATTTCTCCCACCAGGATGACATCCGGGTCCTGGCGCAGCGCGGAGCGGAGCGCCTGCGAGAAGGACTTCGTGTCGACCTCGACCTCGCGCTGGTTGATCAGGCTCTTCTTGTCGCGGTGCAGAAACTCGATCGGGTCCTCGATCGTCATGATGTGCTCAGTGCGCGTCGAGTTGATGTGGTCGATCATCGCAGCGAGAGTCGTCGACTTGCCCGACCCGGTTGTTCCGGTGCAGAGGATCATGCCCCGCCGCTCCTCGGCGATCGTCTTGAGAACCGGCGGCATCATCAACTCCTGGAAGGAGCGGATCTTCACCGGGATGACGCGCAACACCAGCCCCACCGTGCCGCGCTGCTGGAAGATGTTGCAGCGGAACCGGCCGAGTCCGGGCACGCTGTAGGCGATATCCAGCTCGAAATTGTCCTTGAACTTCTGCTTCTGCCGGCCGCTCATGATGCTGAAGGCCATCGCGATGGTGTCCTCCTGCATCAGCCTCTTGAGCTCGACGAGAGGCTGGAGGTCGCCGTGGACGCGCACGACCGGATGGCTGCCGACCTTCAGGTGGAGGTCTGACGAGCCGCGATCGCTGGCGATCTTGAGGAGATCATTGATGTGCACGCCGTCCTCCTGTGCTTTGCGGTCTCACATAGCACGACACAGAGAACGCTGCGATATACGACGTCATCGCGCGTTGGCTCATGGACGGAAGGACCGCAAAAGACAGGGACGTAATCTATCACCCGATCTGAGGTGATGCAAAGAACGACGAAAACAAGGAGCCCGCCGTCGGCTCAATCCATCACTATGCCGACGATCCCGACAATTGATCGGCGCCGGGCAAGTGTCACACTAACGTCCCAGCTCGCCAGCCTGATGCAGGATGAGCGCGACCGCCGCGATCGCGGCCGTCTCGGCCCGCAGGATCCGCGGTCCCAGCCCGGCCGCCACGTAGCCCGCAGCGATCGCGAGATCGATCTCCTCGGGCGTGAACCCGCCCTCGGGCCCCACGGCGACGATCGCGGACGCGGGGCCGGCGCCGATCGGGTGCCTGGCCAGCGGCGGCGTTCCGGGCTGCGTTGAGAGGATCCATCGCGGGCCTGGACCGGCAGCCTGCGAGGCGAGCCAGGAGTCCCAGCTGAGCGGCTCGGCCACCTCGGGGACCCGGAGGCGGCCGCTCTGGCGCGCGGCATCGCGCGCCACGCGCCGCCAGCGTTCCAGCCGCTTCCAGCCCGCGTCGTCGCGCGGGCGCATCACCGAGCGTTCCGTGAGGATCGGGACGATGCGTCCCACGCCAACCTCCGTGCACTTCTGCACCGCCAGGTCCATCCGATCATGGTGCGGCACTCCCTGGGCCAGGGTGAGGTGGAGCGCAGGCTCCACGGGCCGCCGATCGGCGGCGACGAGTCGGACCAGTGTCCGATCCCGCTCGATGGTATCGATGATCCCCGACCAGCCGATCCCTTCCCCATCGAAGAGCCAGATCTCATCCGGGACGCTCAGCCGCAGCACGCGGCTGAGATGATGGTGCTCGTCGCCTTCGACGCGCGCCACGCCGCCCGCGCCGGCGGTGAGCTCCGCGGGGGAGACCAGGAAGCGCCGCTCGCTCATGGCGCCGCCGGCGCCGCGGCCATGCCGATCCACCCCTGCGCGCGCGCGATCGCCGCAAGGCGCATTCCGGCCCGATCCAGGCACTGCCGCAGCTCCTGCTCTTCTTCATCGAGAATGCCCGCCAGGAAGATCCCCCGCCGCGCGCGGCACGACAGGCCGGGCATGAGGCGGCCGATGGTGGCGCCGGCCACGTTGGCCACCACGAGATCGAACGGGCGCGGCGCGAGAGCATCCAGGGAGCCCGCGACCCACCAGATCCCCGGCGTGACGTTGAGCACGGCATTTTCCTGCGCCACTTCCAGGCTGGATGGGTCGGTGTCCAGGGCCGCGATCTGCCCGGATGTGAGCCGCCGCGCGGCGATGGCGAGGATACCCGACCCGGTTCCCACGTCCAGCAGCGAGTCGGCCGGCCGCATTTCTGAGGCCAGATACTCCAGGCACATGCGCGTCGTGACATGCTCGCCGGTGCCGAACGCCCGTCCGGGAGTCAGCCGCAGCACCTCCAGTCCGGACGCAGGCCTGAGGACATCCGGGCCCGGTACGATCAGGAACCTGCCTGCCACCTCGAAGGGCTGCAGGCCCTCCATCCACCGTTCGTGCCACCGGCCGTCCGGGGTCGATTCCGATGCCCGCAGGCGCACGGCGGCGCCGCGCGGACCCAGCACGGCATCAATCCTGGAGGCAATCGCTTCCGGGTCGAAGCCGGCTTTCTCATCGAACCAGGCATCCAGCAGGCCATCGCGCCATTCCGCGCCGAGACAGCCCGCGTCATGAAGAACCGCGGTCACCTCTTCGAGGAGCTCTTCTGGAAGCTGCAACGACAGACGGCGCCAGGTGGACATCGGCGGGATGTTATCAGTGTGCGCTCAGATCAGGCGCGACAGACGCTCGCGATCTTCCGCCGAGAGCTCTTCGCCGCCGCAGTCGGCGAGCTGTTGCATAATCTTGCGCGCCTGGCGGGAGAGCTCCGGCGTCCTCACGGCAAGCTCCACGATCAGGTCCCCCCGCCCGCGGCCGGATGGATCCGGCACCCCCTTGCCCTTCAGCCTGATGATCTGTCCGTTCTGGGCGCCTGCCGGAACGCGGACCCTCTCTGTGCCGTGGATCGCCTTGATGACCATCTCCACGCCCAGCGCAGCCTGGGAAAAGGTCAACGGCAGGACGCAGATCAGGTCCAGGTCCTCGCGGCGGAAGACCGGGTGCTCCTTCACGTGGACGAAGATGTGGAGATCCCCTGCCGGAGCGCCATCGGCGCCCGCGTCACCGGCGCCATTGATCCTCAGGCGCGATCCCGTCTCCACCCCCGCGGGGAGCCGTACCTTGAGCGTGGTGTCTTTTTGCAGCGTGCCGGCGCCACGGCATTCCGGGCACGGCTTGCGGATCGCCCGTCCCGCTCCGCGGCAGGCGCTGCACGTGCGGGCGATGCGGAAGAACCCCTGGGAAAACTGCTGCTGGCCGCTGCCGCGGCACGAAGGACAGACAACGATGTCCTCCGGGGAGGCGGCCCGCAGGCCGCTGCACCCAGTGCAGGTCTCTGAGTGGGGCACGCGGATCTGGGTTTCCGATCCGCTGACGGCTTCCTCGAACTCGATTTCCAGGTCGTAGCGGAGATCGCTGCCGCGCTGCGCAGCGGCCCTTCCCCGGCTCCGCCCGGCACCGCCCATTCCGAACAGGTCGGCGAACAGCCCGCCGAAGAGATCCTGGAACTCCACGAAGGTGCCCGGATCAAATCCGGGTCCCCCACCCGACGTGAAGGCGGCGTGGCCGAACTGATCGTAGCGGGCGCGCTTGTCGGGATCCGACAGGACGGCGTAGGCTTCCGCCGCTTCCTTGAAGCGGGCCTCCGCCTGACGATCGCCGGGATTGCGATCCGGATGGTGCTGCAGCGCCGCCTTCCGATAGGCGCTCTTGATCTGCTCGGGCGTCGCGTCACGCCCCAGCTCGAGCACCTCGTAGTAGTCCTTTTTCTGAGCGCCTGCCGGCATGGATTATCAGAGATCTCCGCCGGAGGTCTCGCCAGACTCCTTGGGCTTGAAGGCGGTCGGGTTGTACAGAATCACGTCGGTCAGGATCTTGGATGCATCGCCGAGCTTTTCGATGCAGTCGGTGCGCTCCTGGATGGAGGATCCCATCAGGGCGCGCCTGGCATCGGTGAGGATCTTCTGGACGTCCTTGCGCTTACGCTCGTCCAGGAAGCCTCCGAATTCCGTGAACGACTTCTCGTTCGAGTCGAGCAGGCTCTCGAGGCGCGCCTGGAGCCGCAGCATCTCCGCCTTGACGCGATCCTCCTCGGCGTGCCGCCGGGCGTCCTCGATGATGTCGCTGATCTCGCGCTCGCTGAGCCCTCCCGACGGGGTCACGACGATGCGCTGCTCGCGACCCGTCCCCTGATCGCGCGCGTTGACGTGGACCATGCCGTTGGAATCGATGTCGAAGCTGACCTCGATCTGCGGCACCCCTTTGGGCGCGGGGGCGATCCCGACCAGCTCGAAACGGCCCAGCGACTTGTTGTGGGCCGCGATCTCGCGCTCACCCTGGAGCACGTGCACCTCGACCTTCGACTGATTGTCCGTCACCGTGGTGAAAATCCGCACCTGCCGCGTGGGGATGGTGGAGTTGCGGTCGATCAGCTTGGTGAACATGCCGCCGCGCGTCTCGATCCCCAGCGAGAGCGGGGTGACGTCGAGCAGCACCATGTCCTTGACCTCGCCCCGCAGGATGCCGGCCTGGATCGCCGCGCCAACGCCCACCACTTCATCGGGGCTCTTGTCCCGGTTCGGCTCCTTGCCGAAGATGTCGCGGACCAGGCTGACCACGCGTGGCGTGCGCGTCTGACCGCCCACCAGCAGGACCTGGTCGATCTGGTCGGCGGTCAGACCAGCCGACTTCATCGCCTCCTCGCACGGCTGGCGGGTGCGCTCGATCAGATCCTCGACAAGGCTCTCGAGCTTCTCGCGGGTCAGCTTGGCGTTGAGGTGGCGGGGGCCCTTCTCGTCGGCCGAGATGAAGGGCAGCGAGATGTCCGCCGTCTCGGAGGCCGACAGGTCGCACTTTGCCTTCTCGGCCGCCTCCTTGAGGCGCTGCAGCGCCAGCTTGTCGCGTTTGAGATCGATGTTCGTGCTCTGCTGGAAATCGGCTGCGAGCCAGTCCACGATCCGCTGATCGAAGTCTTCGCCTCCGAGGAAGGTGTCTCCGGATGTGGCTTTGACTTCGTAGACCCCCTCCCCCATCTGGAGGATCGTGATGTCGAACGTGCCGCCGCCCAGGTCGTAGACCGCGATGCAGCGCTCGCGGGATTCGTCGAACCCATAGGCGAGGCTGGCGGCGGTCGGCTCATTGATGATGCGCGAGACCTTGAGGCCCGCGATGCGGCCGGCATCCTTGGTGGCCTGCCTCTGCGAGTCGTCGAAGTAGGCCGGGACGGTGATGATCGCTTCGTCCACTTCCTCGCCCAGGTGGTCCTCGGCCAGCTCCTTGAGCTTGAGCAGGATGATCCCGGAGATCTCGGCCGGGCTGTAGTCCCGGTCGCGGACGCGGAGGCGGATGTCGCCGTTCATAGCCGGCGAGACCTCATAGGGCAGCATCTCGACGGCGCGCGCGACGTGAGGATCGGTGAACTTGCGGCCGATCAGCCGCTTGACTGCATAGATGGTGCTCGTCGGGTTGGTGATCGCCTGTCGCTTGGCGATCTGCCCCACGAGGCGGTCCCCCTTCTCCGTGAATCCCACGATCGAAGGAATGGTCCGGGCCCCTTCCTTGCTGGGAATCACCTGCGGCTGTCCGCCCTCCATGAAGGCGACGCAGCAGTTGGTCGTTCCGAGATCGATCCCGATGATGCGGCCCATCAGTTCTCCTTAGATCACGGCCAGCGGATGACTCGTACTGCACTAGCCCGCATTTCTCACCAGATTCCTGCTGCGACCGCGGATCTGCTCGCCATGCCGTGCGTCCTCGCGGCTCGGCCACTCAACGTATCGTCAAGATACGCCTCGCGGTCTCGCCGCTGCGGTTGCCCGGCCTGACGGCACCTGCGCGGTCTCGCGACGAAACCTGGTGAGAAAAGCGGGCTAGGACGCATCAGCGTCGGCTCCTTCCTCTGATGCCCCGCCTGCTCCCCGCGCGCCGGTCCCGCGAGCGGGAGCGGACACCCTGACGGCGGCGGGCCGCAGCACGCGGCCACCCACCTTGTACCCTTTCTGGAGCTCCTCGAGAACGATGTTGGGCTCGAACTGATCGGTCGGCTCGGTCGCGACGGCCTCGTGATAGACCGGATCAAATGGCTCGCCCAGGGCCGGCAGTGGCTCGAGTCCCGCCCGGCTGAGAGCGTCGAGAAGCTGCCGATGGATCAGCGCCACGCCGTCGCGGAAGGGTTCTCCGGGCGGCGCGGTGGACAGCGCGCGCTCCAGGTTGTCCAGCACGGGGAGGAGATCCTTCATGAGCGCGGCGCCGGCGCGCGCCCGATCCTCCTCGCGCTCGCGCTCCACCCGCTTGCGGTAATTGTCGAAGTCGGCCCGCGTGCGCACGTAGAGATCCTGAAGCTTTTCACGCTCGGGATCCGGGCCGGCCGCGCCCCGGGAGGGTTCGGCTTCCGTGCCGCCGCGGGGCGCCGCCCGGCCGGTGACCGGATCCAGGATCTCGACCTCTCCCAGATCCCCGGGCGACCCCTTGCCGGTGCCCAGGATGGCGTCCAGGTCGATCTTGTCGGGCTTGCGGTCCGTCTCGGTCATGCCGTGCTCCCGGAGCTCATCAGCTCTGCGCCCGCGCGAGCGAGTTCGAGAACAGTCTCGCCACGGAATCCACCAGGGCGATGGCGCGCGCATACTCCATGCGCGTCGGCCCGATGATCCCCAGAGTGCCGAGTGTCGCGCCGGGCACTCCGTACGGTGCGGCAACCAGGGCGCAATCGCTCATCTGCCGGCTGGGATTCTCCGAGCCGATGATCACCCGCACACCTGCCGCGTCCTCCGCCAGGCAGCTGTTCAGCACCCGGAGGAGCTCGTGCTTTTCCTCGAAGGTCCGGAACAGTCCCTTGAGACGATCGATGCTGTTGAACTCCGGCTCGGCGAGCAGATTCGAGGTGCCGTCCACGAAGACGCGGCCGGTCCCGCCCTCCACATCCGCATCCACATCCTCGATGCTGGCGCGTCCCAGCTTGAGCGCATCGCGCAGCATCGTGTCGTAGAGCGCCTTCTCCTCGCCCATCATCTCCAGGATCCGATCCCGGATCTCCGGCAGCGTGTGGTCCCTGAATGTCTCGGTCAGGTAGCGTCCGAGACGATCGAGCGTCTCCTGATCGAACTCTTCTTCGATCTCGATGACCTTGTTGTGGATCGTCTGCGATGCGGCCACAATGATCACCAGGACGCGGTGCGGCCCGAGCTTCACGAACTCGATGTCGCGCAGTCTCACCCGCACGATGTGCGGCGACACGATCACTCCCATGTGCCGGCTCAGGCGCGACAGCAGACGTGACACGCTGCCGAACAGCTCCCCGGCGTCGGGCTGCGACGCGGCCAGCTTCGACTCGATCATGTGCTCCTCGGAGGCGGGCAGCGTGCGCGTCTTCATGAGCGAATTGACGTAGACCCGGTAGCCCAGGTCGGTCGGCACGCGCCCGGCGGAGGTGTGGGGATGCATCAGGAGCCGCTTGTCCTCCAGATCAGCCATGATGTTGCGGATGGTGGCGGGAGACAGACCCTCCCGGTTCAGGCGGGAGATCGTCCGGGAGCCGATCGGCTCACCGGTCTCGATGTAGGCGGTGATCACCGCCTCGAGAACTTCCTCGTCGCGGCGATCGAGCTGGATGTCCTTCATGGATGGCTGAAATCCCCGATGCGGCCCGAGAACGCCGAGGCCCTGCGAATATAAATACCGTTCTGAAAAGGTGTCAAGGAAACCATTGCGCCGCGCCCACTTACGAAGCGCCCGGGGGCGCCTCCCCAGGCGTTCCCGCCCGGGCGGCGGACCGGCCGGCGGCCAGCAGATACGACCGGATCAGCGCATCCAGGTCGCCGTCGAGCACCTGGTCGACCTGCGCCGTCTGCACGCCCGTGCGGAGGTCCTTGACCAGCTTGTAGGGGTGCAGCACGTAGTTGCGGATCTGCGAGCCGAACTCGATCCCCTTCTTGGCTCCCTCCTCGGCGGCCCGCTTCTCGTCCTGCCTGCGCTGCTCGAGATCCATCAGGCGGGCGCGCAGCAGCTTCATCGCGGTGTCGCGGTTGCGATGCTGCGAGCGCTCGTTCTGGCACTGCACCACGATGCCGGTCGGCATGTGGGTGATCCGGATCGCCGAGTCGGTCACGTTGACGTGCTGGCCGCCCGCGCCGCTGGATCGGAATGTGTCCACCTTGAGATCCTTGTCGTCGATGGCGATGGTGATGGTGTCATCCACTTCGGGATAGACGTAGACCGACGCGAACGACGTGTGGCGCCGGGCGTTGGCATCGAACGGCGAGATCCTGACCAGGCGGTGCACGCCGTTTTCCGCCTTGAGGTATCCGTATGCATCGGCCCCCTTCACCAGCGCCGTGACGCTCTTGATGCCCGCCTCCTCACCCTTCTGGTAGTCGATCAGCTCCGTCGACCAGCCGCGCCGCTCGATCCAGCGCAGATACATGCGGTAGAGCATCTCCGCCCAGTCCTGCGCCTCGGTCCCGCCGGCGCCCGGATGGATGGTGAGGATCGCGTTGAGATGATCGTGCGCACCCTGAAGCATCATCTCCAACTCCAGGTCATCGAGGCGCGATCCAAGCTCCGCGAGGGCCTGCTCCAGCTCGCTGTTGACCGGCTCTCCCTCGCGCCCCAGCTCGATCAGGGCGCGGGTGTCATCCCACGCGGAGAGCAGCTGCCCGGACTTCGTGATGCTCTGCTTGAGCACAGCCTGGCGCTGCAGCGATTTCTGGGCGGCCTGCGGGTCCTCCCAGAAGGAGGGGCGGGCGGAATCTTCTTCCAGCGAGGCCAGCTCGCGCTGTTTGTGCTGCAGGTCAAAGATACCCCCGCAGGCCGTCCACACGCTCACCCATCGCCGCGGCGCGGCGCAGAAGCTCATCGTTGATAGGTGTCGCGTCAGGGGACATCGGGGCCTCGGGAGTGAGCGCGGCGGAAGGACCAACCCGTCGCAAGGGCGGTGAGTATAGCACAGGAAATCGCGAAGGCATCTCCGCAGCGGGTGTAGATGGTCCGGCCACGCAGCGCGCGCACGGGTGCGATCAGCGCCCGCTGCGTGCCCAGCGGCGCCTGATCGGTGATCCTCCCCCGCGGCGAGATCACGGCGCTGATGCCGGTATTGGCGCAGCGCAGCATCCATCTGCCCGTCTCCACGGCGCGCATCGCGGCCATCGCCAGGTGCTGGCGCGGCATCGCCGTGTCGCCATACCAGGCGTCATTGGTCAGGTTCACGAGCAGCTCCGCCCCCTCCAGGACGCGGCGCCTGCCGAGATACGGAAAGACCGCCTCATAGCAGATCAGGATTCCGAGGCGCGCCGATCGCGCCTGCAGAGACGCCGACATCGTGCCGGGCAGGAAATCACCGGCCTCCGCAGCAAGGGGCGCCAGGAAAGAAAGAGAGTCCCGCAGCGGCACGTACTCGCCGAACGGCACCAGGTGCTGTTTGTCGTAGCGGCCGGCCGCCCCGGTGTCCGCCCGGACAAGGAAAGCGCTGTTGAACAGGTCGCGGCGCTGCCCGGTCTGCTCGTAGGCCACGCTCCCCACCAGGAGATCCGCCTGGATCTCGCGCGCGAGGGCGGCGAGGCGATCGGCGAAATCAGGATCCGTCGTGAGCGACGTCGGCACGCTGGACTCCGACCAGATGATCAGCCGCGCTCCCGATGCGGCCGCGTGCCGGGTGAGGCGCGTGTGATCCGCTTCGATCCGGACCTTCTCCGTGGGCTCCCATTTGTCCGCCTGGATCACGTTGGCCTGGATGAGTGCGGCGGGGATCTCTTCTCCAGAGCCGCCCTGCGGCGACAGCGCGAGCGCGCCGGCCCCGAGGCCGAGTGCCAGCGCCGGAGCCGCCACGAGGATCCAGTCTGCGCCACGCAGCCGGCGCTGGTGATGCCAGAGCGCCAGGGCGGACGATGCGCACGCGAGCGTGAAGGAGATCGCATGCACCCCGCCAGCCTGCGCCACCTGGATCGCCGCGGCGACCGGCTGCTGTGAATAGCCCAGCAGTCCCCACGCGAACCCGGTGAAGAGATCGTTGCGGGCCAGCTCGACCGCAACCCAGCAGACGGGAGCAGCCAGCAGGGCCATGCGGGGACCGAAGCGGCCGGCGATCCGGCTCAGGATCCATGCGAACATTCCTGTATAGAGGCTGACATAGGCACTCAGCGCCACCAGGACCCCGAGAGCCTCCGGCCGCGTGTGCATCCCCCAGCGGATGAAGAACGGATAGAACCAGGCCAGGAGCAGCAGGGCGAAGACAAGACCCGCGAGCAGCCCGCACATGGCGGCTCCGCGCGGGCGCGAGGCCCGCAGGCAGGCCAGCATCAGCGGCGACAGGGCCACCCATCCCAGCAGCGGCATCCCCTCCCACTGGAAGGGCAGCAGGGGGGCGCCGAGGGGAAAGCTGAAGGCCATCAGCAGGCCCGAGAGGAGCGCGAGTGCGGCGAGCCTGGATCGGGTCACGGGATCCAGGTGGTCAGATGCTCCTGGTCGCGCAGGAGGTTCGCCGCCCTCTGCGCCTCGTCACGATCGGCGTAAGGCCCGACGCGCACCTTGTGCGTGCCCCCCGACGAGATCAGCAGCGCGGTATATCCCTTCGCGCGCAGTTTCTTCCTGATCGCATCGGCCGCGGCGCGATCGCTTCCCGCAAAGACCTGGATCATGACTCCTTCGCTCACCGAGCGCCTGCCGCCGGAAGCAGGTCGCGCAGCGGCCGCCGTCTTCGGGGAGGGGACAGAAGCCGCCCCCGTGGGCTGCTGAGCGGCGCGCGGCGCGGATGTGGCCGCCTGCCGCTGCGCGGGCTGCTGCGGCTGGGGTGCCGGAGGCGTCGATCCTGGCGGCAGTGTCTGTACCTGATCGGTGCGCAGCGTGTCGAAGAAGGTCAGGTCCTTCGATATGTCCACCTCCTCGATGCCTGCCTCCTCGCCGGCGCCGGTCCGGGATGACACCTGAGGTCCTATCCGCTGCCGCTCCACCCAGCGGCCGAACATGAATGACGCGACGCAGAGGATCACCACCAGCAGGACCAGCAGCGCCAAGTGGCGCGTCTCGAGCTGGAACTCCTGCGCGGCGCCATCGGCGCCCATCCCGCCCGCGTGGCGGCCAGCCGCCGGTGACGCCATGGTCAGCTCTTCGGCCCGGTGAAGGCTTTGATGAATTCGATCGGCACCGGAAAGATGATGGTGGAGTTCTTTTCGGTGGCGATCTCGGTGAGCGTCTGCAGATAACGAAGCTGGATGGTGACCGGATTCACCTCGATGATGGCCGCCGCCTTCCCGAGCGCCACGGAGGCCTGCAGCTCGCCTTCGGCGTGGATGATCTTGGCCCGCTTCTCGCGCTCCGCCTCGGCCTGCTTGGCCATCGCGCGCTGCATCTCGACGGGCAGATCGACGTGCTTGACCTCCACCGCCGAGACCTTGATGCCCCAGGGATCGGTGTGCTTGTCGAGGATCCCCTGCAGCTCCACGTTGAGCCGCTCGCGCTGGGAGAGCAGATCATCCAGTTCCGCCTGGCCCAGGACCGATCGCAGAGTGGTCTGGGCGAGCTGCGACGTTGCGTAGTGGTAGTTCTCCACCCCCACCACGGCGCTGTTGGGCTCCACGACCCTGAAATAGACCACGGCGTTGACCTTCACCGAGACGTTGTCGCGCGTGATGATGTCCTGCGGCGGCACATCCAGCACGATCGTCCGCAGCGAGATCCGGACGTACCGATCCAGCATCGGGATGATGTAGGTGATCCCGGGGCCGAACGGCTGTGGCTGCAGCCGGCCGAGCCGGAACACCACGGCCCTCTCGTACTCGTTGAACACCTTGAGCCCGGACAGGATGAACAGCGCCACGAGCAGAATCGGCACGACCAGTGTCAGCGACGGAATCGAATCCAAGAGATCCTCCCCTCAGTCAAGAGCGCGCTCGACCTCGACACCCATGCGGCGCACCGCGGTGATCCGCACGCGCGCCCCGCGCGGGATCGACTCACTGGATGTGGCGTCCCAGTACTCACCGTGCACGAACACCTTGCCGGCCCCTGTGGAGATATCAGTGATCGCCTGCCCCAGTGTCCCTGGAAGCGACTCCATTCCGGTGGCGACGCGCAGCCGCTGCGCCCGCACCGCGAGCCAGGTCACGCCTGCCATCAGCAGGCCGAGTGTGATCGCCGTGGGCATGATGAAGCTCAGCGGCACGCTGATGCCGGGCATCTCGCGAATGTCGTAGAGCGTGACAAACCCGAGGACCAATGAGACCAGACCGCCCAGCGTGAGCATGCCATAGGAGGTCACTTTGATCTCCAGGATGAACAGGATCACCGCCAGCGCGATGAGCAGCAGCCCGACGACGTTGATCGGCAGGATCTGCATCGACATCGCAAACAGCACCAGCGCCGCCGCTCCCACCACGCCGGGGAGGATCAGCCCGGGATGGTTGAATTCGGCGTAGAGCCCGAGCAGGCCGACACTCAGAAGCACGAAGGCGAGCTGAGGGTTTGCCAGCCATCCAAGCAGGCGCTGCCGCCCGGTCGGCTCAATGCGCTCCAGCCGCGCCCGGGCCAGCTCGAGGCGCTGGCGCGAGCCGTCGAACCTGGCGATCTCCCGTCCTTCGATCTGGCTGAGCAGATCGTCGAGGTCGCGGGCCACCAGATCGGCCACCTTCTGATCCACCGCCTCCCGCTCAGTCAGCGAGATGCTCTCGCGTACCATCCTCTCGTAGACCGCGGCGTTGCGCCCGCGCTGAGCGGCGATGCTGCGCACGGAAGCGGCGGCATCGTTCTCGATCTTCTCTCCAAGGTAGTTGCGCCCCTTGTTCTCCTCGCCACCGGGGTTTCCTCCAGTCGAGGTGACAGGATGGCCCGCTCCGATCCGCGTCCCGGATGCCATCGCGATGACGTCGCAGGCATTGGCGATGTAGAGCCCGGCCGAGCCGGCCACCGCGCCCGGCGGCGAGATGAAGACCACCACGGGCGGTACGGAGCGCAGGATGGACTGGATGATGCTCTCAGTGGCCGGAAGCCCGCCCCCCGGCGTGTTCAGCGTCAGAACTATTGCCTTGGCCTCGCGATCGCGTCCCGCGGCGATCACCCCGTCCACGTATTCCACCGTCACCGGCGTGATCGCGCCTTCGATCCGGCCCACGATGACCACGTCGTTTCCGGGGCGCTCCTCCGCCTCCGGAGGCACCGGCCCAAGCGCTGCCCCCGCAACGGCCAGGATCAGAATGCGCATGAAGCGGGCCCGGTTCACGACGGAAGTATAGATCTCCCGGACGGCTCAGCGGACGGCCAGCGCCCGGAACCGTCTGATCCCCTCGCTGATGCGCTCCGCCGACAAGGCGTAGGAGAATCTCAGATAGCCCGGCGCGCCGAAAGCCTCGCCCGGCACCGTGGCGATCCGTGCCTCCTTGAGGAGGATCTGCGCCAAGCTCATCGAGTCGGCAACGCCAAGCGTCCGGCAGAGTCCCGTCACGCTGGGAAAGGCGTAGAAAGCCCCCGCGGGGCGCGCGCAGACGACGCCTGGAATCGTGCTCAGGCCCGACACGATCAGATCCCGCCGCGCGCTGTATTCGGCCAGCATCGCGGCGAGCGCGTCCTGGGGACCGTCGAGCGCCTCCACGCCGGCGGCCTGCGCCGCGGCGGTGGGATGGGTGCAGTCATGGCTCTGCACCACCGCCATCGCCGCGATGAGGGGGCGGGCCGCGACGCCGTAGCCGACCCGGTATCCGGTCATGGCGTACGACTTGGACAGCGTCCCGGCCAGGATCAGCCGATCGCGCAGACGGCCCGCTTCGCGCGCGAGCGTCGCATGAGCCAGTCCGTCATAGAGGAATGCTTCGTAGCATTCGTCGAGGATGAGGCAGACATCACGCTTCAGGGCCAGATCGGCGAAGCGGCTCAGCTCATCCTGCGGGATAACGGCGCCCGTCGGGTTTGAAGGTGAGCAGAGGATGATCGCCCGTGTCGCCGGCGTCAGGAGGCGCTCGGCGGCCTGCGCGCGCGCGATGAATCCATCCTCCTGCGCCGTCTCGAGGATCACAGGCCTCCCGCCGGCGAGCAGCACCTGCTCCGGGAAGGAAACCCAGTAGGGAGACGGGATGATCACTTCGTCCCCCGGACCCACCAGCGCCATGGCGGCGAGAAACAGCGCGTTCTTGCCGCCGCATGTCACGATCACTTCGTCGGGAGAATACTCCGCGCCGTAGCGCCGCAGATACCGCGCCGCGATCGCCTTGCGCAGCGCCGGAAGACCCAGCGTGGGCAGATAGTGGCTCAGGTTGTCGTCGATCGCGCGGTGGGCGGCCTGTTTCACATTGGCCGGCGTGTTGAAGTCGGGCTCGCCGGGACCGAAGTCGATGATGTCCACTCCCTGGGCCGAGAGCCGATCGGCTTCCTGCTTCACGGCGATCGTGGCGGAGGGCTTCACCAGCCCGAGGCGATCGGCCATTTTCATGTGCGCGCGCTCCGAGGCCGGGGCAGCAGGCGCCCCACGGCGCGCGCTACGTGGCGGGGAACCAGCCCCGAGATGTCCCCCCCGAGGGTGGCAACTTCCTTGACGAGACGCGAGCTCAGATACGACCAGGCCTCCGCCGGCATCATGAACACTGTCTCGACATCCTGCTCGAGCCTGCGGTTCATCAGGGCCATCTGGAACTCGTACTCGAAGTCGGAGATGGCGCGCAGCCCGCGCACGATGACCCGCGCTCCGCGGCTGCGCGCGTAGTCCACCAACAGCCCGCCGAACGTCTCGACGCCGACGTTGGGCAGGTGGCTCACCGAATCACGGATCAGGGCGGCGCGCTCGTCCAGGGGCAACAGCGGCGACTTCTCCGGGTTCTCCAGGATCGCCACGATGACCTTGTCGAAGAGCCGCGCGCTGCGCTCGATGATGTCGAGGTGTCCATTGGTGATCGGATCGAAGCTTCCCGGATAGATGGCGGTGACGTCCCGGCGCATCCCGGGACCCGGCGCAATCCGGGACCGCGCGCCCGGCCGGCTCACGGAAGCGGTCTCCGCGATCGCACCAGCAGGGACGCGGCGTGACGCCGCGCCGTGACGGCCCCTTCGCCTCCGAGCATGCGCGCGATCTCCTCGACGCGCGATGACCCGTCGAGCTGCGCGACGGCCGCCCGCGTCCGCCCCGCTTCTGTGGCCTTGCTGACGCGGAAGTGCCTGTCGGCGCATCCCGCGATCTGGGGCAGATGGGTCACGCAGAAGATCTGCTGGCGCCGCGCCAGGGCCGACAGCCTCAGTCCGACCGCCGAAGCCACCTCGCCGCCGATCCCGCTGTCCACTTCGTCGAAGATCAGCAGGCGCTCATCGGCGCGTCCCCCGGTGGCGTTGCGCAGAGCCAGCATCAGGCGCGATAGCTCGCCTCCGGAGGCGATCCGCGCCAGCGGGCGAAGCTGCTCTCCCTTGTTGGCCGCGAGGAGGAACTGGATCGCGTCGGCGCCGTGGGCCGCTGCGTCGCCCGCGGACAATGGGGCCACATCCACCTCGAGGCGCGTGCCTTCCATGGCCAGCGCGCGCAGCTCCGCCGCGGCTGCCGCGGCGAGCCGCGGGGCGGCGCGCCGGCGCCGCTCGCTCAGGCGCCGTGCCAGCTGCGCGAGGTCGGCTTCCGTCCGCACGAGCTCCTCTGCCACCTCGTCCCTGCGCGCGGCGGATCCCTCCAGCGACGCCAGGTCGGCGCGCGCCCGATCGCGGGCCCGCAGCGCCTCGTCGACGGTGCCGCCATGACGCCGCGCGAGCGCCTGGAGCGCGGCCAGGCGGGCGGCCACCTGCTCGAGCCGCTCCGGATCGAGATCATCGCGCTCGACGTAGCGGGTCAGGCCCCGCGCCACCTCCGCCGCCGCCGCACCGGCCTCCCGGCATCTCTCCACCAGATCCGCGGCTTCAGGATCGAACGCGCTGAGCTTCTCGACACGGTCGGCAGCCCCCGCAAGTCGCGCGATCGCGGACTCATCATCGTCACTGATCAATCCGAACGCTTCCGAGGCCAGCCTGCCCACCTCCGCGCCGTGGCGCAGGAGGGCCTCATGTCTGCGCAGCTCTTCCTCCTCCTTCGGCTCCGGGCTCACCGCGTCCACGTCGGCGATCTCCCGGCGCAACAGCTCGGCGCGCACCTCGCGCTCGCGCTGCATCGCCTCGAGCGCATCGCGCTGCTGCCTCAGCGCGGCCACGCGCGCGTGGAGCTGCGACACCTGCCCGCGCAGCTCCAGCCCGTCGCAGAACAGGTCGAGGGCCATGCGCTGGCCCGCCGCCGTCAGCAGCGACTGGTGCTGGTGCTGGCCATGAAGATCGGCGAGCTCCTGTCCCAGCCCCGCCAGCGCCGCGAGGGGCACCATCTTCCCGTTGATCTGCGCGCGGCCCTTGCCCGAGGCGGGAAGCTCCCGGCGCACGATCAGCTCGCCGCCAGGGGCGTCGCCAGGATCCAGCCCCGCCGCGGCCAGCAGCGCGCCGGCGTCGGATCGATTCGACAGGTCGAACTGTCCTTCCACCGTGAGCCTCTCGGATCCGGAGCGGATCAAGTCGGGGCCGCCGCGCGCGCCCAGGAGCAGGCCAATGGCGTCGACGACGATCGACTTGCCGGCACCGGTCTCACCGGTGAGCACGTTGAAGCCGGGACCGGGCTCCAGGGAGACGTCCTCGAGGATGGCCAGATTGGTGATTCTGAGGTAGGAGAGCATGCGCCCCGTATGCCGTCGATCAGGAGCCTGCGACAGGAGGCGAGGCTACCATCTGTTTTTCCGGAGTGTCAAGCTAACTTGTTCGCGGAGCCACAGTTGCGGATGCCTCGCGTTGACACCCCCGGACCCCTCTGCTAGAGTCCGCGCAGCCTCGCGGGACACCTGACGCCCCATCATTGTCGCACTCCGGCCAGATGAATCAGGGAGGTCCCCCATCGACTCGTATGTCCAGGGCGCCGGCGGCCTTATGCTTCTCGCGCCGCTCATGGCTCAGGGATTCCAGGCCGATGTCCTGAGCCTCATCCTTCATTCAGGCCCGATGGCCCAGCTCGTTCTCCTCGTGCTGGGATTCTTCTCCGTGCTCTCCTGGGCGATCGGCGTGGAGCGATACCGCGCGATCGCCCGCGCCGAGGCGGAAGACAAGCGGCTGCTGTCGCGGATGTCGGCGCGCGTCTCGATGGCCGACCTTCGCGATGCGTGCGAGAAGCTCCCCTGGTCTCCCATGGCGCACGTCTATCGCGCCGGCTTCCGGGAGATGGCGCGGGCGGGAGGTCACCGCGGGACGCACGGTGGTGGTGTGGCCACGCAGGTGCTGGAATCGCAGGGCACGACGCTGCGCGCCGTCGAGCGCGCCATGACGTCCGCGGGGTCCGAAGCGCTGGGCCAGCTGGAGCGGTTCCTGGGTTTTCTGGCATCCACCGCGGCGGCGGCGCCGTTCATCGGTTTGTTCGGCACCGTGTGGGGCATCATGAACGCCTTCCGGTCGATCGGGCAGATCGGCACGGCCAATCTGGCGACGGTGGCCCCGGGGATCTCCGAGGCGCTCATCACGACGGCCGCCGGGCTCGCGGCGGCGATCCCCGCCGTGCTTGCCTACAACTACCTGACGAACCGGCTGCGGGCGCTGGGAAACAGACTGGATAGCTTTACCGCGGACATCCTCAACCGATTCGAGCAGGCAGGCTGAGGCTCCATGGGCCCAACTCCCAGCATGGCCGGTCGCCGGTCCCGGGATCGCGCCGCTCTTGCCGACATCAATGTCACGCCTCTGGTGGACGTGGTGCTGGTGCTGCTGATCATCTTCATGGTGACCGCGCCGATGCTGCAGCGCGGCGTGGATGTGCAGCTGCCGAAGGCCGAGAGCGCAGCCGGTCAGGAAGAGCAGCGCATTGTCGTGACGCTCGACAAGGCCTATCGCGTCTACCTCAATGAAAGCCCGCTCTCGATGGTCGAGCTGGAGCGCCAGCTCGGTGCCGTGGCGGCCGGCTACCGCGAGCCGTTCGTCTACCTGAGGGCCGATCAGAGCGTTCCCTACGGCAGGGTGATGACGGTGATGGATCGGATCAAGAAGGCCGGTATCGCCCGCGTGGGACTGGTGACGGAGCCGGGGGCGCCACCCGCTGAAGCTCCCCCTCCGGGCGGGCGGCGATGAGAGTCCGCGTGCGCGTGGCGTGGTCGGATTCCTCCGACGCGCTGCTGATGAGGCTGGCCGGCGTCTCGGCCGTGGTCCATCTCGTCGCGCTGATTCTCTTCTCCTTCATGCCGCGGCTCTTCACCCCGCCGCCACCTCCGCGGACCACCATCGCCGAGATCATCCCGGCCTCCGCCCTGATGCCTGCCGGGGGCGGGCCGAAAGAGCCGCCGAAGGGACCCACACCACGGGAGCGGGCCGAGGTGGCGCGCCGGGCGGCGGAGGAAGTGAAGCCACCGCCCAAGGAGACTCCCCCGCCCCGCGACAAGACGCTCCCGCCCCTGGAGAAGCCGAAAGAAAAGAAACCGCCGGAGCGCAAGCCCGAGCCGAAGCCGGAGCCGCCGATGAAGGAGCCGGCAAAACCGCCGGCGGAGGAAACGCCGCCAGCAGAGGTCCCCGGGAACGAGGACGAGCCCGAGACCGGCGATGCAGACGCCGGCCCGCAGCGCAGCCCTGACGGGATCAGCTTCGGGACCGGATCGGTCGGCGGCGTCCCGGGGATCGGCTCGGCCGCCTTCCCTTACGACTACTACCGCAGCGCCCTGCGGTCGATCCTGCAGTCACACTGGCGCCGTCCGGTGACGCCCGAAGGCCTCGCGGCGACGGTGACCTGCGAAGTCGGCTTCACGATCCTGAGAACCGGCATCATTCAGGACGCACGGGTCGTCCAGCCCAGCGGCAACGCCATCCTGGACCAGTCGGCGCTGCGCGCCGTCTACGACAGCAATCCGCTGCCTCCCCTTCCGGCGCAGTACGGGCAGGCCTCCGTGGCGGCGAGCGTCGTTTTCGAGCTGACACCGGAGTAGCGATCATGAACCCACGCTCCATCCTGCGGGTGACCTGCCGCGGCTTCGCTGCGGCCACGGTCTTCACCGCCCTGGGAGCGGGGTTGCCGGGCTTTGGCCCGCACGCCGCACCAGGCCCTGCCGCACAGGATCCCAACGCAGCCGGCATCGGCATCAAGATCACCGGCTCGTCCAAAGGGCAGATCCCGATCGCCGTGACCGAGTACCAGACGACGGCCGGATCGCAGGACGCCGCCGGCGCCTCGCGCTCCATCCAGCAGATCATCAGCCGGGATCTCATGTTCAGCGGGCTGTTCAATGTCCTGCCCGACTCTCTGCTCTCTGGTATTTCCCCTGTTGCGGGGCGGATTCCGCTGAAGGACTATGCGGCGCTGGGAGCCGAAGGGGTCGCCTACGGGACGGTCGGGCTGGCGGGAAAGAGCGCGCCCGAGCTCGTCGTGGAAGGATTGTTGTTCGACAGCCGCAGCGAAAGCCTGATCAGCGGCAAGCGGTACCGCGGCGGGCCTGATCTGACCCGCAGCATCGCACACCGGATCGCCAACGACATCCAGATCGCCTACACGGGACGGTCGGGAGTCGCGACGACGAGGCTGGTCTTCGTCGGGAGGGTCGGCGGCGCAAAGGAGCTGTTTGTGGTGGACTACGACGGAGCCAACCTGAGGCAGATAACCAAGAACGGCTCGCTCAACCTCTCGCCCGCCTGGTCTCCCGACGGCCGCCAGCTCGCCTACGTCTCCTATGCGCAGGGCACGCCGCGGCTCTACCTGTACAGCGCCGAGGACGGGACCAAGGTGAATGCGACCCCTGCCGGAAGCGATCTGTGCTCTGCGCCCGAGTGGTCACCGGACGGACAGTTGGTTGCCTTCTCTTCCGCGCGCGAGGGGAACTCGGAGATCTACGTGCTCGACGTCGCATCGAACCGCGCCCGGCAGATCACCTTCTCGCGCGGAGCCGACACGGCGCCGACCTGGTCCCCATCCGGCCGCGAGCTGGCCTTCACCTCGGATCGCTCCGGCCGGCCGCAGATCTACATCATGGATGCAGAAGGAGCCAACGCCCGCGCCATCACGACGGGGGAATACAACGAATCCGCCTCCTGGTCACCCGCCGGCGACCGGATCGCCTACGTCTCCCGCAGCGAAGGCCGGTTTGACATATACACCCGGGACCTCACATCGGGATCCACGCTGCGGCTGACTCAGGGCTCGGGAAACAACGAAAACCCCCGCTGGTCCCCCGATGGACGGCACATCGTCTTTTCCTCGAACCGCACGCGCACGTATCGCCTTCACACGATGGACGCCGATGGCAATCGGCAGGAAGCGATCGACACCGGAATGGACTCTACTATGCCGGACTGGTCTCACTAGACGAATGAAGGGCACCCGGGGAGCGGGTGCTATACTCCCGCCGCCTCGCGCGATGGAACGCTCACTAAAGGAGGTATTGATGCTGCGAGACAAGAAAATCGCTCCGGTCGTGACAATGCTCGCTCTGGTCGCTGCGCTCGCTGCGGGTGGCTGCAAGAAAAACCCGCCACCGGCGGCTTCCACGCCGCCGCCCCCGCCGGCCACGAGAGTGGAGCCTGCGCCAGAGCCGGTCAACGTCGCGCCCGCGAAGCCTGTCGTGGAGGCTCCGCCGCCTGTCCGATCCACCAGCGTCGACGAGCTCAACAGGATGGGGATCCTCAAGTCGATCTACTTCGACTTCGACCGGCACGAAGTGCGGCCCGACCAGCGTCCTACAATGGAAGGGAATGCCACGGCGATGAAGGGTCAGCTCGCAAAATACCGGATTCTGATCGAAGGCCACTGCGACGAGCGTGGCTCCAATGAGTACAACATGGCGCTGGGGGACAAGCGCACGCACGCGGCCCGCCAGTACCTGATCGACCTCGGGGTGCCCTCGTCGCGCATCCGCACCATCTCCTACGGAGAGGAGCGGCCGGCGGATCCTGGACACAACGAAGAGGGCTGGGCCAGGAACCGGCGCTGCGAGTTCATCATTGAAGAATAGAAGAGCTGAGCCCCTGCTTCTCATCGCAGCGCTGCTGGTGTGCCTGACCGCGCCCGCCTGCCTCACTTCATCGCAGACGACGCGGCTGCAGAAGGATCTGGACGACGTCAAGAAGCAGGTCTTCCAGATCCAGCAGGAGACCGCGGCAGCCAAGAGATCGATGGATGAAGTCACGGCGGCTCTCGCCGGCCGGAAGGACGAAGCCACGGCGGGGCAGGCCGGCATGCAGGCCACGCTGCAGACCATCCTCGACCAGATGCAGGCCCTTTCCGAGCAGGTGAGGCAGCTCAACGCTCGCGTCAGCGCGCTGTCGGCCGACTCCCCCCGAAGCGGGGGAAGGGCTTCTGGAGGCACAGCCTCGCAGGCCGATCAGGAGTTCAAGACGGCCTATGCCGACTACTCCAAGGGCAGCTACGACATGGCGATCTCGGGCTTCGGTGAGTTCCTCAAGTCACATCCCGCCCACGCCGACGCGCAGCAGGCGCAGTACTGGATCGGCGAGTGCCTCTTCAGCCAGCGGCGGTACATCGAGGCGATCGAAGCCTTCGACAAGGCCGCCACGCGGTATCCGGGAGGCGACCGGGCGGCGGTGGCGTCCCTCAAGAAGGGACTCGCGCAGATCGAGGCTGGCCAGACGTCCCAGGGAGTGACGACGCTCCAGAAGGTCGTGCAGCAGCACCCGAGCACGGAAGAGTCCAGGCTGGCGGCCGACCGGCTCAGGCAGCTCGGACTGCGATCGTCCGATTGACAGGCCTCATCCACCACGCTATTCTGCGCGCTCGCATTGAGGAGATAGATCGACGTGGCGACACATAAGTCGGCGGTCAAGCGGCACACCCAGAGCCTGAAGCGCCGCACGCGGAACAAATCGAACACAACGAAGCTGCGCTCCCAGCTCCGCAGACTGCGCGCGGCCGTGGCGGGAAAAGACCCCGCGACGGCCCGGCGTATGCTGCCCGAGACGCTCTCGCTGATCGATCGGTCGATCCAGAAGGGCGTCCTCCATGCAAACGCCGCGGCCCGCCACAAGTCGCGCCTGACACGCCTCGTCACCTCGCTGGGCTGAAGCGCCCGTCCCGGGATTCCCGCGGGCCCGTGCCCCGGGAGTTGTCACCGCATCACCCCGCTTGACATGAACCCGGCTGCACGTTACTGAGCCCGGCCATGAGCGAATCGACAACGGAAGCGACCCACATCCCCGCATTGCCTGATGCTCTTCCCCTGCTTCCACTGAGAGACACGGCGGTCTTCCCCCATCTGCCGGCCCCGCTGATGGTCGGAAGGCCCGCGTCGGTCCGCACCATCGAGCAGGTGCTCAAGGGAAACAAGCTGCTGGCCCTGGTCGCCCAGAAGAACGCCTCGGTCAACGAGCCCGGCCCGGAGGATCTCTTCGAGGTGGGCACGGCCGCCATCATCCAGAAGTTCCTGAAGCTTCCCGACGGCACGCTGCGGGTCTGGACCCGGGGCCTGGAGCGCGTGCGGATCCTCGACATGATCAGCACGGAGCCCTTCCCAGTCGCCCGCATCGAAGTGCTGCACGAGATTGTCCCGGGAAGCAAGGAAGCGGAAGAGCGCAAGGAAGTGGAGGGCCTCTCCCGCAATCTCCAGAACCTGGTCCAGAAGATGCTCTCGATGCTTCCGATCAACCCCGACGAGCTGAACATCACGTTCATGAACATCGAGGAGCCCGGCCGGCTGGCCGACATGGCGGCCGCCGTGTTCGGCCTCAAGCTGGATCAGAAGCAGGAGATCCTCGAGACCCTTGATGTCCGGTCCCGCCTGGAGAAGATCACGCGCTTCCTGAGCCGCGAGATCGAGGTGATGGAGATCGGCTCCAAGATCCAGCAGGAAGTCCAGGAGGAGATCGACAAGAACCAGCGCAAGTTCTACCTGCGCGAGCAGCTCAAGGCGATCCAGCGCGAGCTGGGTGAAGGTGACGAGGCCACCACGCAGGTTAACGAGCTCACGGAGAAGATCGACAAGGCCGGCATGCCCCCCGAGGTGAGGGCCGAGGCCCTCAAGGAGCTCACCAGGCTGCGTAACGCCTCGCTCAATACCGCTGAGCAGTCGGTCATCAGGAACTATCTCGACATCCTGATCGATCTGCCCTGGTCGAAATCCACCGAGGACAAGCTGGATCTGTCCGAAGCGCGCCAGATCCTAGACGAGGACCACTACGATCTCGCCCGGGTGAAGGACCGCATCCTCGAGCACCTGGCAGTGCGCAAGCTCAAGCCCGACATCAAGGGCCCCATTCTCTGCTTCGTCGGGCCTCCGGGCACAGGCAAGACCTCCCTGGGCCGCTCGATCGCGCGGGCGATGGGGCGCCACTTCCACCGGGTCTCGCTCGGCGGGGTGCGCGACGAGGCCGAGATCCGCGGCCATCGGCGCACGTACATCGGATCCATGCCTGGGCGGATCATCCAGGCGATCCGCAAGGTCGGCTCGAACAATCCGGTCATCGTGCTGGACGAGGTGGACAAGGTCGGCACTGATTTCCGCGGCGATCCCTCTTCTGCGCTGCTGGAGGTGCTCGACCCCGAGCAGAACTTCTCATTCTCGGATCATTTCCTCGAGGTCCCGTTCGATCTCAGCCGAGTGATGTTCATCACCACCGCCAACATCCTGGAGACGATCCCTCCCGCGCTGCGCGATCGCATGGAAGTGCTGACCCTGCCCGGCTACACCGAAGAGGAAAAGGCCCGCATTGCCCGCGCACATCTCATCCCGCGCCAGGTCGCCAACCACGGCCTGACCGAAGAAGGGATCCGGTTCGAGGATGAGGCGATCGCGGCGATCATCAGCGGCTGGACCCGCGAGGCCGGCGTGCGCAATCTCGAGCGCGAGATCGGCGCGATCTGCCGCAAGGTGGCGCGCCGCGTTGCGGAAGGGTCGACGGATCCGATCACGGTGCGGGCGGCCGAGGTGGAGGAGTTCCTCGGATCCCCCAAGTTCTGGTCCGAAGTCGCCGAGCGCACGCGGATCCCCGGCGTCGCCATCGGGCTGGCCTGGACCCCGGTCGGCGGGGAGATCCTCTTCATCGAAGCCACCATGATGAAGGGTAACAAGGGGCTCCAGCTCACGGGCCAGCTGGGCGACGTCATGAAGGAATCGGCGCAGGCCGCGCTGTCGTGGGTGCGCAGCCGCGCGCGCGATCTCGGGCTGGATCCAGGCTTCTATGACGACAAGGACATCCATATTCACGTGCCGTCCGGCGCCATGCCCAAGGATGGCCCTTCGGCGGGCGTCACGATGGCCACCGCGCTGGTCTCGCTGCTCACGGGCGTTCCGTGCCGCTCGGATCTGGCGATGACAGGAGAGATCACGCTGCGTGGCAAGGTGCTGCCGGTCGGCGGGATCAAGGAAAAGGTGCTGGCCGCCCGGCGCGCCGGGCTTCACACCGTGATCCTTCCCGAGCGCAACAGGAAGGATCTTCAGGACATCGCCGAGGAGCTGCGGGCCGACATGACGTTCCTCTTCGTGGAGACCCTCGATCAGGCGCTGGAGCTGGCGCAGCGGGAGCCCGCTTCCGCGATCAGCGGGGCGAGTCCAGCGGAGTCAGCTGGACGCGGCCTCGCAGCAGATCCACCTGCGCGACGCGGACCCTGAGGCGCTCCCCGAGGCGCCACGGCTCCGTGGCGACGCTTCGTCCGGGCGCCCGCCGCGCGCGGGCTCGGCTGGAGGGCCGGCGTTCGGCGTCGCGCTGGATGGCTCCTTCCACTCCCAGTCCGTCCAGCGTGACGAAGAGGTGATGCGGCGTCACACCGGTCACCATCCCGCCATACTCCCTGCCGATGTGTCCCTTCATGAAGAGCGCGGCCTTCCAGTCGGTGATCGTCCGCTCGGCCTCCTCGGCCCGCCGCTCGAGGCGCGAGCATTCATCGGCCAGGAGGGCCAGCTGGCTGGACTCCGCCTCTCCATCGGTGGCCCTGATCCCCTGCCTGAGCCTTCGGAGGGAACGGTGAACGGCCAGATCAGGATACCGCCGGATCGGCGAAGTGAAATGGGTATAGATGGGTGACGCCAGACCGAAATGGCCCTGCGGCTCCTCGCTGTAGCGCGCCAGCTTGAGAGCCCTCAGGATCATCATTGAGACGGCTGCCCCTTCCGGGCGATCCTTGAACGCTGCCAGCAGGCTCCGGATGCGTGCGGCCGCCGCGCCACGGCCCCTCGGCACCGGATACCCCAGGCGCGCCAGGCTCTGCTCCACCTCGGCGATCGCCTCGGGCTCCGGATCTTCGTGGATCCGGTAGAGCGCCGGAGCCGTGTGCTTCGAGAGATGGCCGGCTACGGCCTCGTTGGCCGCCAGCATGAACTCTTCAATCATGTGGTGCGCGGGGCCCGAGAGTGTCGGATGGATTCCCGTCGGTCTGCCTTCGTCGTCGACGTCGATGCGCAGGCTGGGGATGTCCAGGTCCAGACTGCCGCGGCGCATGCGGCGCTCGCGCAGGCGCTGGGCCAGTGCCTCCATCCGGCGCAACATCGGGGCCAGATCGCCGCCCGCCCCTTCCAGCTGCTGCGTCACATCGTCGTAGGTCAGCCGTGCCCTGCTGCGGATCACGCCGTCCGCGAAGCGGCAGCTCACCTGCTCCCCCGAGTCGTTGTACCGGATGAGCACGCTCTGCACGAGACGTGGCCGATCCGGGAGCAGGCTGCACAGGTCCGCTGACAGCGCCTCCGGGAGCATCGGAATGCACCGGCCCGGGAAGTAGACGCTGGTGGCGCGGCGCCGCGCTTCCTGATCGATGGCGCTTCCCGCGCCGATGTAGTGGGCGACGTCCGCAATATGGACCGCCAGCTCCATCTGCCTCCGCGACGACCCGGCCACCTCCCGCAGCCCCACGGCATCGTCGTGATCGCGGGCGTCGGCTGGATCGACGGTCACCACGACGTCGCCGGTGAAGTCCTCCCGGCCCTCTGCTTCGACGCGTCCCTCCGATGCCTGGAGCGCCGCCTCCCGAAGCACCGCCCGCGGGAATCGCTCCGTCAGACCGTAGAGGCAGACCACTGCGCGCTCCTGTGCGGCCGGATCTTCGGGCGGCCCCAGCGGCTCGATCGGTTTTCCGCGCGCCGGCTGGAAGCGCGTTGCCGCGGCGGTGATCTCCGCCCAGACGAGATCGCCGTCGGGCAGCGTCTGGTCCGCGTCTCCCCCCGAGAGGATCACTTCACTGGCGATCCGCTGATCCCTCGGGATCAGGATCCCCTCGCGCCCATCTCCCCGGTACAGGCCGAGCACGTAGGGAGGCCGGCGCTCCATCACCGCGACGATCTCCCCCTCGCCCGCCGTCCTGCCGGGGCCGCCACGGCCGGAGCCGATCGTCCTCGCCAGGACGCGATCCCCGTGTTGCGCTCCGGAGAGGCGGCGTCCGGAAATGAACAGGTCGCCCCCCTGGCCTTCGTCGGGAACCACGAACCCGAAGGCCGCCCCCGGTTTGACCAGCCGTCCCGTCGTGAGCCGCGCGCGCGCGTGCAGGGCCCAGCGGCCCCGGCGCTGCTCGAACACCGCGCCGAGCCGCTGCAGTGACTCCATCTGACGCCGGAGCCCGGGCTCCATCCCGGGATCCAGCGCAAGAACACGGAGGAGCCCTGGCAGGGTGATCGGGCCCCGTGCCTCCCGCATGGCAGCCAGAAGGCGGGAGTAGTCCACCGTCGCGGGCGCGGTCTCGGGGCGCAGCGACCGGCGGCCAAAGCGCGCAGCATGACCTCTGCCGCGCCTGCCTTGCCTGCTCAATTGGGAGCCTGTCCGATGCCCTGGTTTGACTCTCCCGGAAACCGGGTGGTAGAGTGCGGCCCGTTTTCCCGCGACATCCTCACGCGCACCCGTGCCGAAGTGGTGAAATTGGCAAACACGCTGGCTTCAGGTGCCAGTGCCCTTACGGGCTTCGGGGTTCGAGTCCCCGCTTCGGCACCACCCGCTCCCTTCCGGCGCTCAGGCTTCACGGCGGCCGGAAGTGTATCCCAACCGGGAGGTTCGAACCGCGCCCGTGAGTTCAGGTCGTGAGGATCTTGTTGCGGAGGATCAGGATCTGCAGAGACAGGCCGGCACGCGAGCAGAGGACCTGGATTGAGGGAATGTCGGGGGTGGTGATCTTCCGGCCGGCATCGTCGGCATAGAGCCAGGCCGCGACCCTGTCCTTCACCCGGACGGGGACGATAAGGATGGAGCGCGGAGCGGGGAAGGCTGCCTTCGCGAAAAAACCGGCCGAGCCCGCCGACACCGGCACCGGTCCCAGATAGTGCGTGCGTCCCTCCGGCACCACCGAGAAGATGCTCTCCTTGTCCTGGCCCGGCACCGCGATCGCCATGTTGCGGATCGAGGCCTCCGTGATCCCCTCTCCCCTGCCGGCCCAGCCCTGCGCGATATCCCCCTTCATCACGAAGAAGATCGATCGCGCCAGCCTGGTGGAGGCATAAGCCAGAACCGTCGCGACAACTTCCTCGACTGAGCTGGAGGCGGCAAGCCTCCTGGAGGCCTCCATGAGGCTCAAGGCGGAGGGAGCCGGATCCGGGGCGGTGGGCACCGGCGCGACCACCTTGCGTTGGGGCCGGGTGTCCACCTCCTCCGGGGATATCGCCTCCTGGGGAGTATCCATGTCGAGCGCCTCGGCCACGTCGCGCCACGAGCGCCCGTAGCCGTACTTCTCGAAGTGATCCAGCACCGGGTCGCTGGTGGGAGCGCCTCCTCCGGATGAGGCCGTGGTCGCTGCGCCGGGGCGCGCGCCGGCTCCGGCGGCCGCCCGCAGAGCGCCCGGGGCGTTGCGAGGGGCACCCTCAGCGAGCTGCGCCGAGCCGCGTCCTTCCATGGGGCGGAGCCGCTCGCGGCGCGACGGCAGGCGCGACAGCTCGCGCGCGAGCAGGGCGAATCGCTGGGTGCGCTGGAGGTTGTAGTAGGTCTCCAGGGCCTGCAGGATTCTCGCCTCGGGAGCCACCCACGGCTCGATCCGGTATCCGGTCACGAAAGCGATCTCGTCGAGTGCCATGAGGTTCCTGGGATCGACCATGGCGAGCTGAAGGGTTTTTCCCTCGAGGCGAAGCGGCACGACCTTGTGTTTTTCCACCAGCCGCGCCGGGACCGAGCGGATCACGGCGTAGGGAACGCGGGAGAGGGTGTCGAAGGTGGCGTAGGGTGCGCCCGTGGCATCGGCGAGGGTCTCGCCGAGCGTTTCCTCGTCGAGGTATCCGAGCTCGAGCAGACTGGTGCCGAGATGGCCCCCGAAGACCAGCTGGGCGGTGAGAGCCCGGTGGAGCTGGGCTTCGGTGATCTTCCTCGCCTCGACAAGGATCTCCCCGAGCCGGCGTGACATGAGCGGGAATATTGTGGGGCTGTTACAACCTGTCAAGAACCCGCGCCGGCCGTGGATCTCCGGTCGGCAAGGGCAGCGAACGCGCGATGCACGCGCCGGTCGCGCGTCAGCTCCGGATGGAAGGTGCAGGCCATCACCCTGCCCTGGCTGACCAGGACAGGCTCCCCCTCGCGGCTCGCCAGCACCTTGACCGACGGGCCGCAGGCCCGGATACGCGGGGCGCGGATGAAGATCATCTCCATGTGCTCGGGTGGAGCGCCGGCGGGCCCCGGCCCCCCCTCGAGGCCGCCCGGGGCGAGATCCCCGTGCGCCTGCTCGAACGACTCCTTCTGGCGGCCGTAGGCGTTGCGCTCGACCTCGATATCGATGAGGCCGAGGCTCGGCTGGGCCGGATGGGTGACCGCGCGCGCCAGCAGGATGGCCCCCGCGCAGGTGCCCAGCAGGGCGCCGCCGCGCCGAAGGAATGCCACCAGCTCATCCATGAAGCCGCCTGCCTCCAGCAGCATCAGGAGCGTCGTGCTCTCGCCCCCCGGGATGATCAGGCCGCCCAGCCCATCCAGGTCGCACGGCCGCATGACCCGGCGCGCGCCGATGCCCGCACCCGACAGCGCCGCGAGGTGGGCTGCGAAGTCACCCTGCAGGCCCAGGACGCCGACTGTCGTCACCACCCTCTCCGCTGCAGTTTCTGGCTGTCGTCCAGGGTGCTCATCTCGATGCCGGGCATCGCTTCTCCGAGATCCCCCGACACCTGAACCAGCATCGCCGGCTCCCTGAACCACGTGGTGGCCTTCACGATCGCATCGGCGCGCTGCGCCGGATCGGCGGACTTGAAAATCCCCGATCCCACGAACACCGACTCGGCCCCCAGCTGCATCATCAGGGCGGCATCCGCCGGCGTGGCGATCCCGCCCGCCGCGAAGTTCGGCACCGGGAGCTTCCCTTCCCGCGCCACCAGCCGCACCAGCTCGCAGGGCGCGCCGAGTTCCTTGGCTTCAGCCATCAGCTCCTCTTCGCGCAGAGTCGCAATCTTCCGGATCTGCTCCTGGACGCACCGCATGTGCCGCACGGCCTCCACGATGTTGCCGCTGCCGGCCTCGCCCTTGGTGCGGATCAGCGCGGCTCCCTCACCGATCCGGCGGAGCGCTTCTCCCAGATCGCGGGCGCCGCAGACGAAGGGGACCTTGAATGCGGCCTTGTCGATGTGATGCCTTTCATCGGCGGGCGTCAGCACCTCGCTCTCGTCAACGAAGTCAACACCGAGCTCCTCGAGAATCTGCGCCTCGGCGAAATGGCCGATGCGGCACTTGGCCATCACCGGGATGCTCACCGCGGCCATGATCTCGCGCACCTTCGACACCGACGCCATCCGCGCCACGCCTCCCTGCGCGCGGATGTCCGCGGGCACGCGCTCGAGCGCCATCACCGCGACGGCTCCGGCCTTCTGCGCGATGACCGCCTGCTCCGCGGTCACCACATCCATGATGACGCCCCCCTTGAGCATCTCCGCAAGTCCCGTCTTCACACGAAGCGTCCCTTCAGTCCGTCCTGTGCCCGTCATCGTCGTCCTCCTCAAATGAGCGGCAGCCGGTCCTCGGCCTGGCCCTGCGTCGCAGGTCTGCCCGACCTCGTCGATTTCCGGATCACCTCTCCCAGAATCCTGATGCCTCGATGGATCTCCTTGGTGGAAGCCTGCGAGTAGCTCAGGCGGAGATGGCGATGGTGTCCCGTGCCGATGTGAAACAGATCGCCGCGCCCCACCAGGACTCCCCGCTGCTCGGCGGAGCGGGCCAGCTCCTGCTCGTCATGGCCCTCCGGCAGCCTCACCCAGACGGCGAGCCCTCCCTCGGGCCGGCTCCACGTCGCGTCCGGCGGCATGAAGCGGCTCAGCGCCAGGAGCATGGCGTCGCGGCGCTCGCGGTAGGCGGCCACGACGTGCTCCAGGTGCCGATCCATGTCGCCGCGCTGGCAGAATTCGTGGAGCGCCGCCTGGAGAACGAGGCTCGCGCCGAAGTCGGCGATCCGCTTGAGCCCCACGAGCCGATCGAGGATTCCGGGGGGCGCGGCAAGCCAGCCGATGCGCAGCCCCGGCAGGAGCTTCTTGGCGAACGTGGAGAGATAGATGACGTGGCCTGTGTGATCGATCGCGCTCAACGCCGGCAGCTCAGGTCCTTCGAAGCGCAGATCGCCGCCGAAGTCATCCTCGAGGATCGGTATCTGGTGCCGCCGGGCCAGCCGCAGCAGCACCTTGCGCGCTCCAAGGCTCATCGTGAGAGAGGTGGGATTCTGGAAGTTGGGCATGACGTAGATCAGCTTGGGCCGGCGCCGCGCCAGGGTCTCTTCGAGCATCGCGAGGCTTGCCGCCTCGCTCTCCATCGGAATACCCGTCAGCTCGGCCCCGTACGCCTGAAAGACCTGCACCGCTCCTGTATAGGTCGGGTTTTCCACCAGCACCTGGTCGCCCGGCTCGAGCAGCGCGCGCGCCACCAAATCGATTCCCTGCTGGGAGCCATTGGTGATCACGATCCTCTGCAGGGGAGCCTCGATCCCGCGCGCTTTCAGGCTCTCGGAGATCCAGCCGCGCAGAGGGGCGTGTCCCGAAGGTGGTCCATAGCCGAGCAGACGGCCTCCCTCATGCCGCAGCACATGGTCCATGGCTCTGCGAAACGTCGCGACCGGGAAGAGAGCCGGATCGGGAAAGAGCGACGCAAAGGAGATCATCCCCTGGCTTGCTCCGGGATCCGATCGCCCGTACGGGACAGTCTCCAGGGCGCGCGCGGGCGCCCTGGCGATGAGATGGTCCCATCCCAGCATGGCGCCCTGGTGGGGCTCGCCAGGCAGCTCCGCCTGCCGTGCGCCTGCGGCGCCTGCCGCAACGAAAGTCCCACGCCCCACCTGCCCCGAGACAAGACCGGAGCCGATGAGATCTTCGTAGGCTCTGTTGATGGTCAGGCGGTTGACTCCGAGCTGCTCGGCGAGCGCGCGCGTGGTCGGCAGCCGGTCGTGGGGCGCCAGATCGCCCGCCGTGATGGCGCTGCGGATCTGATCCACGATCTGCCTGTAGAGGGGCACTGCGCTTGCCCGATCCAGTGACAGGGTCATCCGGTCCCTTGGCGGAGTGTTCATTGGCCTACTTGGTATATCCATCATGGCACCTAGACAGTCAGAGGCGCAAGCATTGAGACTAATTGGACTAGTCCAAAGAGGAGATCCACCAGGCCAATTCACCGTGCGATCGACGGCCGGGACCGTGGCCGGCGCGGCCGGCGCCCGGCCCTGCCCGGGCGGCGTCAATGCCGGGGTGATTCCCGCACCGTGTCGCGGTATATTCTCCATCCTCATATGGTTTGTCCGGCCGCCCGCCCCGGCATCACGGGCGGCTGAAAGCTGAAGGGTGGCAGACAGTGGCCCGGAAGCGCATCCAGCCGTCACATCGACCTTCCCACACAGCGCGGGCAGTCGGCGCCGCGGCCCTGGCTATCCTGATCATGGCCACCGCTGTCGCGCCGCTGCGGGGCCAGGACACCGCGGAGAGGCTGGCGAGGGCCACGGAGCACATGAATCAAGGTCGGCTGGATCGCGCCCTGCGCGAAGTGGCCGAGGTGCTCCGCGAGAATCCCGCCAGCTCCGCGGCGTGGAAGGTGCGCGGCGAGATCCATCTGCGGCGTGCCCACCTGGAGTCGGCGCTGACCGCCTATCAGGAAGCGTCACGCCTCGATCCTTCCGATGTCGACGTGCTGATCCTGATCGGGGACCTGCTCGTGCGCCGCAGCGACCGCCTCGAGGAGGCACTCCAGGCCTACACGCACGCGCTCGCGCTGTCTCCCGAAAACGATCGCGTTCTGATCTCGATGGGCAGCATCCACGAGCGGCGGGAGGAATGGGAGAGGGCCGCGGCGAGATATCGCCAGGTGCTGCAGATCGACCCGAACAATGTGCGCGCCCGCAGCAGTCTCGGCGCGGTCCTCTTCAAGACCGGCCAGTACGAGGAGGCCAGCGACGAGCTGCGCAAGGCAATCGAGCTTTCGCCGCGCGACCTGCGCTCCCGGGTCTTCCTCGGGATGTCGCTCAATCATCTCGGCAGGTACGAGCAGGCGCTCCAGGGATTCAAGGACTCGCTGCTGATCGATCCACATGCCGCCAACCAGATGATCGGCGTCCGCGAGCAGCGCCCGCAGTTCGAGCGCCTCACCCGCATCTACGCCGAGGCCTACGATCGGAGTCCGCGGGAGGCGGGACGATCATTCGACCTGGCGGTCATCTACTACTACGCCCATGACTACGACTCGGCGTGGAAGTTCCTCGTCAAGGCCGAAAACCTCAGGTATCCGATCCCGATCGAGTTCAAGGAAGTCGTCTACGCCCGCAGGCGGACCCGGTGAGCACCAGCCGGCTTAGGCCGCGTCTTCAGCGGCTCCAGTAATCGCGCCGCGCGATCTTCTTCAGCGCCAGGGACCGCCCGTCGCTCGACTCAAAGCGCAGGATCGCCCGCCGCGGACCGGCCTCGCGCCAGAAAATCAGCGTGATGCCGCCTGCCTGCCCCGGGGAAACCACGATGCGCTGCGCTCGAAAACTGCCCGCGGGCAGCGTGATGGGCTCCTCGGGCGACATCGAGATCGTGGCAATCCGGCTCGCCAGCTTCCGCGCGTTGTTCGTGATCAGCGAATCATGGACCGTGATCGGGATCTCCTGGCCGGGCTGGAAAAACGCCGCCCGCAGCACGATGAAGAGCTGCTCTTCGAGGAATGAGTCCTGTCCCAGCTCCAGGGGAGCCTGTCCGTCGGCCTGGCCGTCGAAGTAGGAGTGCCAGACCAGCCGTGCCGGGCCATCCCACCCGATCACTTCCTTGAAGGTCGTGCCGCACCACTCCTGGCTGCTGTGCGCCAGCTTCACCAGGGATCGAGGATCATCGCGCCTGGAGAAGACCGACGTCATGAAGTTGTACGGGTAGTTCTCCGTCGCGATGCGGCCAAGGATGTTCAGCTTCAGGACGGTGACCAGGCGGCGTCCCTCGACCGGTGGATCGGCTTTGACCGCCGTCGCCGCGTCGAGATCCTCTTTCACTATGATAAGGACTGCCTCATACTCCCGCGCGGTCCCGTAGATCGTCCGCCGGGCTTCGTAGTGCGAGACCTCCGCCTGTCCGTCGTCCCAGATCCGATCGCCGCTCCAGGCAGGATCCACCCGCAGCTCGGCGGCACGCGGCACCCCCCCGGCCGCGGCGGCCGCCAGAAGACTCCATGCGATGAGCGTTCGCCCTGCCCGCGGCACGGCGCTCACTCCACGTGAAAGATGCCGAGCTTCAGGTAGCGCGTTTCCGGCATCGAGGGAAGGATGGGATGATCGGGAGCCTGGCTGCGCCACTCCAGCAGCACCAGCTTCCGCTCGCAGCGGAAGGCCGCCTCGACGACGCACTCCATGAATGTCTCGTCCGTAATGTGGAAGGAGCACGAGGCGGTTGCCAGGATCCCTCCGCGGCGCAGCAGCCGCAGCGCGCGCCGGTTGACCTCTTCATAGCCCCGCTTGGCGGCCGGCACGTTCTTGCGCGTCCGGGTGAACGACGGCGGGTCCAGGATGATCACGTCGAAACGCTCGCGATCCACGTGCAGCGCTTCGAACGCAGGGAGGGCATCCGCGCACTCGAACCGGCAGATCCCTTCCAGGCCATTGAGCGCCGCGTTGCGCCGGGCCCGATCCACCGCATCCTGGGCGATGTCCAGGCCGACAACCGCGGAGGCCCCGGCGCGCGCTGCATGCAGACCGAAACCGCCGTCTTGGCAGTAGGCATCCAGCACCCGCGCGCCTGAGACGAACCTGCGCAGGCTGAGGCGGTTTTCCCGCTGATCGAAGTAGAAGCCGGTCTTCTGGCCCGATTCCAGGTCCACCTCGAACCGCAGATCCGACTCCTGGATCACCACGCGGGCAGGCGCATCCCCCCGGAGGACCGAGCGGCGCTGCGGGAGTCCCTCCCGCTCACGCAGGTGCGATTCGTTGCGCTCCAGGATCGCGCGGGGGTGGTACACCTCCTCGAGCGCGTCGCAGATCACGCCCAACAGCTTATCCATCCCGAGGCTGAGAGTCTGCACGACCAGGCAGTCCTCGTACTTGTCCACGATCAGCCCGGGCAGGCCATCGGATTCCCCGTGCACCACCCGCAGCGAGCCGAGATCCGGATAGATCCGGCGGCGCAGGATCTGGGCGTGGCGCAGGCGCGACACGATCAGGACGCCATCCACGGCCTCGCCCGGGGCCGCCATCAGCCGCACAGCGATGAGCGATGCGGGGTTGTACAGACCCAGGCCGAGCGGCCGACCGTCGGCGCGCGCCACTTCGACGAGGCTGCCGGGCGGGGGCTCGCCCTCCGTCCGGGCGACCTCGTTGCTGAATACCCAGCAGTGGCCCCGCAGCAGCCTGGCTTCCTCGCGCTGGCGCAGAACGACGCGTCCCGCCACCGCGAGCGCGGCCCCGGAGTCGACGGGCGCGCCGAGTCCCGATTCCATGAGAGTCATTGTCCTGGGTCGCAGCTTAGTGTGGCGGGCCGGAGCCCGGCAAGGCCGGCAACAAAGCGGGTCAGTTCATGTAGGAGACGATCTCGGCGCTGGACTTCAATTGGCTGGAGACGCTGCGGAGCATCTCGGCCTTTCTGGACTTCAGGACACCCTCGCGGCAGGCATCCTTCACCTCCTCGAGCGGCAGCGGCTCGCCTCCCTTGGTCTCGAGCAGCTGGATGATGTGGTAGCCATGATCGGTGCGGACAGGATCACTGATCTGCCCGATGGAAAGGCCCTCCACGGCCGCCTCGAACTCCGCGGGGAACTCCCCCTGCTTCATCCATCCCAGGCTGCCGCCCCGCACCGCGCTGGACGGGTCCTCGGAGAACTCGGTGGCGAGCTTCGCGAACGGCGTTCCGGCGCGCGCGCTGGCGGCGATCTCAGCGGCACGCCGGGCGGCGCGCGTGGCGATATCGTCCGCGGCGCTGCGCGGGCATGTCACGAGCACATGCGCCACGCGCGACCACCGGTGCGGCGTGAAGCGGCTCAGATTCGCGTTGTAGAACGCGGCGATATCACTGTCGCTGACCTGGATCTGCGGGTCGATCTTCACCTTGATGAAGTTGTCCACCGTCAGCTTGCGCCGCACCGCTTCCAGCGCGCCGTCCTTGGTGATGTGCTGGGCGTACATGGTGGACAGGAAGGGTGCTTCGCCCCCCGCCGCCTCGGTCATGCGCGCGTATTCCTTCAGAACGTCGGGCTCCCCCGCCATCAGCCCCTGGCGTTGCGCCTCCTGGAAGATCAGCTCGTCGTCGATGAGCCGCTCCAGCGCATCAAATTTCGCGTTGAGATACTCATCCATGCTGCCGGTCTCTCCGCCCGCCGGCAGCCGGTTCCGGATATAGGAGAGATTCTGCTCGTAGAACGCCTTGTAGAGGGGCTTGCCGTTGACCCTGGCGACCACCTGGCTGACCTGCTCCTGCGTCTGCGACGCGCTGCCCGGTGCAGATGTCTCCAAGGCACCGGCGGGCGCCTGGCCCTCGGGGGCCGCCGCGCATCCCCAGCCGCAAAGGGCCACGGCGACGAGCAGCGCCCCCCGGCTCTTCATTTCACTGAATCCCGTCTCACTGAATCCCGTCTCACTGAATCCCGTCTCACTGAATCCCGTCTCACTGAATCCCGTCTCACTGAATCCCGTCTCACTGAATCCCGTCACGCTCATGCTCTCCTCAAAAACAGCGCCGGAGTATAGGAACACGGGGTGGCACTTTCAAGGGTGAGAGCCTGTCTCGAGCTGGCCGGCGAGCCGGCGCGCCTCGGCGTCGGACGGATTGAGACGCAGGGTGGCGCGGTAGGCTTCGAGCGCCGCCGGACGGCTCCCCTGCACCAGGTAGAGGTCGGCCGCGTGGCGGGGAAACGCCGCGATCCTTCCGAATCGCTTCCATCCCTCCAGCGCCTCGCGCAGGGCGCGGTCATGCTCTCCCCGGGCCCGGTACTCGGCGATGGCGATCAGATGGTCCTGGGGCCGGATGAGCAGCTCGTCGGAGATGTTGGCGGCCGCATTGCCGCCCAGCGCCACCAGCACAACCCCTGCGGCGAGCCCCAGCCCGCCCAGCGCGCGCCGCCGCGCCAGATCGATCAGCGCGTAGATCCCCAGGCCGGCGAGGATCAGGACGCCGGGCATCAGGGGCGCGCGGAATCTGGCGATCACGTAGAAGGCGATCGTCACCACCGCGCCGGCTCCCAGAAACAGGTACAGCGGAACGAACCGCGCCGGGGTCCTGAGGGAGACGAGGAGCCCGAGCAGCGCCAGTGGAGAGATGGTGAAGAACGAGAGCGCGCCATAGCGCAGCAGGAGGGAGTTGTGCCTGAAGTAGCCGAACGATGCATTGTTCGGCATCTCGAAGGGGGCGACCAGGTAGGCGGCCTTGCGCAGCTGGAGCAGGGCAAACTCCCACGGCTGCCGCAGGCCGTCCCGCGTCACCGCGGCGATGGTGGGCAGCAGCTTCCCACCGGAGTCCGCCAGGATCTCCCGAGCGTAGAGTCCCACCTCCGGCTCGCCGTCGAACCAGCCGGTGCCTCGGTATCCGAGGTGATTGCCATTGATGAACTCGATCGGCCCGCGCGTGGTGATGGAAAGAAGCGGAGCCCCCACGGCGGCGTTGCGCAGCACGACCGGCGCCAGCGGCGCAAGGAAACCGGCAAGCATGCAAAGCGCGGGGGCAAGCCAGACGGCCTTCTTCCTGCGCAGTGTCAGAGGCATCCAGCCCAGGTACAGGACGAAGAACGGAAGCACGCTGGCCTTCGCAATGAAGCTCAGGCCGCACAGCCCGCCCGCCGCGGCATGCCACCAGCGAGCGCGCGGAGAGTCGATCCTGTCGCGCGCCTCGAGCACGGCCCACAGCATCGCCGCGTGGATCGGGATGAGCAGCGCGTCCCGCAGCAGGAGGGATTCATAGTAGAGATGAGGGCCGTACAGCGCCGCGAGAACCCCCGCCCAACGCGCCGCAGCCTCCGGAGCGATCCGGCGCGCCGCCAGGTAGATCAGCCCGCACCCGGCCGCTCCGAGAATCAGCTGCATCACGATCATGCTCGCGGGCTCCCCCGGCGCGAGCAGGTAGAGCAGCCCGAGGGCGTACGGATAGAGCGGCTCCTGATGGAAGATCGCGCCGTACCAGGACTCCCACTGGGCGCGGTCGGCCACCATCTGCTGCCAGGGATGGAACGGATGGAAGTGGGCCCGGTCCAGCCAGTCGCCCGCCACCAGCTGCAGCGCCCAGCGATGGAAGGCCTCCATGTCGCTCATCGGATCCATGTTGATCTGGAGGCAGGCTGTCCGGCTGATCAGCACCAGGTAGATGAGCCGCCATGCGAGCGCGAGCGCACCGATCATCAGCGCTGTCCTGATCGATCGTGATGGGGCCTCGCCCACGTGCGACTGGATATTTGCACTCGACGTCACGTGGTCAGTATCGCCGTGGTCCGCCGTGCGTCAACCCTCCGACGCTCAGTCTTGACCGGCTCCTCCGCATGACGCTATTCTTTTTTGGAGCTCTCCACTGTGGCGTTCCGCCTCTATCCATGAATCCACTGATCATCGCGGCTCTCGCGCTCCTGCCCGCTGCCCGACCGGCCGGTGCGCCCCACGATACCCTCGCCGCGTGGCGGCATGGCCCGATCCGCTACGTCATCACGGCGGAGGAGGATCGCGAGTTCAGGCAGCTCGACGACGATCAGGCCCGGGAGCGGTTCATCGAGAACTTCTGGGCGCGGCGGGACACCGATCCGCGCACCCTGGTGAACGAGTACCGCATGCAGTTCTGGGAGCGCGTGGCGACGGCCAACCAGATGTTCAGCGGCTCGGCCAAGCCCGGATGGAAGACCGACCAGGGCCGGCTTCTCCTGGTCCTGGGCCCGCCCGATGACATGGACACCTCCCGCGACCAGCCCCGCGGCTCCGGCGCCCGCGCCACGCGCGGGACGATCACCTGGCGCTACTCCCACTCGCCCCGCCCGGGGATCGGCGCCGGCCTGACGCTGGTCTTTTCGCAGGACGCCTCGGGAGAATACCGCCTCGAGTCCGACCCCCTCCTGATCGAGGAAGCGCTCATGACGGGGATGGTTCCTCCCGACTCACTCCGTGCGCTCGGAGCCCCGCTGCCGCAGCTTCCAGCACGGCTCACCGAGCTCGGGCTGATGCTGGATCTGGGGCGGCTCGAGGAAGTCCCCTCCGAAGAAGAGCTGCTCACCGCCATCGTCACGGCGCGGGAGCTGTACGGGAGCCTTCCCTTCTCGGCCCGTTACGATTTCTTCTCCGGCTCGGGCGGACAGACGCTGGTGGCGATCACCCTCTCGCTCTATCCCGATCCCCTTGTGGAGGATCGCGCAGCCGCGGCTCCGGGATACCTCATGGTGGGCCGCCTGCGCCGCATCGACGGCGCCGAGACTCTCTACCTGCGCGAGCGCGAGTTCCAGGCCGCGGCGATCCCCTCCAACGCCGACTGGCACGGGCCCTGGCTGTACCAGACCGTGGTCCCGATGCCCCCCGGAATCTGGCAGGCCGGCTTCGTGGCAGTCGATCCCTCGTCGCGCAGGGCCGGAACCTACGCGGAGGAGATCGACGTGCCGGCCTTCCACGCCGGCAGGCTGTCGCTCTCGAGCCTCTGTCTTTCCGAGCGGATCGAAGCGGTCAAAGCCACGCAGGAGCCGCCGGCGGCCTATGTCATCGGGCACCTCAAGGTGACGCCGCGCCTGCTTCCGCAGTACCGCAACGGCGAGACCTTTGCCGTCTACTACCAGGTCTATGCCGCGGCACGCCAGTCCGGCGGCGCGCCCAGGCTCGCCATCGACTATCAGTTCTACGTGAACCAGGGGGGCAGCTACATCCCGATCGGCCGGCCGATCCGGATCGGTTCCTCGCCCAACATGGCGCAGGGCTGGACCTTCCCGCTTCGCGACTGGCCCACGGGAGAGTTCCGCCTGCGCGTGACTGTTACGGACGAATCGACCTCCCAGTCAGCATCCAGGGAAGTCACTTTCAGGGTGCTCTGAGGAGTGCCCCACTCCCGGCTGCTCATCATCGCGACGCTCTCCGGCGCATGGGCCCTGGCGCTGGAGGTGCTCTGGGTCCGGGGCCTCGTGCTGCAGACGGGCGGGCCGCTCTCTTCGTTCACGATCACCCTCACATCCGTGATGGCGGGGATGGCCGGTGGCAGCCTCCTGGGAGGCAGGATCGCCGCGCGCCCGAGCCCGCCCCTGCGGGCGCTGGGGTGGATGCAGCTCGGCATCGCGGCGTTCACGCTGCTGTCGGCCTGGATACGAGACACCGGCGGAGTCACCCGCGGGGCTCTGCGCCTGCTGGAGGCCGGGCCGGACAGCGCGCTGTACATGCCGGTCATCGTCGCGGTGGCCGGCCTCGGGTCGCTGGCGGCTTCGTTGGGAATCGGCGCGGCGCTGCCGATTCTCTCCGCCACGGCGCCGCCTCCCGCGTCGCGCGCCGCCGGGTTGCTCGCTGCAGCGAGCGCCCTGGGGGGGGCCGCCGGGGCCGTCCTGTGCGGCTTCCTCCTCCTGCCGCTGGCCGGTTTGACGGGCAGTCTGCATCTGGCGGCCTGTGCGGCCGCGCTCTCCGGGCTGCTGTGCCTGATGCCGCGAACGTCAGCGCTGTGGCAGCATTCCACGGCGGCGCGCTCCCCTGCCGGAAAACCCGCCGCCCGCATGCCCGCGCGCCCGCAGCCCGGGGGATCACCAATCACGGCGCTGGCCGCCACGGGGCTGGCGCTCACGGCGCTGCAGATCACCTGGTCCCGCGTGGCGGCCTTGTCCTGGGGCTCGACGATCCAGTCGGGATCGCTGCTCCTGGCGGCGGTCATCCTGGGGCTGGCGGCCGGCAATGCCGCAGGCTCCCGTCGGGCCCGCAGCGCAGTCTCGCCTGTCCATGCGCTGGCCCTGCTGACAACGCTGGCAGCCATGACCCTCGCGCTGAGCGATCCCATCCTGGGGAGACTCCCCCTGATCGCCGCGCGCCTGGACATCTGGATGTCGGCCCGGGACGCCGGCGTGACCGGTTCGCTTATCGCCCAGTTTCTGGTGTTCGCCGCGCTCGTCTCGATCCCGACGTTCCTTCTCGGGTCCGCCTTCCCTCTCGGCGTGACGGCGCTGGCGCGCGGCGGCGACGCCGGCGCGAGACCGGTGGCTGCGGCGGCCGGGGCCAGCGCGGCCGGCAACCTCCTCGGAGCCCCGCTGGCGTTCGCAGCCCTCGCATCGGGCGCGGGCTCGCGTGGCGTGCTGCGGGGGACCAGCATCCTGCTGGCCCTGGCGGCGGTAGGGTGCGCGCCGCGCGGAGGCCGCCGCGTCGTGCTGGGAGGCCTCCTCGCGGTGAGTCTCCTTGCCGCCCTGCCGGGCCCGGGCGGATGGCTGAGCTGGGATCCCGCCGTCATGAGCTCGGGACCCTACATGTACGCATCGCTGTACGGCGCCGCGATCCGGACGGGAGGAAGCCTGGAGGAGGCGCTGCGCGAGCGAGGCGACGTCATCCTGACGCGCGAGGGGCCGCAGGCGCTGGTCACGGTGCGTGCGCTGCCGGGCGGCGTTCTCTCCCTTCAGGTAAATGGCAAGACCGACGCCTCGACCGGTGGCGACATGAAGGTGCAGACCCTGATGTCTCATCTCCCGCTGACCATGATGCAGGCGGCGGGACGCAGCGCTGACGATGTGCTGGTGGTCGGGCTGGGCAGCGGTGTCAGCCTGGCCGGGGCGCTGGCCCACCCGATCCGGTCGGCTACCGTCGTGGAGCTGCTGGCTGAGGTGGTGCAGGCCTCGGCTCCCTTCGACGAGGCCAGCCGCGGAGCGCTGCGGGATCCGCGCGTGCGTCTGCTCGTGGGAGATGCCCGCGCCCGGCTCCTGTTCGAGGAGCGCGCCTATGACGCGATCGTCTCACAGCCGTCGAATCCCTGGGTCGCCGGGCAGGCCGTGCTGTTCACCCGCGAGTTCTTCGAGCTGGCGCGGCGCCGGCTCAGACCCGGCGGTGTCATGTGCCAGTGGCTCCAGAGCTACGGCCTGCTGCCCGAGGATTTCAAGTCGGTTGTCGCCACGTTCGGGTCGGTCTTTCCCCATGTGACCCTGTGGGAGGAGTCGGTCACCGGGGGTGACTACCTGCTGCTGGGCTCCGACCAGCAGTTGGACCTTGACCCGGCCATGCTCGCGGCGGCGATCTCCCGCCCCGCGGTCCGGAGCGACCTGGAGCGTATCGAGATCGATGGGGCGGCGCGATTGCTGGCGCACTTCGTTTCGGGAGCCGACGCGCTCCGCAGCTGGATGGATCGGGGCGCCGTGACGCTGCAGACCGAGGACCGCCTCCAGCTCGAATTCACGGCGCCGGCCGCGCTGCGGCGTGAGACCCCCGGACTCGTTCTGGCGGAGCTCGAGCGCGTGCGCCGTGATCCTGCCGAGCTGCTGCGCGCCGACGCGATGGAGTCATCAGGGATGCTCGCCGAGCTGGCGCGGATACGCCGCGAAGGGGCGCGCGAGCGGCGCTGGGCGGAAGGGCTGGGCCTTCTCTCGGCCAGCCGGCCGCCGGACTTCAGGCTGCTGCTGGCCTCTTCCTACCTGCGCGGCGGCATGCGCCAGCAGGCCATCTCGGTCCTGCGCGACATGCGGAGCTCCGGAGACCTGGGCAGACTGGCGCGGCTCCTGCTGGCACACCTTGCGATGAGCGACGGCGACCCCCGCGGCGCGATCCGCGAGCTGGAGGCCACGGCGCGCCTGGACCCCCATGATGCCGCTGCCAGGGTCTACCTCGCCCGCGCCGCCTGGGCCGCGGGAGACCTGGCTGCGGCTCTGGCCGCCAACGGCGCGGCTCTCACCATCGACGCCGCGCATGCTGAAGCCCACAGCGATCGGTGCGGGCTGCTGCTGGCCGCCGGCGATCTGGCGGGAGCCGAGGCGGCCTGCCGGGAGGCAGTGGATCGTGATCCACGCCTGGCCGAAGCCCATGCGAACCTCGGTCTCATTCACGCGCGGCGCTGGCGGGTGCAGGAGGCCGAGGCCTCCTACCAGCGCGCGCTCGAGCGGGACCCGGATCTCACCGACGCGCGCTTCAACCTGGCGGCGCTGCTCGAGCGCACCGGCCGATCGGCCGATGCGCTGGCCGCCCTCAGCCCGGCGCTGGCGCCGCGGCAGGCCCCCGACGCCGCCACGCTCCGCCTGGGAGCCAGGACGGCGCTGTCATTGGGGATGATCCCGCAGGCGTCATCATGGCTGGCGGAGAGCCTGCGGCTCGAGCCGGACAGCGCAGAGGGCGCCCTGCTGGGCAAGGCCCTCATCAAGATGAAAAACGGCATCAAGAACGGGGTGAAAAAACCGGCAGGGTGAGCAAGCAGGATCGGCGCGCGCAGCCCCGCTCACCCAGGCGGAGCAACTCTCTGCCTCGCGTGCCGGCCGGCTTCCCGGCCAGAAGCCACCCGGCAGGACTCTGCGGCACTGCACGAGCCGATCCCGACGTGTCAGCAACGTCGCAAACCGATCGAAGGTTTCAGAAAACTGCGTCCGGGATCAGGGAATCCGGACCTCGCGGATCGTGACAGGGGTGACCAGCAGATAGGGATCCATAGCCGTGTCGCCGCGCCGGGGAACCTGCACGAGCTTGGCCACGACTTCCAGCCCGTCGGTCACTTTCGCGAAGAAGGTCTGCCGGCCGCGCATGAAATCGTTGGGCCCCAGCGTGATGAAAAAGGCGCTGTCGCTGGTCATCGAGGTCTCCGGGCGCTGCGCCCCGATCATCCCCATGTCCTCGAGCTTCAGGTCGGGCGACAGCTCTCCCGGAATGACACGCCTGAAGACGCCGCTTCCATCCCCCGCGGGATCGCCCCCTTCGGCCTGCATGCCGGGCACCACCCTGTAGATATTCAGGCCGGAGTAGAAGCCCTGCCGCGCGAGATCAACGAACCGCTTGACGTGGACCGGCGCATGCGCCGGCAGGAGCGTCCAGACCATGCGGCCCAGATCGGTCTCGACGATCGCCTTCACATCGCGGTGGGCAACGTAAGCCCGGATGACCCGCGCTTTCAGGACCGCGCTGAGGTTTCCGTGGCTCCAGCGGACGTCCCACACACCCTCCCGGCGTGCCAGATCCTCGTACCAGGAGGACAGATTCACGACCCGCTCGGCTGTCCCCTGGCCTTCCACCCTCAAAGGATCGGCCGCATCAGCCGGCCCCCCGGCCGCCGGCCGGGGGGCCCGGCCCTTCGCATCGGCCAGGCTGAACCGCTCCCGGGCGAAAGCGGCGGCATCCACCATGACCGCCTCCCGTCCGGGGTTTTCGAACACCAGCTTCACGCTGAGGTCCCGTTGCTCGTAGAACTGCCCCTCGGAGGGCGCCAGGCTCACCTGCAGGAGAGCCGGATCGCCCGGGGAGGGGCTCGTGGTGGCCATCGGCTCCTGCGGGGCGCCCGCGCACCAGGCAGCTGCGCTCGCGGTCATCATCCACGCCGCCATCGTGTGGCGGATCATGGCCAGGCCCGGCGCCTGCTCAATGCTCCACCGGCTGCTGGCTGTTGGGATCGGCAGGGGCCTGGGCTGCCTGCGGCTCGGGCTTGCTCAGCGCCAGTGACTTTTCGATGAGCGAGGCCGCCCCCGCGCCGGGCACGAGGTAGATCGGCGTGGCGGCGCTGGCGACGACACGGCGCGTGTCGCCATCCTGAGCTCCCTGAACGCCGATCTTGAACGACCAGGACACCGGCGTCCCCTCGCCTGCCTCACGCAGGGTGACGTTCAGGACGGTTTCGCGCTGATCGGATGCCGCCGGGCGATCGATGTACCCGGTCGCCTTGAGCCCCTCGATGGCGTCGAGAAGCCCGCTGACCTGCTCTTCGGGCATCTCCGGCCCGTCGGCGGCCCCCCACCGCCACTTCGCCTCGCTGTCCTTGACAAGCAGGCGTGCCTGGCCTGCGCCGGAAGGCACGATCTCCACGGAGTCCACCTGCCAGCGATCCACGGGAGCCACCCGCGCGTCGCGCAGATCCATCGGCGCATCCATGCTCTGGATGATCTTGTCGTAGGTTTCGCTCTTCACTTTCATGATGGAGGGCGTGTCGGAGCGCTGAGCGAACAGATCACTCGAAGAGGCGGTTCTTCCGAATGTGACGCGCAGCGGCTCGGCCTGCTCCTGCGCCTCGACCGTGAGCGTCATCAGCGGGTGGTCGAGCCCGTGGGCCGCCAGATCGGCCGCGGCCGGGCTCTCCACGGCGAAAGACTCCGCCTCCCAGCTCTGCATGTCGAACCAGAGGCCCTGCGCCTTCCCGCTGTCGGCTGGGAAGGGCTGAGGCAGCTCCAGGCTCCAGTCGCTGTCCTGGTGCGACACAGCCAGGCGCTCCGATCCCCTGTCGATCTGGAAGCGCTTCAGCTTGAATGAATCCACTCCCACCACCTTCTTGTAGCGCAGCGAGGCGAGATCGCTCGAGAGAACCTGATCGGCGCCGCCCGAGATCACCAGCACGCTGCCCGCGCCATCCCGCCGTGCGTAGTGGCTTCCCCCCACGGCGGTCTTGCCGCCCAGAAAGACGGTCGCCACCGGATCGCTCGTCGATGATTTCACTGCAAGCCGTACGGCGCCTGCACCGAGGCCGAATCCCTCCAGATCGCCCGGCGCGACATCGGGTATCTCCTCATCGACCTGCAGGAAGCCCAGCGTGCTGAGCAGGGATGAGACCTTGTCGTCATCGGCACGGGCCGCCACGGGGGACGTGAGGCGCCAGTGATCCGCCTCCTTGACCAGCGCGATCGCGGCCTCTCCGGGGCGCTCCAGCTCGAATCCCGCCGCCTGGTCACGCTCGAACACCAGGAGACTCTTCGCATCGCGCTGCGCCTTTTCGCGCTCTGACTCGCCCTTGTATTCGTAAAAATAGATGAAGGCGCCCAGCGCGGTGAGGACCAGCAGCGCCAGCAGGGTGTTGCGGAACTTCACGAGGAGCCTCGCCGCACCGGGGTCACAGCCTGCGGCGCCTGACCCTCACGACGAACCCCGCCACGGCCGCGAGGAGAGGCACGGCGAGCGTGTAGAGGGTCAGCATGCTGCCCTGCACACCGGTGAGGATGATCGGCTGAGGCGACTGTGTCTTGGGCCTCACGGAGATGAGGTCCGACTTCTCGTTGAGCCACGCGATCGAGTTCATCATGACGTCGCGGTTGCTTCCCATGCCGAAGTAGTTGTTGGAGGCGAAGTCCGAATCTCCAAAGAGCACCAGCCGCGTCTCGCGGCCGCCGGCGGCCGTTTCCCCCTCCGGAGCGTTCGGGTCGGCGCCCGGGGGCGGATCCAGCTTCCGTGACGCCGCGGCGGCGATATCAATCGGCCCCATCCGATCCGCGCCCTCATCGAAGCGGACCGTATCGGTCATCGGCCCGGTCTCGGCCCAGGACTGCTGCGTCGTGCTGGCCAGGGCGGTTGTGGTCACCCCCGGCTCCGTCGCGGTGGCCGTCTGCACGGACGCCGTCGTGGGGAACAGCGAGGCCATTCCCTGGAGGTCCTTCGTGATCGCGTGCGACCCATACTCGTAGACAACCGGCGCCGCGGGCGACCCTCCCATGAGACGCGCCATGGGGTTCACATCAACCACGAAGTCGTGAGACAGCTTGAGACCCCAGGCGGCAAGAACCTCCTCCAGCCCGGTGGGCTTGTGGGGCTCCACCAGGGCCAGCACGTGGCCGCCCGCCGACAGGTATGCCTTCACAGCGTCCACCTCGGGAGGCAGGAGCGCGTTCTTCGGCCCGGCGATGACCAGCGATGTGCATCCTGCCAGGACCGTCTCCCCTTCCAGCAGGCGGATGTCGCGCGTCTCGAAGTTCTCCTTCTTGATCAGATCGGCCGCCTGTGACAGACCATCGGCGCCGCTGTCGGCGGCGCCCCGCTCGCCGTGTCCCGTCGAGAAGCAGACCACGTTCCTGGTGCTGGCCGTGGCCTTCAGCACCGCGTTGGTGAGGTTCTCCTCGGTGGCCTGCTCGGGGGGCGTGACGCGCGCCTCGCCGTTCTTGGTGCTGACCACGATGGTGCCGTCAAACTCGATCCCGTTCGAGCGGGCCTCCCCCGGGCTGCGCACGGGGTCGACGACCCGTGTGGTGATGCGGGGGTTCTGGTAGCGGTATTCCGACAGGAGGTCCTCGGCCTTCTGCCGCTCCGGCGCTTGTGTGGTGTAGAAGGCCGTGATGGTGAGATCCTGGTCCGCTCCCTTCAGGATGCTGATCGTCTGCGGGGCCAGGGTGTGCAGACCCTGCTCGGTCAGGTCGAAGCGCTTGTTGTGACGCTTGGCGAGGAACCCCACCGCGCCGCAGATCGCCAGGACCACCAGCGTGTAGAAGATTGCATTGGCGCCATGTCGCAGGGGACGTCCGGACAGCGCGTTGGCCAGATCGGCCCGGTTCAGCCACGCCGCCACCGCCGCGAGCAGCAGCCCGGCGATCGCCACGCTGAGCGCCGCCCATTTCCAGTCCGCGCGGATCCAGTAGACGAGCGCGCCGGCCGCCGCCAGGAGGAAGCCCGTGGTGCCGCCGAAGCTCTTGATCCGATCCACGCTACCTCCAGCGGCTCGAGTCGACGACGCGCTGGGTCAGAAACAGCGCGAAGGAGATGAACATGAGAAAGAAGACTACCGAGCCCGAATCGACGACTCCCTTGAGGAAGTCCTCGAGATGATTGTTGATCGAGAGCGATTTGAGCAGCTCCGAGTACGGCCCGCCACCTCCCCCCACCTCTCCAAGAAACCCGATCATCCAGAAGACCAGGCAGAGGATGAAGGTCGTCACCGCCGCGATGATCTGGTTCGACGTCAGCGACGACGCCACCAGGCCGACCGCCAGGAAGGCGCCCACCACCAGCAGCGAGCCGAGGTAGACGGCGCCGAGCGGCCCCCACGCGGGCGGCGCCCCCATCAAGGACAGGTAGAGCGGGTACTGGAACGTCAGGGCCAGGATCAGGGCGCCGAACGCCAGGACGCCGAGGTATTTCCCCAGCACGAGCTGGCCGGTGGTGATCGGCATCGTGAGGAGCAGCTCCGAGGTGCCCTGCCTGCGCTCCTCCGCGAGGATGCGCATGGAGAGGAAGGGGGCCACGAACATCATGAGCACGGCGAAGTTGGAGTAGAAGTTCCTCACGACGATGTCATGGATGTTGATCTGGGCCGCCATCATCGGGTTCTGCATGGCCTGCATCGAATAGAACGAGTAGGCCAGGACCAGCCCGCGGAAGAAGAACCAGCCCACGATGAACAGGAAGAGTGTCACGATCACGTAGGCCATGGGAGAGACAAAGTAGGCGGCCAGCTCCCGCTTCATGATCGTCAGGACATTGCGCACGGCGCCGCCTCCTTCACGCTGCCGGGCGGGCGGGGCTGCCCGTCAGTGACAGGTAGATGTCCTCGAGTGACGGCGTGATCGGCGTCAGCTCCAGAAGCCCCCAGCCGCGCTCCACGACCCGCGCGGCGATCCGCTCGCGCAGATCCCCCGCGCCGTCCAGAGACATGCTGTAGGCCCCGGGCACCTCGACTTCCGCCTGCACTGAGACCACGCCGGGAATGGCGCTGAGCTCCTGCCTGACGACCTCCCCGTCGCGCGCGACCTGCAGGCGGAGCTGCTGTCCCCCGGACCCTCCCGACGCGAGAGCGGCGAGCGGCCCCGCCACGACAATGCGTCCGTAATTGATGATCACCACCGAGGAGCAGGTGGCCGTGACCTCCGGCAGGATGTGAGTGGAGAAGACGATCGTGTGCTCTCCGGCCAGGGACTTGATGACCTGCCGGATCTCAACGATCTGGGCGGGGTCGAGCCCCACCGTCGGCTCGTCGAGGATCAGAACCGGCGGATCGTTGATGAGCGCCTGCGCCAGGCCGACCCGCTGCCGGAATCCGCGCGACAGGTGCTCGATGACCCGCCCGAGCACATCGGTCAGTCCGCACCGGGCCGCCACATAGTCGATCCTGCCCGCCACGCTGCGGGCGGCGACTCCCTTGAGCCGCGCCACGAAATCGAGGTAGGCGCGCACGGTCATCTCGCCGTACAGCGGCGGGCTCTCGGGCAGGTACCCCACCCTGCGCCGCACTTCCATGGAGTTCTCGAAAACGTCGAATCCCGCGATGCGCGCCGTGCCCGAGGAAGCCGGCATGAAGCAGGTCAGGATGCGCATCGTGGTCGTCTTGCCCGCGCCGTTGGGACCCAGGAATCCGAGGATCTCGCCGCGGCTGACGGTGAACGAGACATCCGTCACCGCGGGGCGGCCCCCGAACTGCTTGTTCAGGCGCTCAACTTCTATCATTCGTAGGAGGCTCCGGACCGGTTGGGATCAAAATCGGCCAGAATAGATAGCAAAGGGTGGTATGACTGTCAACCAGAGCCGCGCCTGCACGGACTCACAATCTGCGGTGCGCGAGGCAGCGCCCCGCGACCTGCCAGAGGCGCCCGCGCAGGTCGACATCGGCGATGCGCGACAGCGCGGCGTCCATGACATGGGAAGCCTCCTCCGGAGACGCTCCGCCCCCCACTCCCGATGCCGGCGGGCGCCAAGCGGTTTCCACCGCTCCGGGAACGGGAGGCGAGGCGGCCCTGATGCGGAACGCCAGCCCCGCAATGCGCAGCCCGGCCGCGCAGCGCCGCAGCCGCTCCAGCAGCACGGGCTCGAGCTGCTCCAGCTCGCGCTTCCACGCCGCATCGGGCACATCGATCAGGAAGCGCCCGTCGTGGTAGCCCGACACGCGCGCGCGGGAGCGCAGTCCCTCTCCCACGGCACGGCGCCAGGCCGCGTGCGCCTGGACCCCCGCGACGCGCTGCGTGGCGGCGCGCTCGGTATCGATCTCCAGCGCGGCCAGATCGATCGCTTCGAGCGGGATGAACCGGGAGGCGCGGCGGCGGACAGGCCTGCCGGAACGACCAGGAAGCTGGGGAGGGCGGCGCATCGCCCCCGCAGTCTATGTGGGGTGACGCGCCGGGATCAACTGTCGTGAGGAAAAGCGCTGCGGCCGATGATGTCGACCAGGGCATGGGCCCAGGTGGAAGCCAGCAGACTGCCGGTGCGCAGGTAGGCCCAGCCGTAGCAGAGCCCGGCCCCCGTCGCCAGCACCACGTAGCGCCAGTCTCCCGGTGGATTGTTGAGGTGCGACAGCCCGAAGACCACCGAGGAGATCGCCAGCGCGGTGTACGGGCCGCCCCACTTGATCAGGCGCTGGAGCATGTTGAAGATCAGTCCTCGGAAGAGCACCTCTTCGGGCAGCGCGATGAAGAAGTAGATACCCAGCGACATCAGGAGCCAGGAGCCGGCCCCCTTCCAGTGAGGATCGAACTCCACGAATCCGGTCATCAGGGCGGTGGGGATGGCCACCGCCAGAAACACAATCAGGGCCACCGATCCGACGGTGACGTCCTCCAGCGCGACCCGGAAGCGGTACCCCACGCCGTCCAGCCGGCGCACGACGACGAAGCAGAACAGCGCCAGCTCCATGCCGAGAGTCTTGGCCAGCACGTAGGACGGATTCGCCTGCGGCAGCTTCCAGAACCGCTCGAAATACCCCAGCTCCACGGGCAGCCAGACCAGCAGGATGATCCCCAGATCGGTCCAGGAAGGCCGCGGCCCCGCCGGCCCCCAGCCAGTCAGCAGCGCGATCGGCGCGCAGACGTAGAACGCAAGGACCACGAAGTGGCGCAGGGAGATCGAGCCGCCCGATCCCAGGAGCACGATCAACCCGGGAATCATCAGCAGCAGGCCCATCAGGCACAGGCGGCTCCTGCTCGAGCTGCCCAGATCGCGCAGCGCTTCCACCACGCGGTCGAACCCCAGCGCGAAGTAGGGCACCAGCAGGAGCGCGAAGGCGACCAGGACGGACACCGAGGCGGCCACGCCGCCCTGCACGCGGTAGGCGTACCACCCGCCGGCCGCCGTCAGGAAGATCACCAGGGCGGCGATGTATCCGAGCGATTTTTTCACTTCAGGGCGACTCCGCCCGGGAGATCCCGGCTCAGCCTCCGGCCGATCTCTTCGCGCAGGCGCGGCTCGAACCCTTCGGCGACCCAGACCACGCGGCGATCGGCAGGGCTGCGGCCCAGCAGGTACCCGCTGTCGCCCTCCTTGACGGCTGCATGCCGTCTCTGCAGCCAGGCCGTCACCATGTCCTGGAACTGATCGGCGTCCTCACGGCTGTCCCAGGCGGACAGCCAGAGCATCGAGGTCGATCCGGTCCTGCCGCGATAGACGGCGTATCGATCGGCATCCCAGCCGGCGGCGGCGCCGGAGGCGCCGGCCTCGGAGAACAGAAGCCTGATCGCGAACTCTCCCATCGTGTTCGCCTTCACGGTGCGGTAGCCGGAAGAGGAGAGGTCGGGGATAAGCGAGGCGGCGATGTCCGATGGGTCATCGCGCGGCGCCTCGGCCTTCTCGGGATGCAGAATCTGCTCGGAGGAAGCGGGCGGGGTGCGGAACTGCCTGTCCATCGCCGCGGCGCCCCCGCGCTGGCCGATCGCCCCGGCCCAGGACATCCCGGTGGTGTAGGGGAACATCATCGATTCCCGCAGGATGGCCGGAAGGCGCTCCAGGCCGGCCATGGCGGCGGCCAGATCATCAGCGGCGGAGTCGGCAGACTCAAGCCCGGCCAGCGAGCCTGCCATCTCCGGGCGGGCTGCGGCATAACGAGCCGAGAGCGCCATCGCCTCCCCTTCGATGAGTGCCTGGAAGGCCAGCATCCGATCGTCGTTGGATCGCGCGCGATCCATCATCCCCTTCACGGAAAAGCTCTGATCCTGCAGCGCGTGGGCCAGCTCGTGCACCAGCGCAATCCCGGCGAAGGGCTTTCCCTGCACGAGGAAGAGGCGCTGCTCGTCCGGCTCGTAGAAACCGGCCGCCTGCTCGGAGAGCATGCCGATGAAGAGCGCTTCGAGATCATCACCCGGAGCGAGGAATCCGAAATGGACCATCGTGGCCTGCTCGTCGGCGATGGCGCTGCCCGGGTAGTCCTCCCGCAGCCGCGTGGTGAGGTAGGCCCGCACCTGCTCGGCGGACATCATCTCCAGCGGGACCTCCTGTGTGAACTTCCGGCCCGTGGCTTCCGACAGGTAGAGTTTCATGTCGGCCACCGCGGCGACCAGGGCTGGCGAAAGGGGGGCGGGGCTCGAGGCGATCCTCGTCGCGCCGGCAATGGACCAGCCGACGAACACGACAACGCAGACAACGGCCGCGCACCGCCGCGCGCCAGCCCTCTGAAACCACCCTGGCCGATCCCGGTCGCTCATGCGGATCAACGTCTCCTGTTGGCCGCGTGCTCGCGGCGGTAGAGGCGCACGGCCTGCTGATGATCGGCCAGCGTGCTGGAGAAGCGATGCCTGCCTTCCCCGCTGACGACGAAATATAGGTCGCCGACGGGCGCGGGGTGGAGTGCCGCATCCAGAGAGCGTATCCCGGGGCTGCTGATGGGGCCGGGCGGCAGCCCGGCGTGCGCATAGGTGTTCCAGGGCGATCGGAAGGAAAGATCTGATTTGTAGATCTCTCCGCGGTAGCGGCCGGCCCTGGTGAGGGCGTAGACCACCGTGGGGTCGCACTGCAGCAGCATCCCGCGGCGCAGGCGGTTGTGGAACACGGCGGCGATCCGGGGGCGCTCGTCATCCAGGCGGGCCTCCTCTTCGATCAGAGATGCGAGGGTCACCGCCTGCCTGAGCGTCAGCCCGATCTCGCCCATCCGATCGAGACGCGCCGTAGTGAGCGCCTCGCGGAAGCGCCTCACCATCTCCGCGACGATCCGCTGCTCGCTCGTGCCCCGCGCGAAGAAGTAGGTCTCGGGGAACAGGTACCCCTCCAGATCCTGCGCCCGGGGATCGAGGTCCTTGACCAGATCGGCGCTCCCCGCCGCCCTGAGAAACGCGGCCCGATCTCCAAAGGAGCTCTCACTCACCAAGTCCGCCACTTCGTCGAGGCGCAGCCCTTCGGGAATGGTCAGGCGGTGCGTGACGACGTCTCCCCGCAGCAGCTTGCCGAGGACTTCGTTGGGCGTCATGAGAGCTTCGAACTGGTACTCGCCCGCATGGATTCTCCCGCCGGCGCCGCGCAGCTTCATGAGCAGGCGGAAGACCACTGCGCTCTGGATGACCCCCTCCTGTTCCAGCTTCTCGGCGGCGGCGCGCGCGGAGTCTCCAGGCTGGATCACCACGACCCGCGAGCTCTCAGGGAAGCCCCTGTGAGGCCTGCCGGCCTGGATCAACACCGAGATCGCCATCCCCACCGCGCAGACGAGGGCGGCCGCAGCGATCATCCAGGGGCCGCTCCTCACGAGGAACTCCGCCCCTTGCTGTCGAGAAACGACTGCAGCATCAATGCCGCCGCGATCTGGTTGATCACCTGGCGCCGCCGGGCGCGCGAGACGTCCCCCTCCAGCAGCGCGCGCTCTGCCTGCACGGTGGTGAACCGCTCGTCCCACGTGGCGACAGGCAGCGCGGAGCGGGTGGCCAGGGTCTCGGCAAACTGGCGCGCGGACTGTGCAGCCTGTCCTTCGTCGCCGGGCAGACGCAGCGGCAATCCGACGACGAACGACACCACCTCGTGTTCACGGACCAGCTTCATGACGGCGTCGAGGTCCTTGCGGGGTCCTATGCGGCGCAGCGTGGTGATCGGCTGCGCGGTGAGGCCCAGTGGATCGCTGATGGCGATCCCCAGCGTCATGCTCCCGACGTCGATCGCCATGATGCGGCTCATGTGGCGATTATCGTGCCCGCTGCATGACGGATCAAGGAAGGCACCCCCCGGAGTCATCGCAGCTCTCTGCATCAGGCCGGTGCGGCGGCCTCACACGTTCACGCGGCGACGCTCCGACCAACCCCCAAGGGAAAGAGGATTGCTGTCCTCTGGTGCCGCCGCGCCACGTACCAGCCTGGTGACGCGTGGACTGCGATTCAGTGTTTGATCTGCTGCCAGTACTTGAAGAAAACGAAGTCGGGGCTGTTTTCCTTCGTGTGGCAGGTGAAGCAGTCACGCGGCGGGACATTGCCGAAGGGCTTCTGGGGGTCCTGGACATGCTCGAAGGCGCTGCCGTGGCAGGCTTCGCACTGGACGCCGGCGAGCTGCGGCGTCTGCCGGGAGCTGACGAACCCGCCTGGCTTGCCGAACCCCGTGACATGGCACGACACGCATTCGGGGTTGTAGTCCTGCTTCTGCGCCTCCAGCGTGCTCAGGGCATGGGCGTGTGCGGACTTCTGATACACCTCGTGCTCGGAAGCGTGGCAGGTCACGCAGACCTCGGCAGTCAGGTACGGCATGACCGTCGCGGGCTGCGACGACGGACCATCCGATGGGATGGGAACGCGCCCGGCGGGCACCACAGGCTGCGGCGCGGCTGCGGCTGCCTTGCGGTTGATCTCGTTGACCTCGGCGATGGTGCTGTCCACCAGCGCCTGGAGCTTCGGCTCCGGCGGGACGTCCCGGGTCAGGAGGATCTGGAATCCGATCATCGTGGGAGCGGTGCCCTTCGGACCGAACGTGACGCGCACTTCGCCGATCCGCTTGCCCTGATCGCCGGAGTAGAAAACCGGCACCTCGCCGATGCGCTCGAGCGTGCTGCCGGGGGAAAGGCGCGTCCCCTGGCTGGCCAGCACCAGATCGATCCCCGGCACCGCGGACAGGACCGAGGTCAGCTCCCGCGGGTTGATGTTGGCCAGGACCACCAGCAGATCAACGCGTGGCCGCAGCTCCGGGACGAAGCGGCGCGCAGCCTCGATCGGATCCTTGATGATCACCACGCGGCCCGTCGCTTCCTTCACGAACGAAGAGTTCAATCCGTTCAGACCGAGATAGCCGATGGTGATCGCACGTCCCGATGCCAGTGTGTGCTTGCGAAGGACATAGGGGGCGCGATAGTTCTCGCCCGAGAGGCGATCCACCAGGTTGGCGCTGATGAACGGCAGGGTGAACCCCTCCGTCTGCTTTTCGAACTCCTCCAGCCCGGCCGCCAGCTCCCGCTCACCCAGGTTGAGAGCCTCGTACGACATCTGCGACATCCCGTCGAGCAGATTCCGTGTCTTGACGCGGCCCGCCGCGCCGGGGTCGCCCGCGAAGTCGCCGGTCTCCACGATCGAGACCGCCGTGCCGGGATACTTCTGCTTGAAGAGGAGCGCGTAGCCGGCCCTCCGGCCGAGCCCCCCCGCGGGGTTGTGCGGGCAGCCGCACGGCTCGACGTACCCCACGGCATTGCCGGTGTAGAGGATGGCGAGATCGGGGGCCGGACCCTCAGGGACGAGCGGTCCCGGCCTGGCTGCGGCGGGCGGCGCCGCGGTGGGCGGCTCTGTCTGCCGGGGCTCGGCGAGCACCAGGACTCCCAGCCCGGCGGCCATCAGGACGAGCCAGATCTGGAGGCGCTTGCGCATCATTCTCCATTCACGTGATTGGCGCCAAAGTATACGGAGTGGATCCACCAGCCGCAAGACTCTACCCTGTCGGCCTGTTCCTGCGGACCCCACCGACGACGATGCCCTCGCGACCGCGCCCCGCCTCATCCCGCAAGCTGATCCTGGCATCGGCCTCGCCGCGCCGCGCGGCGCTGCTGCGCGCAGGAGGCTACAGTTTCCGATCGATCCCCTCCCGGATCGCCGAACGACGGCGCCCGGCGGAGTCGCCGACGGCGATGGCGCGGCGGCTGGCGGCCTCCAAGGCGCGCGCCGTGGCGTCCCGGCTGCGACCTTCGCCGGGCGGACCGCTGGTGCTGGCCGCCGACACGATCGTCGTGATCAAAGGCCGGGTCCTGGGCAAGCCGCGCAACCGCCGCGCCGCCGTCCGGATGCTGCGCCTGCTGAGCGGCAAGGCGCATCGCGTGATCACCGGAGTGGCGATCTGCGAGGTTGGCCGTGGGAAGCTGCGCTCAGCCTGCGAGGTGACCTGGGTCTGGTTCAGGCCACTCTCCGGCGCCGAGATCGAGTCCTACGCCGCCGGCGGCGAGCCGCTCGACAAAGCCGGAGCCTACGCGATCCAGGGCGGGGCCGCCGCGTTCGTCAGGAGACTGCGCGGCTCGCGCAGCAATGTGGTGGGACTCCCTCTGGAGCGCCTGGCCTCAATGCTCAAGGAAGCCCGGATATGGAGCGCGCCCGAGAGCAGGCCGAAGGCCTCGAAGGCCTGAGGCCTGCAATCCCCTTCCCCCCTCAGGGGCTGGACGGAACATCGCCGCATTTTGAAGGCGGGAAGCCGTGCCTGGCTGGCTTCACGGGCGCCGCGATGTACCGGCGGTGATTCAACTCTCCGGTCGATAGCGAAGCCGTGGACGCCGGGCCGCCGTGGCTTCGTCGAGCCTTCCCACTGGCGTGTGATGCGGCGCCGTGCGTACCAGATCGGGAGTCTCGCGAGCCTCACGATCGATCTCCCGCATCGCCTCCACGAAAGAGTCCAGCTCCTGGATCGATTCAGTCTCGGTGGGCTCCACCATGAGCGCTCCCTGCACCACCAGCGGGAAGTAGATCGTGGGCGGGTGGAAGCCGTAATCGATCAGGCGCTTGGCGATGTCGAGCGTTCGGACGCCGTGGGGAGCCTGCCGGCTGTCGTCGAAGATCACTTCATGCATGGACGGCTGATCCTTCGCGACATGGTAGGTGTCCGCCAGGCGCGCGCGGATGTAGTTGGCGTTGAGCACCGCCCGCTCGGCGACCTGTCTCAGACCGCGGGCCCCCAGCGCGCGGATGTAGGCATAGGCGCGCACGTGCATGCCGAAGTTGCCCAGGAAGCTGGAGACCTTGCCTACCGACTGCGGGCGATCCCAGTCCAGATCGAAGCCTCCGTCGCGCGCCACCACGGCCGGCACCGGCAGGTATGGCGCCAGCGGCGCCGCCACGCCCACCGGGCCGCTTCCCGGACCGCCTCCGCCATGCGGCGTGGAGAAAGTCTTGTGCAGGTTCAGATGCAGGATGTCCACACCCATGTCGCCCGGGCGCGCCACCCCCACGAGGGCATTCATGTTCGCCCCGTCGCAGTAGACCAGCCCGCCCTTCTGGTGCACGATCCCGCAGATCGTCTCGATCTCCGACTCGAAGATCCCCAGTGTGTTGGGATTTGTCAGCATCAGTGCCGCCACGTCCGGCCCCATGCGCCGCCGCAGCCGCTCGGTGTCGATGCAGCCGCGCGCGTTGGAGGGGATCTCCTCCACGACATAGCCGCAGATATGCGCGGAGGCGGGGTTGGTGCCGTGAGCCGAGTCGGGGATCAGCACCACCTTGCGCGGATCGCCATGCCGCTCCAGGAAGGCGCGCGCCATCATGATGCCGGTCATCTCTCCGTGAGCGCCCGCGGCCGGCTGCAGCGTGATGTGGGGCAGCCCTGTGATCTCGGACAGCATGCCGGTCAGTTCGTGCATCAGCCGCAGGGCGCCCTGGATGGTGGCAGGCGGCTGCATCGGATGGATGCGCGCCAGGCCGTCGAGCCGCGCCATCTCTTCATTGATCTTGGGGTTGTATTTCATCGTGCAGGAGCCAAGCGGGTAGAGCCCCAGGTCGACGGCGTAGTTGAGCCGCGACAGCCGCACGAAATGGCGCACCACGTCCACCTCGCTGGCCTCGGGGAAGCCGGCCACCTCACCGCGATCCATCGGGCCCAGATCCTCCAGCCCGGTCTGCGCCACATCGAGCGGCGGCAGCCCATACCCCCGCCGGCCCGGCGCCCCGATCTCGAACAGAGATGGCTCTACCCGGAGAGTGCCGGGCCTGGTTCCCCCGGGACGGTCGCTCATCGGGACATCCCTTCCAGCGTCGTGGCCAGCGTCTCGATCTCCTCGCGCGTGTTGAGCTCGGTCACGCAGAAGAGCGCCGCGCGGGACAGGGCGGCATCATACCGGCCCAGCGCCAGCGGCCCGATGATCCCGTGCTTGATCAGCTCCGCGTTCAGCGCGTCCGGGTCTACAGGAAGATCCATCACGAACTCATTGAAGATGGCGGCTGCATGCCGGGGCCGGCAGCCCTTGATCCCCGCGAGACGCTTGCGGGCGTGGAGCGCCTTGGCCCGCGACTGCAGCGCCGCCTCGCGCATCCCGGCGCGCCCCATGAGGCCCATATAGATGGTAGCGGCCATGGCGATCAGCCCCTGGTTGGTGCAGATGTTCGACGTGGCCTTCTCGCGTCGGATGTGCTGCTCGCGAGTGGAAAGGGTCAGCACGTAGCCGCGCCTGCCCTCGGCATCGGCGGCCTCGCCGACCAGACGCCCCGGCATCTGCCGCACGAGCGACTCCTTCGCGGCGAGAAACCCGAGGAAGGGGCCGCCGAAGTGCAGCGGCGTTCCCAGGGCGTGCGCTTCCCCCAGCGCGATGTCCGCTCCGTAGTGACCCGGGCCGTGCAGCAGGCCCAGGGAGAGAGGCTCGTTGACGACGACGGTGAAGAGCGCCCCCGAGGGCTTGATGAGGCTGCCCGCCCGCTCCAGATCCTCGAGACAGCCGAAGAAGTTGGGATTCTGCAGCGCCACGCACATCATGTCGTTGCCGTCCGGTGAGGCCAGCGCCTCGCCGAGACGGGCCATATCAGTCCGGCCGTCGGCCGCCACGGGGATCTCGATCACGTCCACTCCCATGTTGCGCACGTAGGAGCGCACGACCTGCCGGTAGTGCGGATGGATCGCCGCCGAGAGCGCCACGCGGCGCCGCCGTGTGACGCGCTGGGCCATCAGGACTCCCTCGGCCAGCGCCGACGCCCCGTCGTAGAGCGACGCGTTGGAGATCTCCATCTCTGTCAGCGCGGCGATCAGGCTCTGGAACTCGAAGGTGGCCTGCAGGGTCCCCTGGCTGATCTCGGGCTGATATGGCGTGTAGGACGTGTACCACTCGGAGCGGAGCAGAATCTGCCAGACGGCCGCCGGGATGTAGTGGTTGTAGGCGCCCGCGCCCAGGAAGCAGGCGTGGGTTCCCGCCGAGGCGTTGGCCGCCGCCATCCCCCCCATCGTGCGGCGCAGCTCGATCTCGGACAGCGCCGGCGGGATCTTCAATTCTCCGGTGAGCCGCAGGTTCCTGGGGATCGAGGCGAAGAGATCCGATGGGGATGCCACGCCCACGGCGCTCATCAGCCGCTCGAGATCCTGCTCTCCCTGTGGAAAGTAGCGCATCTGATAGCGAGGGTTAGTGGCCGCCCGTGCCCACGTGCTCACGGTAGGCCGCGGCATCCATGAGCCCGGAGAGCTGGCCCGCGTCGCTCACGCTCAGCTTGATGATCCAGCCGCTGTCGTACGGGTCCTTGTTGACCTGCTCGGGGTGATCGCGCAGCGCCTCGTTGACGGCGGTGACCATGCCGCCCACGGGACTATAAAGCTCGGACACTGCCTTCACACTCTCAATGGTCCCGAACTCCTCCCCCTGGGAGAGCGCGCGCCCGATCTCGGGCAGCTCGACGAACACCACGTCACCCAGCTCCTTCTGCGCGAAGTCGGTGATGCCGATCGTGCCGGCGCCATTCTGCACCAGAATCCACTCGTGGTCTTTCGTGTACTTCAGGTTGTCGGGGTACATGGTTTCCTGCGCTCCTTGTCGATCCCAGGTGCGGCGCCGATCAGCTGCTCTGCCGGGGGCGCTTGTAGAACGGCATCCGGGTCACGCGCGCCGCCACAGGCTTGCCCCGGATGATCACATGAAACCCAGATCCCTCCCCCGCCTGCGCCGACGGTAGATAGGTCATGCCGATGTTGCGGCGCACGAACGGACCGTACGTGCCGCTCGTGACCTGCCCCACCTTCACGCCGTCCGATTCGACGGGATAGCCGTGCCGCGCAATGCCGCGCTCCACCATCTCGAACCCGATGAGCCGGCGGGAAAGACCTTCGGCCTTCTGCCGCGCCAGCGCCCCGCTGCCGATGAAGCCGCCCGGCTTGTCCAGCTTCACGATGAACCCGAGCCCCGCCTCCAGCAGCGTCGTCGACTCGTCGATGTCGTTGCCGTAGAGCGCCAGGCATGCCTCCAGCCTGAGCGTGTCGCGCGCGCCCAGGCCGGCAGGCTCGATCCCGTGCGCCGCTCCCTTTTCGAGCAGCGCGTCCCAGATCAGCCCCGCGCTTGCGGGGGGGCAGTAGATCTCGAAGCCATCTTCGCCCGTGTAGCCCGTCCGCGCGATCATCGCGTCGCGCCCGGCGATGGCGCTGTTCACGAAGCCATTGCGCGGAAGCGATCCCAGCGAGGCCGATGTCAGCAGGGACAGGATCGTTTCGGCCTTCGGTCCCTGGAGCGCCATCTGCGCCCAGCGCTCGCTTTCGTGATCGGCGCGCGCCTCGCCCTTGATGTGATCGCGCACCCAGGCGTAGTCCTTGTCGTCGTTCGAGGCATTCACCACGAGCAGGAACCGCTCGGGCGCCAGCCGGTAGACATAGATGTCGTCCACCGGAGTTCCTTCCGGCGTCAGCAGCGCCGAGTACTGGGCCTGACCGTCGGCCAGCCGCGAGGCGTCGTTGGAGGCCAGATGCTGCACCGCACCCAGGGCGCCGGGCCCGTGGACCAGGATCTCTCCCATGTGTGAGACATCGAACAGCCCGGCTGCCATGCGCACCGCCAAGTGCTCCTCGATCACGCCGCGGTACTGGACCGGCATCTCCCAGCCGGCGAAGTCGACCAGACGCGCGCCGAGGGCCACGTGGCGGTCGTGCAGCGGTGTCTTCTTCAAGATGCCTGGCTGGACCAAGGATGCCTCGCGCCGGCCCCGGGGCCGGACCCCGCCGGGCGGCGATGGCGCATCACGCGCCGCTGTCGCTGTGGTGCCGATCTCCTGAACGGAAGCGCGCAAAACTAGCACGGCGCCAAGCGGCTAATCAACACGGCGCCGGCCCGCGCTGTTGAATGCTCCCGGCCCGAACCCTATATTCCCCGCCTCTTTGTGTGCCTGAGACACAGCGGAGCGCAACAGATGCCGGACGGGTACCTGGTCCAGTGCTTCAACTGCCTTTCGGACTTCGATGCGCTGGAAGCGGTCTGGTGCTCCTGCAATCCGCAGCGGCCCTCCAAGGTCTGCCCGTTCTGCCTGGGCTGCTTCTGCGCCGCGGGCCAGCAGTTCAAGGACTCCTTCTGGAAGAGCGCGCCGGCGTCACTGCGCGACGAGATCTCCCTGCTCTCCCAGTCGCGCATGCTGATCGGCGAGATGCTCGTGCGCGCCGGCCTGATCAGGACATCGCAGCTCGTGGACGCTCTCAACAAACAAAAGCAGGACGGACGGCGGATCGGCGAGATCCTCGTCGATAGCGGGGCGCTCTCCACCGAGCGCCTGGATCGTTTCCTGCGATCGCAGCACACCGTCACGGTGGTGGACATGCAGCGGGCCCGTGTGGACGCCCTCCTGCTGCGGCGACTCGGTGTCGACCAGTGCCTCAAGGAGAGGATCCTTCCGCTGGAAGCCGAGGCGTTCCGCGATCGCCAGATCATGACGCTCGTGATGGCCGACCCGTCCAACACGGCTGCCCTGGAGCGCGTGATGGACCTGACGGGTTACCAGGTCATCCCCGGCGTGGCTCCCGTGGAGGCGATCGTCGCGACGATCCGATCGATCTTTCCCCAGGGCTCCGCAACGCCGGAGGCAGCGCCCGAGCGCGTCATGGTGATGGCCGCCGAGCCCGGCAGCGGCGTCGAGAGCACGGCGGTGCGGATCGTGCAGTTGCTGCCCCGGAAGATTCTCCAGGTGGCTGTGAAGCGGCGCTCCACGCACCTGCATATCCAGAACCAGTCGGGCGTCATGAAAGTGTTTCACCGCATCGACGGCTCGCTCTACCTGGATCGCGCGCGCCCCGCCGCCGAGGCGGCCGAAGCGATGTCGGCGTTCACGATCATGGCGGGACTTGAGGGCGGGCCTTCGCTGGCGCCGCGGTGCGGCAGGGCCCAGGTGTCGCTCGACGGCATGGACTACAACCTCGTGGTGCGCAGCAGGCCGGGGCGCGAGGGCCAGGAGCTGTCGGTGAAGCTACTGGACCCGCTCTCGTTTCCGCCCCGGCTCGACGAGCTGGGGATGCCGGCCGGGGCGCTCGAGAGGATCCGGCGCGCGCTGGATCGCGAGGCGGGCCTGGTGGTGGTGAGCGCGCCTCCTTTCAGTGGCGCCACCAGCACGCTGTACGCGCTGGTGACCGAGATCGTGTCACAGGGGCGCGGCGTGACGCTCCTGGAGTCGCCGCGTGCCACCACGGTGCGTGAAACGGAGCAGATCGAGTTCTTCCCCGAGATCCGTAACAGCTTCCAGGAGGCGATCGCCCGCGCGGGGTCCGCCGGCACTCCCGTTCTCGCCGTTGCAGCCGCGGACGGAGTGACGTGGGATGCGCAGACGTCAGCGCTCTCCGAGCGGGCGCTACTGATCTGCAAAGTGGAGGCCTTGACTCTGCCCGAGGCGCTGCTGGAGCTGCGGCGCAGCGGCTATCCGGCCCTCGCCCTGGGATCGCGCCCCACGCTGCTGCTGCATCAACGGCTTCTGCGCCGGATCTGCGGCGCCTGCCGCGCCGAAGTGACCGCCGACGAGGAGACTGCGCGCGCGCTGTCTCTTTCGGCCGACGAAGCGAGCGCCCTCCAGCTATGGCACGGTGCCGGGTGCGATGACTGTCACGGGACCGGCTATCGCGGCCGCTTCCCGATCGTGCAGACGCTGCGGCCCAGCGCCCCGCTGGCGGCCGCCGTCGCAGGCGGGAACCTCGATGATGTCGTTGCCGCCTGCCGCGGCGCCGGCATCGGCCCGCTGCGCCGGGAAGCCCTGGAGGCTCTCGGGGCCGGGCACACCACCGCCGAAGAGATCACCCGGAAGCAGCTCTAAACACCTGTCCCGGTGTGCCACTTCCAGACCAGCTCGTAGCGGGGCAACGGCTCGATCTGATCCCAGAGGGCCCGCTCCAGCTCTCGTGCATCCCCGTAGCGTTCGCAGCTGAAACCGGCCTCTGCCAGCGGCGCGTTGGGATCCTCGATCAGGCTGCCCAGGCCAAGTGGCGGATCGCTGCGCGGGCGCCCATCCAGCATCACCTGCTCCAGGTTCTTCACCACCACGCAGTAGCGATGCGGGTGCCCGGACTCTTCGGGTCGCTCGAATCCGCGCGAGGATTCGGCCTCGTCCTGGAGATCGAAACAGAGATCGTGGTCGAAGGGCCCGAAGCGGGCCGCAAGGAGCAGCCGCATCCCCTCGCTTTCTTCCTCCTCATCTTCGAAGAGGCTTTCCACATCGCTCCAGGCCTTCCGGTAGCGGCGCGCCATCGTTGCTTCGGCCGGAGTGAGCAGGTAAACCTCCGCGCCCTCCGGAGTGTCTTCGCTCAGCTCGCGGTGCAGGGCCGGCGCGCGGGAAGGACTCTCCGCCAGATGGTCGTAGATGTCGCAGGCACGATCCAGCGCGATCAGCCAAACGGGGGCCAGCCTCCCGATGGCGATCGCCAGCTTCCGATGGTTGTCCCGCAGGAACGCCGGCCTGTCGATGTGGATCAACTCCAGGGTCGCCTGGCTTCGTTCGGCGTCGCTCAGGAGCCTGACGTTGGCGATCGCGTCGGGCATGAACTTCACGAGCGCGTCGACGGTCTCCAGAGCCGCCTGCCGCTCGATCCCCTCGGGGGCGGCGTGACTTCCCAGGAGCTGGTGTTGTACATGCGTGGCGCCCGCGCGCTCCAGACCACGAAGCCATGGATCCCGGCCGCGCCGGTAGTCCTCCAGCGCCTCGCGAGCGCCCGAGTCCTCCGCTGCCAGCTGCGTGGTGACAGTGATCCGGGCCGTCAGGTCGTCGTGGATCTCCATGACGACGAGATCCTGGGCAGGCTCCGGACGGCACCGCGCGGCAGGCAGCAGAAGACACGCCAGCACGAGACAGACTGGCGCGACCCGCCGGCGGCGGCGTGGATCCGGTATCATGCGCCTCTCATTATTCAATACCAGGCGCGTGCCCGAATGAACCTCCTGCTGCTGAGCAACTCGAAGAACCACGATGCGGGTTATCTGGACCACGCTGAGGGGCAGGTGCGCGCGCTCTTCGCCGGGGTGACGCGCATCGCCTTCGTTCCTTTCGCCCTGAAGGACATGGCCGGCTACACCGCCATCGCCCGGGAGCGCTTCGGCCGGATGGGGATCGCCGTGGAGGGGATCGCCCCGGACGGCTCGGCCCGGGGCGCTATCGAAAAGGCCGCAGGGATCTTCGTGGGCGGAGGCAACACCTTCCGGCTGCTGGACTGCCTGCTGCGCCTGGAGCTTCTGCCGGTGATCCGCTCGCGGGTGCTCGATGGCATGCCCTACCTGGGATCCAGCGCCGGCACGGTGATCGCGGCCCCGACGCTGCAGACCACCAACGACATGCCGATCGTCTGGCCCTCCACGCCCGCGGCCCTGGGGTTCATCCGGTTCCAGATCAACTGCCACTACCTGGATTCCGATCCCGCCTCGACGCACATGGGCGAGACGCGCGAGACGCGGCTGCGGGAATACCTCGAGGAGAATGACACGCCGGTGCTGGGCATCCGGGAAGGGACGAAGCTCACGGTGAAGGGGGCGCCCGGGGATCTGCGCATCGATCTGATCGGCGCGCCGGGGGCGCGGCTGTTTCAGCGCGGCGCCGAGCCGCGCGAGGTCTCACCCGGATCGGATCTCGGCGCGCTGGCACGGCTGAAGTAGTCCTCGATGGCCGAGACCAGCTCGGCCATCCCCGCCGCGGTGCTCACGATGGCGGGCGTCAGTCCCAGCTCGACCGCTGCCTGCCGCGTGACCGGCCCGATGACCGCCATGGCCGCGCCCCCCAGCCCTGCGCGCCCTCCGATTTCCGCGAGGAAGTGCCTCACGGCGCCACCGCTGGCGAACACCACCACATCCACATCGCCGCGGGCGAGCATGCGCCTGGCCTGGTCGGTGAGAGGCGCGCCCACAGTCCGATAGACCGGCACTACGTCGACGATCGCTCCGCGCTCACGCAGCGCTTCCACCAGCAGCTCGCGCGCCACGGCGGCGCGGGGGATCAGGATTCTGCGGCCGGCCAGCGGCTCGGCTTCCAGGAGATGCACCACTCCCTCGCTGCGCGACTCCGCGGCGGTGTCGACGTGGGACATCCCCTGGCGCGCGAGCGCCTCCGCCGTGGCATGTCCGATCGCCACGATCCGGGCGCGCACTCCGGTGAGCGCCGCGTCGATGGAGCGCGCCCGCAGTGCGAAGCGATCCACCGCATTGGCGCTGGTGAAAATGATGACGTCGTACGAGCCCAGCTGCCGCAGCGCCCGATCGGCCGGAGCCCAGTCGTCCGGATCGGCGAGCGCGATCGCCGGCGCGTGCACCACGCGCGATCCTCGATCTGAGAGCAGGCGCGCGAGCTCCGGGCACTGGTGAGCGGCCCGTGTGATCACGACGGTCCGATCGGCCAGCGGACGCCGGGTCCCCTCGCCCGCGGCGCTCATCGGCGCGCCGCCGCCAGGAGCGCGCCGGCACCCCGCTCCATCGCCTCGCCGGCCAGGCGCCTGCCGAGCGCCGCCGCCTCGCCGGGATCACCATCGCCCTCGACGCGGACCAAGCGGCTGCCATCCGGCAGGGCCACCAGTCCGGTCAGGCGGAGCCGTCCTTCATGGTGCGCTCCGAGCGCGGCCACCGGCGCGCGGCATCCACCGCCCACCCCTTCGAGAAACGCCCTCTCCGCCGTCACCTCGGCTCCGGCTGCAGCATCGTGGAGAGGAGCGACGGATGCCTCCACGGCGGTGTCCCCGGAGCGGACCTCGAGCGCCAGGGCGCCCTGTCCCGGGGCGGGCAGGAAGCTGCCCGGGTCGAGCAGCGACGTCCGCGCGCCATGCGGACCCGCACCCGGTGCGTACCCCAGCCGCGACAGGCCGGCCGCCGCCAGAACGAGGGCGTCGCAGCGACCCTCCATCATCAGGCGGATCCGCGTGTCGACGTTGCCCCGCATCGGCACGATGCGCAGGCCGGGTCTCGAAGCAAGGATCTGGGCGGCGCGGCGCGGACTGCCGGTGCCAACCGAAGCACCCTCCGGCAGGCCGGACAGATCGAGCCCCTCCCGCGTCACCAGGAGATCGCGCGGGTCATTTCGGGATGGAACGGCGGCGATGGTCAGTCCTTCGGGCTGCGTGGTCGGAAGATCCTTGAGACTGTGCACCGCCAGATCGATCCGGCCATCGTGCAGCGCAGCTTCCAGCTCGCGCACGAAGATCCCCACCCCATCTTCCGCCATGCCCGTATCGACATCGCTCTGCCGGCCCGGCGCATCGCCGGCGGTCCGGATGATCGCGAGCGACACGTCGAGCCCGGGAGACAGCTTCAGGAGCCGATCCCGCACCCACCCGCTCTGGGCCCGCGCCAGCGGACTGCCACGTGTGCCCAGAATCATCGCTCAGGCTCCGCGCCGCCCGCCTCCCGGGCTTCCGGCGCGTCTTCGATCTCCTGGCCGGCATCTTCTTCGTCGAGCCCGAACAGCCTGCGCGCCGACTCGATCGTCACCTCCGCCTCGGCGCCCGCGCCGCGCTTGATCTGCCGCGTCGGGCGATGGAGGATCTTGTTGATGATCGATTCGATCATCTCGTGGATCGTCCCTTCCTGTTTTTCCGACAGAGGACCCAGCCGACCCCGGTAGCGGCGCAGCTCGGCCGCCCCCAGCGCATGCATCCGGCGCCGCAGCGCCACGATGGTGGGATCGGCCCGGCGGGCGCGCCGCCGCGAGTCGAACTGGGCGGCCTCCTCCTCCACGATCGCCTCGGCCAGCACGGCCTCGCGCCGCCGCGACTCCAGCCCGGCCTCCACGACCTGCTGCAGGTCGTCGATGTTGTACAGGTAGAGGTTGTCCAGCTCGTTGAGCTCCGGCGCCACGTCCCGCGGCACGGCGATGTCGATGACGAAGATCGCCCGGCCGCGGCGCTGCCGCATGAGCCGGACGCCGTCGGCCCGCTCCAGGATGAAGCCCTGCGCCGACGTCGCGCAGACCAGGATGTCCACATCCTGGAGCGTCTCTTTGAAACGATCGAGCGGCACGGGCGTCCCGTTGACCGAGGCGGCCACGCGCTGGGCGCTGGCGAAGGTGCGCGAGGCGACGTAGAAGGGATGCGCTCCGGCGGCGATCAGGTGGCGTGAGGCCAGCTCTCCCATCCTGCCCGCACCCACCAGCATGACCGCGTGGCCCGACAGCGATCCGAAGATCTGCTGCGCCAGATCCGCCGCGGCGTAGGCGACCGAGACCGGGCTGCGCGCGATGCGCGTGTCGGTGCGGACGCGCCGCGCGACGGAAAAGACGCGCTGCATGAGAGACGACAGCTCCGGCCCAGCGGCTCCGGCGCGCTCCGACAGCCGCCAGGCTTCTTTCACCTGCCCGAGGATCTGCGGCTCGCCCGGCATCATCGAGTCCAGGCTCGAGGCCACGCGGAAGAGATGCCGCACCGCGCCGGGTCCGTCGTGCCGGTAGAGGCTGCCCAGCAGCGCCTGCTCGTCAGTCTTCCGAAGCGAGCAGAGGGCGCCGCGGATGAGTGCGGCCGCCTCGTCGAGGCCCACATCCGCACGCGGCATGGCCACCACCTCGGTGCGGTTGCAGGTGGAGACCACCAACGCCTGCGCGCCCGATCCGTTCGCGGCGAGCACAGCCAGCAACGCCTCCGACTCGTGCGCCGTCAGAGCCAGCCGCTCGCGCAGATCAAGCGACGCCGTGTGATGGCTCACGCCGATCAGGACGATCTGCATCTCACGCCCCGAGCATCCTCAGTATCACGGCACAGAACCCCAGGATGGAGAGGTAGGCCGCCTTGCGCCCCCGCCATCCTCCGGAAAAGACGCGGTCGTACATGACGGCGGCGAACAGGAGCCATGCCGCGAGGGCCCACTTCTCGCGCAGGACCCACTGCCAGTCCCCGGGCGCTCCGAGCGTGGCCGCCGCCGCGCCCGTCGCGATCACGAAGGTCAGCAGCAGGAAGCCCAGTGACAGCGAGACGTGCCCGAGGCGCTCGCAGCGCTCCAGCGACGGCAGCCGCAGGAAGAACGTGACCGGCCGGTGCGCCTTGAGCGCGCGCTCCTGGATCAGGTAGAGCAGGCTTGCGGCAAACGTCAGGAAGAGCGCTCCCACGCCCAGCACCGCCGGGATGATGTGCACGGCGCGGGCCAGCGATCGGAAACGGTCGGGGATCTCGGCCTGGCCCGCGGGGATCAACAGAGTCATCAGCATCAGGGCGACGACGAGCGGCAGGATCACCACGCCCATCACCTCCAGCCGGAGGCGGAAGTGCGCCAGCAGGTAGACCGACATGGCCGCCCACGCCAGCAGGAAGACCACGTCGCGCGGACTGCGCATCGGGACGCCGCCCCCCTCCACCCCGCGCGCGATGATCGCCCCCAGCTGGATCACGAACCCCGACAGCGCGAGCCACGGGATGGCCGAGACCCACTCTCTGCGGCGCGCCACCAGGGCTCCCAGGGACAGCACGACCCCCAGCCCGTACAAGGCGAGCGCGGCGCCCGACAGCAGCGTGCTCCAGAAGCTGATCATTCCCGTCATTCTAGACCGCGCGGCCGTGCGATCCGAGGTGACCTGATATGATGCGCGCTCGCCGGAGGACACAGGATCGAGATGACGCCGAAGCGACGCACCGGGCCGCCGGGCGCCCGTCTTGCCGCCGCCACTCCGGCCCGGCTGCCTTTCCTGTCCACCCGGGCGGCGCTCGCGACGGTCGTGCTCTTGTGCCTGCCGGCGCTGATCCCCACGATCATGCCGGGATGGTTCGAAGGGCACGATGACCTGCACATCTACCGCCTGGTCGAGTACGACCTGGCCCTCAAGGATGGCCAGATCCCTCCGCGCTGGTTCCCGGACGTGTCAGCGGGGTACGGCAATCCGCATCCGATCTACTACGCGCCGCTCTTCTATGCGATCGCCGAGATGTTCCACCTGGCCGGAGCCGGGGTGATCCTCTCGCTCAAGGCGGCGATCGTGATCGTGATGCTGCTGGCCGCGCTCGGCATGTACCTGTACGCCCGTCTCCTGATGGATGTCCCGTCGTCCCTGGTGGCGGCCGCCGCCTACACCTACGCTCCCTACCACCTGCTCGATCTCTACGTGCGCAAGGCTTTCTCCGAGCTGACGGTCTTCGCCGTCCTGCCCTTCCTGCTGCTGGCGTTTCACCGGATGGCCACGCGCCGGCAGCGCGGCGACATCCTGATGGCCGCCCTCAGCATGGCGGCCATGTCGACGGCCCACACGATCAGCACGATGATGGCTCCGGCCCTGCTGGCTGCCTGCGCCGTCATGCTGTCGTGGCGCTATCCCGGATCGCCTGCCGCAGGGACGGCTCGCTGGTCATGGCTGGTCCGGGCGGGCGGCGCTCTGGCGCTGGGGTGCGCTCTGGCCGGCTTCTTCCTCGTGCCGGCATTCCTCGAACGCAACGACATCAATCTGAAGATCTACACCGAGGCCTACGTGGACTACCACAAGCACTTCGTCGAGCCCCGGCAGCTGATCTGGTGGCCCTGGGGCTTCGGCATGAGCCTGGAGGGCCTCAAGGACAAGATGTCGTTCCGGATGGGGCTCATCCAGATCGCCGGCGCCGTGCTGGCGGTGGCGGGAGTCGCCAGGCTGCGCCGCCGCGATCGCGCCCTGGCCAGGCATGTGGCGTTCTACGGCGGCATGACCCTGGTGGCCGTGTTCATGATGACGCCGGCCTCGGCCGCCGTATGGGATGCGCTCCCCCCGCTCAAGTTCGTCCAGTTCCCCTGGAGGTTCCTGACGCTCACAACCCTTTCCACGGGGGTCCTCTGCGGCGCCGCGTGGAGCGCGTGGGGCCCGCGGGCGGCGCGATCGTCATGGGGCGGCGCCGTGGCGATCGGGGCGGTGCTGGCTGTCGCGGCGGCGGCTTCGGGCACGCTCGGCGTCAACCTGCGCGTGCCGGCGGAGCGCGTCGGGTTCGTGGAGAACCCGTACAACCAGATGGTGGACAAGGGGCCCGACGCTCCCCGCGAAAAATTCGACGGCGCCTTCGTCAGGCGGCACACGCTGCGATGGATCGATCATCTGCCGCCCGATGTCAGCTTCATGGGACTGACCCAGGCCGATCTGGATCGCCCCGAGGTGGAGGTGGCCGCCGGCGACGCCGTGGTGTCGCAGGTCGCCGCCCGCTCCTGGAGCGTGGCGTTCCACGTGGAAGCTCATGACCTGTCGCGCCTGCGCGTGAACAACTACCGCTTTCCGGGATGGAGCGTGACGGTCGATGGCGCGCAGGCGCCTCTTGAGGACGAGCCGCGCCAGCGGCGCGTGCTGTTCTTCGATGTCGCGGCGGGAAGCCACGACGTGGTGGTGTCGTTCGAGCCGACCTGGCCGCGCCGGCTGGGAGATCTCCTCACCCTGGCGGGACTGGCAATCGTCGCCGCCGTCGCGCTCTGGCCGCAGAAGCGGGAACCTGACAGAGCCGCGTCCGAGGCGCGCGTCAGCGCACCTTGACGATCACCAGCGTCATGTCGTCGTGCTGCTCGGCACCGGCGGCGAAGGCGTCGGCGGCCGCCATGAGCCTCCGGATCGCCGCCTGCGGTTCCATGGTGCGGCAACCGGCGGCTTCTGCGAAGAAACGCTCCTCGCCCCACTCCTCTTCGTCGGCGTTCATCGCCTCGCTCACGCCGTCCGAGTAGGCGACGAAGAGATCTCCCGGCTGGAGCTGGATGCTTCCCGCGGCGAAATGGGGCGCTTCGAGCAGCCCGATGACGGGCCCGCCGGCCCCCAGCCTGTGGATCGAGCCGCCGGCGGGCCCGGGCCGCAGCACCACAGGAGCGTTGTGACCCGCGTTGATGTAGTCCATGGCCCGCGTCCGCGGGTCGTAGCGCGCAAAGAAAAGCGTCGCGTACCGGTTATCCGGCGACGCCTCGTAGACCAGCCTGTTGACGTTGCGCATCACCATCGTCAGGTCGCCGTTGTCGCCGATCATCTGGCCCCGCAGGCTGGCCTGGAGGCTGGCCATCAGGAGGGCTGCAGGAATCCCCTTTCCCGACACGTCCCCCACCGCCAGGCCGAGCCGGCCGTCGGGCAGGAGCAGAAAGTCGTAGTAGTCGCCTCCCACCCCACGCGCGGGGCGGCACGCACCCATGAAGTCCAGGCCGGGGATCTCCGGCAGGCGCTGCGGGAAGAGCCGCTGCTGGACTTCCGTGGCGATCTCCAGCTCGCGGTTCATCCTCACGCGCCGCGCCACCTCGGAGGCGATCGCCTCGGTGAGCTGGCTGTTCTCGAGCGCCAGCGCGGCCTGCGCCGCCACGGATTGCAGCAGGCGGACATCACCACCCGAGTAGGGCTCCTCCGAGCGCTTCGGCCCCAGGCTGATCGCTCCCAGCAGCTTCTCCTTGGTGGCCAGAGGCAGAAGCAGCTGCGTGGAGAGGGCCTCCAGCACCACGCGATCGGCGCTGTCATTCGGATGCACTGCATGCGGCGCGCGGCCCCTGCCTGTCCTCGACGCGTCGCGCCCCGCCGGGAGCCTCAGCGCCTCGCCCTGCTCGCGCAGCCGCGAGGCGGTGGGTCCGTTGGCCGCCAGCGCCACAGTGGGGGGCGCCTCGAAGCCGACTGTGTGCGCCGGCGCGAGAGTTCCATTCGAGGCGAGCAGCAGCGCCACGCGCGGCACGTGCAGCGACTCGGACAGAGTCCGGCCCACCGTCTCCAGCAGCGACCGCATCTCCACCAATGTGCGCACCCGCTGACCCAGATCGCTGAGGATCTGCTCGGCGTTGTACGCCTCGCGGAAGAAGATCCGATCGATCCAGGCGTAGAGCCGCCGCCCCACGACCGGCAGCAGGAGCATCAGCACCATGCCCACGCCCAGCACCCCGACGATCTCGACAGTGCGCGGAGAGCCGGTTTTCAGCAGCGCGACCATCGACAGGATGATGACCATCGCCATGATCGCCAGCAGGACGAAGACGCCGCCGCGCGCCAGCGCGTACTGCAGTCCCTGGCGGACCACGACCCGGACATCCATCGCTCGATCCACCACGATGACGTAGGCCAGGGTGATCGGGAAAACGAAGAAGCCGAGGATCGAAGGGATCGCCAGCCACTCGGGCACTCCCTGGAACGGAGCCTGGCCCGAGATCAGCCCGTAGGTCACCACGAAGAAACCCGGCGCCAGCCCGACGGTGGCTCCCCACACCAGCAGATTGATCCGCCGCTTCATGTCGGCCGGCGGGGCGTCGTAGTATTTCCAGTTGAGATTGAAAAAGAAGCTCCCCACCGCGACCATCGACAGGATGAGCGCCATGCGCCCCAGCGCTGCGTCCAGCGCGATGACGCGGGCGTAGCGCTCGAAATCCTCCGCGCGCCCCCACTCCGACACCAGCGTCAGAGCGAGCAGCAAGATCAGCGGCACCAGCAGCAGCCACTTGGCCCACGGAGCCCGGCGCTCGAAGCGGCTGCGTATCGGAAAGTAGATGCCGAACAGCATCATCCAGATCGACCAGGTGAAGCCGGTGGCCTGCTCGATGAAGATCCCCGTGCCCCGGATCCAGCCGGGCCATCCCAGAACCTGCGGCTCCGCGCCGATCTGCGAAAAGCTGAGCATGAGGCCCAGAAGCAGCCAGGCCATCGGGTCCTCGATGCGGATCGCCGCCACCCAGAAGCCGAGCAGGATGCAGAACAGCGGCATCACCAGCCTCGTCAGGAGCTGCAGCGCCATGCCCCAGGCCGTCTCCGCTCCGCCGCCGGCCGCCGCGAGGGTCACTTGAACATCGCGCGGCCCGGGAGATCCGGCCGGCGAGGCGGGCTGCACCTGCACCGTCAGCGTCTCTGCCGCGCGCGCCGCACGCACCGCCGTCAGCAGATCGGAGCGCCCGCGGTACGGGACTCCGGCCACGGAGAGGAGCCGGTCTCCAGGGGAGATCCCCGCCGCCTGCGCTTCCGGGCTGACCCAGGCGATGGTGGCGCTGCCGGGCTGGAATCCCAGCGGACTGCGCGCGGCCTGCTCGGGGTGGCGCATCGAGCGCACGAGGTCGGAAACGTAGAAGGCTTCGTAGACGCAGACCAGGGCCCCCAGGATGGCGAGCACCACGATCAGCACGGCGCGACGGGACACGACGCGGGACCTCCTCTGGCCGTGAAGATATCGCAACCTGTCACGCCACGTGACAGTTGCCACGGAGATGACCGCCCGCGAACAGGCGCGATTCCGGATCGCCGCCGGGCCTGGCGGGATGCGCAGACCGCCATCGGGCTGCAACGCGCACGCTTCTGGCCACTTGCGGCGGCGCGCTGAGTCCCGACCTCCTCCTGGAGCCTCCGTGGCACCTCCGTTGCAGTGCTCACAGCGTCGCGTTCTGGAGTGACTCTTGGCGGAACGGGACGCCGCGGGCGGTGTGCACGCTCCGGGCGGGCATCGCCTTGCAGTTACGCGCAGGGAGACCGCACGGTGGCTGCGCTGCACCGGAACAGGGCGCGCCTCCCGCGGCAGCCGGTCCGTCGTCGAGACAGGAAGCAGTTCGGGGTGTGTCGAGGGAGCGCTCTCTTCCGACAACCAGCCTTCCTCATGGTTCTCCCCCGACCCACCCCCCAAGGGGGGCCGCAAGGCCCCCCGCACGATCGAGTCCCGCGGGCGCATGGCAGGAGGCCCGGGGGACGGAGGCGCCGGCCGCGTCGCGGTGAGCGGCCGGCGTCTCCTCACACGGCTCCGGCGGAGCTTCCGCCGGGTCAGCACCGCGCTGAGGAACTGGAGGAACGGATGACGAGGACACATCAAGTTCGGACGGACTGCGCGGGGCTCTGGCGCAGGACGGCGCTGGCCCTGCTGGCGGCGCTGGCCATGGTGATCGGCTTCGGCGTGCCGGCGGCTGCGGCCACGGCTGCCGAGAGCCGCACCGAGACGCCGGCGCAGGTGGACATCAACTCCGCTTCGGTGGAGGAGCTGATGTCGGTGTCGGGTATCGGCCAGGTGATCGCCCAGCGCATCGTCGAGTTCCGCGAGAAGAACGGTCCCTACAAGTCGGTCGATGATCTGCTCAAGGTGCAGGGGATCGGCGAGAAGTCGCTTGCGCGGATCAGGGAGAACCTGAGCGTAGGCCGTCCAAAGAAGTAGGTACCTCGGACCTGTCCGAGGCTCAGCCGGGCGCGGCGGCAACGGAGCGGGCGCCGCGCCCGGCCCATGAAGCCATGAAGTGAGGCAGCGATGACACTCCCCGAGCTGGCGGCAGCGATGGCGATCGGAGCGATGGGCGTTGGCATTTCGCTGCCCGCGCTGCACAGCTCGCTGCGGGCGGCGAGGCTGGACGCCTCGGTGCGCGATCTGCGTTCGGCGATGATCCGGGCGCGCAGCGAGGCGCTGGGACGCGCCGGCTCCGTCGGGATCCTGTTCACGCATGGGGTCTTGGGAGATGGATGGCGCTTCTATGTGGATGGCGGCCAGCAGGGAATCCGCAGCACGGAGATCGCGGCCGGCATCGATACCCCGCTCGGTGACGCCGTGGATTTGCGGGCGCAGCATCCGGGGCTCCGGTTCGGAGTGCTTGCCGGCTCCCCCGTCCCGCGCATCCCTCCCGCGTCGGGCTGGATCTCCGCGTCACAGGATCCCATCGCCTTCGGCGCCAGCGACATCTACTCGGCAAGCCCCCGGGGAGAGACCAGCACCGGCACCATCTATATGACCGATGGCCAGGGCATGAGAGCGATCGTGGCCTATGGTCCCACGGGCAGGCTGCGCCTCTGGCGGTACGATGCGCGCCGCGGTGCGTGGCTGCCGTGAGCGGACCCGTCAGCGGGATGCCGGTGTCGGGGGCGGCGCCCCTCTCCGCGCGCCGGCTGCGCGCATGGATCGCCAGCTTCGAGCTGGCGCTGGATATCTCTCATCTCACCCGCCAGGCCGCCCTGAACGGTCCCGATGGATCGGGCGCCGCGGGCCGCCGGCTCATGGATGCCGCCGCGCGTCTCCCGCTGGCTCTTGCCCGCGCACAGGCGGCCGGGCCCCAGGAGGGAGCGTCGCGCTGTCTGGACGATGCGCTGGCCTGCCTTGCGGAGATGGAGACCCATCTGACTCTGTGCAAGTGCCTGCACTGGATCGACGCTGCGCCTCTGCCCGACTTCGAAGCCCGCTGCGCCGCCCTGCGCAGGGAGCTGATCGCCCTGGCGGGGGCGGCGCGGACCCTGCGTCAACTGCCCAAGGAGCGTCTTAATGAAAACAACAGCATCACATGAGCGTGGCGCGGCACTGATCGTCGTGGTCCTGATCTCGGCGCTGCTGAGCGGGCTGGGGCTGGCGTTGCTGCAGACCGCCGACGACGAAGTGCGCATCGCGGCGCGCCACCGCGACTCCTCCAGCCTGATGCTGGTGGCCGAGACCGGAGCGCATGCGGTGAAGGCCTGGTTCGACATGCCACTCTCGGGAGATCCGGGCAGCCCTCCGGCTCGGCATGCCCGGCATGCCTTCCTGGCGCGTCACGATCTGCGCGAGGCCTCGTTTTTCGACCGGGCGCGACGGCTGATTGACACAGATGCCAATCCAGCGACTCCCGCCCTCGCCGCCGACGGCACCCCCGGCCGCGAGATGTTCCGTCAGGGGCACTTTGTGAGCCCCGGCTCTCTGCACCTCGATCTGCTTGGCAAACCATGGCGCGGCGATGTGACCGTTTCCTTGATGGGCATCGAGGCGGGGCCCGATCTGTCGCTGCGTGACAGGCCCGGAGAAGTCGATCTGCTGGATCGGATCAACGCCGATCTCTTCCCCGACCAGCCGGCCACCGGGCGGATCGAGTCGATCGACATCTTCGGGCCGGTCCCCTCACCGGACGGACGGCGCCTCGGCTTCGCCACGGTGCGGATCACGGCGGCGCGATATCGACGTATTGAGATGATGGCCGGCGTGCCGGTGGTGGCGCCCGGTCAGTCTCCCCTGGGGCGCGCGGTGGTGCGGATGGGCCTTGGCGAGATCCCGCTCAACCTGCCGCGCGGGCCGCTGGAATCGTGCGGCTCGATCACCGCGCGCGGCAGGCTGCGGGTGCGATGGGGCAAGGTGATCGCCGAGGAGGACATCGCGCTTCCCGACAGGATGGATCAGCTCGACACGCTGGTGGCGAGCGCCTGGCCCTACGAGGATCTCTCCCGGCGCCTGGGCGGTGGTGGGCACGCTGCATGGCTGGCCGCGCCCGACTCCTCGGTCGAGGACCCCTGGCTCAAGATCGTCGCCGGCGGGAGGCTCCTGCGCTGGGAGACGCTCGGTGACCAGCCCTTCCCCTGGAGCCCCACGCGGCCGATCGACCACGATCACAGCAATCTCTTCCAGCGCGTGGCGGGGATCACCTGCCCCCGTTACGACTATCAGGAGTGGAAGAGCCTGGTCACCGCCGGGCTGCAGGCGGATCGTCGCGCACGCTACTTCGCGTGGGATCCGGCAACCGGCCTGTTCCGCGAAAACGGCGCCGGCCCTTCGCGCTCGGTGCGCGACTGGACGCACGGTGCATCGGGGATCTTCTTCTTCGACACCATGGACGGCCTGCCCCCAGGTCCATCCAACCGCACCCCGGCCGTTTCGATCCGCGGCGGTGCGTGGAGCACCGCCGGCTTCATCTACCTCAACGCATTCTCCTTCGAAGTCGACGGAGCGGGCGGCGTGCAGCGCGCCGTGCTGCCTCCCGGAGAGCCCTTCGACGACGCCGACCATGACGCCGTCCGATCCTCGGCCGAGGTCTTCGTGAACCTGCGCTACGCCGAGACGCTCGACTCGGGCACGGCCCTGGACGACATCCTCAAGGAGAGCGCCGCGTCCCAGAGCGCCTCGGTCACGGCTCCCGACGGCGAGTCCTACGCAGTGACCACCGCCTCGGGACGCGACGGACGCGGCATCCCCATTCTCGAAGAGATCAATCTGTTCGGGGTCGTCTACAACAGCGGCGACATCGTGGCAGAAGGCGACGCGATCCACTACGGCAGCCTGGTGGCCGGACGCCACGTGGTCCAGCGCACGACGGGGGCGCCGACTCCGGTGGTCTACTTCGACGACCGGCTCAACACGGGCGCGTGGCCCCCGCCCGAGATCGCCATGCCGCGCACCTACATCACATGGTGGCAGAACTCGCTTCCCTGACTGGAAGGCGGCTCAGCGACTTGAACGGAGCAGCTCCCAGAAGCCGTCGGGCGCGATGCGGATCAGGTCCGCACGGAGGTCGCCATCGTAATCTTCAAAGGACACTGACTTCCCACCGCCGCATGCCCACGGACGCTCCGGACTGAAGCCGGCGCCGTCACCGAGCCGTACCTGCCAGCAGCCTTCGCTGTCGCGCCGGATCAGATCGGCGCGCCCATCGCCATTGACGTCGGCGGCAGCCAGCGCCGACGAAGCGGCAAGCGGCCCGAGACTGATCGGGGCTCCGAGCGACGCGCCCTGGGAGAGCGCGACGGTGAGCATCCCCTTCTGGAGACGGATCAGGTCTGCGCGGCCGTCTCCATCGACATCCGCCCAGAACCGTGCGCTCCCCTTCGGCAGGGAAGCGAAGAGGACGGCCTGCTCAAAGCCGCCGCCCGTGGAGCGCGAGAGCCACCAGCGTCCGTCACCGCGGTACCGGATCAGATCGTCTCTGCCATCGCCGTCGGCGTCCGCTGCATACGAGAGCGCCCAGGCCTCTGATGACCAGCGGACCGGAGCCTGAAACGAGCTGCCGGTGGAGAGCATGACATCGATGCCCCCCTTCGCGCCGCGCCGCGCGATATCGTCTCTTCCATCGCCGTCGAAGTCGCTGGCGATCTGAGGTCCCGACGGCGCGAGGGCCGACCAGATCGCGGGGGATGCGAGGCCGCTGCCGAGGCTGCGGGAGACCTGGTGGCCGCCTCCCTTCGTCGCCTCGCACAGATCAGCCCTGCCGTCGCCGTCGAAGTCCCCTATCAGGGTGGGGGTCCCCGTGCGGGATGCAGCCAGACGCTGGGGCTCCACGAAGAGATCCTGGACCGCGGTGGCGGCATTGAGCCGCCCGGCCCCCCGCACATATCCCTGAAGCGACGCGAGAGTCTCGCCGGCGGCCACGCGCGCGATCACTGCCTGTGGCGTCAACTGTGGGTTGCGCGCCAGCACCAGGGCTGCCGTCCCGGTGGCCATGGGCGCCGCAAACGACGTGCCGTCCCACAGCAGCGACAGCGATGTGCTTGTGCTCAGAGACATCACCTCGGCGCCCGGCGCCGCGACCGCCACGTGATGCGTGCCGTAGTTGGAAAAGGAGGCTTTCTCGTCGCGCGCGTCGGTTGCGGCTACACATAGGATGTTGTCCAGATCGTAGGAGCACGGGTAGGCGCCCGTCGCGTCGTCCACGTCGCCGTTGCAGTTTCCGGCGGCTGCGATCACCAGCGCGCCCGCCTCCTGCGCTGCGCGCAGCGCATCGTGCAGCAACATGGAGGCGCAGGCCCCCGGCCGCGACGCGCCGCAGGCTCCCGCGCTGCTCTGGTGCTCGTCGCAGGCAAGACTGAGGTTCAGCACGCGCGCCCCGCGCGACAGGGCATACTCCACTCCCTCCGCGATGGCGCCCCAGGGACAGCGGCCGCCCGCGTCGCAGACCTTCACCGGGAGCAGTCCCACGCGCCAGCTCACGCCGGCGATCCCGATGCCGTTGTCGCCCGCCGCCCCGATGATCGCCGCGACCGGCGTGCCGTGGCCAAACCCGAAGTCGTCCCAGGGGTCCGCGTCGTGGTTGAGCACGTCGTATCCTTGCAGGAGATTGGCTCCCAGGTCGGGATGATCCGTGTGGACGCCGCTGTCGAGTACGGCGACGACGATCGAGCGGCTGCCGGTCGTCAGATCCCAGGCCTCGGGCGCGTCCAGGTCTGCGTCGAAGACCCCGATGGTGCCGTTGACCACCTGTCCCGTGTTGTCCAGGGCCCACTGGTTCGGATGCAGGTCATCCGGAAGGGTCTGCGTGAGAGACTCCCCCTCGAGCTCGGCTGCCTCGATTGCGGGATCTCCGGCCAGCCGGGCCAGGATCAACTCCGCGTCGGCCTCCGGTGAAAGCTCCCAGGAGGTCCATCGCGTGCGCAGGGATTTCCAGGCGGGCTTGTGGCTGCGCGATCCCGCCTGCGCCAGACGCGCATCCAGAGCGGCGCTCTGCTCCGGCGCGCGCGGCTTGACCAGGAGCTTCCGGGGGCGCTCTGCCGCCAGGAGCGGCAGAGCACACAGGTGCAGCATTGCAAGACCGAGCAGCGCGCGGCCGCGTATCGTGCCGGCCGCTGCGGGGCGCCGCATCGCCAGGTCCCTCCTCGAACTCAATTCCTCCACCGCAGAAATGTACGGGCAATCCGGCCTTGTGACGATGGGCAGGCCCGGGATCCCACTCTGCGGTTTGCGCTTTTTTTTCTATTCCCCCAGGAGATTCTTGAAGAAGCCCATCTTGTCGATATCGAGGAAGATCACGCCCCCCATGAGCAGCAGAAGCATGATGAACCCGAATTGCAGCACTCTCTCCTTGATCTTCATCGAAAGATCCCTGCGCATGATCCCTTCGATCAGGAGTATGAAGATGTGGCCTCCATCCAGAACAGGGATCGGCAGCAGGTTGATCACGCCCAGCTGCAGCGACACGAGCGCCATGAACTGGAAGAAGGGGGCCCAGCCCACACGCACGGCTTCGCCCGTCAGCGCGCCGATCTCGAGCGGCCCCGACAGCGTCCTGGGAGAAAGGTCTCCCGTGATCAGCTTCTTGAGCGTCACGAACAGCAGGCCTGCCTGCTTCCAGTTGTACTCCAGGCTGGCTGGCAGCGCGCCGGACAGCGGCAGCCTGCGGATGGACATCGGCAGGCCGAGCGACACTCCCACCACTCCCTTGCCATCCTTCTCCACCGGGGTCACGGTGCCCGCGATCCGGCTCCCCTCGCGCTCGGTGACGAACTCGAGCGGCTTGCCGGCGCTGGCCTCGAGCAGGGCGATGAACGCCTCGTATCCATCCCCGCCGAAGAACTCCTGCCCGTTCACTGAGACGATCACATCCCCGGACTGCAGGCCGGCAGCCGCCGCGGCTGAGCCCTCCTCCACCTTCGCCACCGCCATGCGCGTCCAGGGGCCGATCCCCACAATCCCCATCCGCTCGCGCGACGTGGCGCGGATCGTCACCGGAACCGTGACAAGCTGTCCATCGCGCCGCACCTTGAAGTCCAGGGTCTTTTCGGGGTTCAGGACGATCTGCAACTTCATGTCGTGCCAGGTCGGCACGGGCAACCCGCCCACCTCAACGACCTCGTCGCGCAGCATCAGGCCGGCCGCCGCCGCGGCGCCGTTGGGATCCAGCGTTCCGATCACGGCAGGCTGGCGCTCGAACAGCGGTTCCGTGATGCCACCCTGCATGTAGAGGCCCGTCACGAGCACAACCGCCACCACGATGTTCAGCAGCGCCCCCATCACCAGCACGAGAAACCGCTCCAGCTTCGTCCGGGACATGAACTCCTGGCGGCTGCCGGCGAGGGTTTCGTCGGGGCTCTCGCCCAGCATCTTCACGTAGCCGCCCAGCGGCAGCAGTGAGACGCGGTAATCAGTGCCTCCCCGGAAGAAGCCGGCCAGCCTCGGCCCGAACCCCAGCGAGAAGACCTCCACGCGGACCCCGAGCGCCTTGGCCATCATGTAATGGCCGCTCTCGTGGATGAAGATCAGCGCGCCCAGCATCAGCGCGGTCCAGAAGATGTTCATCAGGATGAGTGTCAACGCGATCCTCCAGCCGGGTGGGCGGTTCCAGAATGCTCCAGGTCCTGGGCGGCCCGGCGCGCCTCCGCGCGCGCCCACGCATCGGCCGCCATCACATCGTCCAGCGTCGTGACGGCGCGCGGCGGATGCGCGCGCATCACTGCGCCGTTGAGCGCGGCGATGTCGGTGAAGCTGATACGTCCGGACAGAAACTCCTCCACGGCGATCTCGTTGGCTGCATTGAGAACCGCCGGCGCCGTGCCGCCGCGCTCGAGCGCCTCCCACCCGAACCGCAGGCAGGGGAACCGGTCGGTATCGGGATCCTTGAAGACCAGCTCCGGGAGCGCCGACGGGCTCACGCGACGCAACGGCGTCGGCACGCGCCGGGGCCAGGTCAGCGCGTACTGGATCGGGTGGCGCATGTCGGTGGCGCCGAGCTGGCAGACGAAGGAGCCGTCCACGAACTCCACCATCGAGTGGATGATCGACTGGGGATGCACCACCACGCTGATCTTCTCCGCGGGCAGACCAAAAAGATGATGCGCCTCGATCACCTCGAGGGCCTTGTTCATCAACGTCGCCGAGTCGATCGTGATCTTGGGTCCCATCTCCCAGGTGGGGTGGCGCAGCGCCTCTTCCGGCCTGACGGTGGAAAGATCGAGCTCGGGCCGGCCGCAGAAGGGCCCGCCGGAGGCGGTCAGGACCAGACGGTGGACCTCGGATGCCGTCTCACCGCGCAGGCACTGATGAAGCGCGTTGTGCTCGCTGTCCACCGGCAGCAGCAGGCCGCCTCCATCCCGCGCCGCCGACAGCATCAGCTCCCCCGCCATCACCAGGGCTTCCTTGTTGGCCAGCGCCACCGTCCGGCCTGCGCGGACCGCGGCCCAGGTGGGGGCCAGTCCGGCCGCCCCCACAATCGCGGCCAGCACCAGATCAACCTTGCCTGCGGTGGCCGCCTCTTCCAGTCCGGCCGCACCGGCCACCACGCGCGTGGGGGCGCTGCCGATGGCTGCCCGCAGCGGGCCGGCGGCCGCCTCGTCACCCACCGCCGCGATCTCCGGCCCGAAGGCGCGCACCTGCGCCGCGAGCACATCGACGCGGCGGCGGGCGGCCAGGGAGACGACCCGGAAGCGCGGGTGGTCCCCCTCCATCGCGTTGAGCCGCGTGATCAGATCGAGGGCGCTCGTGCCGATCGATCCTGTGCTGCCCAGGATCGCGATATTGCGGGTTTCTCTTGCCAGGATCGGCTCCTCTGATTCGCCGTCAGGTCATGAAGTACTTATGGTAGTAGAACAGCACCGGCGCGGCGAACAGGAGGCTGTCGGCGCGATCGAGCATCCCGCCATGTCCCGGAAAGAGCCATCCGCTGTCCTTGACCTGCGCCGAGCGCTTCAGGAGCGATTCCACCAGATCTCCGAGCATCCCGAAAAGTCCCATCAGCAGCCCGAGGGCGAGCGCGTCCCGCAGAGACAGGCTCCGGAAGAACCAGGCCTTCGCCACCAGCGCCGCCGCTACCGCCATGATCATCGCCCCGGCCATTCCCTCCAGGGTCTTCTTCGGGCTGATCCGCGGCGCCAGCGGGCGTCTGCCCGCAAGGCTCCCGACGATGTAGGCGCCCGCGTCCGACAGCCAGACGACCCAGAACAGCAGCACCGTGAGGTCCCTGCCGCGCTCGTTGCCGTCGCTCATGAGCGCCAGACAGTAACCCATCAGCAGCCCCATCATCATCACGGTCAGGAGAGTAGCCCCGATGGCACCGGTTTCCTGCGACAGCGTGGCGCCGCTCCAGCCGCGGGCCAGCGAGGCCAGCGGGATGGCCAGGGCCGCCGCGCCCAGCATGTCGATCGGCTCGAGGCGCGGGTCGATGAATGCGTACGCGGTCGCCATCGCCAGCCCGGTGCCGAGCAGGCGGTGCGGCCGCATGCCCTGCTTTTCGACAAGCGCATGCAGCTCCTGGGACCCGATCAGGACGCAGGCGAGCACCAGCAGCAGAAAGCTCCAGGGCGGCAGGTACTTGATGATGGCGAAAAGGATCGGCAGTCCGACCAGCGAGGTCAGGATCCGTTTCACACGACGCGCCTTTTGCCGGACGCGCGCTCGGGCTGCGGGGCGTCGGTGCCGACGCCGCCGTAGCGGCGATCCCGTTTCTGATAGTCGAGGATGGCGGCCAGCAGCTCCTTCTTCCTGAAATCGGGCCAGAGCGTGTCGGTGACCCAGATCTCCGCGTAGGCGATCTGCCAGAGCAGGAAATTGCTGATCCGCATCTCGCCGCTGGTCCGGATCAACAAGTCAGGGTCGGGCTGGCCGGCCGTGTAGAGATGCCGCGCCAGCGTTTCCTCATCGAGCTCGTCGGCCATCCTGGCGGGGGCGCCGGGATCTGACGCCGATCGCGCCGCCGCCTCGCGCAGCAGATCGCGGCACGCATCGACAATCTCGGCGCGCCCTGCGTACGACAGCGCGATGTTGAAGACGAGCCCCTGCATGCGGGCGGTCTCTTCCATCCCCTTGCGCAGCTCCCGCTGCACGGAGGGGTCCAGCTCCTCGACCCGGCCGATGACCCTGAAGCGGATGTCGTTGCGCAGGAGCGTCTGCAGCTCGCGGCGGAGGTATTCCTTGAGCAGAAGCATCAAGGTGTTGATCTCGGCGCGCGGACGTTTCCAGTTTTCCTTGGAGAAGGCGTACAGCGTGAGAACTTTGAGCCCGAGACGGGCCGAGCACTCCACCACCTCGCGCACCGCATCGATCCCCGCACGGTGTCCCGCCACGCGCGGCAGGCGCCGGCGGCCGGCCCAGCGCCCGTTGCCGTCCATGATGATCGCCACGTGTGCGGGCAGCCGCGACAGGTCGATCTGATGCACGAGAGCCTGCTCTTCGGATCCCGGGAGAATGTAGCCATCCAGGTCAGGTGTCGTGCGCGGCATCGGTATCCGGGTCAGGAATGTCGTCGAGCATCGCCATGCCCGAAGCGCTCGGCAGGCGATGGGGGCTCCGGCGGGCCGAGGAGCCTGTCCGAGTAATGGATGACGCAGATAAAACCATCAAATTCAGAAGCTTGCCCGTCGGCGCGCATGCTATCACCCGGTCTGCGTCAGGGCAAGATCGGGATAGATGACCGAAACCAGGGTCAGTCCTCTGGCGGGCGCCGTGGGGCCGGCCGCGCTGCGCCGGCGCGCCTCCACGACGCGGGTCATCTCGTCAGGGTGGCGGCGCCCGCGCCCCACTTCGATCAACGTGCCGGCGATGGCGCGCACCATGTGCTGGAGAAACGAGCTTCCCTCGACGGTGTAATGAAGCAGATCGGGCGCCCCCTCCACCCTGCCGACGCGCGACGATCGAATCACCTTCGTGGGGCTCTCCGACTGATCTCCCGAGGATCTGAACGAAGAGAAGTCATGCTCCCCCTCCAGCAGCCGGGCCGCCGCGTCCATGGCGGCAGCATCCAGCGGCGTACGGCTCCATGTGGTTGTGGCCCGCAGAAAGGGCGACCAGCTGGGGCCCGTGGCGATCTGATAGCGGTAGATCCGTCCGCGGGCGGAGTGACGGGCGTGAAACGACTCCGGCACGATCTCCACCTGCCGGACCACGATGTCCTCCGGCAGCAAGGCGTTCATCGAGCGGGTCAGACGCCAGGGCTCGGCCGGCGCGTCGACGATCGCCGAGGCGACCTGGCCCAGCGCGTGCACGCCGGCATCGGTCCTTGCTGCGCCACGGGTTCGCACCGGCTCCCGCAGCGCGATCGACAGCGCCCGCTCGAGCTCACCCTGGACCGTGGGGCGTCCGGGCTGAATCTGCCAGCCGAAGTAGGCGCTCCCCAGGTACTCGATCGTCAGCTTCAGATTGGGCATCGTGGCGCCTTCGCCTCCAAGTCATGCAACCAAAGTGGCACAGTCTAACAGAAGCGTTACATTGCCCTGAACGGGGGGACGCCCCCAAGATATTGGTGGTGAACGAGTTATCGCTTGACGGCCGACGCGATGCTTCACTAGCATACGGCGCGGTCTGTAACCCGCACGCCCCTCCACGCTGTCTAAGTGAGCGACCATGCCGGCTGACGAAGAGCAGGTTCTCGCCAGGATCAGAGCCGGGGAGGTGGCAGCGGTCCAGTATCTGTTCGAGGAGCACAGAACCAGGATCTACCGGATCTGCCTTCTCTATCTGGACAGCTCGGACGATGCGAAAGATGCGCTGCAGGAGACGTTCCTGCGCGCGTACCGATCAATCAAGAACTTCCGGGGCGACTCATCGTTCACGACATGGCTGACGCGCATCGCAATCAACATCTGCCTGAACATGCGCAGGGATCGTCGTCACGTGGAATCGTTCGATCCGGAACATATGGACATGCTTGGTGGCGAAGGGTTCCAAGAGTTCCCGATCAGCCGGCCCGAGGATCCGGAGCAGGCGGTCCGGATGCGGGAGCTGAGGGAAAGAATCATGCAGGTGGTCGAGAGGCTGCCGCCGCGCGAGCGCATGGCGTTCGTGCTGAAGCACTTCGAGCAGCTGAAGATCCGCGAGATCAGTGACCTGATGCATATCAGCGAAGGCACGGTAAAATCATTCCTGCACCGCGCGCTGGTCACATTGAGAGAGGAGTTAACCCGCTGAGTCACGAATCCGAAGGAAGCTGGAGAGACCAGATCTCGTCGTGCCCCGTCACCGGCGAGGAGCTGGTGCTCTACCTGTACGATGAGCTGGGATTCGCCCGGCGCGCGCCGGTGGCCCAGCACGTGCTCGCCTGTGGGTCCTGCCGCGGCGAAATCGAGAAATTCCGCGAGACACTGGCTCTCATCGACCGCGCGCGGCTGGCTGAAACGGCCACCGTGTCCGCGCCGGGAGACTGGGAGTCGCTGCGCTCGGCGCTCACGGCGTCGCGGCGCCAGGTCGGCGTGTGGCGGACTCCGCTGCTGAGGGCCGCGGCGGTGCTGCTCCTCGCCGGTGCCACGTTCGTTCTGGGACGCTACTGGGATCGCGTCTCCACGGGAGACCAAACCGCCCGCGGCTATCTCGAGGGAGTGACTCCGGATGTCTCCGCCGTGCTCCTGGACCCCCGGGAGCGCCTCACGCGGTTCGTGTCGGAGAATGAAGGGTATCTGAGGAAATCACACATCGTGCTGCTGGAGTTCGCCAACGGGGATGCCGCCCAGGATGCGGGCTCGCTGTCCCAGGTGTCGCGCGCGCTCCTGAAGGATTCGCGCCGCGCCGAGCAGATCGCCGGCCAGCTTGCCGATCCGCGGATCCAGGGGCTCGTGGCGCGCCTGAATGCGGCGCTAGGCACCGTCGCCGCGCTGGAGGACTCGGATGCCGGCGCGCGCGACCAGGCGCGGCGCGTCCTCAATGACAGTGGCGTGCTCGAGGAGCTCGAGATCCTCAACACGATGGCTGGCGCGACCACAACCGAGAGGACACGCACATGAAGCCCGTCCGATTCCTGGCGCTCGCCCTCTGCCTGGCTCTGCCCGCCAGCCAGCCGGGAGCAGCGGAGGGGGCCCAGGAGCTCTACGACCGCGGCCGTGCCGCCGTCTTCGAGGAGCGATGGAGCGACGCCCGGGCGGTTTTCTCGTCGTTCGTGCAGAAGTTCCCCTCCAGCCCCCTCGCCGACGACGCACAGTACTGGCTTGGGATGTCGTTTCTCGAGATGCACCAGCCCGACAGCGCGTACGCCGCGCTCAAGACGATGGCAGCCAAGCACCCGGACAGCCCCTGGAACGACGATGCGCGCGCCCTGATGGTCCGCTGCGCCGAGTCGGCACTGAAGGCGCGCGGCACCGCTGCCCGCTCCCCGGCCGGCGCGGGATCCGAGACCAGCCACGAGTACGAGGCCTTCCTGGAGCGCAGCACGCAGGATGGCAGCTCGCGTGTGCGCACGCTGGCGATCGACTCCATGCTCGAGGCGCAGCCGGGCCGGGCCGGAGATCTGCTTCCGCGGCTGGCGACGCCCGACACGCCGCGCGGTGCGGCCGATCGCGTCCTGGATCATTTCTTCGGACCTGATCAGGTCCGCGTCACCCTTGTGGATAGGTCCGTGGGGCTGAGGGACGGAAACGCCACGGTGGCGATCCGGCAGGACGGCACGGTGCAGAACCTGACCGTAACGCAGGCGCTGGATGCCGTCTCTCCGGGTGCGACCCGCTTCCCCGCGCCGGTCCAGGAGGAAATCCGCCGGCAGCTCGACAGCGCGCAGCGAAGCATGGTGCGGGAGGGCGGCCCCGGCTCGCTGCTGGTTCCGCACTCACCCGACGGCACCGTCAAATCAGCGATCATCAAGGTGGTGGACGGTGAAGTGCACTATTATAGAAGCGGCTCCGAAGTGGCGCGCATCTACGTCCTGGATGAGCGGGCCGGATTCACGGATCGCAACATCAAGGTTTACGTGGACACCGCGGGAGGAAGCCGCGAGCTGAGTCTGGCCGAAGCGCGCGGACTCACGAGCACCGGCGGGCGGCAGGGCATCTCCGATGCTTCGAGTCGATACTTGAGGGCCGCGCTGGCGATCATCGAGATTCACCTGAGCAGAAACCGGAACTGAGCATTCTCCGGCGCCCCACGTTGCGGCGCCGGAAGCATCGTGGCATCTTTCCTTCGGGGGGAGGAGAGATATGGGGGGAAGGCGGCGCTTCCTGACTGCGGCCGTCGTTTTGTATCTGTCGGCTCTCCCTTCCGCCACTTCCTACCTTCACCCAGACTGGCGCATCCCGGGCTCGGGATGGGCCGCAGGGCCGGTCTGGTACCTCATGACCGACGCCGAGTATGGCCAGTTCCGCCACCTGCGCTCGGAGGATCAGCGGCGGCGCTTCATCCGCGAATTCTGGGAGCGGCGCGACCCGCTGCCCGCCACCGAGGAGAACGAGCTGGAGCGGGCGTTCTGGGAGCGGGTGCGGATCGCCGATGACCACTTCAGCCAGGACGTGAAGCCGGGCTGGAAGACGGAGCGCGGCAAGGTCTTCATCGTCCTGGGTCCTCCGATCAACTACGAAAACGATCACATCCTCGCCGACATCTGGGCAGCGCGGCGCTGGGTCTACGACCTGGGACAGATCCCCACCTCGCTCCGGGGCGTCCTGACTGAAAGCCTCGGCATTCCCGAGGGGCGGCGCTTCGTCAGCCTGCTGGTGCGTGCCGAAGCCCAGGGGGCGCGGTCCGTGCAGTCGGGAGTCGCCGTGCGCGACTCCGTGCTGCGTCCCACGCAGGCGCTCCCGCTGGCAGAGACTCTCGTACGCCGCGTCAAGGACCACGACGTCCTCCGCCAGCTCGGCATTCTCATGCGGGTGCCCGACGTGGTCCGGCGCGCCGATCCCGAGGTGGACGTCGCCACGCTCTTCACCCCGGTTCCGCTCCAGGCGCGTGTTGACTTCCGGCCCGCGGCGGCATCGGGCGCGCACCGCACGGCGGCCGCCATCACGCTGGGCGTTCCGGCGTCGGCCCAGACGGGACCGACCGGCCAGGCCCGGCGCATCGCGGTCTCAGCGAGGCTCATACCTCTGAGAGCCACGGGTGAAGAGATTTCGCTGTCGGGCTCGTTCGCCCCGGATCCGCGGCCCGACGTGCCCTCGGGATCGGGTCATACCGGGATCTATCAGGCAATGGTCGAGCTGCCGCCGGGGACCTGGCTTCTCGAGGCTCAGTGCCAGGACTCCGAGCGCCGGATGCTGGGCGCGCTGCGCGACGCCATCGAGGTGCCCGAGTTCGGAAACGAGGGTCTGCGGGTGAGCAGCCTCATCCTGTCGACGCGCATCGACAAGATCGAGACGCCGGAGCTCTCGCTGCGCCTGCCATTCTCCATGGGCGACTACAGCGTGGTGCCACGCACATCGCAGCGCTATACAACGGCCGAGGAGCTCACGCTCTTCTACGAAGTCTTTGGCGCCGCGGCCGATGAGGCCGGCCGTGCTCATCTGGATCTTGCCTACCAGTTCTATCTAGACGACAAGGGAGACTGGCTTCCCGTGGGCAGCGCCACGCTCGTCCGGGACCAGGCCGAGCCGGCACACGCCTGGAATGTGCCGCTGAAGGGCTGGCCATCGGGCCGCTACCGCATCGAGGTCACCGTGAGGGATCGCGTCGGTGGCACCATCTCCTCGCGGGCCACTCTCTTCGAGGTCTCTCCGGCCGGGCTGGCTCCGTCCCCCGCCCCCGACCTGACGCGCTCCTGATCTCCTCCCTGCGGCTCCACCCTGACACGATCACCGGCTCCCGTTGAGGCGGTAGCGCAGGCTGCGGCGCGACGTGTCGAGGGTGGCGTGGGCGCCGAGCGGCAGGACGATCCTGCGGCGCAGATGGCCCGCCTTGATGTTCCAGACGATCGGGTAGGTTGATCCGGATGTCACCTCTTCGATCACCTGCCGCACGGTGAGGCTGGACTTGCCCGGCGCGGGCAGGCATCGCGTCAGCGATCCGATGATCATTCCGCGCAGCCGCGCCAGCTTTCCCGCGTTGCGCAGCTGCGTCAGCATCCGATCGATGCGGTATGGCTCCTCGGCGACATCCTCGAAGAACAGGATGCAGCCGTCATAGGATCGATCCCACGGTGTTCCCAGGAGCGAGACAAGCAGCGACAGGCATCCGCCGATCACCAGCCCCGCCCCCCTGCCCGCGCGCACGACATCGCGCCGGGCGTATTCCAGATTGAAGGCTTCCGGCCTTCCTTCGAGCGCGTGGCGCAGGCTCGCCTCGCGGAAATTGCCCGGATCCGACAGCTCCGACACCACCGGCCCGTACATGCAGAGGTAGGGGCCGGGACTCTGGAGAGCCATGAAGAGCGCCGTGACGTCGCTATAGCCCATCAGGAGGCGCGGATGCCGGCGCAGCGCGGACAGGTGCAGATCGGGAAGGATGCGGGTCATGCCGTACCCTCCCCGCGCGAACATCAGTGCGCCGGCGCCGCGATCGCCGATGGCGTCATTGAGGGCGCGGGCGCGCCGCGCATCGGCGCCGGCCAGGTAGCCGTGCCTGAGCCCCGCGTTGGCCGAAACGGAAACGCCGTACCCGCGCGAGCGCAGCCAGGCCACCCCGCCGGCCAGCCTGCCGCGGTGCAGCACGCCGCTGGCGGCCACCACCGCCAGGCGCTCGCCGCCCTGCAGGAACGGCGGCACGATCGGCGCCACGCTCCTCGCGCCGCGGCTCACGGATTCTGCTGGGATGCTTCGAAGGCGCCCCGCGCCGCCCCCAGCCGGCCCGGATCGGAGAGAAGGTCCAGGCCCGTGAGCGCCAGGCAGCGCGCCGCCGTCATCAGGGCTTCCTCCGCACGTGGCGTCACCGTGGCGCGGGCGAACGCCGCCGAGTGCGACGGCGTGCCGCGATCGCAGATCGCGATGAAGGGGTGCACCGAGGGCACGGCGCGGCTGACGTTGCCCATGTCGAGGCTGCCTTTGTTGGGGCGCGGCCCGTCCACGACCGCGATCCCGGCCTCGCCCAGGAAGCCGGCGAACAGCGCCGCCATGACGGGATTGGTGACCATGTCGTCGTAGGGCTCGTCGGTGGCCCGGATCGACACGCCGCAGCCGGCGGCCTCGGCGACGCCGCGCGCCGCCCGCTCGAACGCTTCGCGGATCTCGTCGCGCTCCCGCGCGCTGGGAGCGCGCAGCGTGAAGTGCCCCACGGCGCGCGCCGGAACGATGTTGGGACGCCGGCCCCCCTCGAGGATCACGCCGGGGATGCGGACCTGGCTGCTCGATCGTTTGCGCAGGGCGTCCACTGCGATGTAGAACTGGATCAGGGCATCCAGGGCGTTGATCCCCCGCTCCGGCCAGGCGACCGCGTGCGCCTCGCGTCCCGAAAAGGTCACCTCCAGAGAGATGCAGGCCAGCGAGTCCACCTCCACCCGCCATTCCGACCCGGGGTGGATCATCAGAGCCGCGTCCACGTCGCTGAAGACACCCGCCCGCACCATGAGGCACTTGCCTCCCACGGTCTCTTCGGCGGGGGTGCCGATCACCATCACTTCGCCGGGCAGGCGATCGGCGATGGCGCCGAGCGCCAGGCCGGCCCCCAGCGAGGCCGCCGCGATGATGTTGTGGCCGCAGGCGTGGCCGATCTCCGGCAGCGCGTCATACTCCGCCAGGAAGGCGATCCGCGGTCTCTCACCGCTGCCCCGTCGTGAGGCGACGAAGGCCGTGGCCATTCCCGCCGTTCCCGGCTGCACCGAGAAGCCGGCCTTCGCCAGGATCTCCTGCAGCCGCGCCGCGGAGCGGGTCTCCTGAAGCGACAGCTCCGGGTGCTCGTACAGCTGGCGGCTCAGCCCGGTCAGCAGCGGGCGGAGGCGCTCCACCTCCGTGACGACCGCTTCGCGCAACTGCTGTGCATCGTTCCGCTGCGTCATTTTTTGAAGCCTGGGCGGATATGGAAACCTGGGCGGAGGAGAAGGTAAGCCGAATTCTGTTCCCGCCGCGAGCGGCGGGTGACGATCATTCCTCTAGGCCTGCGGTTGCCCGCAGGCTCCAGCGACCTACCCGGGAGCATCGGAGCGGGCCACTCCTTGGCATCTCCCCTATTTGGTCTTGCTCCACGTGGGGTTTACCCTGCCATCCCCGTCACCGGGGACGCGGTGCGCTCTTACCGCACCTTTTCACCCTTGCCGTCCCCGCTCGCGCGGGGCTTGGGCGGTGTGTTTTCTGTGGCACTTTCCTTCCCGTCACCGGGACCGGGCGTTATCCGGCACGCTGCCCTGCGGAGTTCGGACTTTCCTCCCCGGGGCTGCGCCCCGCGGCGATCGCCTCTTCTCCTCCGACCGGCGCGAGTTTAGCACCAGCAGGCTACCGCCCGGCCGCCTTCCGCATGAGATTCTGGAAAACCATGCGCGCCATGTCGGGGTTGTTGTCCAGGCGGCGCAGGCAGTAGTGATACCACTGCTCGCCGTACGGGACGTACAGTCTCATGCGGATCCCCCGGGACAGGATCTCGTTCTGGATGGCAGCGCGCGGCACCCCGAGCAGCATCTGGAACTCGTACTGCTCGGGAGTGCGCTTCATCGCCGCCGCCAGCTCCAGCGCCCGCCGGATCACCGGCTCGTCGTGCGTGGCGATCCCGACGTACTGGCCGTTTTCCCACATCATCCGCAGCAGCTCCAGCAGCCGCTCCTTCATGGCGGGCTTGTCCTGAAGCGCGATGGCGGCGGGCTCCCTGTAGATCCCCAGGCAGAGCCGGACGTTGGGCCTGAGCGGCGCCAGGGCGCGGATATCGTCGCCGGTGCGGTGCAGCCGGGACTGGAGCACCACGCCGATGCGCGGGAAGCGTCCCACCATGCGCCTGAAGAGCCGCAGGGTGGAGTCGGTGGTTGTGTGGTCCTCCATGTCGAACCGGACGAACTGGCCGCTGGCGGCGGCTCTGGCGAGCAGCGTCTCGAGGTTCCGGGCGCACAGATCTTCATCCAGCGCCTGCCCGAGCGCCGAGAGCTTCACGGAGATGTTGGCGTAGGGGCTCGAGCCCAGGTCGTCGAGGATCGCCATGTACTCGCGCAGCATGATCCCGGCCTCGGCCGCGTCCCGGATGTCCTCGCCCAGCACGTCGATCGTGCTGCTCAGGCCGGACGATGTCTGCAGCTGCCGCACCAGGGCGACCGCTTCGGCCCGCGTCTCGCCGGCGATATAGGGACGGGCCATCATGCGCACGAGGGGGCGGGGCGCCAGGCGCATGAGACGCGATCGCAGGCGGAACAGCAGTCCCCTGCCGGCGGCGGGGGCGCCGGCTTCCAGCAGCGTGATCGAATCCCAGGGACGTCCCCCGGGGTGTTGAGGTGTGGCGCTCTGCATGCTCTGATGCCCGCGGCGGGCGGCTGCATCCTAGCAGCAGATCTCGGCCCGCTGCATCGGTGGCGGCGTCGATCGGTGTGGAAAACCGCTGTGGTATAGTGACGCCCGCGCTCGATCACCCGGGCCGCAATCTCCGATTACTCGACCCTCCATGGCCGACATCACTCTCGAGAAGACCCTGCCGCACGCGCTGGACGCGGAGCGGTCGATCCTCGGCTCCATCCTGATCGAAAACCGCGCCATCAATCAGGCCCAGGAGATCCTGCGCGAGGACGACTTCTATCGCGAGGGGCATCGTGTCATCTACCGGGTGATGGCCACGCTCATCGAGCGATCCACCGCGATCGACCTGATCACTCTCAAGAACGAGCTGGACCGGCTGGGCGAGCTGGAGTCGGTGGGTGGTCCGGCCTACATCTCCTCGCTGCTCGACGGCGTGCCGCGATCCTCCAACGTGGAGCATTACGCGCGGATCGTGAAGGAAAAGTCGATCCTGCGCGCCTTGATCGATGCCGGCAACCGGATCGTCACCCAGTGCTACGACGGCGAGGATCCCGCGGAGGATGTCCTCGACGAGGCGCAGAAGCAGATCTTCGCCATCACCGAGGGCAACCTGCGCAGCGGCTTCGTCTCGGTCCACGACGTGGCCGCCCCCACCCTCGATCACATCGAGAGGCTGCACCAGCGCCAGGAGATGGTCACCGGGATCCCCACCGGATATGAGCGGCTCGACGAGCTGACCGCGGGGCTGCAGAACACCGACCTGATCATTCTGGCCGCGCGCCCCTCCATGGGAAAGACCGCCCTGGCGCTCAACATCGCCCAGAACGTCGCCATCCGCAGCGGCCACACCGTGGGGATCTTCAGCCTGGAGATGTCCAAGGAGCAGCTCTTCCTGCGCATGCTCACCTCCCAGGCGCGCGTGGACGCGCACCGGCTGCGCACGGGCCGCCTCGGCAAGGAGGAGTGGCGGCGCCTGACCGACGCGTTCGCGCAGCTCACCGAGGCCAAGATCTTCATCGACGACACCCCCGGCCTGTCACTGTTCGAGATGCGCGCCAAATCGCGCCGGCTGCGCGCCGATCGGGGCCTCGATCTGGTGATCGTGGACTATCTGCAGCTGGTGCGCGGCAAGACCCGCTACGAGAACCGCACCCAGGAGATCTCCGATATCTCGCGCTCCCTCAAGGGCATGGCCAAGGAGCTCAACGTGCCGATCCTGGCCCTCTCCCAGCTCTCGCGCGCGCCCGAGCAGCGCGGGGCCAATCACGAGCCGCAGCTTTCCGACCTGCGCGAATCGGGGGCGATAGAGCAGGACGCCGACGTCGTGCTGTTCATCTACCGCGAGGAGGTATACAAGCCCACCGAGCAGAATCAGGGCTTGGCGCAGATCCTGATCAAGAAGCAGCGCAACGGCCCCATCGGCAGCGTCGACCTGGCCTTCCTCAGGGAGTTCACCCGCTTCGAGAACCTCGAGTGGAAGTCCGGGTGATGCCGCCGGCCTCCGGCCCCGACGACGCCACAACCGCCCGCAGTCTCCGGCCCACACGCCTCCAGGTCGACCTGGACGCCATCGCGGCCAACCTGCGCCTGCTGCGCTCCCGGATGGGAGGCACGCGCGAGATGCTGGGGATCGTCAAGGCCGACGCCTACGGCCACGGCGCCCTGGCCGTCTCCCGGTTGCTGTGCGGCGAAGGGATCGAGATGCTGGGCGTGGCTCTTCCCGAAGAAGGGATCGAGCTGCGCCAGGCCGGCGTGACGGTGCCGATCCTCGTTCTGGGCGCCTTCTCCGGCGAGCAGATCCGGATCGCGATCCGCAACGGCCTGACCCCGGCGGCGTGCAGCCCGGCCATCCTGGATCGCATCCTGGAGCAGGCCGCGCGCGCCGCGGAGGCGGTCCCCTTCCACCTGAAGCTGGACACGGGGATGGGACGGCTGGGGCTGCTGCCCGATCAGCTTCCCGCCGCGCTGCGCAGGATCAAGGCGGCGGGCGGAAGCGTCCGCATGGATGGCATCTTCACCCACTTTTCCTGCGCGGATGATCCGGCCGATCCCCACACGGCGGCTCAGCTCGACCTGTTCTCCCGCCTGCTCGACACGGCGCGGCGCTCCGGCCTGGCGCCGGCGCGCATCCACGCCGCGGGAAGCGGCGGCATCCTGAATCACCCGATGTCGTTGTTCACCATGGCGCGGCCGGGGATCTCCCTGTACGGCCTGCAGCCCTCCGACAGGACCCCGGACCCGGGGCTGCGCCCGGCCCTGAGGTTCGTCACGCAGGTCGTGCTGCTCAAGAGCGTGCGGCCCGGCGCGTCCCTGGGATACGGGCACGAAGGGGTCACGTCGCGGCGGAGCCTCATCGGCACGCTCGATGCCGGCTACGCCGATGGGCTGCCGCGGCTGGCGTTCCCCGGTGGATGGGCGCTGGTCCGCGGGCGCCGTGCACCCTACATCGGCCGCATCTCGATGGATCACGCCATGGTGGATCTCACCGACGTGCCCGGCGCGCAGGAAGGAGACGAGGCCGTCCTGATCGGCCGCCAGGGCGGCGAGGAGATCAGCGCGCACACCTTCGCCTCATGGAGCAGGACCATGGCCTACGAGGCCTTGTGCCGTTTCAGCCCGCGCGTGCCCCGGATGCACGCCGCCGCGGAAAGCTCCGAATCAGGTATTCCTTGACGCTGGGCGGATAATGCGCGTATTGTTGCTGCGTGACGCGCACCGGCACGCATCACACCCGGCCGGTGCGTCTGCTACGATCACCGGCCGGATGCATACTCATCCTGTCTCTGCTGCCGGCCTGCACAGGCTCCCGCCAGGCCGTCGCACCCGCCCGGGGCGGCACGGGATCGCTTCAGGCCGATGCCGACTGGGTGGGGCCGCGCCCGTGTGCCACCTGTCACGCCGACATCGCGCGGGGGTTCGCCCGCACGGGGATGGGACGCGCCTTCTACCCGCTCGCCGGCAATGCGGTGGAGCGATTCGGCGAGACGCTGTCGGTCCCTTCGCAGGATCTCCATTACACGATCTTTGAAAAGGACGGCCGCTACTTCATGCGGCAGTTTCAGCACAACACTGCCGGCGCCGAGATCAACGCCGATACCCGCGAGTTGACCTTCGTCATCGGGTCGGGCAATCACAGCCGCAGCTACGTCGTCCTCGAAGGAGATCGGATGTATCAGGCGCCGGTGTGCTGGTATCCGGAGCCGCAGCGATGGGACCTCTGCCCCGGCTACGAGATCCGCAACGAGTACTTCTCCAGGGAAGTGGACGATACCTGCGTTTTCTGCCACAACGGCAGGGTCGCGTGGGCCGGGGACTTCAGCAACCGGTTCCGGGAGCCCCCTCCTCACGGCATCGACTGCGAGCGCTGCCACGGCCCCGGATCGCTCCACGTGGAAAAGTGGTCCTCTGCGTCTGCATCCGAGGGAGGGGCCTCTGAAAGACCTGGAGACCAGCGAGCTGATGCCGCCGACGCGACCATCCTGAATCCGGCGAAGCTCCCCCCCGACCGGGCCATGCAGGTCTGCATGCAGTGTCATCTGGGCGACGCCGCCCAGACGGAGCGGGTGCTGCGGCGCAAGGATCATCTCACTGCATACCGTCCCGGCCAGCAGCTTCAGGAGTACCTGTCCGTGCATGTCTACGAGAGCAAGCTGCACGGACAGTTCGGACTGGGGGCCCAGGCTGATCGTCTCGTCCTGAGCCGCTGTCACATCGCCAGCAAGGGCACCCTCCAGTGCATCACCTGCCATGATCCACACCAGGAGGTGTACGAGGTCTCGGCGGCCGACCCCGGCCATTTCGATCGCGCCTGCGCGACGTGCCATGCAGCCCGGGACTGCCCGGACCCCGCCTCTGCGGGCGGCACGGGCTGTGTCGGGTGCCACATGTCCCGGGCCGAGCCACACGATCAGCGCTTCACCACTTTCACCGATCACTGGATCCGCCGCGATCCGCGCTCGGAGCCGGCCCGGGCCCGCGATGATTTCAGGACGGTGCCGTTCTTTGCCGACTCATCGGAGCATGAATCCGCGGCAGAGGCGGCGCTCTACCGGGGACGGGCCTGCTTCAACAAGAAGACCGGATCGCTCGATGGCGCGGCCATGCCGTGGGACCTCTGCGTCGATGCGCTTCAGGAGGCCGCACGGCTCGATCCAGGTCTGGCGCCGGCCCATTTCTTCCTGGGAAAGGTGTGGATGGCCCGGGGGCGGGCTGCCGAGGCGGAGCCTCACTTCCGCGAAGCGCTGCGGGCGGACCCCGCCTACGCCGATGCCATGCAGGAGCTGGGCTCGTCGCTGCTTGCGCAGGGAGAGTTCGCCGAGGCCCGCGGCATGCTCGAGAAGGCCCTGGCATCCGGAGTGCGCGCCGACGATCGCGCGGCGGTTCTGATCGAGCTGGGACGCGTGGGGCTGGGATCGGGGGACCGCAGCGCCGCCCTGGATTGGTTTGCACAGGCACTCAGAGTGGAGCCACTCTCACCCGAAGCCCACGCCAACCTGGGGCTGCTGTCCCTGATGGAAAAGAGCACGCCGGCAGCAGTTGGTCATTTCAATGCCGCGCTGCGCCTGGCCCCCAATGAGCCATGGATCAACCGCATGCTGGCCATGGCGCTCATCGAGGAGGGCCACCATCAGGATTTCGCGGCGGCACGTCAGGCGGCCGACCGGGCGGCTCGACTCAATCCTTCAGACAGAGCCGCATGGGAAGCCCTGGCCCGTGCCTGCGATGGTCTGCGCGATCGCGCGTGCGCTGAGCAGGCGCGCCAGAAGCTGCGCCAGCTCAAGGCCGGCGCTGCCGCCAGCGGGCAGTGAGCTGACGCATCACCGGGCGGGCTCCACGCGTGGCAGCGCCCGCGCCAGCCCGAGAAGGGTGCTCTCGTCGAACTTGAATCGCATGGTGAAGAAGGGGCCTGCCTCCCGCCGCTCGGAGTCGGCGAATCCGGAGGTGCTGATCCCCGTGACGTTGAACCCGCCCACGAGCCAGAGGTCCGTGGCCACTCTGACGCCCGATTCGACTCCCCAGCCCATCAAGGTCGAGTCCACACCCGGCTGCTCCATCAGCCTGAAGTTGACGCCGGCGTTTACCCTCTCGGTGATGTCGTAGAGGAAGCGCCCCTCCCCCAGCCACGCGGTGGCGGCGTACTCGGAGCCATCGAGCAAGTCGCTGGAGCGCCTCCACCCCACCCTGCCGAGCAGGTGGAAGCGGGCGGCCGGCTGGTGGCTCGCTTCCAGCACGGCAAGGAGCGACCGGGCAGAGGGTGAGCCGGCCCCCAGCGCCCCCTCACCCTTGAGGGCCTGGATCTTGAAAAGGTAGTTGAGGCGATCCGAATCCACCGGCCGGAACGCCAGGCCCAGCAGGCCATCGCCATCGAGCCGCTGGTCTGCGACATCCGGCGCCACGAAGAAGAGCCTCTGCCGGGTGAACAGACTCAGATCATCGGTCAGCCGCGTGGCGCCCGCGGCCGTGATGGTGTGGAGATCCTCTGTCTCTCCGAAGCGCGCTTCGTAGCGCAGCCCGAGCTTGATCCTGGAGGGAAGGTATTCGAACCCGGTCGCCAGCGCCGTGAAGTCTCCCCCCGCCCCACCCTGGACACTCTGCACCCGCTCCAGGCTCGCGTCTCCCAGCCAGTCGGCCGACAGCGGCAGCTTCGTCCGCAGCCCGACCTGGGCCAGACCACGCTCGCCCAGCAGCGCGTCCTCCAGGCTGTAGCGGCTCTCGATCACCGTCGACTTGCCCAGCTGGCTTTCCATCCCCACGACGCTGCGGGACGAGCGTCCGACATCGGCGCTGTCGATCTCGTAGCGCATGAAAGCGCGGACCTGATCTGTGACGTGGAAGGTGAAGCCCGCCGTGCTGCGCGTGGGATACTCGGGCATCGCCTCTCCCGAGACGACCTGCTGGTGCGCCACGAGCCCCTCCCAGCGGCGGCTCAGACGCAGCCCCATTCCCGCCAGCGCGAGCCGCGACGAGGCCTGCTGGCCGGTCAGCGCGCTGTCGGCGCGGACGTCCTTGATGCCGGCGCGCGCCGTCACGCGGGTCAGATCCTTTTCCCAATCCAGCGCGGCGACGCGGCGGTGCTGGTCGTTCACCGAGTCTTCCTGCTGGAAGAAGTCGGCCGCCACGCGGGAGGATTCGTCGAGGCGCACGCCGCCGGCCAGGCCCCAGCGGATGGTGCCCACGTCGGAGAGGCCGCCGCGCGAGGTGTTGTCGAACCCCTCCGCGACATTACGGTAATAGCCCGAGAGCGTCACCCGGCCGCCAATCTGCGCCCCGGCGCGCCAGGAAACCGCGCTGGCAGGATCTCCTCCCGCCGATTCCGTGGCGGCCGCCTCGGCCGACATCTCGACGCTGCCGCCCGACAACGCCGCAAACGATCGCCGCAGGCGGAAGTCGGCCCCGGCCAGCGACAGGGCGCCGCCGGTGCGCCCTTCGTGGACATACGTGCCGCCCACCTCCGCGCCTTCCGCGATGCGGTATCCCATCCGCCCGCCCGCCACGGTACGCTCACCGCTCCCTCCGACTACTTCGTAGAGAACGACGATGAAGACCGGCTGCAGGTCATCGTCGTGGAATGGTACCGGCCGCTTGAACAGGAGGATGCCGTTGGTGGTGTCGATGTCGTAGTCCGCGTACCGGGCAAGCGGGACCGACGAGACGATGCGCTCGGGCCGGTAGCGATCGCGCGTCTCCAGCGTCACCCGCTCGCTGTTGATCACAACGGGCCGGCTCGAGAGGCGGTACGGGCCGGAGGTCCCCGCCCCGGGGATGTCATCCCGCGCCTGCGTCTGCTGCGTGGAGGCAGCGAAGGTCTGGGCATTGAACCGTCCCAGGTCGAGCCGCCCGACGCCGCCTGACAGCGCGCGGTCGTAGCGCAGCAGGTCGCCTCCGGGCAGGGCCGTGGCGAAGTCGCCCACCGCGAGCATCCCCTGCGGATGCTCCAGCTTGAGCGCCAGCTTCCCCTGGGTCTCCACTTCGTATCCCTGCTGGCTGGTATCGCCGTAGATCGGAAAGAAGCGATCGGGGGCGATCTTCCTGAAGAGGGCATCGGGATCCTCGCGCCGGCCCGAGTCGTAGGCCACGCTCAGGAGCGCGTCCTCGAAAAGCCGCCCGCGCGCGAACAGCGCCATCCGCCCCGACGCGCCGCTGCTCTCATCGAGCAGATCCTGCACCGACGTCGCGCCCGAGGGCTGGGCCTGGCCCACTGAGGCTTCGCCGATCCCCGCCACGATCCAGTCGCGCGCGACGGCCGACGGGACCAGCGTCAGATCCGCCTGCGCTCCGGCGGCCGTGGCGGTCACGGTGGGGCTGATCTTCTCCGCCACGGGCGCCAGGTGGGCCACCACGACGCCGTCGCGCGTGCGTGCCTGAAACCCTTCCTCGTGCGGATCGGCATCCACCCCCAGGAACTCCCCATCGGTGAGCTGCAGCGTCACGATGGTCCCGTCGGACACCGGCAGCCCTTCCGCATCGCGCACATCGGCGCGCAACTCGAATGGCGTGCGCCCGTCGGCCTGCAGCGGGTCGTCGCCGGGCCTGAGCGCGATCGAGGCGGGCGGCCCCGTGCGCAGGATCGTGCGCTCCACCCAGGCGCGGCGGTTGCCGAATGAGTCCACTCCTTCCAGCACCACCGCGTTGCGGCCGGCCTTGAATGGAACTCCCAGGTACCGGTAGAAGGCCACGCGCGAGATCGATGTCTCCATTTTCACGGCGATCTGGTCGCGGCTGATCTCCTCGTCGTTGACCCGCAGGCGGGGCGTCAGCCCGGCGGGCAGCTTTACCTCCACGGCGGCGCGGTCGGTGTCCACGGCAGCGCTCTCATCGGGCGAAAGGATGAACGGGGTCTCGTCCATCTGCTTCACCCGCTCGGCAAGGGCCGCGAGCTCGGCAGATCCGGACCCCGATGCAGCCGGCGCGGCGCCGGGAGCCGCCTGCGGCACCGCCGGCTCCACCGCCGCGATCGCAACGGGCTCCCGCGGCTCCCCGTCGATCTCCGGCCTCTCCGTTGAGGCCATGACCAGCCGGCGCAGCTCGGCGTGCAGCCGCCCGGCGCGCGCGTTCATCAGGTCGGCGTCTGCGAGCGCGTGGCAGGTCACAGCCACCTCCAGCTCCACGAGTCCGCTGCCCCGCTCGCGTATCAGGGCTGCGTAGTCATCGATCACCCCGCGGCCTGCTGAAGCCACTTCGGATGACTCCGGCTCGAACAGAGCCGACGCCAGCACCGGGGGGAAGGTGATCCGGCGGTCCTCGAAACGCTCGGAGGCGCCGCGCTCGCGTTTCCTGAAGACCCCGTGCGCCTGGAGCCGCGACACCGCGCTGCCCCATCCCGCCACCGCCACGTTTCCCTTCCAGACCTGGCCCGCCCCCACATCCACGAACTGCGTGGCTCCGTTGCCGGCGGAGCGCGACGCGTGGGCGAATGGCGCCAGGTCGCGCGGGATGGTGGTTTCGTCCACCTTGAGCACGTGAATCCCCGGTCGCGATCCCTCGATGTGGTACTTCCCCAGGACGTCGCTGACCGCCCACGAGCCGTCCTCCAGGAAGAGCCGCGCTCCCGGAACTCCGGGCTCGCCTTCATCCACGATCCCGTTGTGGTTGTCGTCAACGAAAACCCGCCCGAGGATCACCGGCTCGGCGGAAAGCAGCGACCCGCTCACCCTCACCGCGGCGCGCGCCGGCCCTGCCGAAACCAGGGCGCCGCCGGGCGTGCGCGCCGACACGAGCGCTTCGTTGACGGCGTCGGAGCGCTCGGCATCGGGCCCCGGGACGGCGACGTAGCTCAGCCGCGCTCCGGCGCCCGCCGCGAGGCCGCCCAGCGCAAAGCGCACCGCGCGCCCCGAGCCGATCGGGTCCGGGATCGGACGCCCGTCGAGACGGGCGCTGCCTTCCTGGAACAGGAATCCCCGCGGCAGCTTGTCGGAGACTTCCACGTTGGTGAGATCGAGGGCGGCGGCGATGTTGGCGATCTCCACCGTGTAGCCGATCGGATCTCCCACTTCGGCGCGTGATCGGCTGGCCAGCTTGCTGATCGACAGCGCCGGAGAGACCACCGACAGCGACACGGTGTTGGAGCTGGTGCCGGCCGGATCCTGCGCGCTGGTCTGGGTTGTGGCGTTGAGCAGAGTGCTGTCGTCGGGCGTCGCGGGATCGATGCCGGCCACGAAGCGCAGCTCGAAGCGCGCCCCTGCGGGCACCAGGGGCACATCCCAGATCACTTCCCGCGCCAGCGAGTCAAACGAGCCCGTCAGCGGGACCGCGCCGCCGGGCGGCGCCTGGTTCGGGACGGAGCCGGTGGCGATGAACGTCGGAGCTCCAAGGAATGGATCCAGTGGATCCGTGATGCGGGCGTTGGTGATGGCCAGGCCGCTGCTGTTCTCCACCAGGATGCGGAACGTGACGGCGGTTCCGGGAGCGACCGTGCCGGCGGGTTGCGACGACTTCGACGCCGTGAGCGTCGCGGCCGCCGACACCACGATAACGGCGGGATTGGATTGAACGATCAGCGGAGGCGGCGCGGGGAGCGCGGAGGTGGTGAACTGCACCGAGGCCACGTTAATGATCTGGGTTCCCGGCGGCACGGCGAGCGTCGCCGGGCCCGCAAGCGCCGACAATGCCGCCAGCAGGATCGGCGCCGGGATCCCGAAGATCGACCTGTTGGGCACGTCGGGCCTCCGCAGAGAGGTGTCCGCGTGATGCCTTAAAACGCGTCGAGGCAGCGGGCAGCCCCGGTTATCCGGGCGCCACCCACTGCCTCGTCTCTTGTACGCGAACGCTGTCGCGCGCTAGTTGTTTATCGTCACCTGGAACACCACGGTGGTCGATGCCAGCGGCGCGAGAGCTCCGATGTTCATGGTCACCGCTCCCGGCGTCGTGCCGCCGAAGTCTCCTTCATCGTCGGCAGGTGCATCGGTCTTGGTCACCCCGTTGAGCAGCATGCTCCCCGGGACATACGTCGTGAATGCCGGCTCGGGATCGGTCAGGGTCACCGCCAGTGCCGAGCTCAGCCCGTTGTTCGTGACGACGATGCTGTAGGTCAGCACCGTGCCGGGAGGCTGCGGGCCGGCCGGCAGCACCGACTTGACGACGCTCAGATCGGGGGCGCTGATGGTCGTGGTGTCGATCGCCGACTCGAAGACGGCCACGTTGAAGGACGAGGTGCCGGTGACAGTCAAGGTGTCGATCGTCCCGTTGGCCGTTCCCGCCGGCACCGTGAGGCGAGCCAGGATGTCCACGATGCCGTCGGCAGGCACCAGTCCGAGGTCCACCACCAGGTCGCCGTCCGTGTCGGTCAGCGGCGTGTCGCCGGCCGAGAATCCGCCGGAGCTGTCCGCATCAAGGAAGAGCACGGCGGGGAATCCGTTGCTGGAGACGGCGGTCATGTCGACGGTGTCGTCCCCGTTGCCCTGGTTGGTGACCCTGTGGGCGAAGTACAGGATGTCGCCCGGTGAGGCGCTCGCCGCGCGGTCGGGATCCACGACGATCGCGGCCACCTGGCTGACGATCGTGGTCACGACGTTCGAGAGCGTCTGCAGCGCGTTGCCGTTGACGTCGGTGTAGTCGACCGTCGCCTGGTTGCTGATGGGGGTGCCCGCCGGCGTGCCGAGGGCGAGCACCGGTGCAACGCCGGCTGCGACAAGGATCGCGCAGGCCGCCGCCACGGGCAGGTTTCGCAAGAGCAGGGTTCTCATGGTGAGTCTTCCTCCTGGAGGTGGCTAGCGGACCTGGACCTTGAAGCGTGCTGTGCGCGTGGCGCCCGGAGCCAGCGGCTCCCGCGACGTCCATGCGAGATGGGTGTAGCGCGACGGATCCACCTGCTCGACCGAGGTGGTTCCATCGGGAAGCGTGACTTTCTGCTGGACCGGGTGGGTGGTGAAGGTCTTGCCGCCGTCCAGGCTGACCGTCATGTCGGCGCTGTCGGCGCCCCAGGACTCGGCGATGAGCGCCGTTCCCTCGGGGATCGGGTCCACCACGCGGGCGTTGAGCGCCGGCGCATCCCCCTTGTTCGTGAAGGCGATCTCGTAGACCAGCGTGTCGCCCCGCTGCGTGATATCGGCGGGGGCCAGCTCGGCCTTGCGGCGTCCCTCTGCGTCGCTGGACACGATTTCCTTCATCACGCTGATCCCCACCACGACCTCCGGCTTGCCCGCGGCGGCCAGCGAGCCGGCGCCCACCAGCGCGGTGGCCAGCAGTGCGGCGGCGGCCGGCATCCGGCTTCCCCTCGATCGCCTCATTGAGCACTCCTCCCATTCCGGCCCGCGCCAGGCGGCGATGGGCCGCACCGCACATGCCGAATAAACTCAAGAAAACAAATAAATTGCGTCCGATATCCCGTTGCGAGACGGCGGCGAATCTAGGTTGACCCCCAGACCTAGTCAAGAAAGCAGCGCCAAGGACGCCGACAGCCGGAGAGTCAGGAACCAGAAGGACGTTTGAACGGTGGCGGTCTCACGGTATGCGCCTCAAGGCAGCCCGAGCGGCTCGATGCAGCGAGAGCCGCAATCCCCTTTCCCCCGGGGGGTTGGTCGGGAGCTTCGCCGCGTCATGGCCTGAGGCCGGCGGCTCACCGCTCCCGTGGGGTCTCGCGGACTGAGCGCGGTTGCCTGCCCGGAGGAGGCAGCGCGAGGGAGCGCGAAGGAGCGCGAGCCGCGCGGAGCGGCGAGCAACCCCGTCCCCGCGGAGCGGTGAGCTGCCGTCCTCAGGAAAGAGGACGCGAAGATCCCGGCGGGGGTATCAGAGGCGGAGGTACTTGGGCCCGCCCTCGGCGGGAGCTCGCCAGTCGATGTTCTGGATGTGGTCCTGGCTGAGGATGTCGATCGGATCGGCGATGACGCAGGTCTTGCAGTGGACGCAGTTGCTGAAGTTGATCTGGATACGCTGTCCCGCGGCATCCTCGACCAGCTCGTAGACCTTCGCCGGACAGAAGCTGGCGCAGGGGGCCGCTCCGAATCGCGGGATGCACAGCGACGTGCACTTGTCCGGATCGACGATCCTGATGTGCGACGGCTGATCCTCGCGGTGGATCGTGCCGGACTTGAAGACATCGGTCAGCTTGTCGACGATCACCGAGGGGTCGTATCCCGCCGGCTCCGGGATCTCCCGGTGCGACGCCGCCACGCTCTTCCATGCCGTGAAGTCGGCGTGCAGCGCCGTCGGCGTGCGGCTGCCGCCGCCGGTGACGCGGTGCAGACCCGTGGCCATCAGGCCCCGGTAGAGTCCCTTCTCGAAGGCGATCCTGAAATTGCGATCGCGCCAGAGCGACTTCATGACCCAGGAGTCGCGCAGCCTGGTCTCGTAGACCGAGAGGGCCTGCGCGGAGAGATCCCCGGCCAGCACGGCTTCGAAAGCCGTCTCGGCGGCCAGCATCCCCGACTTCATGGCGTAGTGGATGCCCTTGATCTGCTTCACGTTCACCAGGCCCGCCGAGTCTCCCACCAGCATCGCGCCGGCCACGTACGGCCTGGGAACCGACCAGTAGCCGCCTTCGGGAATCGTCTTGGCTCCATAGGAGAGAACCTCGCCGCCGCGGATGAACGACTGGATCAGCGGGTGCTTCTTGAGGGCCTGCAGCGCGGCATGGCAGTCGAAGAGCGGATCCTTCCAGGAGAGGCTGGCCACGAAGCCGATCGACCAGGTCTCCTCGTCCAGCTCGTAGAAGAAGCCGCCGCCGAACTGATCCGGACGCATCGGGTAGCCCAGCGTGTGGAGCACCACGCCGTCGCCGGGAGACTTGGGCACTTTGATTACTTCCTTTACCCCCAGCGAGTAGATCTGTGGATTCCGTCCATCACGCAGGCGGTGGCGGTGGATCAGATCCTCCGAGAGCGTCCCGTAGGGACCCTCGCCGAAGATCGTGACCTTCGCCTTGATGTCGATGCCCGGCTCGAAGTTGGGCTTGCGTCCGCCCCCCTTCTCCAGTCCTTTGTCCCCCGTGCGGATGCCCGCCACCCGCTCGCCTTCGTAGAGGATCTCCACGCCCGTGGTGGCGGGAAAGAGAAAGATCCCCATCTCCTCGGCGATCCCGGCCATCCATTTGGTGAGCCGCTGCAGCGAGATGGTGTGGAAGCCCTTGTTGTGGTTGTCCGGCGGCACGAGGATGTCGGGAACCCGCAGCGACGCGTTGCGCGTGAGCAGATGGAATGAGTCCTTCCCCACCTGCCGGGCGACCGGACATCCTCTGGCGAGCCAGTCGGGCAGCAGCTCGGCCAGCGCAACGGGGTTCAGGACGGCGCCCGATATGCCGTGATGGCCGAACTCGCGCGCCTTCTCGATGACGCCGATCTCGAGCGCCAGCTCCGGACCCGGCGTGCTCCCCGCGCGGATCGCTTCGTTACGCTGGGCGACTAACTGAGCCAGGCGGATCGCCCCGGCGAGGGAGGCAGGTCCGCCACCCACAAAGAGGATGTCGAGCGGGAACTCCTCGCGCGTCTCGGTCATCAGTATTCAGTCCGGGATTCCGTCCTGTGTTCGTCTCAAGAGGCCGGAGTGTATCACGCAGGCCGCGGCAGCCCGGCTGACATGATCACCTGATGCGCGCGGAGAAGCCGACGGTCCCCTGGTTGGCGGGCGGCGTCTGGCTCAGGATGCCGGCAAAGCTGAATCGCACGTGCGTCACGGCGCGATCGTAGCCCGGCGGCGCGCCTCCTCCGCCGCTGATCGGGATGTAGGTCCATGTGCCGCCTCCGTTATTGGAGTAGGTGATCGTGGCGGTGAGCCCCGTGGATCCCGGATTCACCGTGGCCGAGCCGACCATGAAATCGGTGAACGCCGGCACGGGATCCTGCAGGACCACCAGCGAGGCGGTCGAGCCGCCCGCATTGGTGAAGTTGACCGCCCAGGCCAGGTCAGTCCCCGGAGGCTGCGCCCCGGCGGGGGTGACGCTCTTGAGCAGGGTCAGATTGGCCCCGGTGGCGACCACGACGTTGCCGGAAAACTCCGACGTCGCGTTCGCGACAGTCGCCGTTGCCGTCAGGACCGTGCCTGCGGCCACGCCGCCGGGCAGCGGGATCAGGAAGCGGAATCGGTTGGTGTTGTCCGTGCCGACCGTCAGGCCGTTGATCGGACTGACGTAGAGCCCCGCGGTGGCGTCGGTGTCGGCGGCGGATCCTTCCGTCAGGTTGACAAGCCAGATCTCTCCTTCGCCGAACCCTGCGGGATCGGGTCGGGCGATGAACAGCTCGATGAGGGAGCCGGGACGCGCATAGCCGGCGAGCGACAACTGACCTCCCCCCGCCAGCGCGGAGGTCAGCACGGGGAAGTTGAGCAGCGCGTTTCCGCCGGCGTCGCCGTCGCCATTGTCGTTGATGGTCACGAACGGGGCGGTTCCCCGGTCCTGGTTGTCCGCCGCGCGCAGCAGATCGATGCCGATCTGGCCGCTCGCGGGCCCGTTGTTGAAAAACGAGTTGCGCGTCATCCTGCTCGATGCGGCCGTCGACGCCACGAGCACCCCCGCCCCTACGTTGTCGCGGATCACATTGCGGTCCAGCAGATTGCCCGCGCCGTAGAGCCGCACGCCGGCCGTCTGGGCGGCCGCCCCTCCCAGCCCGTTGCCGGAGATCGTGTTGTTCTCGACGACGTTTGCGCCGCCGCTGCCGATCGAGTCGAACCCCATCGCGTTGGACTCGGTCAGGAGGTTGCCCCGGATGGTGATCGACCCGGTGGCGTTGAGCAACGAGATGCAGTCCCAGGTGCCGGTGCCGATGCCTGACCGGCGGATCTCGTTTCCGGTGATGAGCCAGCCAAGCGAGCTGGTGTTGCCCCCGAATCCCTTGCCGGCGTTGAACCCGATCAGGTTGTTACTGATCGTGCCGTTGTCGCCCTGGACCGCCCTGATGTTGTCGCCTCCCGAGCGCGCGGCGGCGCCGGGATCGGTGAACGAGATGGCCGTCGTGCCAATGACGTTCTGCTCGATGATCGCGCCGGTGACGTTGCCGACGCGGATATTCGCGTTGGTGTCGGAATCGGGTGTGCTGCCGAAGCCATAGATCGCCACGCCGCGGATCGTGACATTGGCTGCATTGATGTTCAGGCCGATGGCGACGTTGTTGCCGTCCACGATCTGGATCTCGGGCCGGTTCACCACGGGCAGCGGGAGGTTGTCCACCCCCACCGTGCCGCCCGCGCCCAGCACACCGGGGTTGGTGTTGCCGATGGTTGCCGTCTGCGTCGTCCCGTCCAGCCGCAGCCCCGCCGAGGTGATGGCGGGCAGGGCCGAGGTGAGGCTGATGGTGAAGACACCGGTCCCCGGGTTGTAGCCGCCGGCCGTCGTCGGGACGGCGAAGGCGATGACGTGCGGTCCCCCCGCGGCGCCGTTGGCGCTGTTGATCGCCGTGCGCAGGCTCCCGCCACCGGCGTTGTTGGTGCTCGTGACGGTGAAGGTGGCGGCCGCCGGCTCCTCCATCGGCGCCGCGAGGCTGATGACGAGCGCGGCCAGAAGCGCCCCCCTTCGCTGCCTCCCTGTCATGTGAGACACACAACCCCTCCCGGAAGGAACACCGGTGAAACCTATGCCGCGCGCGGCCCCGGGCAAGGCAGCCCCGGCGGGGGCCCCCTGGCGCCAGCGGCATCATTGACGGTTCGGTCCTGCCTCCGGTACAGTCGCGCCACTCTCATTCAACGTGGAGGCACCTCGTGAAGCGAATCATCTGGCCGGCGGCGCTGTGCGCCCTGCTGGCGGCAGCGCCGGCCGCCGAGGAGAAGCCGCTGTCCGCCGAGGCGCTGGCGGCCATGGAGCGGATCAGCGGGCGCGCGGCCCACGCGCACGTCAGGTTCCTGGCATCGGAGTGGCTCGAGGGGCGCGAGGCGGGCGAGCGCGGCGAGCGGATCGCGGCGGAGTACATCGCCGACTGGTACCTGAGGCTCGGCCTCAAGCCCGCCGGGGACGGGGGGACCTTCTACCAGACCTTCCGGCTGCGCAGCAGTGAGCTGACCGATGGCAACGCGCTCGAGGTGACGCGGCAGGCGGGATCGGCGCGGGTGACACGCTCGTTCGCGCTGCAGACCGAGTACCTGCCCTTCACATTCTCTCCGTCGGCCGATGTGACGGCGCCGGTGGTCTTCGCCGGCTACGGCATCACGGCGCCCGATCTGAAATATGACGACTACTCCGGCATCGACGCACGGGGCAAGGCTGTCCTGGTGCTGCGCCACGAGCCGCAGGAAACCGACCCCAACAGCCCCTTCAAGGGGCTCGACAAGACGGCCCATGCCGCCTTCATGACCAAGGCCCGCAACGCGCTGGCTCACGGCGCGGTGGCGCTGCTGGTGGTTACCGATCCCCTCAATCACCAGGAAGCGTCACAGCGGCGCGTCGGAGACGCGTCGTTGACAGGCTGGGCCTCGCTCGCCAAACGCGATGAGAACGATCGCCGCCCGCCGGCCGCCCCCGGCACCGAGATGGAAGGGTGGAACGACGCGGTCGCGATCCCGGCGGCCCACGTCGATCCGGCGGTCGCCGAGGCTCTCCTGGGCGCGCTCTCGCTCGAAACGCTCCAGAAGGAGATCGACGGGGCCCTGTCTCCGCGCAGCAAGGAGCTGCCCGATGTGTCGGTCCATCTGCGCACCGCGATCAAGGAAACCTTCAAGCCGTCGCGCAACGTCGTCGCCATCCTGGAAGGCAGCGACCCGGCCCTCCGGCTGGAGCACGTGATCATCGGCGGGCACTACGACCACGTCGGGTGGGGACACTCCGGCAGCCTGACCGGCCACTGGGACAGGATCCACCCCGGCGCCGACGACAACGCCTCGGGAACCGCGGGGCTGCTGACCATCGCGGAGGGGTTCGCCGCGCTCAGGACGCCTCCTCCCCGCAGCGTCCTCTTCGTGCATTTCTCGGCGGAGGAGAAGGGCCTTCTGGGATCGCGCTGGTACACCGCGCACCCTGCCCGGCCGCTGGAGTCGGCGTCGGCGATGTTCAATCTCGACATGATCGGCCGCAACGATGCCTCCGTGGTCTCCGTGGTGGGAGACCGCCGCTCGGCGGCGCTCGACGCGGCAGTGCAGCGGGTCAACGCGGCCTCATTGAGAATGACGATCAATCACGACGCGGGATCCGGCATCGAGCGCAGCGATCACTATCTGTTCGGCCGGATGGGCATCCCTGCCCTGTCGTTCTTTTCGGGCACCCACGAGGACTATCACCGCCCCAGCGACACACCCGACAAGGTCGTGGCCGAGAAGCTGGAAAAGATCTCCAGGCTGGTCTTCCTCGCGGCCTGGGATCAGGCCAATAACCCGGTTGTCCGCGACAAGCGGGCCGGGACGGGCGCCGGAACACCTGGGGGGGCGTCAACGGGAGGAGGACGATGACCCGGGCAGCCCTTGCAACGATGCTGATCGTCATGTGTTCTATGGGCACGCCGGCTTCCCTTGCTCAGGCTGAGCCGCTCGAGCCGTTCATCGATGCCGCGCTGGCGGCCCATGGCGGCGCGCAGGCCCTTGCGGGCGACGCCACCGTGGTAATCACGGGGAAAGCGACCATGCAGTTCGGCCCGGCCTCGGTGGAAGGAGATCTCATCAGGACGCGCGCCGGCAGCGATCGGGTGCGCACCGTGGTCCGGGCCAGTTTCCGGGGCAGCCTCACGGAGAGCATCTCGGCGCTCGACGGCACGCGCGCCTGGTCCTCCCGCATGGGGCGCACGGTGGACCTGCCCCCGACGAACATGAAGATCGATCTGGCGCACGATCTCGACATCATTGCGCGCGCGGCGGCCCCGGGCGCCAAGGTGAGCGATCTGGGCGAGACGATCTCCGGGGAGCGCACGCTGCGGAGGATCGAGCTGGATGAAGCAGGCCAGACGACGCGCCTGCTTTTCGATCCGGGCACACACCTGCTGGCTGAGATGGAGTACCGCGCGGTGCAGAACGAAGGCATGGGCGAAAGCAAGGAGGTAGCCACGCGGAAGGTCTACGGAGACTACCGCACGGTGTCCGGTGCGCCCTACCCCCATACGCTCACACAGTTCCGCGACGGAGTGCAGAGCCTGCACCTGGTCGTGACCTCCGTGGAGCGGGGCGCGAAGGTTGACGGTGCACTCTTCCAGAAGCCCGAGGAGGAGGACGAGCGGATGTTCCGCGAGGAGTTCGCGAACTGAGCGTCGCCTTGCGGCTCGTGAGAGCGGCATAGTAAGATGCAACCGGCTTTTGCCGTTCCGGTTCATGCCTCAGGAGGAAACAAACCATGCGCAAGTTTGCCGCGATGCTTGGTATCGTCGCGCTGGCTCTGGCCGGCTCGATGGCTGTTGCAGAGGACAAGAAGGTCGAGACCTGGTCAGGCTGGATCACCGACGAGCAGTGCGGCGCCAAGAACGCCAACGCCGACGGCGCGGCCTGCGCGCTGAAGTGCCACAAGGCAGGCTCGAAGCTCGTGCTCTACACCATGCACGAGAAAGAGCTGATCCAGCTGGACAACCAGGAAGAGGCCGTCAAGCACGTCGGCCATCCGGTCACGATCACGGGCACCTACGAGAATGGCACCATCAAGGTGACGAAGATCGAGGAAAAGAAGAGCTAAGCGTCGTCACATCGACATCCAGATGTGTGATATCGAGGGCCGGCGTGAGCCGGCCCTTTTGCTTCCGGATGGGGCCATGAATCCATGACGCGGCGCGCCGTCATCACCACGCCGCTCGGCCGGCTCGACCGGGCCGAAGCGCTCGAGTGGATGGCCGCCCGGCCGGCGGGGTGCGCGCGGCTCATCGTGGCCGACCCGCCCTACAACCTGGGCAAGGCGCACTGGGACTCGCTGGGATCGCTTGCCGCCTATCGCGCCTGGTCGCGCCGCTGGATCACGCGGGCGCGCCGCCTTCTCACGCCGGACGGCACGCTGTACGTCTGCGGCTACCCGGAGGCCCTGGCCTGCGTGGCTGCGGACGTGGCGCCGCTGTTCGCGTCATTCAGGATGCTGGTCTGGTACTACCGCAACAAGGCCAGCACGGCGCGCGACTGGGGCCGCGCCCATGAAGGAGTGCTGCACCTGAGAGCCGGCCGCTCGATGGTCTTCAACACCGACGCAGTGCGCCTTCCGTACAACCGTCACACGATGAAATACCCGGAGCGGCCCCAGGCCGCCACCTCGCAGTTCGAGCGGGGCAGGCGGAACGTCACGGACCGGGCCGACTGGACGCCCCACCCGCTGGGGGCCCGGCCGCGCGATGTGCTGGAGATCCCCACGCTGTGCAACGGCAGCGCCGAGAAGACCGAGCATCCCACGCAGAAACCCGAGGAGCTGATCCGCTCCCTGGTGCTGGCCTCGTCCAATCCGGGAGATCTCGTCATCGATCCATTCGGCGGCTCCGGGACGACTTACCTCGTCTGCGAGCGCAGCGGGCGGCGCTGGCTGGGTTGCGAGCGCGAGGCGGCCTACTGCCGCCTTGCCGCGCGCCGGTTGTCGGAGCCCTCCCGGTTCGCGGCGGGAACCGCCTCGGAGACCCCGGCGGGGCGCGCGCGCCGGCGCGCCGCGCTGCGCTCCGGAAGATGAAACCCGACGCGGTCCTGCTGGCGGGATTCGGCGGGCCGACTCGACGAGAGGAGGTGCTCCCCTTCCTCAAGCGCGTCGCCCACGGCCACGATCTGTCTGCGGAGCGCCTGGCCCTGGTAGCCGCAGCCTACGAAAGACTGGGAGGCCGTTCACCATATAACGACCTGGCAGCGGCTCTGCAGCGTTCGCTGGGTGCCGAGCTGGCCCGCCGGGGCGCGCCGCTTCCGATCTATGCCGGCATGCGCCACAGCAATCCGCGGCTCGCGGAGGCGCTGGCGAGGATGAAGCTGGACGGCCGCCGCCGCGTGGCCGGCGTGATCCTCGCACCGCACCGCTCCGGTGCCAGCACCGACAGGTACATCGAAGAGACAGCCTCGGCGCTGGACTCACTCGGTGAGGCGGCACCCCAAGTCGCGTGGATTCGGCCATGGTTCGACGACCCGGGCTATTGGGAGGCCTGCGCGCAGCGGATCGAGGAGGCGACCGGGCACGTCCGCGGCCGCTGGCCGCGGCAGCTCCCCATCGTCTTCACCGCCCACTCCATCCCCTGCGATGTCGCCGCCCGCTCCTCGTACGCCGGCGATGCCACCGCTTCGTGTCGCGGCGTGGCCGCGCTGCTGGGAGCCGACGACTGGGAGCTGGCGTGGCAGAGCCGCAGTGGCAAGCCGGACCAGGCGTGGCTGGAGCCCGACATCAGGGACGTCATTGCCCGGCGCGCGGTAGGTGGCGCGCAGGAGATCGTGGTGCAAGCCATCGGCTTTCTCTTCGATCATGCCGAGGTGCAGTTCGATCTGGATGTGCAGGCGGCCGAGACGGCCCGACAGGCGGGAATCAGGATGCTGAGGGCTCCCTGCGCGCACGACCACCCCGCCTTCGTGGCCATGCTGGCTGACAGGATCCTCGAAACGGGCGAGCGCTTCACGTGAGGCTGCGTGTGGCGGTGGTCGGAGGAGGGATCTCCGGCCTGACCGCGGCCCACGCCCTGGCGTCGCGCGGCACGTGCGACCTGGCGCTCTTCGAAGCAGGCGATCGCGCCGGGGGCGCCATCCGGACGATCCGCCGGGATGGCTTCCTGATCGAGGAAGGCGCCGATTCGATGATCGCCGACAAACCCTGGGGAGTCTCCCTGGCAGAGCGGCTGGGACTCGCGCCGCGGCTCATCGGAACCCGCGAAGCGCACCGGCGCAGCTACGTGGTGCGCCGTGGGAGACTGCGGCGCACGCCCGACGGATTCCACCTCCTGGCTCCCTCGCGGCTGTGGCCGTTGGCCACCAGCGGCATCTTTTCACCTGCCGGCCTGATCCGGATGGCGCTCGAGCCGCTCGTGCCCCCGCGTCAGGATGACGCCGACGAGAGCGTCGGCAGCTTCGTGCGGCGCCGCCTGGGCCGTGAAGCGCTCGAGCGGCTGGCGCAGCCGATGGTGGCAGGGATCTACGGTGCCGATCCGGAGGATCTCTCGCTCCGCGCGACGCTGCCCCGCTTCGCCCGCATGGAGCAGGAACATGGCAGCCTGCTGCGCGCCATGGCGGCAGAAGCGTCGGTGCGCGGCGCGAGCGGCGCGCGGTACGGCCTCCTGCTCTCCTTCGACGATGGGATGCAGACCCTGGCGGATGCCCTGGTCGGTGCTCTTCCTGATGGCTGCCTCAAGCTCCATTGCCCCGTGCGGCGGCTGCACCGGGAAGCCAACGGCTGGCGGCTGTATCACGACAGTGCGCAGTCTCAGAAAGCCGAGCGCTTCGATGCGGTGATCCTGGCGCTGCCCGCCCCGCGGGCGTCACGGCTGCTGTCCGATCTCGATCCCGCCCTGGCTTCCGAGCTGTCGGCGATCCCCTGCGCGTCGGCCGCCACGGTGAGCCTGGCCTTCGAGGAGGCTCAGATCGGCCATCCAATGGATGGCTCCGGCTTCGTGGCGCCCGGTCATGAGTCGTCGCATCTGCTGGGCTGCACCTTCGTCCATCGCAAGTACGCGGGCCGCGCTCCGGATGGAAGGGCCCTGCTGCGCGCCTACCTCGGAACCGAGACTCTGATGCTGACCGATGCGGAGATGATCGCCCGTTGTCATTCAGAGCTCGGGAGACTGCTTTCGATCCGGGGGAGTCCCCTCTTCACTCATGTGGCGCGGCACCCCGATTCCATGCCTCGCTACCGCGTCGGTCATCTTGAGCGCACTTCGCGGATCGCGGCCGCGCTGCGGAGCCATCCGGGCCTTGCGCTGGCCGGCAACTACCTCTCCGGCGTCGGTATCCCCGACTGCATCCGCACCGGCGAGGAAGCGGCCGTGGCCGTGTGATCCCTTACTGAGCAACGGCTGCCCTCGATGCTCTTCCGGCGGGCTGATCGAGGAAGCGGATGTCCGTGACGGTCAGCGTCACCGCGCCGAACTCCTCTTCCACCTTGCCGCGCAGCACATAGGGACGCGCGTGGCTGAGCATGTGGCAGAACCGGCGGTAGACATCGGGGAAGAGCGTCGTCTCGTAGATCGCCGTGGTGTCCTCGAACGACACGAACTCCATCGGCTCATCCTGCTTCGTGTCCACCACCTTGCCCGTGACCAGCCAGCCGATGGTGGTGACGTTTCTCCCAACGTGCTTGTGCAGGTCGTCACCCGCCACCCGCCGCAGCCCCTCCACCTCGCTGCCGTAAAGCGTCAGAGGATGGCGGCTGATCAGAAACCCGAGCGTTTCGGCTTCGTGGCGCAGCATCGTCCGCTCGTCGTAGCCGGGCGCCGCAGGGAGCGCCACCGGTGCCTCGCCTGGCTCCGCGAAGAGATCGCGCTGCGGCCGCCCCCTCTCCGGAACACGCCCTTCGCTCCACCGCACCCAGCGCCACATCAGCTCGGGGCGCGTGCTGCCGGCCGCCAGCGAATCGAAAGCGCCGGCGCGGATCAGCAGGCGCGCATCCGACGGGTCGATCGCCACCCGGCGCAGGAAGTCTTCGAGCGATCGGAACGGACCGTCGGCTTCCCGCGCGCGGCAGACCGCCTCCATCGCGGCGGCCGACAGCCCCTGCACCTGCATCAGCCCCACCCGCACGCGGCGGTTGATGCCCGTGTACGGAATGGAGCTCTCGTTCACGTCGGGAAGCAGCACCTCCAGCCCCATCCTCCGGCATTCGGAGATGTAGGCGAACGGGGCGTAGTAGCCCCCCTGGTTGGAGATGACGGCGGCCATGAACTCGGCCGGGTAGTGAGCCCTCAGGTAGGCGGACTTGAAGGAGACCAGCGCGTAGGAAGCCGAATGCGGCTTGCAGAACGAGTAGCCGGCGAACGACAGGATCATCTCCCAGACCGCATCGAGGGTCTCCTGAGTGAAGCCGCGCGCCAGCGCCCCTTCGTAGAAGCGGTTCCTGTAGTCGGCCAGCTTGCGCCGCCGGTGCTTCTTGGACAGCACCTTGCGCAGATCGTCGGCGGATGCGGCGTCGAACCCGGCCATGCTGATCGCCGCCTTCGCCACGTCCTCCTGGTACACCATGATGCCGTGGGTCTCGGCCATCAACTCATCCATGACCGGGTGGATCGAGCGGTACGGCTCCCCCTTCAGCCGGCGGATGTACTCCCGGATGTACCGGTTGGCGGCCGGGCGGATGATGCTCGAATGGATCACCAGATGCGGGAAGTCGCCCGTGCCGGTCTTGAGCTGGAGCTGCCGCATCGCGGGCGATTCGACATAGAAGACGCCGATGGTGTCGCCGCGCCGGATCAGATCCTGCGTGCGCAGATCCTCCAGCGGGCAGAACCGATCCCACGGGATCTCCACGCCGTAATGCGCCTTGACGGCCGCCAGCGCGTCGCGGATGACGGCGATGGATCGGTTCCCCAGCAGATCGATCTTGACCAGGCCCGACTCCTCGGCGGCATCCTTCTCCCATTGGATGATGTTCACTCCCTTGGCCGCCGGCTCCATCGGGACGTGATCGGACACCGTCGTGGGAACGATCACCATGCCGCCGCAGTGGACAGACAGATGCCTGGGGTGGCCCTCGAGCCGCGCGGCCCAGCGCAGGATCTCCGGCCATGGATCGCGCAGCGTCATCCCGGCGAAGAGCGGGTGGGTGCGCACCATCTCCCGGGCCGGCGCCGTCTGCCAGGCCCCGCCCAGCCGTCCGGTCACCGAGCGGATCTCCTCCTCGGGCAACCCGTAGACCTTGGCCACCTCGCGGACGGCGGCCCGCCCGCGGAAGCACAGATGATTGGAGACCATCGCGGCGCGCTCGGCCCCGTACTTCGAGATCGCATAGGCGAGGATGCCGTCGCGCTCGTCCCAGGCGAAGTCCACGTCGATGTCGGGAGGATCCACGCGCCCTTCGTTGAGAAACCGCTCGAAGAACAGGTCGTGGCGGATCGGATCCACGTGCGTGATCCCGAGGCTGTACGACACGATGCTGGCGGCGGCCGATCCGCGCCCGCAGGTGCGCGGCGACTGCTTCACGATGTCCTCGACCACGAGAAAATAGTCGGCGAACCCTTTCATCCGGATGATCGCCAGCTCCTTGTCGAGCCGCTGCTGGACCGCCAGCGTCACCGCGCCGTAGCGGCGCGCGGCCCCGGCGAAGCAGCGCTGCTTCAGCAGCACGAAGGCCTCCTCCGGAGCCAGCCCTTCGTACCGCGGAAAGACCAGCGCGCCCCAGGGAGGCTCCGCCATCGCGCAGTCGGCGGCGATCCGCGCCGTGAGCGCCATCGCTCCGGGGCAGTCGGGAAGCCGCCGCGCCACCTCGGCTGGCGGCATCATCCAGGCCGGCTCGGGAGCGCAGGCGGCCTGCGGCAGGCGGCTCAGCTTCGTGTTGAGATCGATGGCGCGCAGCAGCCGGTGCAGGGGCCACGCATCCCGGTCCACCATGAAGATGTCCCCGGCGGCCACGAGCGGCAGTTGGCAGCGCGCGGCCAGATCCGCCGCCGCCCGCCGGGGCGCCCAGGGCACCACGCGCACGGCCAGCCGCTCCGGGCCGGTGGCGCGCGCCAGATCCTCGATCAGGATCGGATCGTCGCTGAGGACCCACAGACCCTCCCGGTCCTGCCGCAGCAGGCCGCGCAGATCGAAAGGGACCTCCGGCTGCCTTCTCTCGCGCGCGTAGTCGTTGCGATGGCTCTCGGTGATCAGCCGGCACAGCCTGCGGTAGCCCCGCGCGCTGGCGGCCAGCAGGATCGCTCCGGACGGCGCCGACGGCACGCTGCTGCGCAGATCCGCTCCCAGCAGCGGCGTCAGCCCGGCGTCGCGCGCCGCCTCCCAGAACATGGGAGCGCCGTACAGCGCGTTGACATCGGTGATCGCCAGCGCGCGCATCCCGCATCGCACTGCCGCCTCGCAGACCGACTCGATCGAGTCGGTCCCCCGCATCAGGCTGTACCACGAATGACAAGCGAGTGGAACGTATCCTGCCTCAGGCTCCATGAGGCCGCCCATCAATCAACGCCCTTCCGGCGGGCCGAGGGGCTCGAAGCCCCGAGGCCCGCCCCCACCCCACCCATTCAGGGGAAACGGAAGCGTCTCCACGTGATGGCGTGAGGCCGGCGAGAGACCGCTCCCGCGGGCTCTCTCGGACGACGCGCGGGTGGCGCCCCGGGGGCGCCAGCGTGTCGGAGAGCGAAGGGGTGCGCCGAGCCCGGGGCGAGGCGCAACCCCGTGCCCGCGGGAGCGGTCCCTCGCCGGCCTCAGGGAAAGCGCTGCGTGATCCGAACGTGATTACCGCCACTCCAAAACGCCTCCGAATTCGATCCAACGCTCCCATCAGGTTTCCTTCGCGCCAAGCTTCCTCCCCCTCCTCGCCACCGAACAGACACATCTGCGCGGACGGCGCTTCCAGATCCGCCATCTGCACGCGCAGGTATCGAACCCGCGCCCGCCTGCTGACCACGCTTTCGAACAGCGGCCACAACAGGCCGAACAGACTCAGGTCGCGCGCTTCCGGTGACGCCAGCGTCAACCTTCGCGAAGCCACCACGCCATCGGAGTAGCGCGCCGCCAGCGTCGCGCTGCGCGCCGCCAGGCCCAGCTCCCGCAGCCGCGCGCCACACCGCTCCACCAGCCCGAACAGGCAGCATCGCAGCAGCGCGTCGTCGTTGGTGTCCTCGGCCAGCGTCTCGTCGGCCTCCGCCACGAGGGCCTTTTCTCTCGGTCTGACGGGAGCGTCATCCAGACCGCGCGACTGCCGGTAGAGAGTCAATGCCCGGGAGCCGAAAGCCATCCCCAGATGCGGCAGCTCCACCTCCCGCAGGTGGGCCACCGTGCGGATGTTCAGCTCATCGAGGAGGCGCCCCTCGGTACGCGGGTCCACCGCCGGCAGATGCCGCACCGGCAGCGGCGAGAGGAACCGCTCCTCCTGCCCCGGCGCGATGTCCAGAAGCGCCACCGGCGTGGCCACGCGCGTGGCCACGCCGCTGACCAGTTTGTTGATCCCCACCCCGGCGCTGGGCCCCAGCCCCAGTCCCTTCTGGATCTCGGCCTGCGCCCTGCGCGCCACATCGCTCGCCTCACCCAGCAGGCGGCGCGTGCCGCTCAGATCGGCGTACAGCCTGCCGCCGCCCGCCGGCTCAACCAGCGGCGAGTACCGTCCCAGGATGCCGGCCAGGGCGTCGTCAGCCCGGGCGCACAGCACCGGATCGGGAGGCAGGACCAGGGCGCGCCGGCTGTACCGCAGCGCCTCCGGCAGGGCCATGCCGGGCCGTGCCCCCTCCTGGCGGGCCTCCTGGGAGACCGACAGGGCGATCGCCCGCGGCCCCCGTCCGGCGGAGACGATCAGAGGGCGATCCCGCAGGGAGGGATCCTTCACGCGGTAAACCGCTATGGGAAAAGAGGTTATCCGCAGGTGCAGGATCCGCCGCTCCATGGCCCGCCCCTTCCGCAAGTTGTCGGATGCTGGGCGCCACGGTATGCGAAAATAAAACGAATGTCAAGAACAGCAGAGGCCCCCCGGCCCGGCCGCGTCTGCACGGCCTGCCGGGGGGAAAGGACTACATCCTGGAAGCGCTGTTGCTCAGGGAGTTGACCGCCCACATGGCCGCGCCGTCGAACACCAACCCGTTGGGCCTGGTGCCCGCGGGGGTGGTGCCCAGCAGGGCTCCATCGGATACGCGGTAACGCGACACGGTGTTGTCCAGCGAGTTGGTCACCCAGATCCGCTCACCGTCGAAGGCCACGCCAAAGGGAGCGTTTCCAGCGGGCAGGGTCTCCGAAGCCATAGGATCATCCATCGGGAGCCGCGTCACCGTATCGTCGTCGTGATTGGCCACCCACACGAAGCTCCCGTCGAAGGCGATGCCGAAGGGAGCGTCGCCGACCGGGTATGTTCCCAGCACGGCGGCGTCGCTGACGCGCACGCGGGTGACGGAGTCATCGTCGGTGTTGGTCGCCCAGATGGAAGAGCCGTCGAAGGCAGCCTCCTGCGAGTGCAGCGGGATCGCCACGGTGCCCACGAGCGCGCCGTCCGAGACGCGATGCTTCCGGAGGGTGCCGTCGTCGTAACCGACGATCCAGATGTTGGCGCCATCGAACACCACCCCCGAGGGACCGTCGCCCGTCGGGAAGGTCCCCACCACCACGTTGTCGCGCGTCCGGATCTTGCTCACGGTGTCATCCAGCAGATTGCTCACCCAGATGTGCGCACCATCGTAGGCAACCCCTCGCGGGCCGTTCCCCACCGCGATGCTCTGCACCGGGAAGGCATCCACCGTGCGGATGCGCGTGACACTGGCTGTGCTGTAGTTGGCCACCCAGATGTTCGTGCCGTCGCACGCGGCCACCAGCGGATGGCCCCCGGTCACTGCCGTCACGCCCGTCTGGTTGACCTCATACCAGCGCAGCGTGGCGATCCGCAGCGGATTCAGATGCGGGCCGGGCGGTCCCACCAGACCGGGCAGTCCTTCGGGGCCCTCCACTCCCTGAATCCCCTGCGGGCCGGGAGGCCCTTCGGGTCCTTGTCCCCCAGGCAGCCCATCCACGCCAGGAAGTCCCTGCGGGCCGCTCACACCCTGGATCCCCTGAGGCCCAGGCGGCCCTTCCGGCCCCAGCGACCCCGGCAGCCCGTCCGTGCCCGGCAATCCTCGTGGACCCTCCGGGCCCTGCAGTCCCAGGGGCCCCTCCGGACCGGCCGGGCCCTGCGGACCTTGAGGACCTGAGCCGCCGTCGAAGCCGCCGGGCCCCCGATCCCCATCTGGCCCGATCAGGCCTCGGGGTCCTTGGGGGCCGGGGGGTCCTGGCGGGCCAGGCGGACCCGGCGCCGCGCGCCCCAGCAGAACGATCTCCAACTCGGGGGGGCGGCTCGTCTTGGTGTTCTCCTTGCTGTCGATCGCCAGCGATGTTGATCCCGATGCCACCAGCGCGAGCCCTTCGTTGGGCTGGGTGCCATCGAGGACATCCCTAATGTATTCGGTCACATCGGCCGTGACGAACCCCAGCCTGTCGCCCGACGTGACATCGAATGTGGCCACCGCGCCTCCGAGCGGCGGGGCGCTGCCGGCCGCGATCGACTCCTCGGTCCAGGGAGTCTGGACAGGCAGTACATTGATATCGCCGGCGCTGGTGACTTTGGTCACGAACAGACGCAGTATCGCCGTCCCGACATCGTCACCCGTGAAGCCTGCCGGGATTGCCGAGAGATCGAATCGCACCCACGTCGTCGAGCTGCCCGAGATCAGCAGCGACGGCTTGGCGCCCGAGAGAGCCGTGGGGGCGGAGGCGACGGTATACGCGTCGTCGATCAGTGTGGCCTCCAAAGCCAGGGCGGGCCGGGAAGCGGCTGCCAGCAGGAGGCCGGATGAGATGAGACAGAGCGGATGCTTGATCTGAAACACGGGGCACACTCCCACACTGTGAGGCTGACCTTACGGGAGCGGGGGCGGGCAGGGGGTGTCGCGCGCCGCCTCGCCGGGAGCCTCTGTCCGATTACCTAACAGTACGCTGAAAGTGGCAGCGCAGACTAGCACATGCCGAGGAACAAGTGTGTTGCTGTGTGGTGACAGTTGCGGCTGTCAGCGCTGTCCGGCAACTTCCCCGGCAGCGCGCTCTCCCGCGGGGTGGACGATCTCGCCGTTGACGATCGTCATCGTCACGGCGCCCTTGAGAGTCCAGCCGCCAAACGGGGTGTTGCGGCTGCGGCTGCGGAAGCTGGAAGGCTTCACGTGCGTCTCCAGCCCGGGGCATACCACCGTGACATCAGCCGGCGCGCCCGGGGAGAGCGACCCGCCCGGCAGCTTCAGGATCCGGGCCGCGTTGCAGGAGTAAAGCTGCACGAAGCGCGTCAGATCCAGCAGGCCCGAGGCCAGCAGGCGGTCCAGGCCCAGCGCCACGGAAGTCTCCAGACCCACGATGCCGAACGGAGCGCGGTCGTACTCCACATCCTTTTCCTCGGCGCAGTGGGGCGCATGATCGGAGGCAACTGCGTCGATGGTGCCGTCGGCCAGTCCGGCCAGCACGGCCTCACGGTCCGCCGCGGCGCGCAGGGGGGGATTCATCTTGGTCGAGGTGTCGTAGCCACGCACCGCCTCGTCGGTCAGCGTGAAGTGGTGCGGCGCTGCCTCGCAGGTGACGCGGATGCCGCGCCTCTTCGCCTGGCGGACCAGATCCACGGAGTTGGCCGTGCTGATGTGGGGGACGTGCAGCCGGCCACACGTGAGCTCCGCCAGGAGGATGTCACGGTGGACCATCGTCTCTTCGGACACGGCGTGTATCCCCCGCAGTCCCAGCACCGTGCTGACGAACCCTTCGTTCATGACGCCGTCGTTTGACAGATGCAGGTCCTGGGCGTGGTTGACGACGGGGATATCGAACATCCGGGCGTACTCGAGCGCTTTGCGCATCAGAAATCCGGAAGAGACGGGCATCCCGTCATCGGAGATCGCCACACACCCCAGCCGCACCAGGTCGCCGATTTCGGAGAGCTCCTCTCCTTTGAGGCCTTTGGTGATCGCCCCGATCGGGTAGACCCGCACCGGCGAGCTCCTGCGGGCCTGCGCCGTGATGAACTCCGTCACGCTCTGGTCGTCGTTGACCGGCTGCGTGTTGGGCATGCAGGCGACGGCCGTGAACCCGCCGGCCGCGGCGGCCTGGCCGCCTGTTTCGATCGTCTCCTTGTCCTCGCGCCCCGGCTCGCGCAGGTGCACGTGCATGTCGATGAAGCCCGGAGCCACCACCTGCCCGTCGCAGTCCACCACGCGCGCGCCCGGCTCGGGCCGGATCCCGCGATCGACTCGATCGATCCTGCCCGCGGCGATCAGCACGTCGCACCGATCGTCGATCCCGTTGAGCGGGTCGACCACGCGGCCTCCTTTCAGCAGCAGCGCGTCGCTCACGCGGCCGCCTCGGTGGGCCGCCCGCCCGCCAGCAGGTAGAGCACGGCCATCCGCACTGCGATGCCGTTGGTCACCTGCTCCAGGATGACGGAGTAAGGGCCGTCGGCGACCGACGTGGAGATCTCCACGCCGCGGTTGATGGGACCCGGGTGCATGATGATGACGTCGGGACGGGCGCGCCGGACCCGCTCCTGTGTCAGTCCGAACAGACGGAAGTATTCCCGCACGGAGGGGAAGTACCCCTTGCCTTGCCGCTCCATCTGGATGCGCAGCATCATGACCACGTCGGCCCCCTCCACTGCCTCGTCCAGCAGGTGGCTGACGCGCACTCCCAGCCGCTCGATCCCCAGCGGCATCAAGGTCGCCGGTCCCACGACGGTGACCTCGGCCCCCATGGTGCGCAGCAGGAAGATGTTGGAGCGCACAACGCGGCTGTGCAGGATGTCCCCGACGATGACCACGCGCAGATCCTTGAGCCGGCCCTTGCGCTGCCGCATCGTGAAGGCGTCCAGCAGGGCCTGCGTGGGGTGCTCATGCGCGCCATCGCCGGCGTTGATGATCGACGCCTTGCAGATGCGGCTCAGGAAGTGCGCCGCCCCAGGCATGCCGTGCCGCATCACGATGAAATCAGGGTTCATCGCTTCGAGGTTCCTGGCCGTGTCGAGCAGGGTCTCTCCTTTCACGACGCTGCTCGTGCTGGCCGAGAAGTTCAGCGAGTCGGCCGAGAGGCGCTTCTCGGCGACTTCGAACGACGTGCGCGTGCGCGTGGAAGGCTCCATGAAGAAGTTGATCACCGTCTGGCCGCGCAGCGTCGGAACCTTCTTGATCTCGCGCCGCGACACCTCCGCGAACGGCTCGGCCGTGTCCAGGATGAGGGTGATCTCCTCGGCTGTGAGCTCTTCGGTACCCAGCAGGTGGTGGCTGCTCAGCTTCATCTCACTTCCCCCTCACGATCAGCTCGACGGCATCGCGTCCGTCTTCCTCTTCCACGGAGACGCGCACCTGCTGATCGAGCGATGTCGGAACGTTCTTGCCGACGTAGTCGGCGCGGATCGGAAGCTCGCGGTGGCCGCGGTCGACCAGGACCGCGAGCTGGATCAGCCGCGGGCGGCCCAGGTCGATCAGCGCGTCGAGGGCGGCGCGGATCGTGCGGCCGGTGAACAGGACATCGTCCACCAGGACGACCTTGAGGCCATCCACGTCGAAGGGGATCTCCGTGCGGCGCAGGACCGGATGATCGGCGATCGCGGTGAGGTCATCACGGTAGAGATTGATGTCCAGGACGCCGACGCGCACCTCGCGGCCTTCGATGGACCGGATCTTCCCGGCCAGCCGCTGGGCCAGCGGCACGCCACGGCTGCGGATCCCCACCAGGGCGAGGTTGTCCACCCCCTTGTGCTTTTCGAGGACCTCGTGCGCCATGCGCGTCAGGGCGCGATCCATGGCGGTGGCGTCCATCACGACGCCGGCGACACCGCTTTCCCGCGACTCTCCACTCTTGCCAGCGGTCATTGTTGGCGGCTCCGGGTTTCAGCCCGGCGCGCCGGCTGTGGCGGGAGGTGAGGGCACAAAAAAAGCCGCCTTGCGGCGGCCGTGACGTTCAGGGCGAGACGGCACCGCGCGCGTTGTGCGTTGGACACGTGCGCATGTGGATCTTCATCTGTCCCACCGTACCCTTCCCGCCTCTCTGGGCGCGCTTAAAGGCTGGCCGAGTATAGCAGAGCGGAGAGTCGCGTCAACGATCGGGACGTAAGGGTAGTGGGTCGGGCGGATAGGCCGGGATGAACAGCACCTGGTGCGCCTCCAGATGACCTGGATCGAACGCCTTGCGCAGCAGGCGGCCCCGCATGTCGCGGCCCAGCGGCAGGCCAAGAAGGTACAGCGTCGTGGGAACCAGATCCTGCAGGTCGGCATCCTCGAGCCGCGAGCCCGCCAGCATTCCCGGGCCATGAATCAGCAGCAGCCCGTCGGGCCCCTGCCACCAGGATCCCGAGGGGGTGACCAGGCCTTCGGCCGGCGAAGCGCCCCAGGCGAGCTGCCCTCCAAAGCGCTCGGGAAGCGTGACGGGCTGCACCCCATGGGCGGAGACGACGATCACGTGGGCCTGCTCGCCCGCCGCGCCGGCAAGCTCCGCCAGGATCTCATCCAGCATCTCGTAGTAGCGGCCCGGCGCAGGCCCGTAGGCCGAAGCCTCCTCGAGCGGGACATCGCCGAACTCTTCCGGACTCTGGTACCGCAGGAAGTAGCGATTGACCTCGGCCAGCCCTGGAAGGCTCACGCCGACGAAATCGGCACGGCGGCTCCCCTCCTCTCCCAGCGCCGCGAGAGCCTGCGCGCGCGCCAGGAAATCCACCTGAAGCCCCCGGGCGACGATCCCCTCGAGTGAGCGCGCCACCGCGTCATCGGAGCCCGGGGGGCTCTCGAGGATCCGGCGCAGCGCCCGCTCCAGGCCGGGATCGCGCGCTTCCCCTGCGTCGGCCGGCGCCTCCGGCTCGATCCATCGCGCCTGCATCCCGAGCGCCCGGCACAGGCCGTCGAGCGTCGGCGGCCGGCGCTGCGCCGACCCTGTCTCAACGTGCCGGGCTGCCAGGGGAACGAAGAGAACTCCCCGGGGAGCAAGCTGCAGATCCGTCATCGCGAAACCCCGCAGCCTGATCGTTTGGCGCGGGCTCAGGTCCTGCATCCAGGCGGGCATGCCGCTCAGCAGCGCGGCGCGGTCCGCGCCATCCGGCCCAAACCGGATGGTGTTGAGGCGCGCGGAGGCGCCCTCCTTGAGGAGCCGGGAAAACGAGGGCAGCCTGCCCGAGGCCACCAGGGGCAGCACCTGATCCATGGTCGCACTCTCGATCTCCACGACCAGCAGTCTGACCCGGCCATCCGGAAGCCCCTGCTCGGCCGCCGCGGCCTGCCCAGTCAGTGCGGGACGCGATCCATCCGGAGGGGCCGCGGCGCCGCCGGCCGCGAACAGCGCCACGGCGGGCGCGGCGAGCAGGCAGACGGCCACGGAGCGCCATCGCCTGGCGCGGTGGGGCGCCTGTGCCAGCCCGGCGCAGATCGACGCGGCCCCCCAGCAGATGGCCAAAAGCATGGCGGTCAGCTTGAGGCCCTCCCTGGCCGCCGGGGGGATCAGGTCGTCGTAGTAGCGCAGGTTGAGATGGCAGGCGGCCGTCAGCAATCCCATCGCCGCGATCGAGAACCAGACCATCGATTTGGGATGCACCCATGTCATCGAGAGCCTGCGGACGGCGAAGAAGCGCACGGTCAGCAGCAGCAGGGGCAGCACCACCGCCACCAGCGGCACGTAGATCAGCGCGCACGTCAGGAGGATCGCCGGCAGCGCGGACGGCCACAGGTGCCCGGAAGCCGGATGAAGATTGACGAGCATCGCCAGGCCCGTGACGCACAAGGCCGTGTAGAGCCCCGCCGGGATCGCGTTGACACAGAGCTTCATCAAGAGCATCGCGGCATCTTAGTCGAAGGCGATGTGCGCCGTGCCGCCGGCCTGCGATGGTCGTGTGATAGATTCCGGGGCGTCATGCCCGCGGATCTCGCACTGCGCGTCGAGGCCCACGAAGATCGGGGCGCCTCCCATTTTCTCCTGACGCTGGCCACCGAAGGCGCCATCGAGGCCTGGGAGCCGGGCCAGTTCGTGATGCTCTCGGTCAGCCCGCGGGACGGCGACCCGCTCCTGCGCCGCCCCTTCAGCATCTTCAACGCCGCCAATGATCCCCCCGGTGCACTCCAGATCTTCTATAAAGTCTACGGCCGTGGGACCACGCTGCTTTCATCGGCCCGGCCCGGGGACCGGCTGCGCTGTCTGGCGCCGCTGGGCAACGGGTTCGCGCCCCGGCGGCTGAGCCAGGAGAGGCTCCTTCTGGTGGCCGGCGGGATCGGCTCGGCGTCGCTGCATCCGCTCGCGCTGCGCGAAAAAGCCGCCGGGCGCGCGCCCCAGGTGTTGTACGGCTGCCGCACGGCGGCCGACCTTGCCGGGATCGAGCCGACGCGCCGCAACGGGATCGAGACGATGGTGAGCACCGACGACGGCACCTCGGGACGCCGTGGCCTCGTGACCGGGATGCTCGACGAGCTGCTCGCGACGCGTGGGGAGGGGAAGGACTCCTGGATCGTCTGCGCCTGCGGCCCCACGCCGATGATGCAGGCCACGGCGCAGATCTGCGCGCGGCGCGGCACCCCCTGCTACCTGTCGCTGGAGAGCACGATGGCCTGCGGCTTCGGTGTCTGCGTGGGGTGCGTGGTGGGCACCCGGCAGGAGCCCCGCATCCCCGGCGCTCCCCTCCGCTACCGGCGCATCTGCGTGGAGGGGCCGGTCTTCGACGCCGCGGAGATCTCCTGGTGACGGAGCCATCCCGGGAGCGGATGGCGGTGCGGCTCGGGCCGCTGCGTCTGCGCGCTCCGGTGCTGACCGCAAGCGGCACCTCCGGCTACGGCCTGGACCTGCTGCCCTGGATGGACATCACGCGGCTGGGAGGGATCGTCACCAAGAGCCTGTCGCTCGCCCCCCGTGAAGGGAACCGGCCGGCGCGGCTGGCCGAGTCGTCATCGGGAATGCTCAATTCGATCGGGCTGCAGAATATCGGCGTGGAGGCTTTTCTTTCCGACAGGCTGCCCCGCCTGCGAGAGCTCGGAGCGACCGTGATCGCCAACATCTTCGGCGAAACGCAGCTCGAGTTCGAGACCCTGGCGCGGCGGCTCGACGGCGTACCGGGCCTGGCGGCTCTCGAGCTGAACATCTCCTGCCCGAACACCGATCGCGGAGGGATCGAGTTCGGCGTGGACCCGCAGGCGGTCTCCCAGCTCACCGCCGCGGTCCGGCGCATCACACGGCTTCCCATCATCATGAAGCTTTCACCCAATGTCACCGACATCACGGTCATCGCCAGGGCGGCGGCCGAAGCGGGGGCCGACATCCTGTCGCTGGTCAACACCTTCACCGGGATGGCCATCGACGTGGATCGGCGCCGGCCCGTGCTGTCGTCGGGTGGCGGCGGCGTCTCCGGCCCGGCCATCAAGCCGTTGGCGATCTTCATGGTGCACCGCGTGGCGCGCGCCGTCAGGCTTCCTCTCATCGGCATCGGTGGGATCAGGTCGGGCCGTGACGCGCTGGAGTTCATTCTGGCAGGCGCCTCGGCAGTCGAAGTGGGGACGGCCACCTTCACGGAGCCCGCCGCCGCGCTGCGCATCGCCACCGAGATGGAGGAGCACTGCGTGCGCCACGGCATCGAATCGATCGGATCGCTCGTGGGCGCCCTGCGGCCGCCGGCCGATCCAGATGGTGCGCCCGCGGCCGGATGATGATCGCGCCGCGCGGGGCGATCGGCGTAATCGCGGCCGGGCTGCTCGCGGCAGCGGCGCTGTCTTCAGCGTGCGCGCGCCGCCCCGTCCCGGGCCAGCCGGTGCGGGCCGGATACTCCGAGAAGGGTGAGGCCTCCTGGTACGGCCCCACCTTCCACGGGCGCACCACCGCGAACGGCGAGAGGTACAACATGCTCGACTTCACTGCGGCGCATCGCAGCCTCCCCTTCAACTCGCTGGTGCGCGTCACGAACCTGGAGAACAACCGGCAGCTCGTCGTCCGGATCAACGATCGCGGACCGTTCGTGCGCGGCCGCATCATCGATCTCTCCTACACCTGCGCCAAGGTCCTCGGGATCACCGGACAGGGCGTCATGCGCGTGCAGCTCGACGTGATGGATCAGAAGAAGGCCGCGGCGAAGCTCGAGCGCCAGCGCGCGGCGCTGCGCCGCCTGGGCGTGCGCACATGGACCGACGAAGAGCTGGCGTCGATTTAGCCCGCATTTCTCACCAGATTTCTGCTGCGACCGCGGATCTGCTCGACATGCCGGGCGTCCTCGCGGCTCGGCCACTCAACGTATCGTCAAGATACGCCTCGCGGCCTCGCCGCTGCGGTTGCCCGGCCTGACGGCATCTGCGCAGTCTCGCGACGAAACCTGGTGAGAAAAGCGGGCTAGCCGGGCTTGTCCCTTGACACCAGCCGCCGCGCTCTGCGATAGTTAACCATATGGTTAAATATCAGGAGTCCGGCCTGTCGCCCGGCCTGGATGCCACCTTCGCCGCCCTTTGCGACCCCACCCGCCGCGCCATCCTGAGCCGGCTGGCGGGCGGCGCCTGCGCGGTGAGCGCGCTGGCCGAGCCGTTCGATATCTCCCTTCCTGCCATCTCCAGGCATCTGAGAGTCCTGGAGCGTGCCCATCTGGTCGTCCAGGAAAGGCGCGGCCGGATCCGCCACTGCCAGCTGTCAGCCCGTCCTCTGCACGACGCCACACGGTGGCTCGAGGGGTACCGCCGTTTCTGGGCGGCGAGCTACCGGCGGCTCGATCGCCTGCTCGAGGAGATGCAGACCCGGACGAAGAAGATCAAACGCACCCGTGCCAGGAGAGACACATGAAAAGCTCCGGCCAGTTCAAGGTGAGCGCCCGAGGCGATCGCGAGATCGTCATGACGCGCGTCTTCGATGCGCCACGCGCCGTCGTCTTCGCGGCCCACACACTGCCCGCACTGGTCAGACGCTGGCTTCTCGGGCCGGCCGGCTGGTCGATGCCGATCTGCGACATCGACCTGCGCGTCGGCGGCCGGTACCGCCACGTGCTGCGGCGCGACGCGGACGGAAAGGAGATGGGATGGGGCGGCGTCTACCGCGAGATCGTGCCGCCCGAGCGGATCGTCGCCACTGAATCGTTCGACGACCCCTGGTATCAGGGCGAGGCGCTCACGACAATCGATCTCGTCGAGCGTGGCGGCAGGACCACGCTCACGACCACCACGCTCTTCGTCTCGAGCGAGGCGCGCGACGCCGTGCTCAAGTCCGGCATGGAGACGGGCGTGGCGGTGAGCTACGACCGCCTGGAGGAGATCTCACGCGAGATCGAGATGGCCCGCGAAGTGCAGCTGCGCCTGCTGCCACGCCAGCAGCCGTCGCTCCAGACCCTCGACTACCGGGCCCGCTGCCTCCAGCTCCACGGGCTGGGCGGCGACTACTACGATTTTCTCGAGCTCGATGCTGACAGGACGGGATTCGTGCTCACCGACATCGCCGGCAAGGGCATCCCCGCCGCCCTGCTCATGGCCAGCCTGCAGGCCAGCATCCGCAGCCAGAGCGCGCTGGCGCTGGACGACCTGCCGCGGCTGCTGCGCTCGGTGAACCGCCTCTTCAACGAGGCGACCGAGTCTCACCGCTACGCCAGCGTTTTCATGGGGGTCTACGACGACTCGACCCGCCGGCTTCGCTACGCGAACTGTGGCCACCCTCCGCCGCTCCTTGTCGGAGGCGACGGCCGCCTCGAGCGTCTTTCCGGCACCGCGACGGTTCTGGGGCTGTTCGAGCGGTGGGATTGCTCGGTGGCCGAGATCCAGCTGCAGCCTGATGACGTGCTGGTGATCTACTCCGACGGCGTCACCGAGGCCCGCAGCGGCGAGGAGCTGTACGGCGAGGCGCGCCTGCTCGAGGCCATCCGCGCCCACCGCGGGCGGCCCGTGGTGGATCTGCTCGAAACGATCGTGGCGGATGTGGACCGGTTCAGCGGGCGCCTGCGGGAGGATGACCTGACGCTCATCGTGGCCCGTTGCAGGTAGAGCTTAGCCCGCATTTCTCACCAGATTTCTGCTGCGACCGCGGACCTGCTCGCCATGCCGGGCGTCCTGGCCTGACGGCATCTGCGCGGTCTCGCGACGAAACCTGGTGAGAAAAGCGGGCTAGTGTCCCGTAAACGAAGTCATGTTAACGATTCCGCCGCACAGCCTTGCGGATGATGTCGGCTGGTTTCTTGGTCCAGACGAAGGGTGTGGGGTTTTCATTCCAATGCTCGATGTAGTGC
>Ga0187894_10000047_pt1 | contig 160062 bp, 166 predicted proteins | sample GBC1701081metaG_FD_136650 | JGI IMG/M metagenome (GOLD analysis project Ga0187894, IMG submission 136650) | White microbial mat communities from a lava cave in the Kipuka Kanohina Cave System on the Island of Hawaii, USA - GBC170108-1 metaG ... | reverse complement strand
GCCTTGAGGGCGAGGCTGTTCATCGGCCCGTGAACTTCGGCCGGCGCTTCTCGAAGAACGCGCTCACCGCCTCGCGCAGGTCGTCGCTCGCGAGGAAGGCGGCGTTCCAGGTCGCGACGAAGGCGAGCCCGTCCTCGACGGTCTTGCCCTCGCAGTACCTGAGGACGCGCTTGGTGCCCTGCACGGCCAGCGGCGAGTTGGCGGCGATGCGCACGGCCATGTCGGTCGCGGCCGCCCGCGCGCTCGCCGCGTCGGGGTGTACCGCGTTCACGAGGCCGATCGCCCGCGCGCGCTCGGCGTCGACGTCGTCGCCCGTGAGCGCCAGCTCGGCCGCCATGCCGCGCCCGACGATGCCGGGCAGCCGCTGCAGCGTCCCGACGTCGGCGACGATGGCCATGCGCGTCTCGCGCACCGAGAAGCGCGCGCAAGCCGACGCGACGCGGATGTCGCAGGCCGTGATGAGGTCGATGCCGCCGCCGATACACCAGCCGTGGATCGCGGCCACGACCGGCTTGGGACAGTCGGCGACGGCCGAGATCGAGCGTTGGAGGCGCGCGATCTCATGCATCGCCCGCATGCGCTGCGCGGCGCCGCTCGTCTCGCCGTCGCCGCCGGCACCGATCGTGCCCATCATGCCGGCGAGATCGAGGCCCACGGTGAAATGATCCCCGCGCGCCGCCAGGACGATGACCCGGACCTCGGGGTCCGCGCCGAGCGGCGCCATCGCCTGCGGCAGCTCGTCCCAGAAGGCGGGGCCCATCGCGTTGCGCCTTGCGGGGTTCGCCAGCCAAAGCGTTGACACGCCGCCGTGGCATTCGGTCTCGAGCACGCTGTAGGTCATGATGCTGATTGACACACCGCGCGTAGCCGAGACAAGCTCGATCCTGGATGCCCGCGCCTGCGAATCCCCGTGGTACGGTCGCGCGCGACGCCTCGGTGCCGGGCGACGCCGGTGTCGCATGAGCGGGATGGAGCACGAGCTCGAGCAGGCCTACGCCGCCGAGACCGCGCGCCTGGTGCGGCAGCGTCTCGGCATCGTGACGCCGCTCTTCGTGCTCCTCATGGGAACCGGCGTCGCGTTCGAGTGCATCGTGTTCCCCGAGCGGCGGGGCGCGGTGCTCGGCGCGTGGGCCGCCGAGTCCCTCGCCATGATCCTGACGCTGCTGGCGACGCGATTGCCCTGGCTGTCGGAACGCCCTGGCAGCGTCGCCGCCGTGGGCGCCGCCGTGATCAGCGCGCTCATCACGACCTATCACGTCCTCGTCGCCGCCGATCCGATGCGACTCGCGATGACCCTCACGGCGCTCTTGAACGGCCTCGCGGTGCTGCTGCCGTGGGGGCCGCGCGTGCAGGCCCTGGCGTCGATCCTCTCCCTCCTGGGCGTCGGCCTCCTCGCGCCCGTTCTCGCGGTACCGAGCGACGCCTGGGTGCTGTGCGGGATCGGCGTCGGCGTCGCGTCGGTCACCTCGACGGTGGGCGCGTTCCTCCTCGATCGCTACCGCTTCGAAGCGTTCCGCCGCGCGAGCCTGCACGCCGAGGAAGCCGAGATCGCCGCGACGCTCTTGAAGGTCAGCGAGACGATCTCGACCCACCTCGGGAACGAGGATCTCCTCGCCTACGTGAACCGCCTCGCCGTGGAGACGGTCGGATGCGACTGGAGCAGCACGTTCCTGTTCGACGACGGGCGCGGCGTGTACCGGCTGGCCGCCAACGTCGGATCCCCGGACGCGGTCCGGCAGACGCTCGACCAGATCGAGTTCGCGCCGGACAGCCTGCCGCTCCTGCAGAGCTTCCGCGCGGGTACGCTCGTCGAGATCCAGGATCCCGATCGACAGGCGCTCGTCCCGCCGAACCTCCTGCGACGGACCGGGGTCGCGTCGGCGCTCTATGCGCCGATCGGTCGCGGCGATCGGATCGTGGGCGTGCTCGTGAACGGCTACCACACGCGTACGGGTGCGTTCTCGGCGAAGCAGCGCCGTCTGACGCTCGGGATCGCGCAGGCCATCAGCGTCGCGCTCGAGAACACGCGTCTCATCGTCGATCTCCAAGCGGCGAGCCGGCTCAAGTCCGACTTCGTGGCGACCATGTCGCACGAGCTGCGCACGCCGCTCAACGTCATCATGGGCTACAGCGAGATGCTCGCCGAGGGCGTGTACATCCCGGGGACGGCCGCCTGGCAGGAGACCCTCGACCGCATCCAGCGCGCGTCGGTCGAGCTGATGGACCTCATCACCGCGACGCTCGACATGGGGCGGATCGAGGCCGGACGCGACACCGTGATGCTGGGCCCGCTCAGCCTGGACCAGATGTTCGGCGAGATCGCGCGCGAGGTGGAGCCGCTCGTGCCGCAGGGCGTGCGCTTCGGGTGGTCGAACGACCTGCGGGACGAAGTCGTGACGACCGACGGCGGCAAGGTGAAGACCGTCCTCAAGAACCTGGTCGGCAACGCGCTCAAGTTCACGAGCGAGGGCGCGGTGGACATCGCGGCGCGCAGTCGCGGCGATCTCCTCGTGCTTCAGGTGCGCGACAGCGGGATCGGCATCGCCCCCGAGCATCTGCCGCTGATCTTCGAGATGTTCCGCCAGGTCGACGGGTCGAGCACACGGCGGTACGGCGGTGTCGGGCTCGGGCTCCACATCGTGAAGCGGCTCGTGACGCTGCTCGGCGGCTCGATCGACGTCGAGAGCACGCCCGGCAACGGGTCGACGTTCACCGTGACGATCCCGATCGGCCGCGCGAAGCCGCAGCAGCGCCTCGGCGCGGCCTAACGCAGCTTCGGGAGGGAGCCGCGCTCGAGGGCGCGACGGAAGTTGCGCGTGACGAGCGCGGCGGCGAGGGCCAGGTAGACGACGTTCTCGGCCGTCGCGACGGCGAGCTGGGCCGGCGGCAGCACTCCGGTCGCGATCACGGCGCGCATGCCCTCGAAGACGTGGCTCAGCGGGAGCGCGCCGGCGACCCGCTGGAGCGGGGGCGGGAGGACGGCGACCGGCCAGAACACCGCCGAGAGCGGCATGACCAGGAACGGCATGCTGTAGGCGACGATCATCCAGCGCCCGCCGAAGCGCACGATGATGGAGAGGGCGACGAGCCCGAGCGTCCAACCGAAGCACACGAGATTGGCGGCGAAGGGCACGAGACTCGGGCCGAGCGAGAAGAGGTCGAACGCGTAGAGCGGCCACGCGATCATGGTCATGGCGCCGAGGGTGAGGAGCGCCTTCACGGCGCCGACCGCCATGGTCGCGGCCCCGAACTCGCCGACGGTGAGTGGTGAGGCGAAAAGCGTCACGACCGAGCGCGCCCAGACGTCGTCGAGGAACGACACCGACACGTCCTGCGCGGCGCGCAGGAAGACGTTCCACAGGATCGCGGCGCCGACGAACACGGCGATCGCGTTGGGCACGTGTGCGCCGGCGTTGATCACGTACAGCGTGAGGAACGCCCACACCGCGACGTCGACCAGCGGCCAGTACACCACGTCGAGCACGCGCGACGGATCGCGCCCGACCAGGAGCAGGTAGCGCAGCGTGAGCGCGCCGACGCGACGCAGATGGCCCGTCATCCGAGCCCCTCCCGGGCGAGCTTCAGGAACACCTCCTCCATCGCCGCCGCGTCGAGCGAGGCGGTGCCCAGGACCTGGCGCGAGACCTCGAGCGGCGTGCCATCGGCCACCACGCGTCCGCGGTGCAGGAACGCCACGCGGTCACACATGAGCTCGACCTCGGCCATGTTGTGCGAGGTGTAGAGCATCGAGAGGCCACGCGTGCGCCGGATCTCCTGCAGCACGCGGCGCGTCTTTTCGGCGACGTCGGGGTCGAGGCTCGAGGTCGGCTCGTCGAGCACGAGCAGGTCGGGCTCGTGCAGGAGCGCTCGCGCGACGCCGGCGCGCGTCTGCTGCCCGAGCGACAGGTCGCCGAAGCGCTTGGAGAGGAGATCGCCCAGCTCGAGCGCGCCCGCCGTCCGCTCGATGGCCGCGCGCGACACGCCGTAGAGCGCCGCGTAGACGCGGAGGTTCTCGGCCACCGTGAGGCGCCAGTCCATGAGCGCCTCGGGCGACGCGAAACCCACTCGGCGCAGCGCCTGCTTCGTGCCGTCGTGCGGATCGCAGCCGAAGATGCGCACGGTGCCCGCGCTGGGGCGCACGATCCCGAGCAGGATGTGGAGCGTCGTCGTCTTGCCGGCGCCGTTCGGGCCGAGCAGCCCGAGCACCTCGCCCGGGCGCACGTGGAACGTCGCGCTCTCGAGCGCGGTCGTGTGCGCGAACCGCTTGGCGAGCTCGCGAACGTCTACGGCTAGGCTGTCGGGCGACTGGGCCAAGCCCGCCCGTGTAGCGCGGGCGACGCGGGGCGTCCAGGGCGCGTGGCGCGCTCGATCGCTAGCGCGAGCCGCCCGCGGCTGCGTCGGGGAGGGGAATCTCTTGACCGAGCGCTTTCGCGAAGAGCTCGCGTGTGGCGCCGGCTACGACGTCGGTCGGGAGGTCGGCGAATTCGGGGTACGGGATCTCGTCGAGGACGCGGATCGAGATGGCGTGGTGGCCGCGCAGCACGAAGCCGTGCTTCGGGAGGGCGTCGGCCGTGCCTTCGATCACGATCGGTAGCAGCGCGACGCCGGCGCGCTGCGCGAGCGTGAAGGCGCCGTGCTTGAAGCTGCGCAGGCGCCCGTCCTCGGAGCGCGTGCCTTCCGGGAAGATCATGAGCGAGCTGCCCTCGGCGAGGTGCGCCTCGCAGGCGCGCATCATGCTCGCGATGCTCTCGGGACTGCCCCGGCGCAGCTTCACGTAGCGATTGAGGGTCATGTTCCAGCCGATGCACGGGATACGGAACATCTCGGCCTTCGATACCCACTTGAAGTGCCTGAAGAGGCGGAAGAGCACCAGGATGTCGAGGAACGACTGGTGGTTCGCCACCATGACGTACGTCGTGCCGGGTCGGATGCGCTCGCGTCCCTCGACACGGACGCGCCAGAGCGGGTTCGTCCACGAGTAGAGCGACGCCCAGAAGCACGTGAACAGGTGCTGGATGCGGAGCCGGCGGTCGAACGAGGCGGTGACCATCCAGACGAGCAGGCCGACGGGGAAAAGGACGATCGAGCTCACGACGATGAACGCCCAGAAGGCGAGCGAGAACACGCCGAGCAGCATCCGCGAGCCGTGTACCACCCGCGATCCGGGGGGTCGAGCCGGGGCATTGAGCCGGCGCGCCCCGTGTACTACAGGCCGCAGCATGATCGCCCGACGCGTCGACCACGTCTCGTTCGCGGTGCGCGACCTCGCGCGATCGCTGCGCTTCTACCACGACGTCCTCGGGCTGGAGCTGGCGCCGCGGCCCGATCTCGGCATCCCGGGCGCCTGGCTCACGGCCGGTGACGCGCAGGTGCATCTCATCCAGATCCCCGACGGGTTCGACGCCGGCGCGCCGCCGCCCGCGCTCAATCCCGCGGCGAGCCATGCCGCCTTCGGGATCGACGACTACGGCAAGGCCCTGGCGACGCTGCGCGCGCAGGATCTCGAGGTGCTGGAGTTCGGCGAGGCGAGCGGCCAGATGTGGGTGAAGGATCCCGACGGGAACATCATCGAGCTCATCTCCATCCGCCGCTAGGCGAGAAAGGGACCACATGCGCATCCTCCGACCCTCCACCGCGGCCCTCCTCGTCGCCGGCCTCCTCCAGGCGGGCTGCGCCTCGCAGAAGCCCGCGACGCCTGCTCCGGCTCCGACCGTTCCAGCGCTGACGAAGGACGCGCAGGCCGCGATCACGCCCGCCGACGCCCTTCGGCGCCTGAAGGACGGCAACGCCCGCTTCGTCGCCGGCACCGCGCTCAGGCGCGACCTTCGCGCGCAAGTCGGAGAGACGAGTGGAGGTCAGTATCCGTTCGCGAGCGTCCTCGGGTGCATCGATTCGCGCGTTCCACCCGAGCTGGTGTTCGACCAGGGCATCGGCGACATCTTCAGCGCGCGCATCGCCGGCAACTTCGTCGATCCCGACCTGCTCGGGAGCCTCGAGTTCGCCTCGAAGGTCGCGGGCTCGAAGCTGATCCTCGTGCTGGGCCATACCGAGTGCGGCGCGATCAAAGGCGCGTGCGACGACGTCAAGATGGGGAATCTCACCCAGACCCTCGGGCAGATCCGTCCGGCGGTCGCGGCGGTACGCGACGTGCCGGGCCCGCGCGACTCGAAGAACAAGGCGTTCGTCGAAGCCGTCACGCGCGAGAACGTGACACTCACGATGCAAGCGATCCGCCACCGCAGCCCCATCCTCCGCGCCATGATCGACGCGGGCGATCTCGGGCTCGCGGGCGGGATCTACGACGTGAAGACGGGGGTCGTCGCGTTCGTCGAGTAGCGTCGCGACGCAGACCATGACCTCGACAGGGCGGCGGACGCCTGGGCGAGGCTAGCCTTGCGCGTCGCGGAACTGCGATCCGTCGTTACGGAGCGCCGGGGCGTCGTGCGTGCTCTGCCAGCAGGCGCCGGTCGACGCCTTGAGCTGTACCGTCACCCGCGGATCCTGGGTGAGCGGCATCGGGGGTGTCTGCAAGCGATCGCCCTTGCCCCTGAGCCGGATGTCGGCGCGGCCCGCGGTGCCGCTTCGCAGCGTGATCGCGAGCACGCCGCCGGGGGTGAGGTCGCGATCGGCGTACCTGAAGCCGAGGTTCGCGAGCGCCTTCCAGCAGGCTTTTCCGTGACACGTGCCGCCCGCCGGTACGGCCGCTCGCGAAACGAGCGCCGGCGTGCCGGCCGTGGTGTCGTAGATGCACAGCGCGTACGTCGTGCCGCCGCCGATCGGATCGCCGAGCTCGGCGAGCGCGGTGTCGCCGTGCGTCCACTTCCACACGAGGCGGCTCTTGGTCGGGTCGCCGGCGACGCGTTTCACGATGACGCTCGCCGAGGACGGGTCGTGGCAGCCGTTCGCCGGCGCCGTGGTCCCCATGCACGCACCGGCGCCGTCGCACGCGTCGCCGACGGTGCACGGATCGCCGTCGGCGCATGCCGCGCCGGCCGGCTCGAAGCCGCAGCGCGCGTCGCAGCAGTCGCCGGCGACGAGGTTGCCGTCGTCGCACGCCTCGCCGGCGGTGACGATCCCGTTCCCGCAGCGCGTGGTCGTGCAGTTGGTGTCGCACCCGTCACCGTCGACGGCGTTCCCGTCGTCGCACTCCTCGCCGGGATTCGGCACGCCGTCACCGCACGTGACCTCGTCGGCCCCGACGTCGACGCGCGGGCCCGAGACGCGGGGCGCACCGTCCAGATCGGTCTCGCCGGCGGCGGGTACGAAAGCCGGATCGCCCGCGTTGATCGCGGGTGAGGTCGCGCCGAGATGGACGTCGCCGCCGGCGGGGTTCGCGAGCAGGGGATCGGCGAGCTGCGAGTGCGCGTCGGTCCCCGTGGCCGCGCGATAGGCGGCGAAGCTCGTGTACTCGGTGCCGTTCCACACGAAGGTGGCGACCCCGCCCGGTGCCCACCAGAGGTTGTAATCGAGCTGGTTGCCGGAGTTGCCGGCGTCCGAGTCGACGAGACGGCTCGCCGCCGCGCTCGCGAAGACGTTGTTCACGACCACGTTGTCCTCGGCGAACTGGATCCAGAGCTGCGCGAACCCCGTGCCGAGCGTGTCGTTGCCGACGATGGTGTTGCTCGTGAAGCGGCAGTCGCGCACCCGCCCCACGGAGCCCGCAAAGCCGCCGAAGGCGAGCCCCGCCTTGTCGTTGCCGACGAGCACGTTGTCGCGGACGACGACGCCGGTCGCCTCGATGCCGGCGTGCTCGGCGCCGACCTCGAGACCGATGTCGCTCTCGGTCACGACGTTGCGCTCGATCACGATGTCGCGCCCGCCGTCGACGTAGATGCCGCCCGCGTAGCCCCCGCCGTAGCTCGAGCGCGCGCGCTCGACGCGGTTGCCGCGGCACACCCCGTCGCGTGCGACCCTCGTTCGGTCGGGCTGAATGTCCGTCTCGCCGCCGATGAAGTCGATGCCGATGTTGTCGACGTCGCGGACGACGTTGTTCGTCACCTCGAAGCGCTCGACGTTGCCGTTGAGAGTGAGGGCCTCGCTCGGCGCCGGCTCGCAATCGTGGATCGTGTTGCCGTCGATCACGAGGTCCGAGATGGACGTCGCCGCGGTGCCGTAGACCGTGATGCCCATGGCGTTCGAGCCCCGCATGTCGTGGATGTCGTTCTGCCGCAGCTCGATGTGGGAGCCCGCGCCCACGATGCGGATGCCCGAACCGTCGTGCAGGCCCGTGTTGTTGCGGATCTCGAAGCCGACGACCCGTACCCAGCTCTTGTCCTCGATGAGGATCATGTCGTCGCCGGCGACGCCGGTGCCGTCGAGGATCGGGCGCTCGCCGGGGAACGCGGTGAGGGCCACGTGGCCGAGCGTCGCGTCGCCGCTGGTCGGGAACACGAGCTTCTCGAAGTAGGGCGTGGCCTTCTCGCGCACTTGGATCGTGTCGCCCGCCGTCGCGACGTCGAGCCCCGCCTGGATGGTGGTGAAATCGCCGCCCGCTGCCGCGACGACCCAGGTCGTCGCCCAGGCGCCACGCGCCGCCGCGAGCACGACCAGCGCCGCGATCCGGACCACGCGATGCATCGCCGAACGCATCCCAGAGGGACGATCGCGCTGTCAACCGCGCGTGACGAAGGCGAGCGTCGCCGGCAGCGCGTCGCGAAACGGCGTCGGCATCCAGCCGAGCTCGCGGCGCGCGCGCGCCGCGTCGGGCCGCGTTCCCGATTCCAGGAAGGCCAGCTGCCCGCGAGGGATGAGCGGTGGCGTTCGCCTCGCGCGGGCGACCAGCTCGCCCGCCGCCGACACCACATGGGCGACGGCGCGCGGCAAGACGCGTGGTACCTTCGCTGCGGGTGCGACCTCGGCTACGGCTCGCGCGATGGCGACCAGCTCCCAGTACGACTCCGAGAGGATGTAACGGCTCCCCGGTGCCCGATCCTCGGCGAGCACGTGGCCCGTGCCGACGTCGGGCGCATAGACGAGCGGGAGGCCGCCAGGCAGGAGCATCGGAATCTTGCCGCGCACGAGATCGGCGATGAACGCGTTCAGCCCCGGCGATGCGGCTGGCACGGGGCCGTACACGCCGGACGGGTGCAGGAAGACGGCCGGGAGGCCGCGCGCCGCGAAATCGGCGACGAGACGGTCGGCGTCCTGCTTCGAGCGCTGGTAGGCCGTCGCCTTCGGCGTGGTCGCGATCGTGCCCTCGTCGAAGGGGACGCCCGGCACGCACGCGAACACGTCGATCGTGCTGGTGTAGACGAACCTCGTGACGCCGGCGGCGAGCGCGGCCTCGGCGACGATGCGCGTCCCCCCCACGTTGACGCGCGCGAACGTCGACGCGTCGGCGAGCCACTGCTCGGGAAGGCCGGCGGCGTGATAGACGACCGCACAGCCGTCGATGGCGCGCCGGACCGACGCCGTGTCGGTGACGTCGCCCTCCACGAGCTCGCATCCTGCGGGCAGGAGAGCTCGCCCGCGTTCGAGCGATCGCACCAGCGCCCGCACCGCGCGCCCGCGACGCGCGAGCTCGGCGGCGACGGCACCGCCCACGATGCCCGTGCCGCCGGTGAGGAGAACCCTCCCGCTCACGGAATGGCGCCCTTGTCCTTCAGGGCGGCGATCGCTTCCCAGTCGAAGCCGAGCTCGAGCAGGACCTCCTCGGTGTGCTGGCCGCACTCGGGCGACGGTCCGCCGGGCGCCCAGCGCGTGTCGCCGAAGTCGACCGGCGTGGCGACGCCGGGCGCAGTGGATCCGTCGCCCTGTGGCACGTCGACGAAGGCCCCCGATGCGCGCACCTGCGGATCCTCGAGCGCTTCGGTCGTCGTCTGCACGGGCGCCCACCACATGCCGGCGGCGTCGAGACGGCGGCCCCACTCGGCGAGCGGGGCGGTCGCGAAGATCGCGTCGAGGAGCGCGACCAGCTCCTCGGCATGATCGCGGCGCGCCGACATGGTCGCGAAGCGCGCGTCGGTGAGCCACTCGGGACGGTCGACGGCGCGCACGAGATCGGGCCAGTGCCGCTGGCCCTGGAGCCCGAGGAGCCAGAACCACCGCTCATCGGCAGCCTTGAACGGACAGATGACCGGGTTCGGCATCTCGTGGCGGCGCAGGGGCGTCGCGTGGATGCCGAGGCGGAGCGCGGCGTTCGTGTCCCAGCCGAGCACGAAGAGGCCGATGCGCAGGAGCGAGGTCGTGACGAGCTGCCCGCGGCCGGTGCGCTCGCGCGCCAGGAGGGCCGCGCTGATCCCGCCGGCGAGCGAGATCCCGGCCGTGTGATCGCCCATCGCGCCGCGCTGGAAGGGCGGCTCCGCGCCGGCGGGCGTCAAGGCCGCGGCGATGCCGGCGCGCGACCAGAACGCGCCGATGTCGTAGGACGGACGATCGGCGTCGGGCCCGCTCTCGCCGTAGCCCGTGACGCGCCCGTAGACCAGGCGCGGGTTGCGCGCCGCGAGCGTCTCGTAGTCGAGCCCGAGGCGCGCGAGCGCAGCCGGCCGGACGTTGGTCACGAAGACATCGGCGCCGGCCAGCAGCCGGTAGGCGATCTCACGCGCTTCGGCGACGCGGAGATCCAGGACCACGGAACGCTTGCCGCGATTGTCGAGCTCGAAGGGTGGATTCGCCGGCAGCTCGACGCCGGCGGCGGTGAGGTAGAGGCCGCGAAACGGATCCCCCGTCGGTGGCTCGATCTTCACCACCGTCGCGCCCCAGTCGGCGAGGACGCCGCTCGCGGAGGGTCCGGCGACCCACACGCCCAGCTCGACGACGCGAATGCCCTGCAGCGGACCTGCCATCGGGTCCTACGGCGTGACCTGCCGCTCCTGATAGAAGAACTTCCCCCGCGACCGCGCGAGCAGCACGCCGCCTTCGCGCACGCGGGCTTCGATCTCGACATACCGCGGATGCGCCTCGCCGACGATCTCGGCGTCGATCTCGAGCGAAACTTCGACCGGCACGGGTCTCTGGTAGCGCACGACGAGCTCCCCCGTCACTACCCGACGGTCGATGACGAAGACGGCAGCGGCGCAGGATACCTCATCCAGGATCGTGGCCACGATTCCGCCGTGCGCGATACCCGGCGCGCCGTGAAACCGGTCCGGAATGCGGTAGGCGGCGTGCACACGACTCCCGTCGCGGCGAAACCGCAATCGCATTCCGGCCGGATTCGTTGGCGAACAGCCGAAACATCCGCCGTCCTCGGGGAAACCGAGCTCGACGCCTTCCGGCGCGGGCACGCTCAGGCGTTCCGGATCGCCGAGATGGTGGCTTCCATCACGACGAGAAACGCCTCCCGCTTGGATTCCGCAAGCCCGTAGTAGAGCTTGATCACCCGCACGAGCTCCGGGTTGGGCGAGAGCTGGGTCTTCTTGAAGTTCGGCCCGACCGGATGCACGGGCGTCCCCGGATCGTCCGGGAGGCGCAGCACCTCGAGGTGCTTCATGAAGCGTCGCACCTCGTCGGTGAGCATTCCCGGCTCGATCTGCTTGAGGGCGTGGGCCAGCGCCAGGTTGATCTTCATGATGCCGACGAATGGTGTCGAAAGGCCCCGTCCGCCCTCGAACCGACTCACGGCACCCTGGCTCACTCCAGCCGCACGCGCCACCTGCTCCTGCGACAGGCCAAGGAATTCGCGCACGCGTCGGACGTGTGCTCCGAATTCCGTGATCCATTGTCGCCACGTCTGTTTGCCCATCGTCCCCCGTCCGGGCGACGAGCGCTCCCTTCTCTGTGGCATCATTCCCTTGGCGACCTCCTGGCGCGGTTTAACCCGAAATTCACGCCTCGTTCCAGCCCGTAAACGCGATCACGCAACCAGATCGTCAACGTGCAGTTCGGCGAGACTCGACACCACGAGGTCGGCATGGTCGTAGCGCCGTCGATCCATACCCGGATCGGGAACGGCCACCACGTGCATTCCCGCGGCACGCGCGGCCTCGACGCCGGCCGGCGCATCCTCGATGACGACGCACGCGCGAGGCGAGGCCCCGAGCGCCTCCGCCGCGACGAGGAAGATGTCGGGTGCGGGCTTGCCACGCCCGATCCGGGGGTCGTCGCCCACCACGACGACCGAGAAGCAGCGAAACCAGGCGTGATGTCGATGCGTCTTCAGGTCGAGCATCGCCCGGGTCGAGCTGGTGGCGAGCGCGAGCGGCACGCCGCGGGCCGCGAGCGCGCCGGTCAGCTCGCGCGCCCCCGGCATCGGCTCTGCGGTGGGCATGAGCGTCTCGAAGAGGACGGCGCGCTCCTCGAGATATGCCTCGGGGGACATCGGGAGTCGCAGCGCCTGGACCAGATGGCGGGCGGAGTCGAGCGCCGGTCGCCCGATCATGTTTCCCTTGACCGACCAGTCGAAAGACTTGCCGAAGCGGGCGACAATCTGCTGGGTGGCCTCCGTGTAGAGGCGCTCCGTGTCGAGGAGCACGCCATCCATGTCGAAGATGACGTGCGTCGCGGGCCGCGGCAGGCGCATCCTAGCGGGGATCCTCCGGCGATATGGCTTCGAGCTCGCGGCGATGCGTCTCCGGCAGCGTGAAGAGGAGGAGCGCGGCCCCGAAGGCGGCGATCGAGAGCCGCGTCGTCATGCGCGCGATGTCGCCTGACCCGCTCGTTCCGAGCCCGACGAGCGCGAGCCCGCCCGCCCATCCGAGCGTCAGCACGACGGTCACCCATCCCGCCGACGTGCCGCGGTGCGAGGTCGGGAACAGCTCGGTCGAGAGCGCACGCACGATCACACCGCCCGCCGTATCGCAGAAGACGAACCCGGCGAAGCCGAGCGGCAACGCCCACGCGGGGCCGTTGTAGAAGAGGATCGCGAAGAGCGGGAAGACCGCGAGGAAGGCCGCGCCCACGCGGCGACGGCCGATGCGATCGGCGAGGTTGCCCGCGACGAGGTTGCCGATGATGCCGACGCCACCACCCACGAGGACCATCGTCGAGTACTGCGCCGGCGTCCAGCCGTGCGCGGTCAGCGCGAAATAGCTGCTGAACTGGAACACCGCCACCTCGCCGAGGCCGAACAGGAGCGCCACCCCCGCCATGGCCGCCGCGCGACCGGGATGCGTGCGCGCAAGCGCGACCAGAGGGCCGACCCAGTCGTGCAGGAGACCGCGCGTCGTGCGGTGTGCCGCGTGATCTTGGAAGCGCTTCGTCTCGGGGATACCCCCGCGAAACCAGGTCCAGAACAGCACCGGCAAGAGGCCGACGGCGTAGAGGAACCGCCACCCGTAGGGCAGGCGATCGATCATCGCGAACAGGATGGCGCCGAGCCCGTGCCCGCACGCCGAGAGCGCGCCGAGCAGCCCCATCGCCCAACCGCGGAACGCCGCCGGGAACTCCTCGGTGACGATCACGATCGCGACCACCGATCCCATGACCAGCGCGGTGCGGGTCGCCATCTGGACCGCGACGAACTCCGCCGTCGTGCGGACGAACGCGGTCGCGAACGTGAGCAGGCTCGAGGCGATCACGCAGGCGAGGAACACGTGCCGGCGCCCGAGCCGGTCGGCGAGCGGCGCCAGCAGGAAGGCCGGAATGGCTCCGAGGCGGATGAGGCTGAGCGTCCCGCCGAGCTCGTGCTCCGAGATGTGGAGGTCCTCGGCGATGTATTTGAGGGCCGACGTCGCCATCGAGAGATCGTACGACTCGAAGAAGAGCGCCAGCGAGACGAGCCCGAGCAGCGCCATGAGGCGCTCGTCGACCCCCGGCGGTCGACGAAGCCAGGGGATGCGCGTCACCGACCGCGCCAGACCGGGCGTCGCTTCTCGACGAACGCGCGCTGTCCCTCGCGGGCGTCCTGGGTGGCGCGCAGGGGACGCCCGATCTCCTCCTGCCGGCGATAGGCGTCCGCGAGCGGCAGATCGCGGAGCTCGCGCACGCCCCGTCGCGTCGCTTGCACGGCGAGCGGCGCGTTGCCGGCGATCGCGTCGGCCGTGTCGAGTGCGACCGCGAGGAGGTCCTCGGGCAGCACGACGGCGTTCACGAGGCCGATCTCGCGCGCCTGCTCCGCCGAGATCGGGCGTCCGGTCAGCAGCAGCGCCTGCGCGTGTACCCAGGGGATCTGGCGCGGCAGGAGCACCGTCGCGTTGCCCGTGGGATAGAGGCCGCGTGCGACCTCCTCGAGTGCAAAGGTGGCGTCGGGCACGGTGAAGCGGACGTCGGTCGCGAGCATCAGGTCGAAGCCGACCGCGCGGCAGTGGCCGTTCACGGCGCAGACGATCGGCTTGCCGACGTCGAAGCCCGCCAGGATCGCGACCCCGACGTCACGCAAGGCCGCGAACGTTTCCTCGTCGACGCGCTCGCCACGCGCCAGACGCTGCGAGGCCGGAATGGTCGTCTTCATGTCCATGCCGGCGCAGAAGACGCGCTCGCCCGCTCCGGTGAGGACGACGGCACGGATCTCGGCGTCACCTTGCGCGCGCCGCCACGCGTCGGCGAGCCCGCGGATGGTCGGTGGGTCGAGGCTGTTCGCGTGCGCGGGGCGGTCGATCGTCACCACCGCGACGTGCGGGTGCTCGGACGGAAGCTCGAAGCGGACGGTCACGACGCGGGTCAGGCGCGGTGGCGGCCCCAGGTGTCCCAGTGCGTCGAGCGGTCGGTCGCGAGGCGCTTGGCGGGCTTGAAGTCGGTGCCGGTGAAGTACGCGACCGGGAAGAGTGCCGTCTGCGTCACGTGGTCGGGGATGCCGAGGATCTTCGCCGCTTCCTGCTCGTGGAAGAGGTGCAGCGTCGTCCACGCGGTGCCGAGGCCGCGCGCCCGCGCCGCCAGCATGAACGACCACGCGGCGGGCAGGATCGAGCCGTAGACCGACGCCTGCGCCACGACGCCCGCTTGCTCAATGCGCCCCTCGATGCAGGGGATCACGTGAACCGGCGCCTCGTGCATGTGCTCGGCCAGGTAGCTCGCCGAGTCGATCACGCGCGGCATCTGCTTCGTGCGCAGATCGCTCTCGTCGTAGGTGGCCCGCATGGCCGGATTGGTGGCGTAGAACTCGAACGCCTTGCGGTAGAGGTCGGCGAGCCCGCGCCGCTTCCCGGCGTCGGTCACGACCACGAAGTGCCAGCCCTGCGCATTCGAGCCGGTCGGGGCCTGGTAGGCGATGTCGAGGCACTGCCGGATCAGCTCGGGCGGCACCGGGCGCTTGAAGTCGAGCCGCTTGCGGACCGAGCGTGTCGTGGTGAGCAGCTGATCGGCGGTCGTGAGGTCGAGCATGGGGATCTCCTTCGCTGGGTCAGTAGGCCTGCTCGCGCAGCGCTTCGAGCTCCTCGATCTGCTTGGGCGCGGCGGTAGAGAGCACCTCGCCGCCGGTCTCCGTCACGTGTACATCGTCCTCGATGCGGATGCCGATGCCGCGGAACTCGGCCGGCACGTCCTGGGCGTCGGCCGTGATGTAGAGCCCGGGCTCGACGGTGAAGACCATGCGCGGCGCGAGCGGCCGCGGCGCCTCGCCGATCCTGTAGCGGCCGACGTCGTGCACGTCGCGCCCGAGCCAGTGGCTCGTGCGGTGCATGTAGAAGCGCTTGTACGTCTCCTTCTCCACGATCTCGTCGACCGAGCCCCCGAGGAGCCCCATGGTCGCGAGCGCCTCGCACAGGACGCGAAGCGCGGTCGTGTGGACGGCCTCGAGCGTGCCGCCCGGCTTCACCGCGCCGATCGCCGCGAGCTGCGCCGCGAGCACGGCCTGGTAGCAGTCGCGCTGCGCGGGGGTGAACCGCTTGCCGATCGGCCACGTGCGCGTGACGTCGGCGCAGTAGCCGGCGCGCTCGGCGCCGGCGTCGATCAGCAGGAGATCGTCCGCCCCGAGCGGGCAGTTGTTCGCGGTGTAGTGGAGCACGGTCGCGTTCGCGCCCCCCGCGACGATCGACGGATAGGCCCAGCCGGTCGCGCCGCGGCGGCGGAACGTGTAGTCGAGCAGCGCTTCGATCTCGTACTCGAGCATGCCGGGCCGCGCCGTCCGCATGGCCTCGCGGTGCGCCTCGCAGGCGATGCCGATCGCGTCGCGCAGGCGCGCGAGCTCGTCCGGCGTCTTGAAGAGCCGCTCCTCGTGCAGGATTTCGTGCGCCTCGAGAATCGCCGTGGGGCCGGCGCCCGTGCGCGGCCGATCGGCCTGCGCCCGGCGGACGGCGGCGAGCAGCCGCTGCGCGAGCGGGTCCTGGCGCGAGAGGTCGAGCCACACGCGCTCGCTCTTGGCGAGCCAGCGCGGAATCTCCTTCTCGAACTCGCCCTCGGGAAAGGCGACCGTGGCGTCGTAGTCCGCGACCGCGCCCTCGACACCGGCGCGCGGCCCGACCCAGATGGCGCGATCGGGATCGCGGGGCGGGACGAAGAGGGCGTACGGCTCCGCATGACCCGGCGCGAGCACGGCTATGCAGTCGGGCTCGTCGAGCCCGGTCACGTAGTCGAAGTCGCTGTCCTGACGAAACGGATAGTGCACGTCGCCCGAGCGCAGGCGCTCGGAGCCGGCGGCGAGCAGCATCACGCCGTCCCCCATCGCCGTCCCGATGCGCGCGCGACGCTCCTGCAGCACGCGGCGGACGTCGGGCGAGAGCGACATGGCGAGCCTTGTAGCCGTGCCTCAGGGCTCGGGAAAGACCTGCGCGAAGGGCTTCACCTCGACGCGTCCGAACACCCCTTCGGTGACGTATGGATCCCGCGCGACGATCGCCCAGACCTCGGCCGCCGATTCGGCTTCGATCACGATCAAGCTGCCGGTCTTGTCGAGGAAGGGGCCCGAGATCTTCACGCGGCCGGCCTCCGCAAGCGGTCGCAGGTGCGCCAGGTGCGCCGGCCGCACCGTGGGTCGCTTCGCGGCGCCGTCGGGCGCGTCGTGTCCGATGATGACGTACAACATGCGGCCTTTAACCTTGCGACGGACGGCCGAGGCAAGTACCGTCGTGGGAGAGGTCTCCGATGGCCGACCACTCGCACCTGATCGACTTTCCCGAAGCCCTCGATGCCTTCTTCGCGCGCGTGGGCGAATTGAAGCTCGCCCTCGGGCCGAAGGGCAGCGCGGACGTCGGGTACATCGAGACGCTCATCGCCGAGGGCCTCGCCGCGCGCGAGCGGGGCGATCACGCGACGGCCATCGCCCGCATCGTGCAGGCGATGCAGCGCCTCGCGGAGCTGGCGAGCGAGAGCGGCGCGCCGGATGGACCGATGCTCCGCGTGATGGCCGAGCGATTCCGTCAGGCGATCGGCCAGACGGATCTCTCGCAAGCGAAGGAGGCGGCCGAGGTCATGCGCGAGCAGTCGGGGAGCCGCCTGTTCCCGAAGAAGGATCGGCGCTGACGCGCCAGGCGCCGGCGACGCCGAGCAGCGCCAGCGGGAGAAAGGCGGCGAAGACCCAGAAGGCGACGCCGCGTACCACGTCGACCGGCGCGCCCTCGGCGAAGCCGAGCGCGTTCGCGACCATGCCGCTCGCGGCCGCGCCGACCGCATAGCCGATCATCTGCAGCGTCGGCATCGCCGCGGAGGCGCGGTCGCGCTCGCCCTCGGGCACCGCGGCGACGATGCGACGCAGGAGGAACGCCCAGCAGATGCCGAAGCCGGCGCCCTGCAGCGCCGCCCACGGGACGAGCGCCCACACCGGACCCCGCGGCATGGTCACGGCGAGCCCCATGATGCCGGCCGTGACGAGCAGCGCGCCGCCGCGAATGAGCGCCGGCTCGCGGCGCTCGGGCGCGCGCGCGACGACGATGGCGGCGAGCGTCCAGGCGACGGACTCGATCGCCACGATGAAGCCGGTCGTGATCGCGGCGACGCCGTAGAGCTTCGTCAGCAGCAGCGGCGCGTAGACGGTGAACGACACCGTCGCGGTCGCGAGCGAGGCGACCATCACGTAGCCGGGACCCCACGGCGTCGCGAAGCCGAGCGGCGAGGGCGGGAACAGGCGCTCGGCGGCGCTGCGCTCGAGGCGAAGGACGAGCCACAGCGCCAGAAGGCCGGCCGCTGCGAGCGCCGCCATGGCCCAGGGATCGGCTTGCACGCCGGCGGCCGAGACGGCGAGGACGCCGGCGCTGAGCGCCGCGATCTGCCGGCCGGGAAGGGCGCTCCCACCGCCTCCCGCCGCCGCGCCGCGACCGACGAGCATGGGCGTGAGCGCGACCAGCAGCACGCCCTGCGCCGCGAATGCCCAGAACGCGCCGCGCCAGAGCCCGATCGATGCGAGCGCGCCGCCGACGAGCGGGCCGATCAGCGCGGAGACGCCCCACACGCCCGACACGATGGCGAGCACCCGCGGCCACAGCTGCTCCGGGAAGAGCAGCGTCACGCCGACGTAGGAGAGCGCGAGCATCGCGCCGCCGCCGAGCCCCTGCACGAGACGACCGGCGAGCATGACCGGCATGCTCGGCGCGAGCCCGCTGGCCACGCAGCCGGCGACGTAGACGAGCGCCGCCACCGACATCGCGCCGCGCAGGCCGACGCGCGCCGTCGCGAGACCGGTCGCGGCCCCGGCGACGATCGAGCCCAGCTCGTAGAGCGCGATCGTCCAGTAGACGAACGGGAGACCCCCGATTTCCGCCACCGCGCTCGGCATGACGGTGGTCGTCACGAGCGCGTCGGCGGCGTGCAGCCACACGCCGAGCGACACGAGGGCCACGAGCGGCCAACGGAGCTCCGAAGCGGTCAAGGCCGGATGAACGCAAGTCCCGGCTTCGCCGCGGCGCCCATCGGCCCCGCTTATGGCGCCGCCCGCCGCCTCGTCAAGGTGCGGCGGCTCCTCGACAGCATCGCGACCGTGAGGCCGAGCGCGAGCAGATATTGGAGCGGACCCAGGCCGCCGACGGCCGACAGCCACGTCGTGGACGGCATCAGCGCCGCCCGGCGTCGCGCGTCGTGCAGACGTCTTCCGCGCCGCCACGGCCCAGGAGCTGCTCGGCGAGCGCCACCTCGTCGGCGCTCGCGGTGCGGATGGAGAGGAGGATGCCCCCTCCTCTCACCCTTCTCTCGTAGCGCGCCGCGAGATCCTCGCCGACGCCGAGATCGACGAGCAACCTCGTGATGCCACCTGCACTGGCGCCGTGACCGAGGCGCGCGATCCCGGCGAGCCAGGCGTGCACGCCGCCGGCGTCGGGACCGGTGGCGCAGTGGTCGCCCTCCGGGAACACGGCGGTGATGCCGTCACGCGAGAAGCCGGAGTCACACGCTGCGGCGACCAGACCGGCGGCCTGCGGCTCCGACCGGGCGATTCCGAGCACCATGCGGGCCGACCGGAGCACAAGCCGTGCCGAGCCGCTGCAGTCGAGCCTGGCCGGTGCCGGCACCGGGGGAGTGTAAAATGTAGACGACACTGCGAACGCGCGCCGTCCCGCTCGGCCGAAACGAGCCCTCCGGCGGCACGGAGGATGCGGATGCCACGTCACACCAGTATGAAGCTCATCCTGATGATCGTGATCCTGGTCCTGCTGATCGGCGCGTTGCCCGACCTGGCCGCATAGCGCGGGGTGCGTTGATTTGGATTGACGCTCCCGGAGACCGGGGCTAGTCCACGCACGTGCGCACTGCCGGCGCCTCGACTCCGGATCGCTTCTGGCGGAGGAGCGCGCTGGCAGGGCTTGGTGGCGCGGCGCTGCTCTTGACGCTCGTTGCCGTCGCCTCCCTGTGGGAGCTGTCGACCGGGCTCGAGGCCGGCGACTGGTCACGGCGCTCGCTGGACGTGCTGCGCCAGGCGAACGTGGTGCGCCAGCGGCTGACCGAAGCCGAGACCGGCCAGCGCGGCTACATCCTCACCGGCGCTCCCGAGTACCGCGCCCCCTACGACCGTGCGGCCGGGCAGGTGAACGCCGAGATCGAGAAGCTGCGTCGCCTGACGGCCGACAACCCCGACCAGCAGCGACGCATCGACGCGCTGACTCCGCTCGCGGCGACCAAGCTGGGCGAGCTCAACAAGACGGTCGAGCTGCGGGCCGCGGGTGACGCCGACGCCGCGCTCCAGATGATCCGCACGGACGTCGGGAAGGACGTGATGGATCGCATCCGCGGCCTGCTCGACGAGATCGCCAGCGAGGAGCGGGGGCTCCTCCAGCGTCGCGTCGACGCGCGCGCCCAGCACACCCAGCGGACGACCATGCTCATCGTGCTGGGGAACGGTCTCGCGCTGCTCGTCTTCGCCGCCTCCGCGTACGTGCTGACGCGGCTCCTGGTTCGGGCACTCACGGCCGAAGCGCGCCGCCGCGAGAGCGAGGTGCGGCTCTACGTCACGCTCCAGAGCATCGGCGACGGCGTGATCGCGACCGATCGCGCCGGCCAGATCGTCTTCATGAACACGATCGCGCAACGGCTGACCGGCTGGTCGGACACGGCGGCGGCCGGCAAGCCGCTCGCCGACGTGTTCCGGATCGTCAACGAGCGCACCAAAGAGACCGTCGAGAGCCCCGTCGACCGCGTGATCCGCGAGGGCACCATCGTCGGGCTCGCGAACCATACGCTGCTGCTCGCCCGCGACGGGCGCGAGATCCCGATCGACGACAGCGGCGCGCCCATTTCGGACGGGAACGGCGAGCTCATGGGCGTCGTGCTCGTGTTCCGCGACGTCACCGAGCGCAATCGGGCGGAGGAGTCGCGCCGCCAGGCGCTGTGGGCCGAGGCGGCGCGCGAGCAGGCGGAGCAGGCCAACGAGGCCAAGGACGCCTTCCTCGCGATGCTGTCGCACGAGCTCCGCTCGCCCCTGTCGGCGATGCTGGCGTGGACACGCATCCTGCAGCAGAGCCCCGACGACGTCGCGCGGCGCGCCCGTGCCCTTGCGGTGCTCGATCGCAACATCCGCGCGCAGACGAACCTCATCAACGACTTGCTCGACGTGTCGCGGATCGTGTCAGGCAAGTTCGAGGTGCGCCTGGCCCCGATCGACCTCGTGGAGGAGCTGCGGGCGTGCCTCGACGCACTGCAGCCGGCCGCTGCCACCAAGGGCATCACGCTGACGCGCGTCGTGCCGGTGGTACCCCTGGCGGTGAACGGCGACGCGCAGCGCCTGACGCAGCTCATGCGCAACCTGGTCGACAACGCCATCAAGTTCACGCCCGAGGGCGGGCGCGTCGAGATTCGCCTCGAGCGGCAGGACGACGCGGCCGCCTTCACGGTCACGGACTCGGGCGAGGGGTTCGCGCCGGAGCTCGCCGCGGTGATCTTCGAACGCTTCGCGCAGCGGTCCGATTCACAGCGACGTTCCAGCGGTCTGGGTCTGGGCCTCGCGATCGTGCGGCACATCGTGCTGCAGCACGGCGGGACGGTGGAGGCGCGGAGCCCGGGGCGCGGGCGCGGTGCGACGTTCGTCGTCCGCATCCCGTCCGCCCCGGCGTCGAGCCTGCCGACCGCGATCGCGTTCCCCGACGAGCGGGCGGTCGACCTCCGCGGTGTGCGCGTACTGGTCGTGGAGGACGACGCCGACTGGAGCGAGGCCGTCGCGCTGCGCCTCGAGCAGAGCGGTGCCGAGGTCACGCTCGCCGCCTCGGTGCCCGAGGCCCTCCTGTGCTTCGATCGCGCGCAGCCGCAGGTGCTGGTCAGCGACATCGGGCTTCCCCACCAGGACGGCTACGAGCTCATCCAGGAGATCCGGAGCCGGGGCGGACGCACCCCGCGCACCGTCGCGATGACCGGCTTCGCCGATGCGGTCACGGCGGAACGCTGCCGGCGCCTCGGCTTCGACGTCTTCCTGGCGAAGCCGTTCGAGCCCGGCCGGCTGGTAGCGACGATCGGCTACCTACTCGGAGGTGGTCTGCCGTGAGCCTCATCGTCGTCGTCGTCGAAGACCACGTCGAGGCCGCGCAGGGCCTCGGCGAGCTGATCGAGATGTGGGGACATCGCGCCCACCTGGCCTACGACGGGGAGTCGGGGCTGGAGCTGGTCCAGGCGGTTCGGCCCGACGTCGCCCTCGTCGACATCGGTCTCCCGGTGATGGACGGCGCCGCGCTCGCGGCGAAGATCCGCGACCTGGAGATCGGCCGGGGCATGTACCTGGTCGCCCTGACCGGCTACCGCGAGAGCGAGGCCGTCTCGGCCCACTTCGATCGTCGTCTGGAGAAGCCGGTTCCCCTCGAAGTCCTGGAGCACCTTCTCGCGGAGCGCGCCGCGCCGGGGCGCTGAATCCGGGCGCGGGGAATCTACATTTTACACCGTGCCACCGCGTGTCGCCGACGAGGCGCGGCTCCCGTCCCTGGCATGTGTCCTGCACTTCGAGATCGGTGCGCGCCGGCAGCGCCCGGCGCGTGATTCGTTCGCAAGGAGGTCGCATGAACAAGGACACCCTCGAGGGCAAGTGGACCCAGGTGAAGGGCTACATCCGCAAGCAGTGGGGAAAGCTGACCGACGATGACGTCGATCAGATACAGGGCAATGCCGAGATTCTCGCCGGCAAGCTGCAGGAGCGCTACGGCCGCACCAAGGAGCAGGCTCAGGAGGAAGTGAAGCGCTTCCTGGACGGTCAGAGTCAGCCGCCGGCCGCCTGAGGGCGGATGCAGCTCCAGGCGTGCAGTGCCGACGCCCGAGCAGCCGCGTCGGGATGAGCGTTTCGACGCCGTAGCAGACGATCCCGGACCCCGCCTCGGTGGAGTCCGGGATCTCGTCATTGGCGCGGCGTCGATCTTGCTCGCCATGGCGACGATCGTGCTGGTAGCCGACGGCGCCCGCGACGGCTGGCGCGTCGCGGCCGAGGCGGTGCTCTGGACGCTCGCCGTCGCCGCGGTCGCCGACCGTTGGATCGCTCGCCGGCGCGACGTTCGCGTGCAGCGCGCGAAGCCCACCTGGCGGAGCGATGCGTTCCCCACGGCTGCCGGACGGCGACGCGACGCTCAGTTTCTCACCGCGGTGGCCCACGAGCTGCGGACGCCCGCGAACGCGATCAGGCTGCAGGTGGAGCTCCTCCGCCGCAGCGCCCGGGACCCGGACCGGCTTGGCCATCTTCCCGCGCTCGCGACGCAGGTCGACCAGAGCGTCGCCGTCCTGCTGGATCTGGTTGGCGACGCGATGGACCTGCTTCGCCTCGACGCCGGTGGCGTGGAGCTGCGGGAGAGCGATGTGGATCTCGAGGCCCTGCTTGCCGGCGAGAGCGATCGGCTCGCGGCCCTCGCAGCGTCGCGGAGCCTGCGAATCCTCCACGTGCCCGCGCCGCAAGCGATCTGGCTCCGCGCCGACCACGCGAAGCTCGAGCGGATCGTGCACCACATGCTCGAGAGCGGCCTCGCGCGTACGGGCGCCGGCGAGGTGCGAGTGGGCGCTCGTCCTGCCGATGGCGGCGGCGTCCGGATCGAGGTCTCGGACACCGGGGGTGGCATCGGCCCCGAGGACGTCCGGCACCTCTTCGATGAGATCGTCCAGCTCGGGTCCCCGGAGCACGGACGGCGCGGGGCGAGCGCCCTCGGCCTCGTCGTCTGCAAGCGCCTCGTCGATCTGCTCGGCGGGCGCCTCGACGTCGAGAGCGCAATGGGGCGAGGAACGCGTATGGTGTTGCTCCTGCCGGCGAGGATGACGAGGTCCGCGCCGTCGGGTGAGCGCCGGCATCCCGACGCCGACGGTCCGGCGCTCGCCGGCGTGCGCATCCTGCTCGCCGAGGATCACGACCCGACGCGCGCCGCGTTCCGCCAGCTCCTACGCGTCGAGGGTGCGGTCGTGACCGAAGCGCGCGACGGAATCGAGGCGTTGGCAGCGATCGAGGCGGGCCACCCGCAAGTGATGCTGCTCGATCTGGCCATGCCGCGACTCGACGGTGTCGGGGTCCTGCGGCGGCTTCGCGGTGTGCGCCCCCCGGGGCTCGTGTCGGTCGTCGTCGTGTCGGGCAATCGGCGGGCGCTGGACCCGAGCGACCTGCGGGCGCTCGGCGCCGACGCCGTCATCTCGAAGCCGATCGATCCGTCGCGGCTGCTCGGACTCCTGAGCAGCGTGACGAGCAGCCTGCCACGCTTGCGTTGATGGAGCACGGCTTACATCGCGTGCGGAAGGTCTTACAACGTGCGGCCGGCGTCGCGGCCCACCCATCGTGGTTCGACCGTGGCACGGGCGTTGCTCTTTCCAAGCCGCAATGGAGGTGCCGACATGTTGAACTGGGCCGTGACGTTCTTCGTGATCGCACTGATCGCTGCGGTGCTGGGCTTCGGCGGCATCGCGGGTATGTCTGCCGACATCGGCTGGCTGTTCGCCGTGCTGGGCGTCGCCGTGCTCGCCATCGGCCTGCTCGGTCGCGCGCTGAGCACAGGCGGAAAAGCACTCCCGTAGCGACACGCACGGGAGCCCACAGCGCGGCGTTACCCGACGCCGCGCACCCATCCCCCGTTGCGGCCCGGAGCGATCCGGGCCGCAACCCCCACTTCCGGGGCGCCCGAGCTCAGTCGCGCTTGTAGAGGTTCAGCCGGTTGTAGAGGGTCTTGAGGCTGATCCCGAGGATCTCCGCGGTCTTCTTCTTGTCGCCGGCGTATTGCTCGAGCGTCGCCAGGATCAGCTGTCGTTCGACCTCACCCAGCGACACCCCCACCTTCACCGCCCCGACGGGGCTGCCGTCGGACGCCGCGGGCGCCAGCGGGAGCGTCGCGGCCCCGAGCTCGTCGGGGAAGCACGCGACGTCGATGTCCTGGTTCGCCAGGATGAACGCCCGCTGCACGACGTTCTTCAGCTCGCGCACGTTGCCGGGCCATTCGTGACGCTCGAGGCGATCCATGGCGGCCTGCGTGAAGCGCTTGCGGGTGCCCTCGGCCTCGTTGAGCGACTCGAGGACGCTGGCGGCGAGCCGCGCGACGTCGCCGGGCCGATCGCGCAGCGGCGGCAGCTCGATCGGGAACACGTTCAAGCGGTAGTACAGGTCCTCGCGCAGCTTGCCGTCGGCGACGGCCTGCGCGGGGTTGCGGTTGGTCGCCGCGATGATGCGGACGTCGACCGAGACCGGCTCGTCCCCACCGATGCGCATCACCGTGCCGGTTTCGAGCACGCGCAGGAGCTTCACCTGCAGCTCGATCGGCATCTCGGTCACCTCGTCGAGGAAGAGCGTTCCGCCCGACGCGCGCTCGAAGTGGCCGCGATGGCGCTGCGCGGCGCCCGTGAAGCTGCCGCGTTCGTGCCCGAACAGCTCGCTCTCGATCAAGTTGGGGGAGACGGCGCCGCAGTTGATCGCCAGGAAGGGCTCGCGCTTGCGGCGACTCAAGTCACGGACGGTCTCGGCGACGAGCTCCTTGCCGGTTCCGCTGTCGCCGACGACGAAAACCGACGCGTCGGTCGGCGCCACCTTGGAGATGAGGTCGTAGACCTTCTGCATCGGCGGCGACGCACCGATCAGGCGCCCGAAGCGCCCGAGCTTGCGCAGCTCGCCGCGCAGGCTGCCGATCTCGCCCTTGAACTCCAGGGTGCGCGCCACGTTCGCGAGCGTGGTCTTGAGACGCGCGAGGTCGATGGGCTTGGTCAGGTAGTCGGTGATGCCCATGCGGAGCGCTTCGATCGCCGAGTCGACGGTCGCATTCCCGGTGATGAGCACCATCTCGCCGCCGAACGCCGGCTCGACGTCCCGCAGCACGTCGAGGCCGCGCCCGTCGGGGAGCACGAGGTCGGTCAGGATGACGTCCGGCGGATGGCTGGTGAGCGAGGCGCGCGCCGCCGCCAGCGTCTCGGCGGTGCTGGTCGTGAAGCCTTCGCGCTCGACCAGCTCGGCGAGGCCGCGCAGGTGATCGACGTCGTCGTCGACGATGAGGGCATGTGGCATGGGACTATGCGGTCCCTGTGCGAGGGATCGTCAGGGCCGGGGCGCCGTCCACCGTGATCGTGACCGTGTCGCCGCCGCCCACGACCCGCACGGAGAGCTCGGCACCTTCGGCGGCGGGTTCGAGCACCGGGAGCACGAGGTCGACGAGCTGCTGGCGCAGGCGCTCCCGGGACCCCGTCACCTCGATCGGGAACGAGGCTCCGGTCACGTCGAGGCGCACGCGACGTTCGGTCGCGAGCGGACGCAACGCGGCGACGGTCTCGTGGACCAGCGCAGCCACGTCGACGGATTCGGGCAGCGCGCCGGGTGTCGCGACCAGTGCGAGGAACGCTTGCGACGCGGCGAGCAGGCGCTCGCGCTCGCGATCGAGCACGTCCACGTAGCGCGCGAGCTGATCACGCAGTGCGCCATCGGCCACACCGGCGAGGCTCGAACGCGTCAGCTCGAGGTGGATTGCCATGGTGCCGCACGCGCCGCGCAGCGCATGCGCCGTCGGTCGCGCCAGACGCACGAGGTCGAGGAACCGCGCGGCGCCGAAGCCGTCGTCGGGGGTGGGCACGGGCACTGCGGCGGTTCTGGCGAGCTTGCCGGTCCCGGTCAATGAGGCACGCCCGGGCGGCGTCGGTTGTAGAAAACGGACCGGGGGCCCGACGCTGTCCACGAAAAACGCCGGCCCCATCGGGATGGCACGGCGCCTGCACTCCTTTCCCTGCGAGCGACATGGAGAAGGAGGGCATCATGAATCGATCGTACGTCGAGCCCGAGGATCGCTACTTCGACCTGCGCAACGTGGAACCCATCACGATCCTGCCCGAGCAGCTCTATGACCGCGGTGCGACGACCGGTGAGCAGCGACTCCTGATCGCCATTCTCGACGACGCGGTCCGGGTGTACCGGCGCATCGACTGTCCCGGTCTCACGATGCGCGAGCGCTGCGAGATCCGGGCCGCCGCGGCGTGGCTCAACGCGGACGATCCCACCTGGCCGTTCTCGTTCGTGAACGCGTGCCACGCGCTGCGGCTCGATCCGGTCGCGATCCGCCAGGCCGTTCGTCGCGCCCGGCGGCGCGCCGCCGTCCTTCCCATCGCGCGCATGCGCGAGCGCGGTGCCTCGCAGCTTCGGCTCGCAGTACGGGCATGATGCCATCGGGCGCCGCCGAACGACGTGTAATCGCTGCAACGCATGTAAGGCCGCGCACACTCGTTCCCTGAGGTTGCCGGCCTCCCGTGTTGGCCCGGAACCTGCACCCGTCGTCATCGGTCAAACGCCGGCCCGCCGATGGCTCGCGCGCGGCTGGCAGCCAAGGAGGAACGACATGCGTTTCGTGGTGACGACAGTTCGCGGCGTCGCGCTCGCCGTCGCATTCGGCGGCGCTGCGTTCGCGATGGAGAGACCGGATGCGTGGATCACCACCAAGGCGAAGATCGCGCTGCTGACGACGGAGGGTGTCCATGGGACCGCCGTCGACGTCGACACGGTGAACGGCCGCGTGACCCTGCACGGCAAGGTGCGCAGCGACGCCGAGAAGGAGCGCGCCGCCACGGCCGTCCGCAAGATCGAGGGCGTTCGGGACGTGCGCGACCTGCTCGTGGTCGTCCCCGCGGCGCGCGAGGACGCCGTCAAGGAGAGCGACGCCGACATCAAGGATCGCGTGACGCAGGCCTTGAAGAGCGACCCCGGTCTCCAGGGGAGCAGCGTCGCCGTCCAATCGGTGAACCAGGGTGTCGTGCTGCTGTCGGGCAAGGCCAAGACCCTGTCGGCCCACCTGCGCGCGGTCGAGGTCGCCGCGGAGGTTCCGGGCGTGCGGCGGGTGGCCAGCGAAATCGAGAGCCCGAACTCGTTGGGCGATGCCGAGATCTACGAGGACACGCCGGGCGCGGTGGCGGCCGCAGGAGACACGGTGACCGATGCATGGCTGACGTCCGCCACGAAGCTGCACCTCGTCGCCGATTCGCGCACACCGAGCATGGACATCAACGTCGACACCAGCAAGGGCGTGGTGACGTTGTTCGGCATCGTGCCGTCGCAGGAGGCGAAGCAGGCGGCCGAAGAGGACGCGCGGGGCGTCTCGGGCGTCGCCGGAGTCCGCAACGAGCTGCAAGTGGTTCCCTCGGAGCGTCAGGCCGCGGTCGAGGAGCGGGACGACGACATCGAGCAGAACGTACAGCGTGCCATCGACGGCCATGACGACCTGCGGAGCCTCGGGATCGGGATCGAGGTCAAGAACGGCGTCGTGCGCCTCAGCGGCACCGTTCCGAGCCAGGGCGAGCGGCTGGCAGCCGCCGTCACGGCCCGCGGCGCGGCCGGCGTCCGCTCGGTGCGCGACGACCTCGAGGTGAAGGGCACGGCCGTCACCAACTAGCGCTCGGCCCGAGGAGAGCAACGACATGCGAAAGCAGCAGAGAGTCCCCGTGACGCTGACGGCGCGGCCATGATGAGCCATCGCTACGTCGCGAAGACGTTCGACTTGAGGGGCCTCCACGGCATCTCGGATCGCACGCTCGAGATGCACCTGCGCCTCTACGAAGGCTACGTGAACGAGACCAATCGCCTGAACGAGCGCATCCGCGAGTTCCTGCGCGACGGCAAGGTGGATCAGGAGGAGATGCCCGAGTACTCCGAGCTGACCCGCCGTCTCGGCTTCGAGCACAACGGCATGGTCCTGCACGAGCTCTACTTCGCGAACCTCACGCGGGGCGGGAACCCCGATCCACCGCGTGCCTCCGCATTCGCGCGCACGGCAGCGGCGAGCTTCGGGAGCTACGAGGTCTGGAAGGCCGACTTCGTCAGCGTGGGGCAGATTCGCGGGGTGGGCTGGGCCATCTGCTCGGCCGATCCGGCGACTGGCGGCCTCGCGAACAACTGGATCACGCTGCACGACGTCGGTAACGTGGCCGGCGTGGTGCCGTTGCTCGTGATGGACGTCTGGGAGCACGCGTTCGTCCTCGACTACAAGCCGAAGGATCGCCCCAAGTACATCGAGGCGTTCCTGGCGAACGTGAGCTGGCAGACGGTCGAGCAGCGTCTCGTGGGGAGCGCCGATCGCAACAGCCGCCGGCGCCGGAGAAGCCCGGAGGAGTGTGATGCCGCGCGGTGACACGTCGAGCTACACGAACGAGCAGACGCGTCGGGCCCGGCACATCGAGGAGGGCTACGAGCGTCGCGGTCTCAGCCGCACGACGGCGGCGCGCCGCGCCTGGGCAACGGTGAACGCGCGCTCGGGCGGCGGCAAGCAGAGCGCCTCGGGGCGCCGTAAGCGCGCCCGTCCGAAGCGCCGGCGCGCCCGCTGATCGCGGGACTACGCGGCGGGCGGGTCGACCCGCGGCGCCGTTCCGGGCGGCGGCGTCACCTCGAACAGGACGTCGCCGCGATCACGCGCGACCGGCCGGAGCCACGCATGCAGTCCCGTCGCCAGAGCGAGCCACGCGCGGGCGCGCTCGCGCATGCTCGCCGTGTGGACGAGCAGCAGCCCCAGGCCCGTCTCCCGCCACAGCGCTTCGATCGCGTCCGGCTCGGGCAGCCGCTGGACGATCTGCATTCGCTCCAGGAAACCGTGCGGCCAGTAGCTGCTGTAGCCGTTCAAGAGCGGGCGCCAATGGAAGATCGATCGATACATGGCGACGGCGTGCGCGGTCGGGTCGGCGCCTCGGAACTTGTCCACGGGCACCTCGAGCAAGGGACCTGCCCGCGCGCGGATGGCCGCGATGATCGGCGAGTCGGACGCCGGGCTCGGTAGCACGGGAAACGCGTCCGGCAGCTCCCACTGCGCGACCGGTGACCAGGGTCGCGGGCGCAGGTCGACGTCCATGATCCAGCAGACGAGCACGGCGAGCACGATCGATACGGCGGCCGCGCCGCGGGACGAGAGCCACTCCCGCACGCGACGGGCGAGCTCGAAGAAGGCGAGGCCGGCGAGCAGGCAGAACCCGACGAGGCCGCCGCTCCCGAGGCGTGCCGGAACCCGGATCACGGTCAGGGCGGGAACGAAGCGATAGAGCGGGTTCGTGAGCTCATGGCCCCACCAGGTGGCGTTGTAGGGAAGGGCGAGGCAGGTTCCGACGGTCGCGAACGTGAGCGCGCACGCCCACGCGCGTGCCCGAACGGCGTCGTCATCGCGGGGACGACGCGCGCGGCTGACCGCGCCGGCGGCGACGAGGACCAAGGTGACGATGGGAACCGCCACGGCGACGAGGCGGCCGAAGAGCGCCCTCGAGATCGGCGTCGCGGCGAAGATCGGCTTCCAGACGGACTGGGCGGCGAGGTCGGGATTCTCCCACTTGACCCAGAGGAGCCCGAGGCACAGCGGGGCGAGCGGGAGCAGAGCCAACGCCAGCGCGCCGAGCAGACGTGCGCCCTCCCGCCTGGTGGTCGGGCGGACGAGCCGCGCCGCCGCGACGACGCCGAGCGGGGCGAAGACGGCTGGTGCCACGTAGACGAGATCGGTCAGCGACTGGAGCGCGACGAGCGCCGCGAGGGCGAGCGTTCCGCGGGTATCGAGCTGCGGACGTGCGGCGAGGCCCACGATGAAAGGGACGTAGACGAGGATCGCGTACTGCGGCGCTGCGGGGAGCCATTCCCACAGCACCCAGCGGGTGCACACGAACGTCGCGCCCGCGATCGCCCCGGCGAGATACGAGCCCGTCCATCGGACGACCACCAGGTGGAGCGCGGCGGCGGTCAGCGTCACGCCGAGGAGGAAGACGACGTTCATGGAGAGCGCCGGGTTGCCCGTCGTGAGAAAGACGGGCGCGAAGTACGGCAGCGACCCGAATGACGCCGCGGCGTACAGCAGCGCGTGCTTCGCCGGCCAGTAGATGTTCGCGTCGAGGAACGTCGACGGCGCCGTGGCGAGCGCGTGCGACTCCCACGCCAGCGCCCAGATGGCGTGGTGCTGGTCGCACTGACTGCCGAGCGCCGTGGCCGTGAGGTGTGTCGACATCACGGACGCGAGCGGCCACGTGATCCCCGCGACGGCGAGGGCATACGCGCCGAGCGTCGCGATGGTCGCGAGGGGTGCGCGCCAGCGCTGTGCGGGGCTCGTCACGCCGATGCGGTCGCTACCGGAGCGTCGCCGGTTCCGCCAGGCACGCCGCCAGGCGCTCGAGCGCACGCGCGGCGTAGAACCCGTCCTCCACGCGCTCGTCGTACGTGTAGCGCAGCGTGAAGATCTCCCGGCTGCCGACCGATCCGTTCTCGAACACGACGGGCGCGCGGTGAAATCGGCACATGGTCGCAAAGATCGGGATCGTCCCGTACTCGTAGAGGTGGTGGAACGCGGCGTCGAGGCCGACCGATCCCAGGTTCGCGACGAACGCCGAAGCGTACAGCGGATCGCCTTCGAGGAGCGCCGCGGGATAGACGTTCCAGCCGTCGAGCAGGCGTTGCAGGCGGACCGCCGCGCGGAGCACCGGTCCGGGCAGCCGCAGGAACGTCTTGATCTCCCGATCGGTCGCCGTCTCTTTTCCCGAACGTCCCTCGCCGAGCGCGCCGAGCACGCGATCGACGAACGCGTCGAGCGGCTCGCCGGACGTGTACTCCACCTTCGCCGTGAAGAGCGGCGCGTCCCTCTCCAGCCGCTGCTTGGCGCTGAACGCGAGCCAGACGCCGCGTCGCTCGTAGAGGCGCGAGCCGGCGATGTAGCGGTTCAGGCGCGGGAACTCGGTCATCGCGATGCCCACGGCGCGCAGCACGCAGTGGAACATCGTGACGTGACGGCCGTCGGTTCGGCCGCGGTTCACGTCGGCGAGGAAGGCTGCCAGCGGCGCGGTCGCGATCTCCTGCTCGAACAGCACGAAGGCACCGTTCTTGGACGGCATGATGAACGGCATGATGCGGCGAACCGGATGGACGTTCGGGACGGGCGTGCCGTCGAAGCGGTTGCGCGCCATCAGTGGGACGCCTCGATCCAGCGTTCGCAGTTGCGCAGTGTCATCGCGATGATCGTCTCCTGGGGATTCACGCCGATGGAAGAGGGCAGCACGCTCGCGTCGGCGACGACGAGGCCCTTCGTGCCGAAGACGGCGCCCGCGGCGTCGGTCGCGCCGCGCGCGGGATCCTTCGCCATGCGCGCCGTGCCCATGATGTGCACGGTCATGAGCTCGATGGTGTCGCGGGTGCGTGGCCGGGCCGCGATGCGCGCGAGGTCGCCGGGATCGTCCAACGTCGGCAGGTCCGCGAAGGGTGTGAACACCTGCCGCGCGCCGGCGGCGAAGAGCAGCTGGGCGGTCAGCGTGACGCCACGGTGCAGGCGCTCGATGTCGGCGTCGCCGAGCGTCTGCACCATGTACGGCTCGCGGTCGGGGCCCATGACGATGCGGCCCTCGGTCTCGTCCTCGACCAGCGTCGCGGCCGTCAGCATGTGGTTGTAGAGCGCCATCTTCTCCGCGTTCTCCGGACCGAGCCCCGGCATCGCGGCGGCGAGGAGACCGGGCGGAATCGCCGCGTACCCGATGAGGATCCCCTCGTCGAGGAAATGGTGGATGTGGAACGCTTGGTGCGTCCCGATCCACGGGTCGATGCGCTCGGGGAAGACCCCGACGCACTTCGCGTTCGGATGGGTGTGGAGGCCGCGACCGATCGGGCGGGCGCGTACGCGGCTCCGCCGCAGGATGCCGGGCGTATGGCGCGCGCCCGCCGCGAGCACCACCAGCTTCGCGTGCACGGTGAAGCGACCGCGCCGCCGTCCCATGTCGTCGACGAAACGGCCGGTGACGCCGACGGCGCGCGAGCCCTTCCAAAGGACCGTTCCAACGCGCGCGTGCGTCAGCAGCGCGGCGCCGGTGTGCAGCGCGCGCGGCACCTCGGTCACATGCATGCCCTGCTTGGCGCCGGTCGGGCAGCCGAGGGCGCAGTTGTTGAGCCCGACGCAGCGACGCATGTTGCGCGGCGCGCGTGCCACCGGCCAGCCGAGCGCCGCGGCGCCACGCAGGAAGAGGTGCGTGTTCTTCCCGTAGGTGTCCTCGTGGTTCGGCTCGACGTGCAGGATGCGTTCGGCCTCGTCGAAGTAGCGCTCCATCTCGCGTGGCCCCGTCGCGTCGAGGCCGAGGTCCGCCTGCCAGTGGGCGAGCACGCGCTCCGGCGTGCGCCACGACATGCCGCCGTTGATGACCGTCGACCCGCCGACGCAGCGCCCCTCGGCGAAGATGATCGGCGGGCGGCCGAGGATCATCGCCGTACCAGCGTCCCGGTACAGGCGCCGGATCATCGTCGAGGGATCGGTTACGAACGAATCGACGCGATGGAGGCCGCCTTCCTCGAGCATCAGCACGTCGCGTCCGGCCGCGCGCAGCCGCGCCGCCGCGGTGGCGCCGCCCGCGCCCGTGCCGACGACGACTACGTCGGCGTCGAACGTCCGATCGCCGTCGAGGGATGAGCCGTCGGTGACGTTCGGGTAGGTGATCGCGTACTCGGGCGGCAGATGCGTCACGGCCCGGTGCCTTCGAGGAGCGCCGCACGACGCCGCGTAAGGGTTGCGGCGCGACCCGCCCAATCGACCTCGAGCGCGCCCAGCACCCGCGGGTGCTGGTAGAAATTGAGGAGCACGAGCGTGCGGAGCCCGAGCACGAGCGCCGCGAACGGACCGCCCATTGCCTGCAGGCGCTCGAGATACGCGCGCCCGTCATCGGCGGACAGGCGCGTGAAGCGTGCGAAGCGACGCAGGACGAACGGCGGGCCCACGTCGAGCAGGCGCAACCCCACCGGGAACGCGAGCCGCATGGGCGCCGGCAGGAACGGGAAGAAGGTCACGATCTCGCGCAGCACGTCGTCGTCGATCGGGTGGTCGAAGCCGTGTCCGCGCGGGCGGATGGCGGCGACCGCCGCACGGAGGATCCGCACCGTTCCCGCCGACAGCGGACGTGCCGCGTCGCCTGGCATCGATTCGGTGTAGGGAAGCACCGGGTCGGATGCAACGCCGTGCCCCCCAGCGGGCCGCCGGGACATGGTTGCACGACGGCCCGACGCTTGCCAAAAACCTCTTCGATGGCGACCCCCGAGGCGACGCTGAAGGAGCTGCTGGCGTCCGACCGCCCCGACGCGGCGGGGGTGCGATCGTTCCTCGACGGCCTCGATCATGCGAATCGGATGGCCGTGCTGACCTCACTGCAGGGGACGACGTGGCAAGCGAAGCTCTACGACATGGCGCAGGATGCGCCGCCGGTGTCGCTCGACGACCTCGTGCCGGCGAGCCTGCCGCCGCTGCGCGAGGTCATCTGGCACGGAAAGAACTCGCTGCCGATGTTCACGCTCTTCCAGAAGCGCTTCTGCCGGCCCGCCGGCGCGCGCGGGCAGGGCGAGCTGTGGGGGTACAACCACCAGGCGCTCGCGTGGTTCACGGGGCCCGGCTACTTCGTCTGCCACCAGGACGGTGCCGTGCCGGCGGCGATCGACTATCGCGTCGTACCGCCGGAGGCGCCGCCGGGCTGGCCCGTGGTCAAGCGCAACGATCAGGGCATGTCGCGCTTCGTCTACAACGGCATGGTCGACTATCTGCGCCGCGTCTCGAACCACGTGCTGATCGGTCGCGCGCACCGGGGCGGCAAGGAGCTGCCGAACTACTTCCTGCTCTGCCGGGAGCCCTGAGGGACGCGATGCCGAAGAAGACCGAAGAGAAGGAGTGCTGCGCGCGCACGCGCGCCCGCTGGGAGAAGCGGATCCGGCTGCACTACAGCTCGTTTCCCGTGATCAAGGACGTGCCGTGCGATCGCTGCCGGCAGATCCTCGAGATCCGCGTCTTCGACGACCAAGAGTCCGCCTGAGCCCTCGGTTGCTCGACTGAACGTCTCGGTCGTGATGCCGGTGCTCGACGAGGAGGTGCGGATCGCCGCGCGCCTCGCTGAGCTCACCGCGTCGCGTTTCCACGAGGTGATCGTCGTCGACGGCGGCAGCCGCGACCGGACGGTCGCGCTCGCACGTGCGCATCCCGGCGTGCGCGTGCTCGTGGTCGGGTGCGGCAGGGGCGGTCAGATGAACGCCGGCGCGCGCGAGGCCACGGGTGACGTGCTCCTGTTCGTTCATGCCGACGCGCAGCTCCCCGCCGACGCCGGCGCGTGGATCGAGCGCACGCTCGCGACCGCGGACGTCGTCGCGGGTGCTTTCCGGCTCCACACCGTCGCCGACGTCGGCCGCAACTGGCTCGGCCCGTTCCTGCGCATCGCCGACATCCGCTCGCACGTGACGCGCGTGCCGTACGGCGACCAGGCGCTGTTCGTGCGCCGTTGGACGTTCGAGGCGGTCGGCGGCTTTCCCGAAGAGCCCCTGATGGAGGACATCGAGCTGGCGCAGCGCCTGCGGCGCGTCGGACGCCTCGTCGTGGTGCCGGCCTACGTCCGCGTCTCGGGCCGCCGCTTCCTCCAGCACCCGATCACGGGGACGCTCGCGATGTGGACGTTTCCGACGCTGCACCGTCTCGGCGTACCGCCGCGTCTCCTCGCGCGGCTGTACGGCAATCCACGCTAGCAGACCTCGGCGATGGCCTCGCCGAGGATGCGGACGATGGTGTCGATCTCGGCGCGCGTCGTCGGGAGCGGCGGGCAGAGCATCACGCCCTCGGCCCCGGCACGGCAGAGCAGCCCGCGACGGATCGCGGCCTCGCGGATCTTCCACGGCACGCGGAGGTCCGCGGCGAACGGACGGCGCGTCGTCTTGTCGGCGACGATCTCGACCGCCGCCATGAGGCCGATCGAGCGAATCTCGCCGACGACCGGCGAAGCGGCGAGCGCGTCGAGACGCTTGCGGAAGTGGGGCGCCTTCGCGCGGACCGCGGCGACGAGCTTCTCGCGCTCGATGATGTCGAGATTCGCGAGGCCGGCGGCGCACGCGACCGGGTGGCCCGAGTACGTGAAGCCGTGGTGGAGCGCGAAGTCGGGACCGGCGCCCACGAACTCCCGCCAAACGCGGTCGTGCAGCACGACGCCGCCGAGCGGCTGGTAGCCGCTGGTCACGCCCTTGGCGAAGACGAGCATGTCCGGCACCACGGCCGCGTGCTGGAAGCCGAACCACTTCCCCGTGCGCCCGAAGCCGGTGATCACCTCGTCGACGACGAGCAGGATGTCGTGCCGGTCGCAGATCGCGCGCAGGCGCTCGAGCCATCCGATCGGCGGCACGATCACGCCGCCCACACCCTGGACCGGCTCGACGATGACGGCGCCGATCCGCGCCGCGCCCTCGCGCTCGACCACGCGCTCGAGCTCGTCGGCGCAGGCGAGGCCGCAGGCGGGGTACGTCTTGTCGAGCTCGCACCGGTAGCAGTACGGGCGCGCGATCCGGTCGACCTCGGCCATCATCGGCTCGTAGTAGCGATGGAACGTCGACAGACCCGTGAGGCTCGCCGCGCCCGTCGACGAGCCGTGATACGCGCTCGTCAACGCCACGATGCGGATCTTGTCGGGCGTGCCGCGCAGGCGCGCGTACGCTCGCACGTAGCGGATGACCGATTCGTTCGACTCCGACCCGCCCGAGGTGAAGACGACGTGTCCCAGCTCCTTCGGCAGGAGCTTCGCGATGCGGGCGGCGAGGCGGACGGCCGGCTCGGTCGCGAAGCCGAGCAGCGTCGGAGCGTATGCGAGCTGGCGCGCCTGCGTCGCGATCGCGCGCGCGATCGCCGCGCGTCCGTGGCCGACGGCGACGTTCCAGAGGCCGGAGAGCCCGTCGACGTAGCGCCGGCCGGCGGCGTCCCAGACGTAGATGCCGCGCCCGCGCACCATGCGGATCGTGCCGTCGCGCTCGGCGACGGCCGGCGAGCCGAAACCGTGGACCAGATGCGCGCGGTCGAGCCGCGCGAGGGCGTCGCGCGCCACCGCGGCTAGCCCCGCGGCAGCCCGAGCACGCGCTCGGCGATGATGTTGCGCTGCACCTCCGAGGTGCCGGCGGCGATCGTGCGGCCCTTCGAGTAGAGCAGGAGGTGCGGCCAGCGGCCGTCGTCGACGGCGTGCTTGGACTGGCGCACGAGCTGGCTGTGCGGCCCGAGCATCTCGCACGCGATGTCGATCTGGCGCTGGTACATCTCGCTCCAGAAGAGCTTCTCGATCGAGCCTTCCGGTCCGGGGACGCCGCCGCGCAGCACCTTCGTCAGGTTGCGGTACGCGAGAAAGCGCATCGTCTCGGCGTCGATGTAGGCGCGCGTGAGCGCCTGGCGGACGATCGGGTCGCGCGTCGCCGGGACGCCGCCACGCTCCTGCCGGTGCGCGGTCTCGAGCATCTCCGTGAGCGCAACCTTGGACTGGAGCTGGCGGCTGAAGGTGAGCGTCTGGCGCTCGTGCATGAGGCACGTGATGGCGATGTCCCAGCCGCGGTTGAGCTCGCCGACGACGTTCTTGCGCGGCACCCGCACGTCCTCGAAGAAGACCTCGTTGAAGTCGGGGTCGCCGTTGATCTGCACGAGCGGGCGCACGGTCACGCCGGGGCTGTGCATGTCGACCAGGAGGAACGTGATCCCCTTGTGCTTCGGCGCCTCGGGGTCGGTGCGCACGAGGCACATGCACACGTCGGCGTAGCGCGCCCAGCTGGTCCACACCTTCTGCCCGGTCACGACGAACGTGTCGCCGTCGAGGACGGCCTTCGTCTTGAGCGCCGCCAGATCCGAGCCGGCGTTCGGCTCGGAGAACCCCTGACACCAGATCTCGTCGGCGCTGAGGATCGGACGCAGGTGGCGCGTCTTCTGCTCCTCGGTGCCGTGCGCGATGAGCACCGGACCGCCCATCGTGAGCCCCGCGAGGCCGATGAACTGCGGCGCCTTCGCGCGTGCGAGCTCCTCCTGGAAGATGATCTGCTGGATGAGGGTCGCGCCGCGCCCGCCGTACGCCTCCGGCCACGCGACGCCGCACCAGCCCGCTTCGGCGAGCCGCCCCTGCCACGCCTTGGCGTAGGCGACCCACGCCTTGGGCTCGTCGGGCTCCGGCCCCGGCGGGTTCCTCTCGAGCCACGTCCGCAGCTCGGTGCGAAAGCGTTCCTCTTCCGGGGTGTAGGAGAAGTCCATACCTCAATGCCCCCGCACGCGGAGCCGCTGCGCGGCTCCGCTCCGATGGGCGTCGATCCTCGCGCGACGTCCGGTGGTCTCCATCATTTCTTCTGGTAGACCAGGTCGTCGATCGACGCCAGGGTCGACGGCGCGAGGCGGCCCATGGCCTCGACGTCGCCCTTCAAGGCGGCGTCGAAGAAGTTCTCCGCCAGGTAGTTGACGATGTCGTGGGCGTTCCGCCAGGGGAGATGGCGCGGCGTGCACGCCTCGTCGAAGCCGCCGATCGCGCCCACGAGGTCCCGTGGCACCTCGCACACGTCGGAGAACGTGAAGTGGCCCGCCCCGGCGATCTCCGCCAGGCCGACGATGGGCGCGCCCGCGGGCAGCAGGTCGAACGGGTGTTGCTGCTCGGCCGGGAACGGCGTCGTCGTGTCGAGCGTGCCACCGACGACGAGTATCGGCTTCGTGATGGTCGCGAAGAAGGCGTCCGGGAAGAGCGAGGCGGCCGGCGCGAGCGGCAGGAAGGCCTTCATGCGCGCGTCGGTGAACGTCTGGCCGGCGAACGTGCCACCGGCGAGCGCGAACGTCGTGTACCCGCCGAACGAGTGGCCCGACATGCCGACCTTGTCGAGATCGATGGCGCCCGCGAGGAAGTCGCCGGGCGTCGCGTTCTTCGTGGTGAGCTCGTTCAAGAGGAACGTCATGTCGAGCGGCCGGTTGATCGCCGAGCTTTCGAGCGGGTCGACGATGCCTTGGCCGATGTCGAGGAACGTGTTGCCATAATGGTCCGGGCTCGCGACGATGTAGCCGTGGCTGGCGAGCTGCGCGGCGAGGAAGATCGACTGGAAGCGGATGCCGGCGTTGCCGTGCGAGAAGAGGACCAGCGGAAACGGCCCGGGCGCGATCGCGACGTCGCGATACGTCGGCGTGCGGGCGATGTCGACGCCGAGGGTCACGATGTAGCGGTCCATCCCCGCCACGGCCGCGGCCGTCGACGGATACCAGAGCTCGACCTTGACCGGTCGCGATCCCGTTCCCTTCACATTCGGACGCGAGTCGTCGACGAGATCGATCGTGCGCGTACCGACCGGAAACGTCCCCAACTCCGCCGACGGCCCGAGGTCGTTCGGCGGGTAGGCCCACTGCGCGAAGTGGCGGGCGCGGTCGAACGCCGTCGCGACGACGACCTCGGCGGAGCCATACTGCATCGCCACGAGCGCCGAGCCGCACCCCTTCACGATGCGCGCCGTCGCCTTCTTGCGCAGGCCCTGCGCCTTCCGGTCGCGCGCCGCGTGGTGACACGTCCCGCCCTTCGCCTCGCGCAGGTAGCAGGTCTTGGCGAAGAGGTTCACGATCTTGATCCGGAACACGTCGAGCACGCCGTCGACCGCGGCCTGACAGCGTGCCTGCGACGATCCGAGCGGAGGCTCCGGTTCGGTCTTCACCAGGTCGACGGCATCCGCGGCGAAGTCGTTGCACGCGTCGCTCAGGCGCAGCACGGTGTCGTCGGCGCCGAGGTAGCCGAGGGCGATGCTCGTCTCCTCGTCGCACGCCTTTCGGATCGTCGCCTCGTCGATGGGCGCCGGCTCCTCGGGGTGCGGCGTCTCTTCGATCTCCTTCTCGTGCTCCGCCGACGCGAGACACTGCGTCGCGGCGGCGCCCGAGGTCTTCATGCAGGCGACGCGCGGATCGCGCGCCGCGAAGGCGGGGACGGCGAGGAAGAGCGTCAGGACCAGAACACGCATGTGGGTCTCCTATGCGAAGGCGGACGAGCGTGCGAGCACCAGGGCAACCGCCGCCGTCACGACCCCGCCGCTCGCGAGCACGAGCGGGACGCCGACGCGGTCACCGAGGAGCCCCGCGACGAGGCCGCCGAGGGTCGAGAAGCCGAAGAAGAGCACCGTGATCATGCTCATGACGCGCCCGCGCATGCCGTCGTGGACCGTCGACTGGATGGTCGTCATCATCGACGAGATCGAGAGGGTCTGCAGGGCGCCGAGCAAGAGGAGGAGCGCCATCGTCGTGCGCAGGGTCCGCACGATCGCGAAGCCCGAGAGCACGATGCCGAACAGCACCGCGCCGACGACGGTGATGCGCCCGCTGCGCTCGCGGTTGCCGACGGCCGAGATGGTGAGCCCGCCCACCACCGCCCCCGCGCCGACGCTCGCCATCAAGTAGCCGAGGCCGGTGGCGTCGGCGAGCCCGAGCGTGCCCGACGCCACCGCCGGCAGCATGATGATGTACGGAAAGCCGAACAGGCTCATCACGGCGGCGAGAAAGATCGCCGGACCGATCACCGGATGGCGCCGCACGTAGCCCAGCCCCTCGCGGAGGGCGCGGAGGATCGGCGCAGGCGCGTCGGCGGAATGCGGCGGGAGCCGCAGGCGCGCGACCACGACGGCGAGCCAGAGCGACCCGATGGCGTTGAGCACGAAGCATCCCTGCGGGCCGATCGGCGAGACGAGCACGCCCGCAAGCGCGGGACCGAGCGTGCGCGCGAGGTTGAACTGGACGGAGTTGAGCGAGATGGCCTGGAAGAGATGCTCCGCCGGGACGAGGCTCGGCACGATCGAGTGCATCGCGGGCGTGTAGAGGGCGGTGGCCGTGCCCGACACCATGGCGATCGCAATCACGTGCCAGACGGCGATGTGGCCGAGCGCCGTCAAGAGCGCGAGCAACGTGGCGCTCACCGCCATCAACGCGAGACTTCCGGTCATGAGGAGGCGCCGGCTCGCCCGATCGGCGATGGCGCCGCCGACGAGGCCGAGCAGGAGCGTCGGCAGGTTGCCGAAGAAGCTCACCGTCCCGAGCCAGGACGCCGCGTGCGTGAGGTCGTAGACGAGCCAGCCGAGCGCGACCGTCTGGATCCACAACCCGAGGCTCGCGGTGAACGATCCGATCCAGAAGCGACGGTAGTCGCGGAAGCGCAGGGCGGCCAGCACCAGACGCGGGAGGTCATCACGCGCGTCAGCGCCGGTCAATCCAGTCGAGCAGACGCGATTGCGCGTCGCTGAGCAGCGCCTCGAGCGTCGCGGCGCAGGCGCCGGCGAGAGGCCGCCGGCGGCGCGCGGCCGCGCGATCGACCGCGACGAGGGCACGTGCGAGCGCACGCACGCTGCGCGCAGCCAGGCGCGTATTGCCGTTCGGCACGGCGCGACCCGCCGTGCGCGCCGCAGTGCTGAAGAGGCGGCTCACCTTGGGCGGGACGCGCTCGCTCGCGCACGCGGCGGGCGGGAAGCCGCCCGCGAACACGCACGTCGCGGCCGCATCGCCGTCGACCGGCCGTGTCTGACAGCCGTTCGTCTCGTCGCAGCTTCCGGCCACGCACGGATTGCCCCCGGTGCAGTCGGTCGGGGTCGTGAGGCACCGTCCCGTCGAGCCGTCGCACGCGTCGGTCGTGCACGTGCGTCCGTCGTTGCAGACGGCGTGTCCCACTTCGCCGCACCCGCAGCCGGTCGCGTCGACCGCCGTGTCCGGCGGCGTCGACGGGCAGACGTCGACGGCATTCGCGACGCCGTCGCCGTCGAGGTCGTTCGGATCGACGAAGCTCGGGTAGATGGCGGTCACGCCGGCGATGTCGTCGCTGCGGAGAGAGGCGCCGCGGCCATCGAGGTGCGCGAGGAAGTACATGGTCGCGCTGCGCAGGGTCGGGTTCGGCTCGTTCGGATCCTCGGACGAATGCCCGAGCCCGATCGTGTGTCCGACCTCGTGCGTGACGATCTCCTCGAAGCCCAGGCGGTCGAGACAGTTGGCCACGCCGTCGGCGACCGTGAGGTCACCCTCGCTGATGCGCCGGAACTGGACGCCGTTCACGACCTTGGTGGACGTCCCGACGCAGAAGCCGCCGATGGCGAGCACGCCGTGGCAGTTCTGCAGCGGCGAGATGTCGCCGAAGGGATCGTTGAACTGGATCGTGCTCCGCCCGTCACACGTCGAGACCGCCGAGGCTTGTGCCGGCCCGGTCGCCCGCGCGAGCGCGATGGTGGCCGTCGGCACCGCGGTCCAGGCGGCGAACGCCGCGTCGATGATCGTGTTGCTGACGGCGGCGCCGAGCGACGCGTCGGCGTTCGCCACCTTGTAGCGGACCGTCTGTCCGCTGTCGGGCTCGAACCAACGCGCGAAGGGCGGGCCGAGGAACGTGAACCGCTCGATCTCGGGCGTCGGCGCCGGCAGCGTCACGGTCGCGCGGGGAAGCGGGACGGTGCCCACGGCCGCTCCGAGCGCGGCCGCGAAGCTCGCGAGCGGTCGGACCTCGGGGACAGTCACCCGGCGCTCGGCGAGGGTGGCGCCGTCCGTGCCGGACGTCAGCCAGTAGACGCCGAGGGCGAGCGCGTTCGGCCGCAGCTCGCCGCGCGCGTCGCGCTGCAGGAAGGCGAGTACGGCGTCGCCGACGCGAAAAGCCGGCGCGCCGAAGATGACGGCCCAACGGTCGCCCGCGTGTCCGCCGGGGGTCGTCACGGTGACCGTGGTGCCGTCGACGACCCCTTTCAGGACCTGGTCGACGGCGATCCGCGAGCGGGTGACGATGCGCCCGCTGGACTCCACGCCTTCGACGCCGGTGACCGTCCCGGTGACGATCACGTCGGACGACGCGGTGAGCGTCGCGTCGTCGAGCGGTGCGAAGACCGTCGCGCCGGCGAGACGCGCCGCCGCGACGAGGAAGATGCCGATGGCGATCGCTCGCACGACGAAGGACCTTACCGGCTCGGAACCATTCGCACGAGACCCTCCGTTCGAGTAACGATCGACCGCATGGCCCGGCCCGCCCCTCCCATCGACGCGAGCGATCGCGCACGTCTGCTTGCGGGGGCGCATGCGACCCCGCACGACGTGCTGGGAGCGCACCCAGGCGCGCGCGACGGCACGAGCGGCACCGTCATCCGGGCGTTCCACCCCGATGCCGTCGGGATCGAGGTGATGTGCGACGATGGGCGGTTCGTTCCGCTCGAGCCCGACGGAACGGGCGGGCTCTTCGTCGGATTCGTCGCCGGCGCGGCGCCGCCGCTCCGCTATCGATTGCGCTTGCGATTCGCCGATGGGAACACGTGGGAGCGCGACGATCCGTACCGCTTTCTGCCGACGCTCGGCGACGTCGACCTGCATCTGCTGAACGAGGGCACGCATCGCCGGCTCGGCGAGCGGCTGGGGGCCCGTCCGCTCGTCGTCGAGGGCGTGCAGGGAACCGCGTTCGCCGTGTGGGCGCCGAACGCGCGCCGCGTATCGGTCGTCGGCGACTTCTGCCGCTGGGACGGGCGGCTGTTCCCGATGCGGCAGCTCGGCGCGTCGGGCGTGTTCGAGATCTTCGTGCCCGGCGTCGAGGCGGGCGCCGTCTACAAGTACGAGATCCTGACGCCGCAGGGCACGATCCGCTTGAAGACCGATCCGCTGGCGGCTGCGCTCGAGCGCCCACCGCGCACGGCGTCGCGCGTGGTCGCCGAGAGTATGTACGCGTGGGGCGATGCGGCGTGGATGGACGCGCGCGCGACGCGCGACTGGACGCGCGAGCCGATCGCGATCTACGAGGTGCACCTGGGGTCGTGGGCGCGCGTCCCCGACGAGGGAGGTCGGCCGCTCACGTATCGCGAGATCGCGCCGCGTCTCGCCGATCACGTGCGACGGCTCGGCTTCACGCACGTCGAGCTGCTGCCGGTGATGGAGCACCCGTTCGACGGCTCGTGGGGCTACCAGGTGTCGGGCTACTTCGCGCCCGCCTCGCGCTTCGGGACGCCGGACGACTTCCGCTTCTTCGTCGACACCTGTCACCAGGCGGGCATCGGCGTCCTCCTCGACTGGGTGCCGGCGCACTTCCCGCGCGACGACTGGGCCCTGCGACGGTTCGACGGCACCGCGCTCTACGAGCACGAGGATCCGCGCGAGGGCGAGCACCCGGACTGGGGTACGCTCATCTTCAACTACGGGCGCAGCGAGGTCCGGAGCTTCCTCGTCTCGAACGCCGTGCACTGGTGCCGGACGTTCCACGCCGACGGCCTGCGCGTCGACGCCGTCGCGTCGATGCTCTATCGCGACTACAGCCGGCGTGCGGGGCAATGGATCCCGAACCGGTACGGCGGGCGCGAGAACCTGGAGGCGATCGCGCTGCTTCGCGAGGTCAGCGACGCCGTCGCCGCCGAGGCGCCGGGTGCGATGACGATCGCGGAGGAGTCGACCGCGTGGCCCGGCGTCACGCGGCCCGTCCGGCAGGGAGGGCTCGGCTTCACGTTCAAGTGGAACATGGGCTGGATGCACGACACCCTGCGCTACTTCGCGCTCGAGCCGGTGCATCGCAAGCACCACCAGAACGACCTCACCTTCGCGATGCTCTACGAGACGAGCGAGCGCTTCGTGAACCCGCTCTCGCACGACGAGGTCGTGCACGGAAAGCGCGCCCTGCTCGAGAAGATGCCCGGCGACCTCTGGCAGAAGCTCGCGAACCTCCGCACGCTCCTCGCCTATCAATACACGCGTCCGGGGAAGGTGCTCCTCTTCATGGGAACCGAGCTCGCGCCGCACGAGGAATGGAATCACGACGCGAGCCTGCCGTGGCATCTCGCCGACGATCCCCCCCGCGTGGGGCTGCAGCGCTTCCTCGCCGATCTGGGGCGCCTCTATCGCGAACGCACCTGCCTGTGGCGCGTCGATCCCGATCCGGACGGCTTCCGCTGGATCGACTGCGCGGACCGCGATCAGTCGATCGTGTCGTACGTCCGGCGCGACGGCGACGCACACCTCGTGGTGGTGCTGAACCTGACGCCCGTCCCACGCGCCGACTACCGCATCGGCGCTCCGGCGAGCGCTGCGTACGTCGAGCTCCTGTCGAGCGACGATCTCCGCTACGGCGGTAGCGGCTGCGAGACCCCGAAGCGCATCATGACCGAGCCCGCGCCGCTCCATGGGTTCGCGCAGTCGATGCGGCTCGTGCTGCCGCCGCTGGCGGCGCTCGTGCTCGGCCCGGAGTCGTAGGACCTTCGTCCCATGGACGTGACCGCGCCGGCAGCGTACCGTCCGCCCATGCGCCTGGTCGCGCCCGCGCTGCTCGCCCTGCTCGCGACGGCGTCGCGCGCCCCGGCGGCGATCGTCGCCTGTCCCGACGTCGGGCCCTGCGAGAACCGGATCGTCGTACTCTCGTGCCGCAGCGGCGCTCCGCTGGTGCGAGGACAGCTGCTCGGTCACCGCGGCCGCGCGCTCCCGACCGATCTCATCCGGTGCAAGCGGGGCGACGCGGGCGCGTGCGTGTTCACGTGGCGGAACGATTGCCCTCCCGCATCGGGTGCCTGCGACGACTCGTTCGTGAGCGTCGACCGCGGCTCGCTCGTGACGCTCGGCGACGTCACGACGACGGTCGTCTTCCGCTGCCGCGTTCCACGCAGCGCGTTCTGAGCGTCAGCGCGCGACGAGTGCGCGTACGACCCCGGCGATCAGCACGCCCGAGAACACGGCCGTCGAGCCGGCGTCGAGGGCCCAGAGCGCCGCGCCGCTGGCGACCGCGATGCCGAGCTCGACCGGCCCCGCGAGCGCGGCCGGCGCGAGCCGTACGAGGACGGCCGCGATGAGGCCGACCACCGCCGCATTGACGACGTCGAGCGTGCGGCGGACGGCGGGCCGATCGCGCCAGCGCTCGAGGAGCGGACCGGTCGCCGCGACGAGCACGAAGGCGGGTAGGAAGATCGCCACCGTGGCGACGGCGGCACCCGGGACGCCGGCGAGGAGGTAGCCGACGAACGTCGCGGCGGTCGACACCGGGCCGGGTGTCACCTGTCCGATCGCCACCGCGTCGAGGAGCGCCCGATCCGACAGCCAGCCGTGCGCCGAGAGCTCGGCGCGCAGATACGCGATGAGGACGTACCCGCTCCCGAACATCGTGGCGCCGATCTTGAGGCAGACGAGCCCCAGCTCGGTGAGGGGCACGGCGCGGAGCCGGCTGCGGTCGAAGCGCGCGGCGAGCACACCCGCGACGGCTGCCAGGACGACGATCGAGACCTCGCCGAGACCCGCCAGTGACGCCCCGAGCGCGAGCGCTGCGATCGCCATCTGGCCGCCGTCGCCGATCGCCTGCCGCGCGAGGCGAACCAGCGCGGCGGCGACGACCACGACCACCGCCGGGCGCAGGGTCGCGAGCACGATCTCGACCCGCGGCACCGCGCCCACGCGCACGTAGGCCGCCGCGAGGATCGTCACCAGGACGGCCGACGGCAGGACGAACGCGACGCCGCCGGCCACGAGACCCGGCCATCCGGCCCGCAGGCGCCCGAGGTGGATCGCCATCTCGGTCGAGTTGGGACCCGGGATGAGATTCGTCGCCGCCAGCACGTCGAGGAAGCGCTGGTGATCGAGCCAGCCGCGACGGCGAACGCATTCCTCCTCCTGCATCGCCACGTGCGCCGCCGGTCCGCCGAACGCCGTGCAGCCGAGGCGGCCGAAGACGGCCACGACCTCGGCGAGACGCGAGCGACCGGACGCCACGGAGCGGCTCTTAGACCATGCCGACGTCTCAGAACAGGCGGTCGAACCAGCGCGTGATGCGATCGAGGAGGTGCTCGCCGAACCGCTTCGCCTGGTTCGAGAGGCGATCGAAGATCTTCGTGAAGAAGCCCTCGATGTCGTCGACGTCGGGGTCGCCGATGAGCTCGAACGGCGGCTCGCCGGCTGGACGAAAGCGGCTGTGGGCGAGCGGATCGCTCGCGTTCACGCGGGCGACGTTCACCGGCGCGATGCCGTCGCCGAAGCGCGCGTTGATGGCGTCGATGAAGGCATTGGCGATGAGGGCGTGACCCGTGCGGGTCGGGTGGATGCCGTCGAGGCTGAAGACGCCGCCCAAGTACGCGGTCGTCGCGTCGGGCGTGCCGTCGCCGTCGAGGTCGGCGCCGGCGTCGCGCAGGTGGTCGAAGAGCGCGAACACGTCGACCGGTGCGATCCCGACGCTGCGGCGCTGCTCGGTGTCGGCGATCGCCGCCGCGATCTCGGCGTTGAAGGCGACGATCGTCGCGCGCACCTGGGCGCGCTCGGTCGCGTCGAGGACCTTCGAGCAGGGCGGGGTCGGCAGCGCGGAGCGCTCGAGGTCGATCGAGAGGAGATCGTCTACGGCGACCGGAGCGAGCACACCGCCGCCTGCGTCGCAGCTCGTCACCTCGCCGGCCGCGTCACGAAGGGCCGCGATGCCCGTCACGTCCGGAAGGTTGGCGACGGCCATGTCCGCCCCCGTGTCGGCGAGCGCGTCCAGCAGCCGCCGGAACCGCTGCCCGAACACCGCCGCGCTCTCGTCGGCCGCGGCGGGATTCGTGTCGGTCGCCATGCCGAGGACGTCGTTGCTCCCGATCCAGACGAGCAGGAAGCTCGGGCCCAGGTCGCGCGCGCGCGTCACCTGCGAGACGGAGTCGGTCGTCGGTGGCAGGCCGAGGATCAGGAACTTCAGCAGATCGCGTCCGTTCACGCCGTCGCCTCCCGCGAGCTGTCGCGCCACGTCGTCGGGTCCGATCTCGTCGAAGACCGACGCGACGTCCTCGCCGGGGATCGCGAGGTTCCGCACGCCGCGGAAGGGCTTCGACCGCATGCCGAGGTCGTCGACCACGCGGCGGACGTCGCCGGGATCGAGCACGCCGTTGCGGTTCGCGTCGTCGATGGTGAGTGGGGGTGGCACGCCCGGCGACGACATGAGCGGAAGCGGCAGACGCACGCCTGCCTGTCGCGCGACCAGCGATGCCGCACCGTTCACCTGACCCATGCGGCCGTGTCCGACGAAGCCACCCGACGCGAAGCCCGCGAGCAGGCTGTCGCCGACGACGACCATGCGGCGCAGTCGCGGCACGTCGGCGTGCGCGCGCGTCGTCGGGAGCGGTGTCGCGAGCAGAAGGAAGAACGCCGTGAGGTGCGAGATGCGTTTCATCGCCGCGGATCTGTGCAAGAGGCGCGCCGCCAGCGTGCGCACGTCGAATGGCGGACCGAAGATCGTGGCGCGTCGCTGTAGAATCTACATTCGGCGTGAAGCACAGGTGCGATCCACCGTCGGACGTTCCGGGCGATCGCCCGGTCCTCGAGCCCGAGTATCCCTGGCTCACTTCCAGAACCCGTGAACGAAGGGCGTCATCCGAGCCGGATCAGCGTCTCGCCCGGATGGTCGAGCGCGACGACGAGCAGCAGGTACTCGCGCAGGTGGCGGATCAGGAGGAAGTTGTGTCGCACGTGCTCGCGGCCGTTGGTCGCGAGCCAGCGTGCGTAGTCGGGGGCGTTCAGGAGCTGCTTCAGCCAGTAGGCCGTGCCCTCGACGGAGTGCGTGAGGATGCCCGAGTACTTGTGCGCAATCTGCAGGGGGATGCCGCCGGTCGCCGTCGCGATGACCGGCTTCCCCTTCCAGAGCGCTTCCGTCACGGTGAGCCCGAACCCTTCGCGCAGCGACTTCTGCACGATCACGGTCGAGGCGCGCTGCAGGGCGTTGATCTCGAGGTTCGCGGTCGGCGGCAGCTCGAGAACGTGGATGTCGGGGTCGCCGGCGGCGCGCTCCCGGCACTCGGCGAGTACCTGGTGTCCCTCGGGGTCGTCGTTGGCGCCGCCGCCCGCGAGCAGGAGCTGGCAGTCGTTGTAGCGGCGCACCGAGCGGAACGCCTCGATGACGCCCAGGGGATCCTTCAGCCGATCGAAGCGCGAGATCTGCGTCACGATCGGGCGCGACGGGTCGAGCCCGTAGCGGATTGCGGTCTCGCGCACGACCTCGGGTTCGAGGTCGCGGTTCTTGTCCGAGAGCGGATCGATCGACGGCGCGACCAGGAACTGATCCATGCGCAGGTCGCGCGCGAACTGCGGCGCGGAGAAGATCGCCGCCCCGAAGCGTTCGACCCACGGACGGATGAACTCCCACGCCTGCGGGTCCGGCGCCGACACGTCGATGTGGCAGCGCCACACCGAGCGCGACGGGTGGCGCAGCCCCTCGATCAGCCCGAGCGGTTGCGGGTCATGGATGAACACCACGTCGTCGCCCAGCTCGAGCAAGGCGAGGTTCTCGTCGGTCGTCTCGCGGAAGACGGCGTGATCGCCCTCGCCGAACGTGCCCGGACCGCCGTGGAGCCCGTTGTGCAGCCGCTTGGTGAGCGCGAAGAAGGCCTCGCCGCCCCGCACGACGTCCCATCGCGTGTCGAGTCCGAGCTCGCGCGTGAGCGGGACCAGCCGGTGCAGGATCTCCGCGACGCCGCCACCGACCGCGGTCGAATTGACGTGCTGGATCACACGCCCGCGCAGCCGATCGCCGAGCGCGCGTAGCTCGTCGATGGTCGTCTGGCCGACGAACGGAACGTAGGCGTCGAGCGCGGTCATCGCAGCGGCAGGAGGCCGAGCAGGACCCGGCGCAGCCCTTCCAGCGTGTGCGTGTAGGGATCGAGGGCGCGGATCGCGACGGCGACCTCACGCAGGCCCATCTCCCGTTCGATCCAGCGCGAGAAGTCGTTGTCCTCGCCGCCGATGCGCAAGCGCGCTTCGAATAGGTGATACGCGATCGAGGGGGCGCCGACGGCGCCGAGCGCCTGCCGGAACTCCGCGAGCGTCGTCGCCGAGTGCCCGGTGGGGAGCACCACCGAGACGGCGTCCTTGAAATGGAACTCCTCGCCCGCCGGCGCGGCGCGAAGGCGGTGCTCCGCCTCGAGATGCGCCTCGAGGATCTCCACCAGGCGCTGTCGCAGCAGCGTCAGATTGGCGAACCGGATGGTGTCGACGGCCGCGAGCCGCTCGCCGAGGTGGTCCTCCTGCAGCGCCGCCGTCACCCAGTGCGCAAAGTCGTTCGGAGGCTCGGGCGACAGCTCCTGGTGCTGGACGAGGAAGTGATGCGTGTGGTGGAAGACGACCGAGAGCGGAACGGCGCGGAGGTGGTGGACGAGCTCGGCGAGATCGCCTGCGACCAGACGGGTCGCCTTGGTGAGCGTGAGCCGTGTGCGGAACTCGAACGGATGCGCCGTCACGGCGTCACCGGCGGCGGCGCGTGCGGCCCGTCGTGGTGTCCGGAGAGCAGCATGAGGAACGCCGTCGTCCACCAGTGGACGTCGCGCGTCGTCACGCGCTGCAGCAGGGCGGCCATGCGCTCGCGTCGCTCGTCCGCGGACAGCTCGAGCGCGACCTGGATCTGCCGGGCGATGCCGTCGGGCTCGTAGGGGTTCACCAACACCGCCTCGCGCAGGTCGCAGGCCGCGCCGGCGAACTCCGAGAGCACGAGCACGCCGTCGCTGCCCGCCTGCGATGCCACGTACTCCTTGGCGACGAGGTTCATGCCGTCGCGGAGCGGCGTCACGAGCGCCACGTCGGCCGCCCGGTAGTAGGCGGCGAGGTGCTCGTGGTCGAAAGCGTTGTACAGGTAGACCAGCGGCGAGCGCCCGTGCGCGGTGAAGCGCCCGGTGATGCGCCCCACCGTCTCGTCGATCGTCTGCTTCATCGCCCGATACTGCGGGATGCGGAAGCGTGACGGCGCCGTGATCTGGACGAGGCTCACGCGGCCCTGCCACTCGGGGCACGACTCGAGGAAGCGCTCGAAGCCGAGCAGGCGCTCGATGATGCCCTTGGTGTAGTCGAGGCGGTCGACGGCCAGAAGCACGCGCTCCGTTCCCAGCGTGGCGCGCAGCGTCTGTGCCTCCGCCATTGCGGCGGCCGATGCCGCCTCGCGCCGGAAGCGCGCCACGTCGACGCCGACCGGCAGGTCGCCGACCAGGACGTCGCGCCCGCCGAAGCGCACGCGGGGCAGCTGGTCGTCCACGACCAGCCCGAGAAAGTCGCGCACGCAGGCGAGGAAGTTCCGCACGTCGGCCTCGGTCTGAAAGGCGACCAGGTCGGCGCCGAGCAGACCGGCCAGCAGCTCGGCGCGCCAGGGGCAGACGCCGAACACTGCCGGCGGCGGGAACGGGATGTGCCAGAACATGCCGATCCGAACGCCCAGGTCGAGCGCGCGCAGCGCCGCCGGCAGGAGCGAGAGGTGGAAGTCGTTCACCCACACGAGATCGCCTGGGCTCGCCTCGGCCGCGACGAGGTTCGCGAACAGCCCGTTCGCGTCGCGGTACGCCGGCCAGAAGGACGCCTCGAAGCGGCACCGCTCCGGAAAGATGTGGCAGAGGGGCCAGAGCACCTGGTTCGCGAAGCCGCCGTAGAAGTTGTCGACGTCCTCCGGACGCAGACGCGCCGAGCGGATGGGATAGCCGAGCCCTGTCGTCGCAGGACGCAGAACGTCGGGCGCACCGGTGCCGGCCCACGCGATCCAGAGGCCGCCGCGATCGCGCAGGACGTCGTCCAGCGCGGTCGCCAGTCCGCCCACCGTGCGGCGCGTCTCGGTGCCGGTCTCCGTCCGCTCCACCTCCACCGGGGCGCGATTCGACACCACGATCAGGCGCTGCCGGCGATGGGCCCCCACGGTCCTCCGCGACATGCCCGAAGAGCATTTGTCGGGCCAACCAGCGTCGACGCGGGCGCGCGACGAATTCCCCGAGGCGTCGAGCAGAGTTACACGCCGCGGAAGTTCTTACATGGGACCCGGCGCGGCTCAGACCTCGCGCCGGTACTTCTTCAGCTTGTTGTAGAGCGTCTTGAGGCTGATGCCGAGTGTGGCGGCCGCGCGTTCCTTGTCACCGTCCAGCGCGGCGAGTGTGGCGAGGATCATGCGGCGCTCGACCTGGGCGATGCTCGTGCCGATGGTCACCTGGAAGGCGGCGCCCGGACCGTGCTCGGGAACGCCCGTCTGCGCGATCGGCAGGTGGGCCGCCTCGATGTCTTCGTCGGCCAGGATGAAGGCGCGCTGGACCGCGTTGCGCAGCTCGCGGACGTTGCCGGGCCAGCCGTGGTCGCGCAGGCGCACGAGCGCCTGGCGCTGAAACCGCTTGCTGGTCTTCTCGGCGTGGCTGAGCTCGTCGAGGAACGCTTCGGCGAGCAGGATCACGTCGTCCCCGCGCTCGCGCAGCGGCGGCATGGCGATCGGGAAGACCCCGAGCCGATAGAGCAGGTCTTCGCGCAGCTTGCCCTCTGCGACGGCCGCTTCGGGCGTGCGGTTGGTGGCCGCGATGACGCGCAGATCGACCGTCACGTCCTCCTCCCCGCCGACGCGGACCAGCGTCGAGGCCTCGAGGACGCGCAGCAATCGGACCTGCGACTCGATCGGCATCTCGGTGATCTCGTCGAGGAACAGCGTCCCGCCGTTGGCCCGCTCGAAGTACCCCTTGTGGGTGCGCGCCGCTCCCGTGAAGCTGCCGCGCTCGTGTCCGAACAGCTCGCTCTCGAGGAGCGTCGGGGTGACCGCGCCGCAGTTGAGCGCCACGAACGGCGCGTCCTTGCGCCGACTCAAGCGGTGGATCGTCTCGGCGGCGAGCTCCTTGCCGGTGCCGCTCTCGCCGGTGATGAGGACCGACGCGTCGGTCGGCGCCACGCGCGCGATGAGGTCGTACGCCGCCTGCATCGGCGGGGACGCGCCGATGAGCGCGCCGAAGCGGCCGAGCGTGCGCAGCTTGCCACGCAGGGCGCCGATCTCGCTCCGCAGCTCGCCGCGCCGCGCGACGTTCAGCAGCACCGAGCGGAGCCGCGGAACGTCTGCCGGCTTGGTGAGGTAGTCCGACGCGCCGTGGCGCATCGCATCGATGGCCGAGTCGACCGTCCCGTTGCCGGTGACGAGCACGAACTCGGGTGCGACCGGCCCGTCGGTCTGACGCAGGAGATCGAGCCCGCTTCCGTCGGGCAGGTTGATGTCGAGCAGGACGACGTCGGGCGGGCTCGCGGCCAGACCGACGCGCGCCTCGGCAAGGGTCGCGGCGGTCGAGACCTCGAACCCCTCCTCACGCACGAGCTCGGCGATGGCCTCCTGGAACGTGGCGTCGTCGTCTACGACGAGGGCACGCAGCATACCTCTCGTTCGCTATCGGAAGCGCTCGTTTTCGACAAGCGTCGCCCACCAGCGCGGCGATGACGCGTTTGACCTCGTGGCAACCCGCAACACGGTAGCGCGCCCGCGAACGAGGCACGTCGGGACGCTCACGGCGCGCCCCGCGGTCGTCGACCAGAACCGGGTAGTCCTTTGGTCGTAGGGCCGTGAACCCGATCTCGTCCGTTACGTCGTCACCGATGAAAAGGATCGATGCCGCGGGCATATTTTCGGCGATCCAGCGGATGGCATCGGCCTTGGTCGGTGCCGATGCCGGCCGGATCTCGAGGACCCGCCGTCCCGCCAGGAGCGAGTAGCCCGGTGGACACATTTCCCGCACCAATCGTTCGACGCGGCGTCGCAGATGCCTGGGCATGCCGCGAACGTGTACCGCGACTCCTGGACCCTTGTGCTCCATACGAACCGGGCCGAGCGCACGGAGCTGCCGCGCGAGCCGTCGGGTCATCGTCCCCGCCGTCTGGGCTGCGGCGTGGGACCACCGGTGCTCCGCTGAGCGCCCCGGGGATCGTCGCTCCGCTCCATGGAGGCCCGCGAGCCAGATGCCACGCACGCCGACGAACCGATCGAGCTCGTGCAGCGGCCGTCCGGAGACGATTCCCACCAGCGTGTCGGCGCGCGCGACGAGCCGGGCGAGGAGCCGGCGCAGGCCGGCGGGCATTCGCACCGCATCGGGGGTGCGGGCGATCGGGACCAGCGTCCCGTCGAAATCGAAGATGGCCACCAGCCCCCGTCGCCGGCGGGTCTCCAGCAGCTCCACGCAGTCGAGGCGATCCATCAAGCGGGCGCACCGGCGCCGGCAGACGATTTTACCGGGGCGCGTAACTCTTACGCGACCCCGGTACCGGAAGCACGACGTGGCTGGTGGCATACCCCGTGCTCAGGCGCACGGGGGTGCCATGGTCGGGGATCGCGATGTGCTCGGGCGTCGAGGGCGCCGGACGGCGTGGTGGGTGGTGCTGTCGCGCGGAGTTCTACAAACGCTCGTCGGGACGCCCTCGCGCGCCCGAGTACGCTCCCTTTCGCAGGTACGGCTCGTCGCCGCGGGGTTGATCCCCCCGAGCGTCGTCCTCGCGCCGGCGGTCGCGACCTGGCCTCTTGCATGCCGGGCGGGACGCGGTGCGTAGTTGGAAGCTCTCGACGCAGCCACTCCCCCGACGATGACGCGCCCCGGGGTCATGATCGCGTGGGCGACGACGCTGTCGGTCGCCATCGTCACCGTGCTGCTGGTCGTCTGGCTGCTGCTCGAGTACGCCGGCGGCGCACGCTAGGCCCGCTTCTCGGGGGCCGGCAGCATGATCTCGACGGTGGTGCCGCGGCCCTCCGCGCTGTCGATCGCGATCCGGCCGCCGTGTCGCTCGACGGCGGAGCGCACGATCGCCATGCCGAGTCCGGTGCCGCCCGTCTTGGTCGTGAAGAACAGGTCGAACAGGCGGGCGCGCGTGGCCTCGCTCATGCCGCTTCCCGTGTCGGCGACGCGGATGCGCACCGCGCCGTCGTCCCCGCGCTCGGTGCGCACGGTGAGCGTGCCGCCCGGCTTCATCGACTCGATCGCGTTGACGATGAGGTTCATGACCGCCTTGTTCAGCTCGCGGCTGTCGAGCGCCATCAGGCCGAGCGTACCCGCAAGCTCGCACACGACGCGCAGCTCGCGCTCCGCGATCTTGTCCTGCACGAGCGCGAGGCACTGCTCGACGATCTCGTCCGGGTCGGTCGGCTCCCGGCGGAGCTCAGCCGGCCGGCCGTACGCCGTGATGTCGGAGACGAGCGCGGCGAGCCGATCGACGGCTTGATCGATGCGGCCCGCCAGGTCGACGCCGTGGCGATCGTCGTGGCTGGCGAGACGCCGCCCGACGAGCTCGGCGTAGATCTTGAGGCCGCCCAGCGGATTGCTGATCTCGTGCGCGACCTGAGCGGCCACGCGCCCGAGCGCCGCGAGCGCGCCGCTGCGCGCCCGCTCGAGCTCGAGCGAGCTCTTGAGCGCGATCGCGGCATGCGCCGCGAACAGCGAGAGCGACCCCAGGTCCTCGGAGGTCGGCACGACGGTGCCACGCGTCTCGGCGACGAGCGCGCCACGGAGCGCGCCCTCGACGCGCAGCGGAGCCGCCAGGACGGCACGGGCGGGAGCCTGCTCGACGACGCTCACCTCGCCGCGCTCCATGGCACGCTTGGCCGTGCTCGCGAGGTCCTCGTCGCCGCCGAGGGGTGTGCCGGCCGACGCCCGCAGGACGAGGCGACCCGCGTCCTCGAGGAAGACGGCCGCGCGCTGCGTCGCGGTGGCGTCGACGGTCGCCTCGACCACGACCCGCAGCAGCCCATCGACCGAGTCGCCGGAGGCGAGGCTCGCCCCGAGCTTGGTGAGCAGCTCACGATCGCGGGCCCAGCGCCGCTCTGCGAGCGCGCGCGTCACCTTGCCGTGCAGCTCCTCACGCACGAACGGCTTGGTCAAGTAGTCGAAGGCGCCGTTGCGGATCGCTTCGACGGCGCCGTCGATCGAGGCGTGGGCGGTCATGATGAGGACGGGCAGGTGCGGCTGGCGCTCGCGCGCGAGGCGGAGGAGCGCCATGCCGTCGAGCGGTGCCATGCGGAGGTCGAAGAGCGCGAGGTCGAACGCCTCGCTCAACATCGGTGGCACCTCCGCCGGCGCCGACGAGGCGCAGACGTCGAGGCCCATCGACTCGAGTCGCATGGCGAGAACCTCCAGGATGTGTCGGTCGTCGTCGACGACCAGCACGCGCCGCGCGATCATGGATGCTGCTCCAGCTCGAGGTCGGAGTCCTTCAGGGTCTCGAGCGTCTGCCGCAGGCGCTCCGCGTCGGCGCCGAGCCGAGCCGCCTCCTCCTCGCAGCGGTCGGCTTCGCGCATGAGCATGCGCCACGCGCGTGCCTCGCGGCCCCACGGGGTCTTCGGATACTCGGAGGCGACGCGGGCGAGCACCGTCTGCCCGGCGCGGCGATCGCGGATCGGGCTGCGCGGGTCGAGTCGCAGCGCGGCGAGCCCGAGGAGCGCACGCGCGGCGGCGGGTTGCCCCTGGTTCTCGCGCGCGATCCGCTCGTAGAGCGCCGCCGCCGTGGACGCGTGGCCGGCGGTCGATTCGGCGTCCGCCTCGGCGAGGAGCGCGTCCGCCGTCTGTGGTGGCGGGCCCGGTTCCGGCGATTGCCACAACGCACAGCCGATCGTCCCGACGAGGACGAGCACGAGGAGAGGGCGCCTCACGCGGGAGCCTCCACGCGCGGAAGCGTGACGGCGAACCGGCTCCCGCGGCCCTCCTCGGATTCTACGTGCACCTCGCCCCGGTGCGCCTCGACGATGCTCTTCACGATCGCGAGACCGAGGCCGGTCCCTGCCGGTGCCCCGGGCCCCTGCACGTAGGGATCGAAGATGCGCGCTCGAACGTCGGCCGGAACGCCGACGCCGCTGTCCTCGACCACGAGCGAGGCGCGCCCGGCCTCCTCGTGCACGACGACGCGCACCGCGCCGCCGGCGGGCGAGGCCTTGATGGCGTTGCTCACCAGGTTCACGACCACCTCGACCAGACGCTCTTCGTCGCCGAGCACCCAAGGGTCGGCGCCGTTGCCCGTGTGGACCATGCGCACGTGCGTAGCCTCCGCCTGGGGACGTAGCTCGTGCAAGGCGCGCGCCGCGACGTCGGCCAGGCGAACGGGACGGCGCTCGAGCGGCTGCAGGCCAGCGCGAAGGCGCGACAGGTCGAGGATGCGATTCACGAGCCGCAGGAGGCGATCGGTGCTGTCGCCGACGATGGCGACGAGTCGCTCCTGCCGGGGCGTGAGCGGCCCCGCGACGCGATCGGCCAGCAGGTGGGTCGCCTCGCGCATGGAGGTGAGGGGCGTGCGCAGCTCGTGGGACACGTGCGAGAACACCTGCTCCTTCAACCGATCCGTCTCGCCCAGGCGCGCGGCCATGGCGTTGAAGGCCCGCCCGAGATCGCCGAGCTCGTCGTTGCGGTTCACGACCACGGGCTCACTCAACTGCCCCTGCGCGAGCTGCGTGCTCGCGGTCGCCAGGCGCCGCAGCACGCGCGTCACGCGGACGGCAACGGTGATCGAGAGCACGAGGGCCAGGAGGGCCGTCAGCGGCAGGGCGACGAATACCGTCGTCCAGGTGCGCTGCTCGAGCATGGCGGCGCGGGTCTGGGCCCGCTGGGCCGTCTGATCGATGGCGAGACCCAGGAGACGGATCGAACGCAGCATGCGCTCACCTGCGCGGCGCGCGACGCGGAGATCGGGCGGGCCGAGGGTCCGCAGACGCGTCACCCCGTCCTCGGTGACCGAGACGAGGTCGCGATAGCGGCCGAAGACGTGCCGGCACTTGCGCAGCATCTGCCGCTCGGTGGCCGTCGTGAGGGAATCGGCCAGCGTCCCGAGCTCGCGCTCGAGGTCGTCCGCGCGGCCGGTCCACAGGCTCTGATAGCCCGGGTCGTGCAGCAGGCTCCAGCGGGTATGGAGGCGGACCAGGGCCGTCATCGACTCGGTCGTCGCTGCGGTCTGACGCAGGGCCGGCAGGGTCTCGCTCACGATCCGGCGGTTCGTCTGCACGACCCGATTGACCGCGGAAAGACTCCAGCCGGCGACCTCGATCAGCATGAACAAGGGCAGCAGCGAGGCCGCGAAGATCTTCGCCGCGAGGCGCACTCGAGTCGCGTCTACGCGCGCCGGCCCCCTCGGGCAAGGACCAATCTCCCGCCGAGTGTAGAATCTACACCGCCCTGTAATTCGTCCAAGGTTCAGAGACCTACCGGCGGTGACGGCAGGCGGGCACGATCCGTGCTCACGGGGCATGGTCTCGACGCATGCCGACGAGCAGCGCGATCGATTGATCAGCCCGCAGATCGTCCTGCCCGAGCAGTTCTGGCGACAGGCACGCTGGGGCGCACGCGAGTCGAGCGTCCATCGCCTGATGCTCGGCATCCTGCGGGAGGCGGTCGAGCTCTACTGCAAGTCGTGCGAGCCACGCAGCCGGGTCTCGACCCGGCTCTCGCGCGAGGTGCGGGCTTGGTTCGCGAGCCGCGATCGTCGCTGGCTGTTCTCGTTCGAGCGTATCTGCGACGCGCTCGGGTTCGAATCGGACTACATCCGCCGCGGTCTCGAGCGGCGGGTGATGGGGTTTGGCGGGTACGCCCGGCTCCAGCGTTATGGAGGGCCTCCCGGGCCGCACCCGATCGACCACGTGGAAGAGACGGCAGGTCGTTCCGCGGCGGCCGGCTAGAGGTCGCGTTTCATGCACGCTACGCGACCGGCCGGCCGCCGCGACGTCGGTTGAGCGTCGTCCGAACGCCAGTGTAAACCACCCGGCGTGGAGGCTCGCATGGGAGAGATGCTCGCCGGCCGCGTTGCGGTGGTGACGGGCGCCGGGCGCGGCATCGGCCGTGGCGTGGCACTCGGCCTCGCGGCGGCCGGCGCCAAGGTGGTCGTCAACGACTACGGCGTGAACCTCGACGGCTCCGAGCCGTCGTCGGGACCGGCATTCGAGGTCGCGAAGGAGATCCAGGCCGCCGGAGGCGAGGCCGTGGCGAGCATCGAGTCGGTCGCCGCCTGGGATGGCGCGCGCCGCATCGTCGAAACGGCGCTCGAGCGTTTCGGCCGGATCGACGTGCTCGTCACCTGCGCCGGTATCATCCGTGACCGGATGGTGTTCAACATGAGCGAGGAGGAGTGGGACGCCGTCCTCGCCGTTCACTTGAAGGGCACCTTCAACTGCGTGCGCCACGCCTGCACCCACATGAGAGAGCAGCGCTACGGCCGCATCGTGACCTTCAGCTCCGGCGCCGCGCTGTTCGGGAATCCGGGCCAGGCGAACTACGGCTCTGCGAAGGGCGGCATCAGCGGCCTCACGAAGGTCGCGGCGCGCGACCTCGGGCGCTACGGCGTGACGGTGAACGCCGTCTGCCCGGTCGCGGGGACGCGCATGACGGTCACCGAGGCGTACGTGCGGGCGCGCGAGGTGCGCAAGCAGCAGGGCATCGTGCGCGAGGACCGAGGCACCGAGAACATCGAACAGCTCAACCCGGACGACGTCGCACCGATGGTCGTCTACCTCGCCTCCGAGCAGGCGGGGAACGTGAACGGTCAGTTCTTCCTCTGCTACGGGGGCGCCATCGCGCTCGTCTCGCAGCCGCGGGCCGTGAAGACGCTGTTCAAGTCCACGGGCGCATGGACCCTCGACGAGCTCGATCGTCTGGCGCCGTCCTCGATCCTGGCGGGACTCGTGAACCCCGCTCCGGCGAAGGAGGCGTGACGATGGGCGCACGACTCAAGGGCAAGGCGGCGGTCGTGACCGGCGCCGGGCGGGGAATCGGCCGGGCCATCGTCGAGCTCCTCGCGGCCGAAGGCGCAGCGGTGGTCGTGAACGATCTCGGCGGCGGCGTCGACGGAAGCGGCAACCAGTCGAGCGTCGCCGACGAGGTCGTCGCCGCGATCAAGGCGAAGGGCGGCACGGCCGTCGCCAACTACGACAGCGTATCGGACTTCGCGGCGGCCGAGCGCATCGTCGGGACCGCCGTGAAGGAGTTCGGCGCGATCGACGTGCTCGTGAACAACGCGGGCATCCTGCGCGACCGGATGATCTTCAACATGCCGGAGGAGGACTGGGACGCCGTCATCGCGGTGCACCTGAAGGGGTCCTTCAACTGCACGCGCCACGCGGCGGGCCACATGCGCCGGCAGAAGAGCGGGCGCATCATCTCGATGTCGTCGACGTCGGGCGTGATCGGCAACCCCGGCCAGGCGAACTACGGCGCCGCCAAGGACGGTATCGCGGCGATGACGCGTGTCGTGTCGCGCGAGCTCGGGAAGTACGGCGTCACGGTGAATGCCGTCTGCCCCGGCGCGGCCACGCGCATGACGCAGACCGTGAGCGACTCCGCGCGCCAGGCCCGCTCGAAGGCCGGCATCCAGACGCCGGCGGGACAGCCGGTCTTCCAGCTCCAGCACACCGGCCCCGAGAACGTGGCCCCGTGGGTCGTGTACCTCGCGACCGACGCGGCGCGAGACGTGAACGGCCAGGTCTTCTTCGTGATGGGCGGCATCATCGCGCTCATGAACGAGCCCGCTCCCGTACGCACGATCTTCCACGACGGGCGCTGGACGCCCGAGGAGATCGCGACCGTTTTCTCGCGCACCCTCGGCCAGGACCTGGTGAACCCGGCGCCGCCCAAAGACCCCGGGCCAGCGTGATGGAGCTCGCCGGCAAGCGCATCGCGGTGACCGGCGCGACCGGCTTTCTCGGCCGCTACATCGTCGACGTCCTGCTCGCGCGCAACGCGCACGTGATCGGCGTCGTCCGCAACCCGGGCAAGGTGCCGGAGCTCGCCGCCAAGGGCGTCGAGCTCCGCCAGGCCGACCTCTCGCAGCGCGAGCGCCTCGCGGCGGGCTTCGCCGGCGCCGACGCGGTGGTGTCGAACGCCGCCCTGTTCGCCCTCGGCAACCAGCACTGGGAGGAGCACGAGCGCGCCAACGTCGAGGGCACGCGCAACGTTTTCGGCGCGCTCGCCGACGCCGGCGTGCGGCGCGTGGTCCAGGTGTCCTCGGTCGCGGTCTACGGGCTCTTCGCGCGCGGGCGACTCGACGAGGACGCACCACAGCTCACCCCTGATGCGCGGCGGATGCCCTGGTCCGTCTATCCGATCTCGAAGGCGATCTCCGAGCAGGAGGCCTGGCGCCTCGCGCGCGAGCACGGCCTCGCGCTCACCACGGTGCGCCCCTGCACCATCTACGGCGCCTTCGATCCGAACTTCACGCCGCTGTTCGGGCGTCTGGTGGGGCTACCGATCACGGTGATGCCCGCCGGCATGCGCATGTCCTTCGTGTACGCCGGCGACGTCGCCGAGGGGATCGCGCTCGCGCTCGAGCGCGACGTCTCGATCGGTCGCGCCTACAACCTCACGGGTGACGGGGAGAGCGCGTGGGACCTCGCGCGGGCCTGGAAGGAGGCCGGCGGCCGCGCCGCGTCCGTCATGCTGCCGCTTCCGGTTCCGTTCGCGCCCAAGTTCGATCCGGGTCGCGCCAGGCGCGAGCTCGGTTGGCGCACCCGCCCCCTGGTGGACGCGCTCCGCGAGACGTTCCGGCTCGAGCGGGGCGCCTGATCCTCCCGCGCTGGGGGGAGGGGCGGAGACGGAGCGGCCGCCCCGTCTCCGCTGGCGGGGTGTGACTCAGGAGGGAAGGGGTTCGGACTTCTTGGCGGAGACAGCCGGTGCGGCAGCCTCCTCTTCGCGGTTCGCTTCCATCAGGGCGCGCAGGATCCGCTCCATGACGGTGATCTCGCTGTTCATCGCCATGAGGCTGTCGAGCGTGCCGGCCCAGTTCTCCTCGGGGCCGCTGTTCCCGTTCGACAGGACGGCGAGATGGCGAGCGGTGGTCAGCACCGCGTCGGAGGCGAGCTTCAGGTGGACGGCAAGTTCGGTGAACGTTTCGCGATCGATGATCATGTCGGGTCGCCCCTCTCTGGGGGTCCCACTAAGCGAAACGAGTGCCAGCGAGGGGGCGATGACGCCGCGCCGGCTCCGACCGCGATGACGCGGCGCACGGCGGCACAGGTCGTCCGACCCCGTCGCGGCTTTCCCTGCGTTCTCGGTGAGTTGTCGGCGTCGAAAATTCGCGTCGTGGCGGACGCTGCAGCGCACGCGCGCACGTCAGCGCGCCGCGCGCGCGTGCTCCAGCGCGCCGGTGCCGAGCGCGCTCACGTTGCATTCCTGCTCTGCGGTGCACGCCCGCAAGACACTCCGGGCACGGCGCAAAGCGCATGCGCGGAGATCGGCGCTACGCGCGCCAGCTCGTCACGATGTCGGCCGCGATGCGAACGACCGGATGCACGGCAGGGTCGTCGAGGGGCATGGCGTGATACTGGGGATAGCGCGCGCGCAGCAGCGCGAGTGCCGCGGCATGCTGCAACGGATCCTCGACGAGCGTGGCGCGCCCGCGCACGAGCACCCACGCGAGTCGCGTCCAGTCGTCGTCGTAGTCGTCGACGACGAGCGCCGCGCGTGGGTTCGCACGGAGGTTGCGCAGGCGGAGCAGCTCGCGCGCGGGACCGCGCTTCCGCTTCGCGTCGGCCACGAAGTAGAGCGCGTCGTCGTCGAGCGCATAGCAGACCGGAACGACGTGCGGCGCGCCGTCGGCGCCGGCGGTCGCCAGGTGACCCACGCGATGGGTCTCAAGGAACCGGCGCGTGTCCTCGGTCCAGGTCGCCATAGCGCACCTGCTGGCCCAGATACTCGGCGTGCGCCTCCGCGACGATGTCGCCGTATCGTCCCTCGTAGCGCGGCGAGAAATGGAAAACGTTCAGCCGTCGCGCCCGTGCCGCGCGCGCGAGCGCACCGGCCTGGCGGGCGGTCAGGTGATAGCGGCGCGTCGCCTGCTCGATGTCCTCGTCCAGGAACGGCGACTCGCAGAAGAAGACGTCGGCGCCGTGGGCGAGTCGGATGATGCGCGCGGCGTTCGCCGGCGAGAACAGCGTATCGACGGCATAGGCGATCTTCTGGCCGGGCGTCACCTCGAGGAGCGCCTCGCGGAGCGCGACCAGCGGCCGCCGATCGCCGGGCGCCACCTCGATCGGCGTGTCGTCGCCGGCGCCCGCGCGCACCGCGGTCTTGAGCACGTTCAGCCACGGGCCGGGCCGGAAGCCGCCCGCCTCGAGCGCGCCGGGCCGCACGTTCAAGTGGGTGCGCTCGGTCACCGCATACGCCATGGAGACGATCTTGTGATCGAGCGGGGCCGCTTCGACGCGGAACGCGGGGTCGGCGAGCACGACGCCGTTCGCGTAGGGCGACGTGCCGCGCGGCTCGCGGACGAAGCGCCGTCGCGCCGCGAAGCGCGTGTGCACGAGCTCGTCGTCGTCGATCTCGGTCACGTCGATCGTGAAGACGTACTCGTCAGTGAGATTCCAGGTGTAGCCGGCGAGCTTCCCCTGGACGCAGTCGGCGATACCGACCGGGCCGAACAGGCGCAGCGTCGTGTCGCGCGCGAGGAACAGCCGCAGGAGTTGGTCGAACCCCATGAAGTGGTCCATGTGCGCGTGCGACACGAAGACCGCCTCGATCGGGAACAGGACCGGCGCCGGCGTCCGATCGATGCGGCCCAGGTCGATCAGCAGGGCGCGACCCTGCCAGCGGAGCTGGACGAGGAGGGCGGGATCGCCCGTCTGCCCGTTCAGGAGCCGCGTGCGAAGGCTCGTCTTCGTCACGGGGCTCAGCCCTGGATCATCTGGAGCACTTCGGCCATCGCCTCCGCCATCATCTCCTGCATGATCTCGCGCATCGGCTTGTCGGGGTCCTCGAGCTTCCCGACGAGCTTGGTGAGGATCGCGAAGTAGGCTTCCTTCGTCTCCATGGTCATCGTCGCCGTGCGCTCCTCCATCGACTTCACGAAACGGCGGTGCGAGGCGGTAATCTGGCGGTCCAGCTCCGTTTGGGCGCGCGGGCTCATCGGCGACCTTCTAGCCGGGCCCTCCCGGGGGTTCAACGGACGCGGGGTCGTGTGGTACGCACCTGCGGTGGTGGCCGACGTCGAGCCGATCTTTCTGTCCGTGCCGCGGCGCGAGATCGCGTACGTGAAGTTCGTCCTCGAGTCGTACGAAGGCGTCGCGGTCACACGGACGCTCGACCGGCATGCCGCGCTGCTCGTGCTGCTGGTCGCGCCCGACTTCCTGCCGCAGGCGCGCGCGATCGTGGCCGCCCTCGCGGACGAGGCCGGCTGCCGGGAGGTCGCGCGGCCGCCGGGGTTGCGAGACCTGCTCGCCGATGATGCAACGAGCGATGCCCCGGAGGGGGGAGACACATGAACCACGCGCGTCCAGGACATCTGCCGCAGCCGCCCACGGACCGCTCGAGTCCGTGCCCGAGCGTTCGGACGCGATCTTCAACTGGGAGTACGACCTGCGCCGCGATGCGCTCGAGAAGATCGGCGTCCTGCAGTTCGAGCATCTGCCGGATTCGACCCAGGACGAGAGCGTGCGGCTCCCGCCCATGATGGCCGCGTTCTTTTCCGGCATGGCGCCGGCGAACGCCACGAGCTGAGCGGGTGCCGCCCGCCGTTCTCTTCGACCTCGACGACACGCTCATCGACTATAGCGGCGCGGTCGAGGCGTGCTGGGATCGCGCGTGCACGCTCACGGCGGAACACGGCCTCGACGTGGCGGCGGTCGCGCGCACGGTGCACGACGTCCGGCGCTGGTTCTGGGCCGATCCCGAGCGGCACGCGCGCGAGCGGACGGACATGCTCGGCGCCTGGACGAAGATCGTGGCGATCGCGCTGGATCGCGTGGGGCACGCCTCCGATGCGATCGCGGGGGCCGTCGCGTCCGACTTCGCCGTGCGGCGCGAGGCGGCGACGACGCTCTTCGCCGACGCCGTGCCGTGCCTCACGGCCCTGCGCGCGCGCGGCGTCGCGATCGGATGCGTGACCAACGGCGACGCACGCCTGCAGCGCGCGAAGCTCGCACGCCACGGCCTCGCGCCGCTCTTCGACGCGATCGTGATCGAGGGCGAGTTCGGCGCGGGGAAGCCCGACCCCGCCGTCTACCGCCACGTGCTGGGCGCGCTCGGCGCCGCGCCGGGCGAGGCCACGATGGTCGGCGACAACCTGGAATGGGACGTCGCGGGCCCGCTCCGCCTCGGGATGCGCGGCGTGTGGATCGATCGCGGCGGCAGCGGGCTCCCGCCCGGCGCGGCCGTCCGGCCGACCCGCGTGATCCGCTCGCTGGCAGAGATCTAAGGGACCGACCCAAGGCTCGTCTCGGGTCGGCGTACGCTAGGCCGGTTCGCCGGGCGTGATCTCGGTCGTGTCGGTTGCCGGCGCTGGCCGAGCCACCATGTACGCGACGCCGATCGAGAGGATGTAGAGGATCAAGAGCGGCGTCGCCATCAGCATCTGCGACGCGACGTCCGGGCCCGGCGTGAGCACCGCGGCGACGATGAAGATGGTGACCACGGCGTAGCGCCACCACGTGAGCAGCGTCCGGTGCGTCACCAGACCCAGGCGAGCCAGGAAGAACGTCACGACCGGCAGCTCGAACGTGACGCCGAACGCGAGCAGCATGCGCGACACGAAGGACAGGTACTCGCTGATGCGGATCTGCGCCGCGACGCCGATCGACGAGAACTCACCGAGGAAGAACTCGAACGCGACCGGAAATACGAGCCAGTAGCAGAACGCCGCGCCGGCGATGAAGAACACCGACGCGGCGATCGAGAATGGCAGCGCGACGCGCCGCTCGCGGTCGTAGAGCCCGGGCGCGACGAACCGCCAGGCCTGATAGAAGATGAACGGGCACGAGAGGAACAGGCCGCCGATCACCGCGACCTTGAGCTTCGTGAAGAAGGCTTCCGTCAGCCCCGTGCCGATGACGAGCGACTGATCGGGACGCAGGTGCGCCAGGGGCGCCAACAGGAACGAGACGAGCGGCTCGATCACCAGCCAGCACACGCCGCCGCCGACGGCGAGCGCGAGGAGGGCGCGGATGATACGGGTGCGCAGCTCCTCGAGATGCGCGGTGAGCGGCATCCGGACGTCGGTCTCGGGACCCATGCGCGCCGCTGCGTCTAGCTCTGGGGCGTGGGCGGCTTCTCGGTGCTGCGGGCGGCCGTCGCGGTCTTCGCGCGGCGCGCGGCGTCGTCCTCGAGACGCATCTGCGTCTGGAACTCCTCCATGATGTCGGTCGACTGCCGCCGGAACTCCGCGACGGCCTTGCCGAGCGTGCGCGCGAGGTCGGGCAGTCGCTTCGGCCCGAGCACCACCAGCGCTACCACCAGGATCACGAGCAGCTCGGGCATCCCGATGCCGAACATCGATTCGAGGCTATGGGATGCCTTTCGGGGTGTCAATCCGCGAGCGCGCTCGCTATGGTGCGCGCGATGGCCGGCGGCACCGGGCTCATGTTCGACGACCGCATGCTGGCGCACGATCCCGGACGCGGTCACCCAGAACGCCCCGATCGCCTGCGCGTTCTACATGATCGGTGGCGGGACGCGGCAGGTTTTCGACGCATCGGCGCGCGCCTCGCCACCGAGGACGAGATCGCGCGGGTTCACGATCCGCGGCACGTGGAGCTGGTCGCGTCGACGGCGGGGCGCTCGCGCGTCGTCTTCGACGCCGACACGAGCACGTCGGCGGAGTCGTACCAGGCGGCACGGCTCGCCGTGGGCGGCGTCGTCGACCTGTGCACCGCCGTCGTCGCCGGCGAGGTCGACAACGGGTTCGCGTTCGTCCGGCCGCCAGGCCATCACGCCGAGCAGAGCCGGGCGATGGGCTTCTGCCTGTTCAACAACGTCGCGATCGCCGCCGCGACGCTGCGCGCGCACGGCCTCGAACGCGTCGCCATCGTCGACTGGGACCTCCATCACGGCAACGGGACGCAGCACCTGTTCGAGGACGACCCGAGCGTACTCTACGTCTCGACGCACCAGTATCCGTTCTACCCGGGCACGGGCGCCGCGACCGAGGTCGGACGGGGGGAGGGGGCGGGGCGGACGCTCAACGTGCCGCTGCCCGCCGGGTTCGGCGACGGCGAGGTGTCGCGCGCGTTCGACGAGCTCGTGCTGCCGATCGCGCGCCAGTTCCGTCCGGACTTCGTGCTCGTCTCGGCCGGCTTCGACTGCGACGGGCGCGATCCGCTGGGCGGCCTCGATGTTACCCCCGCCGGGATCGCGATGATGGCACGCGCGTGCAGCCGCCTGGCGGAGGAGACCGCGGGCGGTCGCATCGTCGCCGTGCTCGAGGGCGGCTACGATCTCGGGGCCATCGGCGATGGCGTCGCCGGCGTGCTCGGCGTGATGCGCGGCGACGATCGCACGGAGCCGCTCGTCACCGGCGACGCACGCCGCGCCGACGGTCTCGTCACCCGCGTTCGAGCCGCGCAGTCGCCGTTCTGGACAGTGTAGCCGACCCGAGACTTCGTCTCGGGTCGGGCGCGTGCTGTGTGACGTCGGTGGTACGCGCGGGCGGTAGGCCGCGGCCAGCCAAGCTGGCGCGGCAGCGCTTGCTACGCGCGCAGAACACGCGATGCGTGTGCCTCAATCGTCGTAGTCGTACTCGTCGTAACAGATGCGGGGGTTGTAGTAGGGCGAGAACGGGTTGCAGTACGGATCGTCGTAGTAGGAGGGGTAGTAGGGGTAGAAGGGCGCGCCGTAGATCACGACGTTGCTCCAGCCGCCGCCGTGGAAGCAGTTCGGGCCATGGTGGAAGTGGTTGCCTGCCCAGCGACCGTTCCAGCCGCCGCCGGCCCAGCCGGGCTGTACGCGCCCCGGCCCGCGGAAGCCGCTGCCGACTGGGCCTCGTGGCGGAGGGCCTTGGGCAGGGCGGCCTCCGATGCTTCCGCGACCGGCCATGCCGGGCCCGCCGCCGACCATCCCGCCGCGACCGCCGACCATGCCGCCACCGCCGGGCGCCCCCATCATGCCGCCGCCACCGCGCCCGCCGACCATGCCGCCGCCGCTCATGCCGCCGAAGCCGCCGCCCGCGGCGTGACCGCCGCCGAAGCCGCCGCCACCGCCGCCGCCTCCTCCTCCATGTCCACCGCCGCCGCTCATGCCGAAGGCGAACACAGGCGAGCAGTGGAGCGAGAGGAGGAGCGCGGTCGCCAGGATCGCAGCGCGTGGCCCGCGACTGCGTCGGATCGGCGACCGGTGGATCGCCGTGAGCATCACGCCCCGACTCTGGGCGCGCCGCACGGTGACGTCAAGGGGTTTGTGTACCCGTCAGTCGGCGCCGGGATCGTTGCTGACGTCGGTCGGAACGGGCGCGGCTTCGCCCTCCTCCTCGGGGGCCGCGACGTGCGTGTATTCCGATGGTTCCGTGCCGGCGATGAAGACCTCGAGGAACGACGGGCCGCCCGGAGCGGCGCGAAGGCCGGTGTCGGGATCGATCTGGACCATCGCGACGCCATTCGGGACGTCGAAGTCGATGACCGGGCGATCGGCGAGCGCCTCCTTCATGAAGGCGGTCCAGATGGGGCATGCGGCGACGCCGCCCGTCTCGTGGGAGCCGAGCGAGCGCTCGGAGTCGAACCCGACCCAGACGCCGGCCAGCAGGTCGGGCGTGAAGCCGACGAACCACGCATCGTGCGTGTCGTTCGTCGTGCCGGTCTTGCCGGCGACCGGACGCTCGAGCTCCTTCGCCTTCTGGCCGGTGCCCTTCTGCACCACCGACTCCATGAGGCTCGTCACGACGTACGCGGTGGAGGGGTCCATCACGCGCTCGAAGTGCGGGCGGGTACCGCCGAAGTCGATCGGGTTGCCGTCGGCGTCGGTCACGCCGGTGATGAAGATCGGCTCGAAGCGTTTGCCGAGGGTCGCGAACACGCCGTAGGCGCGCACCATCTCGAGTGGCGTCACTTCGGCCGAGCCGAGGGCGATCGAGAGGTTTCGCGGCAGCGGCTGCTCGAACCCGAAGCGCTGCAGGTAGCGGCGCGTGTAGTCGATGCCCATCTTGTCGACGAGCCGCACGGTCACCGTGTTGAGAGAGCGCGTGAGCGCCCAGCGCAGGCGGGTCGGGCCGTAGTACTTGTCCTTGAAGTTGTGCGGCGACCACGTCTGGTTGCCGAACGAGAACGTGATGGGGCCGTCGAGCACGATCGAGGCCGGCGTGAAGCCATGCTCCATTGCCGCCGCGTAGATGAACGGTTTGAATGACGAGCCGGGTTGGCGGCGGGCCTGCACGGCGCGATTGAAGTGGCTGCGGCCGAAGCTGTAGCCACCCACCATCGCCTTCACCTGGCCCGTGTACGGATCGATCGAGATCAGCGCGCCCTCGACCTGCGGGTCCTGATCGAGGGCGAAGCGGGCGGGCGTCCCGGCGGGCGTCGGATCGCCGAGCGTCACGGACACCACGTCGCCGACACGGAACGTCGACGGCGACAGGCGCGTCTTGTTCCACGCCATGGCGGTGGCCGGAACGACCCCCGTCTCCCACGGCGTGCGGACCTCGAGGCGATCTGGACGTACCGCGAGCACGACGGCGTTGCGCCGTGGATCGTCGGCCGAGCGGTTCGCCGCCTGCTTCTTCAAGTACCCCGCGATCTCCTTCGGCTCGAGATGCGTCACCGGGCCGCGGAAACCCTGTCGCGCGTCGAGCGCGCGGAGGCCCTCCTGCAGCGCCTTCTCCGCGGCTTCCTGCTGGTGGAGATCGACGGCGGTGTGCACGCGGAGACCCAGCTGGGCCGCGGCGGGTCCGTACCGGTCCTCCAGGAGCCGGCGCACGTGTTCGACGTACCAGGGCGCGGCGAGATAGGAGCCGCCCGCCTGTCCCGAGGCCAGACGGAGCTGCTCGTCGAGCGCCACCGTGTACTGGTCCTTGTTGACGAAGCCCTCTGCGAGCATGCGCTCGAGCACGTAGTGCTGGCGCGCGAGCGCCTTCTTCGGCTGGCGGAACGGATCGTAGTCGCTCGGCTTCTGCGGAAGGCCCGCCAGCATCGCCGCTTGCGCGACGGTCAGGTCCTCGACGTCGACGTCGAAGTACGTCCGCGCCGCCGCCGCGATCCCGTAGGCGCCGTGCCCGAGGTAGATCTGGTTCAGGTAGAGGTAGAGGATGTCGTCCTTGCTGAGCTTCGTCTCGAGGCGCAGCGCCAGGACCGCTTCGCGGACCTTGCGGCGGATCGTGCGCTCCGGTGTGAGGAGGAGCGCCTTCACGACCTGCTGCGTGATCGTGCTGCCGCCTTGCTTCACGCCCTTCGAGGTGACGTTGTTGATGAACGCGCGGGCGATGCTGACCGGATCGATGCCGCGATGGCGATAAAAGTCGGCATCCTCGGCGGCGAGGAACGCGAGACGCACGTGCATGGGCACGCGCGCGAGCGGGACCAGGTAGCGGCGCTCGACGTAGAACTCGCCGATGAGCGTGTCGTCGTCCGCGAACACGCGCGTCGCCGTCGGCGGCTGGTACCGCAGGAGCTGGTCGACCGGCGGGAGGTCGGAGGTGAGCTCGTTGTAGAGGATGACGGCAGCCACGCCGCCGGCGAGCACCCCCGCCACCACGCTCCACCGCACGATCCGCCCGAAGACCCCAGTTGGCCGGGCTGTGCGCGCCATCGTTGTGTGCGGCACGTTACCGGCTCGGCCGTACCCCGGCAAGGACGGTCGACTTTGGCTCGGCGAGTCGCTACGAGTGCGCGCTCGGGAGCAGCCGGTCGTGAGAGTTCCTCCGCTCGATCTCGTCGCTCAGGCACGCGCGCTCGGCCCCTCGCTGCGCGAGGCCGTCGAGCGGGTGCTCGCAGATCAGCAATGCATCCTCGGGCCCCACGTCGAGCGCTTCGAGGCGGCGATGGCCGGCTACTGTGGGGTGACCCACGCGATCGGCGTCGGATCGGGGACGGATGCGCTCCTGCTCGTGCTCGAAGCCCTCGGGGTCGGTCCGGGGACGCTCGTCGTCACGACCGCGTTCACGTTCTTCGCGACCGGCAGCACGATCGTTCGGCTCGGGGCGCGCCCGCTGTTTGCGGACATCGACCCGGAGACGTTCAACCTCTCGCCGGCGTCCGTCGCGGCCGCGGTCGCGGCGGCGCCCGAACGGGTCGTCGGCATCGTCCCGGTCCATCTCTACGGCCGCCTCGCCGCGCTGGAGGACATCGGCGCCGTGGCCGAACGCCACGGCCTCTGGGTGGTCGAGGACGCAGCGCAGGCGGTCGGCGCCCGGCGCGCCGGGCGAATGGCGGGAACCTTCGCGCGAGCGGGATGCCTGTCGTTCTACCCGACCAAGAACCTGGGCGCGCTCGGCGACGGCGGCATGGTGCTGACCGACGACGCCGCGATCGCCACATTCGTCCGCCGCGACCGCCATCAGGGGCAGGTGGATCGCTATCACCACGAGAGCCTCGGGCTCTGCTCCCGCCTCGACGCCGTGCAGGCCGCGATACTGGAGGCGAAGCTCCCGCACCTCGATGCCTGGAACGCACGGCGTCGCGCGATCGCCGCCGCGTACGCCGAGCGGCTGTGCGCCGCTGGCCTTGCGGGCGTGCCCGACGCGCCGATCGTCCTGCCGCCCGCCGCTGCCGCCGACCACGTCGTGCATCAGTACGTCGTCCGCGCGCGGCGACGCGACGCGCTCCTCGCCCACCTCCGTGACGCGGGCATCGGCGCGCAGGTCTACTACCCGGTGCCGCTCCACCTGCAGCCGCCCATCGCCGCGCGATGCGTCACGCCGGTGCCGCTCGACGAGACCGAGCGCGCCGCGCGCGAGGTCCTGGCGCTGCCGGTCTATCCGGAGCTGACGTCGGCCCAGATCGACGCTGTCGTGGCGGCAGTGCGCTCCTTCTACTGAGCCGACGCTGCCAGCAAGCTGGCCCGATCGCGCCGACGATACGTCATTGTGGCTGGCGCGGACTCCCGCTAAGCTCGACGGGCGATGAAGCCGGACGCTCGCAAAGCCGCCGGCGAGGGTGCCAAGAAGGCGAAGGCCGCCGCAAAGCCTCGCGGCTCGCACGGGTTCCGCGTCCTCGCGGACGTGACGGCGATCAGCGCCGACACCGAGGATCTGCAGGACCGGCTCCAGCGCTTCGTCGAGCTGATCGCCGAGCGCACCGAAACGGACGTCTGCTCCATCTATCTCTTCGACGAGCGGACGCAGGCCCTGACGCTGGCGGCCACGACGGGCCTCGAGCGCAGCGCCGTCGGCAAGGTGACGATGGCCCTGGGCGAGGGGCTCACCGGCATGACGCTCGAGAAGCTCGAGCCGGTGATGGTGGTGGACGCCTTCGCCCATCCGCGCTTCAAATACTTCCCGGAGACCGGCGAGGACCGCTTCCATTCGTACGTGGGCGTGCCGCTGGTCGACGGTGGCAAGCCCCTCGGCGTGCTCGTCGTGCAGACGCTCCGGCGGCGGAAGTTCACCACGCGCGAGATGGAGCTGCTGCGCACGATCGCCACGTCGGTGAGCCAGGCGGTCGTGCAGGCGCGGCTGGTCGAGGATCTGCGGAGCAAGGAGCAGGAGCAGCGGGCGTTCCGCCAGCGCATGGTCGCCGCCATGAAGCGCCTGCAGGCGCTCCACAAGACGATCGGCGACTCGGAGCGGATCGAGCGCCGGCGCCAGAAGCACGCGCGACTCGACGGGCTCCCCGCGGCGCCGGGCTACGGCGGCGGACGGGCGCATCTCATCCAGCCGCCGGTCAGCTTCACCGTCGTCGTCGATCAAGCGGGCGAGGGCGTCGCGGCCGAGCGCAAGCGGTTCACCCGCGCCGTCGCCGCGTCGGTCGCCGAGGTGAAGACGCTGAAGGCTCGGCTCGAGAGCCGCCTGCCCGAGTTCGACGGCGGCATCATCGAAGCCTACCGCATGATGCTCGAGGACCGCGGCTTCCTCGACAAGGTCGAGGGCCACATCGAGGGCGGGCTCAGCGCGGAGAGCGCCTTGAAACGCGTCGTCGACGAGTACGTCGAGACGTTCAGCGCGATGTCGGACGCCTACCTCCGGGAGCGCGCGACGGACGTGAAGGACGTGGGGCTCCGCCTGCTGCGCAATCTCCTCGGCATCGACGAGGCCGAGCGCGCGCTCGAGCGCGACACCGTGCTCATCGCCGACGAGCTCTCGGTGTCCGACCTCTCGCTCATCGATCACGCGCACCTGAAGGGCATCGTCATGGCGACGGGCGGCGTCACGTCGCACGCGACGATCCTCGCCAAGTCCTTCGAGATTCCGACCGTCGTCGGCGCCGAGCAGGTGCGCGACCTCGTCCACGAAGGCGACGCCGTCATCGTCGACGGGAACTCCGGCGCGGTGTTCGTGAACCCGACGCCCGAAGTGACGCGCGAGTACGACCGTCTCGACCGCGGCTATCGGGCCTTCAACCGCGAGCTGGACGGCATGCGCGCCCTGCCCGCCGAGACGGGCGACGGCCGGCGCGTGAACCTCTACGCCAACATCGGCCTCATCGCCGACCTGCCGCTCGTCCACCGCCACGGCGCCGACGGCGTCGGGCTCTATCGCACCGAGTTCCCGTTTCTCACCTACCGCGACTTCCCGAGCGAGGACGAGCAGTACAAGGTGTACGCGCGCGTCGTGCGTGGGATGGAGGGCCAGCCGGTCACGATTCGCACGCTCGACATCGGGGCCGACAAGTATCCCAGCTATTTGAAGTTCACGCGCGAGGACAACCCGTTCCTCGGGTGGCGGTCGATCCGCATCTCGCTCGAGCTGCCGGAAGTGTTCAAGACGCAGCTCCGCGCGATCCTGCGCGCGGGTGCGCTCGGGCGGGTGCGCCTCCTCTTCCCCATGATCTCGAGCGTGACGCAGATCCGCCGTTCGAAGGAGCTGCTCGAGGAGGCGAAGGACGACCTGCGGCAGGCGGGTCACGAGTTCGACGCCGCGATGCCGATCGGCATGATGGTCGAGGTGCCGTCGGCCGTCGCGCTCGCCTCGCACCTGATCCGCGAGGTCGACTTCTTCTCGATCGGCACCAACGACCTGATCCAGTACCTCCTCGCCGTCGACCGCAACAACCACAAGGTGGCCGAGCTGTACGAGGAGCTGCACCCGGCCGTGCTCTCGGCGATCGACGACACCGTGCAGGCGGCGCGCGGCGCCGGGAAGTGGGTCGGCATGTGCGGCGAGATGGCGTCGAACCCGCTCTGCACGCTGATGCTGCTCGGCCTCGGGCTCGACGACCTCTCGATGCAGCCGCTCTACATCCCGGTCGTGAAGCGCATCGTCCGCTCGGTCTCCTTCCGCGAAGTGCAGGCGCTCACGCGTGACGTCCTCTCGCTCTCGACCGTCGAGGAGGTGAAGGGACATCTCTTCGACGGCGCCCGCCGGCTCGGCATCATCGAGCTCGTCGAGATGTATCATTAGACAGGCGCCGGGACGGATTGTAGACAGGCGCCCCATGCGGGCGGGGAAGACGTGGCGGCGGCTCGGCGCGATCGCGCTCCTCGCCGTGCTCGGCGCATGTCGCCGAGGTCCCGACGAAGCACCGTTCGAGCCCTACTTGGTCGTGTGGGCGGGCGATGCCGATCGCAAGGACAGCGACTTCCTGGCCGTCATCGCGGCCAACCCCTGGTCCCGGAAGTACGGGCGTGTGCTGGCGACGGTGCCGGTGCGATCTACCGGCAACGAGCCGCAGGACCTGAACGAGACGTTCCGCTACGACGGCCGCGTGTTCGCGAGCGGCACGCTCACGAACCGCGTCTTCACGTTCGACCTCCGCGATCCTGAGGAGCCGAAGCTGGTCGGGACGACCGACCTCACCGACCGCCGCTACTGGGCCCCGCGCGCGATCGTGTCGCTCTCGAACGGGCGCGTCGCGGTCGCCTGCCCCGATCGCGCGCACCACGTCGGATTGGCGCGCGAGATCACCGGGGCGCCGGGCGGCCTCGTCGAGCTCGATGCGAGCGGGCGCGTCCTGCGCGAGGTCTCGGCCGGCAGCGACGAGTCGCGCGGCTACGTGGTCGCTCCAACGGGCGCGACCATCGCCCCGTCGCTGAGGGCGTTGGTCACCACCAGTCAGGCACACGGCTTCACCGCCTCGGCGCGCGGCGAGCTGGTGCCCGGGATCACGGTGCAGGCCTGGAAGGTCCCCGACTTGAAGCTGAAGCGCACGGTCGTGCTCGAGGCCGGGCCGCGCGGCGAGGAGAACCTGGGTCCCGCGGTGCCGCGCGCGATGCGGAAGCGTCCCTACGTGTACGTGAACACGTACGAGGGCGGCGCTCTCTACGTCTCGGACTCGCTCGGGATGAGCGACCCGGCCTTCCGTCTCGCCTTCGACTTCGGGGCGGGGAGCTATCCCAGCGGCGCGGCGGTCACGCCGAACGAACACTTCTACGTGACGGCGCTCGCCGGTAGGCACCAGGTGGTCTCGCTCGATCTCACCAGCCCCTTCTCGCCGCGGCTCGCGTCGACCGTGCGCCTCGATCGAGATCCCGGGTCGGACAAGGGCGGCCGGCCGCGCGCCGGTGGGCCCTCGGCGCTCGCCATGGCGAGCGACGGCGGCCGCGTCGCGGTGGCCGACTACACGATCGACGTGCCGACGGCGCGCCGCGACGGCGATCACCGTGTCTACATGCTGCGTCTCGACGCCGAGACCGGCGAGCTGCGGATCGACAGCTCCTTCACGGACGAGAACACGGACGAGGTCGGCATCGACTTCAACCGCACGAAGTGGCCGCACGGCGCGACCGGGGCGGCGCGCCCGCGCGGCCTCCTCTTCGTCGCCGAGCCGCCCGCGAGGGACTGAGCCGTGACCATCCGGCCGCTCGTCAGCACCGACGTCGACGCGGTCGCGGAAGCGGACTTCGCCGCGTTCCACGACGTGGCGCTGCGCCACGGCCTCCCGCCCGTCGTAGGCGCCGTGCGCGACAGCCGCGACTACGTGCGCCGCCTGGTCCTCGCCGATCCGTTGGGCGGCTTCGTCGCCATCGAGGGCGACCGGATCGTCGGCCACGCGTGGGTGCACGTCCGCGGACCGATCGCGACCGTCGGCCCGATCGCCGTCGAGCCGGCGTCCCAGAGCCGCGGCGTCGGTCGCGCGCTGCTCGCGCGCTGCCTCGAGGCTGCGTCCCGAGCGGCGCAGGTGCGGCTCGTGCACGAGAGCTTCAACGTCCACTCGCTCGCGCTCTACCTCGGCGCCGGGTTTCGCGTGGTGGCGCCGCTGCTCGAGCTCTCGCTCGCCGAGGGCCGCGACGTCCAGGCCACCGGTGCGCCGGAGGGTACCCACGTGCGGCTGGCCGTGGCCGACGACCAGGCCCGTATCGTCGCGCGCGACGCGCGCGGCTTCGGCACGTCGCGCGCGCAGGACGTGGAGCGCTACCTTCGCGCGGGCCGCGGCGTGGTGGCGGAGCGGGGCGGGGCGCTCGCGGGCTATGCCCTGGGCGGCTTCGGGTACCTCGGATCCGCCGCGGCCGACGACCCGGAGCTGGTGCTCGCGATGCTGTCGCGTCTGGCGGCCGAGCCGTCGCTGCGCGTGGGGGCGCTGCGCACGATGGTCGGCGCCACCGATCGCCGGCTCGTCGACGGGCTGCTCGGGCTCGGCTTCCGGCTCTTCCGCGCCTGCCACTACATGGTGCGGGGCGGCGGAACGGCGCCGCCCGCCGGCTACGTCCTCATGAGCGGCGACTTCATGTGAGGCGACGCCGGGTCGCGGCGCCGAACACGGCCGCGACCGGGAGCCCCAACGCACGCGCGATCGCGAGCGCCGTTGCCACCGTCGGCTCGAGGCGCCCGTTCTTGACCGCGTTCACGTGTGCTCGGTCGAGGCCGGCGCGGCGCGCGAGCTCGCCGTCGGTCCAGCCACGGCGCGCGAGCAGGACGCCGAGTGCCGCCGGCACCGGTCTACGGCTCCTCGACGAGTGTCCACAGACGCTCGACCTGCACGTCGAGCGCGCTCGCGATCCGCGTCGCGACGCCGATGCGTGGATTGGCACCGGGACGCCGCAAGCCGCGCAGCGCGTGCGGGCAGAGCAGCGTGCGGCGTGCGAGATCGTCCCACCGAAGGCCACGGGACGCGAGCACGGCCGGCACCCGATTCACGACCCCACGCCCGCCCCGCTTCATCGCTCGGACGATGGCGAGCCGCTCCCGGCGGAGCAAGGCCCCGCCATGCATAGGATCAGAATGCGATCTCGAGCGCTTCGAGGTTGACGAGCCCGGTGACCGAGCAGGTGGTGGTGTTCGGCGGCGCCGAGAAGGCGGCCGTCCCGCGCACGAGCAGCGACGAGGTGACGACGTCGCCGAGCCCCGATGACGAGGCGACGAAGCTGACGAGGCCGGTCGCCGTCTGCGATCCCACCGCTGAGCGGTCGGAGGCGAAGCCCACCACGACCGTTCGGCCGCCGTTGTTCGGCACCTGGAAGCTCGCGCACGGCGTCAGGGCCGAGAACGGGAGGGCGCCGTGCTCCACCTCCTGGGCCGTGATGCGATAGAGGTTCACGAGACCGGTCGATCCGCTGTCGGTCGCGGCCGCGAACAGCACGCTCCCGTCCGGATGGATCTGGAACGTGTCGGTGATGTCGGGCGAGAAGAAGATCGACGTCGGCCGGATCTGCCACAGTCCGCCCGACTCGAACGCCGCGAACGTCTTCGCGCCGTCGGGCGTGATCTCGAGCTGCTGCACGGGATCGAGGTCGTCGCAGTCGCCGAGACCCTCGAGCGCGTCGATGCGCGTGGTCACCACCTGCGTGTTGCCGCTGTTCTTGTTGATCTTGATGAGCGCTTCGCGCTCCGAGCGGAAGCAGCTCCCCATGTCGGGCACGTTGTGGAACTCGGGCACGTAGAGCTGCCCGCCCTGGCCGGCCGGGAAGCCGTCGCAGGCGATGTGGCCGGTCTCCGTCGTGGTGCGATCGAGGATCTCCTTGTGCGTGACGCCGCCGTTGGCGTCGAGATCCATCCGCATGACCGTGACGGCGCGCTCGGTCTCGGCCGACGGATCGGGCTCGGTGAACGTCCCCTCGTCGGAGATGAGGTAGAGGCTCTGCCCGTCGCTGCACAGGTCGACCGGATCGAAGAGCGTGTACGCCGGGCAGAAGCTGCCGGGACAATCCGCCGGCATCGCGCAGGGCTGGCCCACGTTGGCTCCCGAGGGACAGGTCGACGTCGCGGAGCACGAGCCGCCGACCGCCGCACAGTCCTGATCCTTCACGCAGAAGTCGCCGGTGCCGAGGCCGTTGCCGGGCACGACGCAGGTGTGGACGCCGTTGTCGGCGAAGAACCGCGTTCCGTCGGGCATGTAGCCGAAGGTGCCGAGCCCGAGAAGCCCGACCGCGATCTCGGTGAAGAAGACGGGATCGGCTGCCAGCGTGGGCCCGTTGGCCGGCGCGCTGCCGCCGTAGCCGTGCGCGAGGAAGCTGACCGCGTTGCGGTTGGAGGCCGCGGCGACGAGGCTGATGCGCGTGTTCTGATGGCCGGACGCCGACGGCGTGAAGGTGAGGGTCAGGTCGTGCGTTTCGCCCGGACCCAGGCTGAGGCTCGTCTCGGAGAGCTGGAACTGCGGGTCGACGCTCGCGAGCTCGATCTTCACCTGGCTGGTGTCGGTCTCGTCGGTGTTCTTCACCGTGATGGTCCGCGACGCGCTCGACGACGGCGCCACCGCTCCGAACTCGAGGACGCCGGCGCTCTCGACGCGGAGCACGCCCGCCGTCTTGCCGGGATCGAGCTCCGGAATCGCCTGGAGGACGAGCTCGGAGGGCGCGCTCGATGCCTGGCCGTCGGAGACCGTGAGCGTGACCTTCACGTCGCCCGTCTGGACGTCGAACACGTGCTGCGGATCGGGCTCGGTCGACGTCGTGCCGTCGCCGAAGTCCCAGAAGTAGGTGAGGTCGTCACGCTCGGCATCGGTGCTGCCCTTCGATCCGGTGAACTGTACCGCGATGCCGGGTACGATGATCTCGGTGTCCGCGTCCGCCTGTGCGGTGGGGGCGGTGTTCGGACCCTCGATGGCGGAGAAGCGGATACGATCGGTGTCGCGGATGCGCGCCGTCTTGCTGCCCTGGAGGCGCTTGGCGAGGATCGCGAGGCGGAGATGGTTGCGCGGCCGGCGGCCGAGCTTCACTTCCTCGGGCGGGATCTTCGCGCGCACGCCGATCTGCTGCCCGCGATCGTTGAAGATGGGCTTGAAGTCGGCCGTCGTCTCGGAGCGCCCGACGCGGGCGCGGAACGAGCTCGCCTCGGCCGGCGTGAAATCGGAGAGCTTGCCGAACAGGACGATCACGTTGACGAACGGATGCGCGATGGCGGGCTCGCCACGCACCGGCGTCACCACCGTGAGGAGGTTGTTCTTGAGCAGCTTCGCTTTCGCCGCGCCTGCGTCGCCCGAAGGCAACACGAGTCCCAGGAGGGCGAGCAGGAGGATCCGGACCATTCGCCGGTCGAGCGTACGCGCTCCGTCATACTTTGCAACGACAAAGTTTCGACGCTCACCCGCGACGGGGAAGGCGGTAGTGCCGGTAGTACCTTCGGGCGCGCGTCGGGCGCGCGCGCCAGAGAAGGCAAAAGTCGTCACCGAGCGAGCTGCGACGCTTCGAGGCCGACGATCCCGACTGCCGTGCAGGACGTCGCATCGGGTGGCAGGGAGAATGCGACGATGCCGCGCACGTTGCCGAACGGGAACACGTCGCTCGGCGCGGGCCGCACGCCGGAGATGAAGCTCACGAGCGCCGTGCCGTCGCGTGTGGTGAGGCTGGCCGGTCCAGCGACGAGCGAGACGATGGTGGTGCGGCCGAATTCCTCGCCGAGGGCGTTGTTCGGCACCGCGAAGCTCGCGCACGGAGTCATCGCCGCGAGCGAGAGGGCGCCGTGCTGCACCTGGTCGTCGGTCAGCCGGTAGAGATCGATCATGCCCTCCGTGCCGCGATCGCGGGCGCGCGTGAACAGGACGCTGCCGTCGGGATGGAGCTGGAAGGCATCGCTCACGTCGGGCGTGAGGAAGAGGGGCGTCGGCCGGATGCGCCACAGGCCGCTCGACTCGAAGCCGGCCACCATGCGCATGCCATCGGGCGTCGTGGCGAGCTGCTCCACCGGATCGCGATCGTCGCACTCGCCGACGCCGGGCGCCTCGTCGATGCGCGAGAAGCCGCTCACGACCTGTGTGTTGCCGTTGCCCTTGTTGACGCGCACGAGCGCCTCGCGCTCGTCGCGGAAGCAGTTGGCCGAATCGGCGACGTTGCGGAACTCGGCGAGGTAGACGAGGCCGCCCTGGCCGGCGGGCGTGCCGTCACAGGCGAGGTGCTCGGTCTCGGTCGTCGTGCGGTCGAGGATCTCCCGGCCCGTGATGTTCCCGGCGCCGTCGTGGTCGAGCCGCAGCAGCGTCACGCCGCGCTCGGTGTCGGCGTCCGCGTTCGTCTCGGTGAACGTACCGTCGTCGGAGAGCAGGAAGAGGCTCGTACTGTCGCTGCAGAGCTCGTTCGTCGGGTACGGCGAGGTGCTGGCGGTGCAGGTGTCGCCGCGGGTGGCGCAATCGCCGTCGGCCAGACACACGTCGCGCGTCGTCGGGCCGCACTCGTTGATGGACGGGTCGATCGCGAACGTCCGGCCGTCCGGCATGATGCCGCCGAGGTCGGGGAACACGGTGTAGACGGGCAGCGCCACGAGCGTGGGCCCGCTCCCGGGCGCGCTGCCGCCGTAGCCGTGTGCGACGAAGCTCACCGCGACGCGATTCGTCGCCGACGCGACGAGACCGATGCGCGAGTCGTGGTGCCCCGTGGCCGGCGGCGCGAAGGTGACGTCGAGCGTCGCCGACTGGCCGGGGTCGAGCGCGACCAGCGCCGACGGCGCGACCGCGAACGCCGCCCCGTTGGCGGCCGCGGCGCGGATCTTCACCTGGCTGGTCGGCGTCGGATCGACGTTGCTGACGGTCAGCGTGCGCGTGGCGGTCGCGCCGACCGCGACCGCGCCGAACTCGAGCTGTCCCGTGGCCTCGACGCGCAGGATGCCCTCGGTCCGGCCCGGATCGACGCCGGGAACGGTAGGCAGCGTGGCCGTGGCGGTGGTCGAGAGCTGGCCGTCCGACACCTGGAGCGTCACGACCACGTCGCCCTCGAGACCGGCCGGGAACGCATGCGTCGCCGTGCGCTCGGTCGACGTGGTCCCGTCGCCGAAGTCCCAGAGGTACTCGATCTCGTCGCCGTCGGGATCGTGGCTCCCGGACGCATCGAACGTGATCGGATCGTCCGGCACCACGACGGGGGCGCTGACGGCGATCATCGCCGACGGTGCCCGGTCCGGCACTTCCTCGGCGCCGAACTTCACGCGGTCGATGTCGCGGCTCGGCGGCCCCTTCGCGTCGGCGACGCGGACGGCGCGCACGGAGAGCCGCAGGCGGTTGCGCGGGCGGCGGCCGATCTTCACGTTCGAGAGGGCCGCGCGCGCGCCGGTCTGGGTTCCGCCGTCGTAGATCGGCTCGAACGCCGCCGTCACGTCGTCGCGCCCGATGCGCGCATGGAACGTCGCCGGATCGGCGGGCGCGCCGGTCTTGGTTCGTCCGAACGAGACCACGACGTTCACCCACGGGTGTGCGCTCGCAACCGCGCTCGAAGGCTCGACGACCTGGAGCAGCTCCTCGGATTGCCGTCGCACGCGCGCTGCGCTCGCCGCCGCCGCGAGGGCGACGACGAGCAGGGTCGTCGCGATCGTCGACCGGCGCGTCACGACCCGACACTAGGTCAGATCCGTCGCGCTTGGGAAGAGCTTATTGGCAGGTGTCGGTGTCGATCACGACGACATCGTTCGGAAACGAATCCTTCAACGGGTTCGTCTGGCTGAACGGCGTGGCGTCCGTTGGTACGAGGCCGCCCTCGTCCATGCGGAAGGCCTCGATCCGATTGATCTCGCCCGCGGCGACGTAGAGGACGGCATTGTTTCCGTTCCGTGGCGGGAGGACCGTCGAGCGCACGGGCGACGACGCGCGGTTCTGGTTGCTCCGCGCGGCCGTGTTCTTGGGCAGGGTCCCATCGTCATCGAGCCGGAAGGTGTCGATACGACCTTGGTACGTGACCGCGAGGATCACGGGGCGGCCCGAGTCGGGCTTGTACAGCGTCAGCCCGAGGTAGCGGATGATCACGTTCGTGCGATCTTTCTGCCGCTGGTTCTTCTCCTTGTTCTTCTCCTTCCTGGTCGGCTTCTCCGGGTTCTCGCCGAACGGCATGAAGTTGCCGTCCGTGTCGAGCGTGAATCCCTGCAGACGATCCTGGAAGCGGGGCGCGGTGACGAGGTGCGTGCCGTCGATCAACAGCCCGATGGGCCCAGGGAGCTGCGTGCGGCGCGACAGCGGGCAGGTGTCGTCCGGCCGGGCGACGCCCTCGACGGGGCAGGGCAGCGGCAGGGCTGGGACCGTCGACCAGAACGGGCAGAAGTTCTCGCCGTCGTCGGTCGTGTCCCCGTCGCCGTTCTTGTCTTGCGCGATCTGGGGCGTCCCGAAGATGCGCCCCTCGGCATCGAGTCCGTAGACGAAGGTCCGGTTGGCGCCGGAGACGTTCACGTACAGCTTGTCGTTGGCAACGACGACGTCCTCCCAGCCCGGCGCGGCCGGGCCGTACGAGCAGCTCGTCGGCGAGCCGGCCGTGATGCCGTCCTCGACGATCGGGTCGGCGTTCGGCGTACCGTCCGCGCCGAGCGGATAGGCGGCGATGAGGCCGCCCTGCTTACGAAACGGCACGTACAGCATGCGGCCGTCCTCGGACAGCGCGATGTCGCGCGCGAACATCCCCTTTTCCTTGCGGGTCGCGCCGATCCGCGTGAGCGAGCCACCCGCGCCGGCGGTGAACACCTCGACCCGATCGTCCTCCACGACGTAGAGCGTGCAGCCGCGGGCGACGAGGCGCTTCGGTTTGGTGGCGGCCATGTAGCGCTGGCTCACCGGATCCCCGGCCAGCGAGCCGTCGGCGAGGACGTGGAAGACGTCGACGCGCTGCTTCGATGCGGCCGTCGCGTACAGAAAGGTTTCGGCGGCGACGGGCGCGGCGCAAAGCACCGCGAGCGCGGCGATCACGAGGAGGGGTCGCATGGGGATCGCGGCCTTATAGCAACCGGCCGGGGGCGGGAGAAGCGCGCCCGGCTCGCCACATTGCCGCACCCGCTCGGGGGCGGCATGATGCCCCGCCATGTCGACTCCCCTCGTGACGAGCCGCACCGACGGCGCCGTCGCGCTGGTCGCATTCAATCGCCCCGAGAAGCGCAATGCCATCAGTCGCGACGTCCTGCGCGCCCTCGTCGACGCGGTCAGCGACGCCGAGCGGAATCGCGACGTGCGGGCGATCGTGCTCCACGGCGAAGGCCGGGTCTTCTCGGCCGGCGTCGACTTCACGATGCTCGCGGGCGACGTGGGCGGCGGGGAGCGCATCCCGTTCCGATCGCAGGTCGGCGAGATGCAGGCGCTCGTGACGCGCCTCGAGGCGGTCGAGAAGCCGGTCATCGCGGCGATGCATCGCTACGTTCCCGGCCTCGCGCTCGAGGTCGCGCTCGCCTGCGATTTCCGGATCGCGACGGCGGACTGCGAGCTCGGGCTTCCCGAGGTGCGGGTCGGCCTCGTGCCGGACGTCGGCGGGACGACGCGGCTCGTGCGGACCGTCGGCTACGCCAAGGCGAAGGAGCTGATCATGACCGGCCGCATGATCCCCGCGGCGGAGGCGCTCCGCATCGGGCTCGTGACGGAGGTCGTTCCCGACGGCACCCACCTCGACGCGGGACGGCGGCTCGCCGCCGAGATCGGGGCGAACGCGCCGCTCGCCGTCGGGCTCGCGAAGCGGCTGGTCGACCTCGGCGTGCACACCGACAAGCACACGTTCCAGGCGATGGAGCTGCTCGCGCAGAGCATCCTGCTGCCGACCTCGGACGCGCGCGAAGGTGCCGCGGCGCTCGCCGAGCGCCGCCCGCCGCGGTTCACCGGTCGGTGAGATCCGCTCCGGCCGTTCCGACCTGGAACCTGCTCGTCACGTCGATCGAGGGGCAGCGCGACGCGCTGCGCGCCGAGCTGATGCCGCTCGCGCGTTTTCGTCGCGGCGGGTACCCGAACGTGCTCGTGGCCACGGTCGACGACCCGGCGCGCTTCATCGACACCCTCGGCGAGGTGTACGCCGCGTCGGATCGGCTGCGCGCCGCGCTCGGCAAGGCGATCCCGATCGATCGGACGCTCCGCCTCGACGATCCCGCCGGGTTCCTCGACAGCATGACGGCGGCGCTCGAGCCGCTCGTCGACCGTCTGCTCGGTGCCACCTTCTTCGTGCGGATCTGCCGCCGCGGGCACCGCGGCACGATCGACTCGACCGGCGCCGAGCGCGAGCTCGGCGCACGCCTCGTGGACACCCTCCAGCGCCGGGGCGAGAGTCCGCACGTACGCTTCACCGACCCCGACGTCGTCGTCCTCATCGAGACGTTGCGCGATGAGGTCGGCATCGCCCTCATCGATCGGGCGCTCAGAACGCGACATTCCTTCGTGCGGGCGCGGTGAGGTCGGGGTTCGCCGTCGTGCCGCAGCGTCGGCACGCGGGGCGGGCGGCGAGGTCTCCGCTTAGTTCGCCGCGCGGCATGCCCCACGTGCGATCGCTGCGACGGCGGAACGCCGGCGCGGCTCAAGGGCGCTCCGCCCTCGCCGCCCGCCCCGCACAGCCTCGCGACGCATCGGCAGCCCCCCACCCGCGCGGCACCGAGGCCTGCCGTCTTCGCCCTCAGACCTTCGTGGACCCGAGGAGGTTCCCGCCGAGCCTCGCGTGCCCGACCCGCGGGTCGCCGATCACGTTGATGACGGAGGCCCGCCCCGAGCGGAAGGCGCGCTCGAGCGCCGGTCGGATCTCCGCCGCCTTCGTCACGTGCTCGCCGTGGCAGCCGATCGCCTCGAACATGCGGTCGTAGCGAAGCTCCGGCAGCATGTCGAAGGGATCGACGCGCCCGCGCAGCATCGGCATCTGATCGAAGGACGGGCCCCACGAGCTGTTGTTCCACACCAGGGTGTGGACGGGCAGCTTGTGCTTGAGCGCCGTCTCGATCTCCATTCCACCGATCCCGAGGCCGCCGTCGCCGATGACGACGATCACCTGCTTGCCCGGCCGCGCGAGCTGCGCGCCGATGCCCATGCCGATGCCGTGACCGACCGGCGCGAGCGGCCCCGCGTCGACGATCTGACCGGGAAATCGCGCGGCGAACCACTGCGAGAGCCATCCCGAGAGCGTGAAGCTGTCGATGACGAGCGTCGCGTCCGGGTCCATGACGTCGAGGAGCTCGCGCGTGAGGCGCGCCGGATGGATCGGGCTCGCGTCGTGCACCTCGGACTCCTGCGCGCGCAGCGCTTCGTCGAAGCGGGTGCGCGTCGTGGCGACCTCGGCGAGCCACGCGCTGCCGCGGCGCCGCCCGCCGTCGAGGCCGAGCGCTTCGGCCCGCGCGACCAGCTGTGCCAGCACGAGCTTCGGGTCGCCGACGATCGGGAGGTCGGCGGGCACGTGCCAGCCGACGCGCGACGGTGTCGGATCGACCTGGATGTACGTCGCGTCGGCGCTCCACGTCGGCGGCTCGCCGAAGTGCTCGCCGCTCCAGAACTTGAATCCGATGGCGAGGATCGCGTCGGCGCGGCCGGTGAAGGGCTTCTTCCAGGCGCCACGCACGGCGAGCGGATCCTCCTCGGACACGGCGCCCTGTCCGGCGCGGCGCGTGTAGACTGGGATCTGCATGCGCGTCGCGAAGGCCCGCAGCTCCGGCGCCGCGTCGGACCAGAAGACGCCGTCGCCGGCGACGATGAGCGGGCGCTCCGCGCGCGCGAGCCGCTCGAGCGCGCGCTCGATGGTCGCGGGATCTCCGGCACTGCGCATCGCGTCCTGCGAATAGATCCGCGCGCCGCGTCGCTGCCGCGCGACCTCGTCCTGTTGGTAGAGGACGTTGGTCGGGATCTCGACCAACGTCGGGCCCGGCGGCGGGCTCGTGGCCTCGCGGAACGCCATCCGCAGATCGACCTCGATCGTCGACCAGTCGAGGACGCGCTTGGTGAACTTCGAGAACGTGCGACAGATCTCCGAGCCGTACGCCTCCTGGAAGGAGCCGAGGTAGTCCTCGGTCGTCGGATGTTGGCCCGCGATGCAGACGACCGGGCTTCCGGTGAGCCCGGCAACGCAGAGCCCGGTGACGGCGTTGGTGAGACCGCATCCGGCGGTGACCGAGAGCAAGCCGGGGCGCCCGCTGGTGCGGGCGTACGCGTCGGCGGCGTAGGCGCACGACTGCTCGTGGCGCATGTGGATCATCTGCACGCCGTGCTCGCGAAGATGGGAGAGGATCGGCCAAATGTGCCCCCCGTTCACCGTGAAGAGGTAGCGGACCTCCTGCTCGCCCAGGATGCGACCGACGAGCGCGCCGCCGTCGAGGCGCGTATCCCCGGGCCGGGGGAGGGGGCGGCCGATGGAATTGCCCATGTCTCTCGTGTCGTCGGGCATCGGCGATCACTCCTTCTTGTGCCCGGCGGTGTGGCGCTCCTGCCGGCGCTCGAACTCGTCGACCAGACGCTCGAGCCGTGCCGCGGCGTCCTCGACCTGCTTCGCCGCCGCTTCGCTGCGATCCGCCGCCGCCTCGGCGCGCGTGGCCGCGGCTTCCGCGCGGTCGGCGACGTCGGCGTCCGCGGCGGCTGTCAGCATCAGCACCAGCAAGCCGGGCGCCGCCCAACGCATGGCGCGGAGCGCTACCCGGCTGGGCCCGATGGTGTCAACCGCCTACGACCTTCGGGCCGGGGGGGTGACACCGCCGCCGTCGCTGGCTACGATCCGGCGCGAGATGACGGGACGAGATGCGCTACTCGACGCGTTCGACCGGCTCTTCCAGGCGGCTGCGACCAAGCTGCAGCTCACGGTGACACCGGAGGAGCGGGCCGAGGCCAAGGCGCAATTCGCCGAGCGTTTCGCGGCCATGCTCGATCTGACGGGACAGTTCGAGACGCCCGCGCTTCCGCCCGAAGTCCTCTCGGAGATGGAAGCGCAGATCTCCCGCATCTCGCCGGTGGAGCTGGCGGGCGTGCTCGCCGCGATACCGCTCGCCCAACAGGGCCACGAGATGCTGCGCTCAGTCGCCTTTCAGCACGCACAGCAGAAGATGCTGGAGCATCTCGCCATGCAGGCCGACACGCGCTACGGCGGAAACTGACCACGTCGGGATATGCATCTTTCTCGTTGACGCCACCAGGGGGTGCTGGTAGCTTCCCGGCCGAGTGCAGCACGCGCCGAGCAACGTGATCGCGGTGGATTTTGCGAGGCGTCGCCGCGCGCGCCTGAACCCGGCGCCCGCAGCCGAGTCTCCCGGCGTCGCGGCCGCGCGCCAGCTGATCGGCTCCGCGCGCGATTTCCTCCTCTTCTGGCGTCCGCCCGCACGGCGTTCGTCCGCGGAGTACCTCGGCGGTCGCTGGGACTGGGGCTGGACCCTCTTCGTGTGGACCAACGAGGCCGCCGTCGGGCCGCTCCGCATGGACCTCGGCAGCCGCGGCTACCTCGCGCAGTGGCTCACGCGCGAGGGCTTTCTCTCGTTCCTCCACCGCGCGACCGACATCGGCGGCCTCCTGCTCGACGGCGAACTCGAGGACGGCGGAGAGAAGATCCGCTCGGAGCCCCACCAGCTGGTGCGCCGTACCGATGCGCTCGCAGTGCTGGAAGGGCGGAACGAGGAACGGAGCGGCGTAGTCGTCCCACGCCGCCCCGTACGTTGAGCTAGTAGGTCAGCTCGTCGAGGAACGCGCCCGACGGGGAGCACGCCGTGGGGCTCTTGCGTTCCTTGCAGAGAGCGATGATCGGCTGCTTGCAGTCCTTGATGCACGTCCTCTTGGCCTTGCCCTTGAGGTCGGCGCACGAGGTCCTGCAGGCGGCGATCTCCGTCCTGCACTTCTTCGGGCACGGCTTGGCGTAGGCCCCGCTCGCGGCGAGCCCGAGGCAGAGCGTCAGCGCCGTCAGTCCTAGAACGATCTTCCGTCCGATCACTGGGTATCCTCCCTCTGTTTCCACCGACCCAAACCGGTCGACCCAGTTTAGGGGTCGCAGTTTATCGCCCAGGAGTCAAGCTTTGCGGCCTGTTTGAGACTCGGAAGTCTGCTTCCTAGCCTCGTCGTGGGTGGCGGGAATCGTGGCCGAGGGAGCGCAGATCAACTTCGTTCGGGCCATCGGGGAGGCACTCGGTGGGGCGCATTCCCCCGAGCGGACCGCAGCCGCGGTCATCGAGACGCTCGTGCGGCATCTCCCCCTCGATCGCGTGGTCGTCTGGGGTTCGAGGTGCGCCGACGGGCGCTTCGCCTTCCTCGCCGCCACGCGTGACCTGGCCGATGTCGTGCCGGTGACGCGCCTCGTGCAGGACGTGGCGAGCCGGGGCGAAGCGGTCCAGCTCTGCGGGAATGCTGCGGTACCCGACGCGTTGCCGCTCGGTCTTGCGCGCTGCGGCGCCGTGCTCCTACACCCGCTCCGGGCGCGGGGCGGCGTCCTCGGAGTCGTCGGGGTGGGGATCCGCGAGGCCGGCGGCATCTCGCCCGAGATCGTGGCGGCGATCGATCTCGTCGCGCCGCAGATCGCGATGGCGCTCGAGAACGCCTTCCTGCGTGGAGGCGCCGATCTGGCGCCGCGTCCGCACCGTGTGGACGCACCCGGCGCCGCCGCGACGTTGGTCGGTGTCAGCCCCGCGTTCCGCAAGGTCGTGACGGCGATCGAGCGACTGGGCGACGTCGACGTCACGGTTCTCCTCCTCGGCGCCAGCGGCACGGGCAAGGAGCGCGTCGCGCGCGCGCTCCACGACGGCGGGCGCCGGCGCGGCGGCCCGTTCGTCGCCGTCAACTGCGCGGCGCTCCCGGAGTCGCTCCTCGAGGCGGAGCTGTTCGGCATCGAGCGCGGCATCGCGACCGGCGTCGACCGGCGGCCGGGGCTCGTCGAGCGCGCCCACGGCGGGACCCTCTTCCTCGACGAGATCGGCGACATGAGCCCCGGCGTGCAGGCGAAGGTGCTGCGGGTGCTGCAGGAGCGCGAGATCGTCCGCGTCGGCGGCTCGCGTCCGATCGGGGTCGACGTGCGGCTGATCGCGGCCACCAACTGCGATCTGGAAGCGGCCGTCCGCGCCGGCACGTTCCGCGAGGATCTCTACTTCCGGATCTGCGTCGCGCCGCTGCGCCTGCCGCGCCTCGCCGATCGCATCGACGACATCCCCGTGCTGGCGGAGCACCTGCTCGCCCGCTTCGGCGGGAAGCACGGGCGTTCCGACCTTCGCCTCGCGCCCGACGCGCTGGCGTGGCTGGCGACGCGACCGTGGCCGGGGAACGTCCGCGAGCTCGAGAACGTGGTCGAGCGCGCCGTCGTGATGGCGACGGGCCCGCTCATCTCGATCGAGGACCTCGATCCCGACCGCGAGGCTCCGCGCGGCGCGGCCGTCGACTTTCGCGGCACGCTCGAAAGCGCCGTCGGCGGCGCCGAGCGCGCCCTCATCGAGCGAGCGCTCGTCGCGACGCGCAACAATCGCACGCAGGCGGCGCGGCTGCTCGGCATCGGCCGCCGCACGCTCCTCTACAAGCTGAAGCGCTACGGAATCGGCGACGCACCCGTGCGCGCCTGAGCGCGCGCATGACCGGCGCCCTGCGCCGGACGCTGCGCACCAGGCGCGTCGTCAGCCGCGCTGCCAGCTTGCGCGGGCCCCAAGGCGCACGGCGGATGCGCCTGCGCACGCGCATGCGCAGCACGAAGTTGCCGGCTCGGCGATTTGTGCCGCGCTTTTTGCTGGACGCCGCGGCACGCCTCGTGCGATGACCTGTCGTCATGGAGGTGGCTACGGTGCCGGCGCTCGCGCTGGTGCCGCGAGTCGTCATCCCCGAAGTGGTGGCGACGGCGCGGTACACGACCCCGTGGGTCGTGCCCCACGTTCCGTTTGCCGCCCGTCCGCCGCGCCGCCCGTACGAGCCCTCCGCTGGCGCGAAAGCCACGGGCGCGCTCGTCGACGTCTACGGCTGATCCGCATCGAGCGCCTCGAGCAGACGATCGAGCGTGACGAGCGCGCCCGGCGTCCGGCCGCTGCGATCCAGGTAGAGTGCGCTCGCACCGGCGGCGCGCGCACCGCCGACGTCGGCCCGCAAGTCGTCGCCCACGTGACAGATCTCGCCGATGTCGACGCCGAGCGCCGCGGCGGCGGCCGCGAAGATGGCGACGGCGGGCTTTGCGGCGCCCACCTGAGTCGACGAGAGCACGCGATCGACGGCGCGGGAGAGGCCGAGACCGTCGAGGAGCGACGGCAGACGCCGGTCGAAGTTCGAGACGACCGCCGTGCGAAGACCACGAGCCCGCGCGGCCTCGAGGCAGGGGCGGGCGTCGGTGTAGACGCGCCACGCGCCGGGCGTCGCGTAGTGCGCGAAGAGCGCGTCGAAGCACGCCTCGAACGCGCCGTGCGATCCGGCGCCGCCGAGCGCGGCACGAACGACGGCGCGCCACCAGTCGCGCTCGTGGCGCGCGAGGTCGTGCGCCGCGACGTCGGGGAACGCGAGCGGCGGCGCATCGGCCAGCGCGCGGCGAAAGGCTGCGTCGACGTCGCCGGCGCGGACGGAGATCCCGAACCGCGCCGCCGTCCGCGCATACGTGTCGCCCACCGCCTCGGCCGGCGCGATGAGCGTGCCGGCGGCGTCGAAGGTGACGGCGCGGATCACCGGCCGTCGTCGCGCCAGCTCCGCAGCTCGGCCCGCAGCGCGGCGCCGTCGTCCTCGACGACCACGTAGCCGCCGTCGCGGAGCGCACCCGGATTCACGACCAGCGTCTCGCCGACGTGGTCCACACCGCGCCCCTCGTGGATGTGCCCGACGATCGCGACCTCGGGACGATGCGTCTCGATGAACGTCCGGACGGCGGGACTCCCGACGGGTGTGCCGTTCATCAGGCGGTCGAGGCGCGTGTCGTACGGCGGCGTGTGGCAGATCATGAGCCGTCGCGCCGCGTCTGCCACCGCGGCGTGGCCGCGCGCGAGCGTGTCCGTGAGCTCGTGCTCCTCGAGCTCGGTCGGCGTGTCCATCGGCGTGATGTTGGAGCCGCCGCAGCCGAAGACGCCGAGGTCGCCCAGCAGGCGCCCCTCGCCGTGCAGCGAGATGCCGGCGTCGCGGAAGGCGTCGATCACGGAGAGCATGTCGAGGTTGCCGGTGACGGCGAGCACGCGCGGGCAATGGGCCCGTACCGCATCGACCACGCGGAAGGCGTCCGGGGGATCGCCGAAGTGCGTGAGGTCGCCGGTCAGGACGGCGCAGTCCGCATCGCGGAGCACGGGGCCGAGCCTCTCGATGGCCCGGAAGGCCATGTGGATGTCGCCGAAGCAGACGAGGCGCACGCGAAGCCGTCCTAGCCGAGGGGGCGAACGAAGTGAACCCGCCGCATCAGGGCGCCCGTCAGGGCGCGACACGGAGCAAGCCGCATACGTTTTTTCCTCGCCATCGAGGAGGCGGCTTTGTTACGCTCATTGGCGATGCTGAGGCTCGTCGTCGGTGCGCTGGTCGGGCTCGCAATGGTCCACGCGAGCGTGGCCGCGGCCGATCCGCTGCCGGTGCCGACCGTGGCGCTCGTGGTGAAGGACGACCCGGTCCCGCCGGTCGACCCCGAGAAGCGCTTCTTCAAATTCCGCTCCGGGACGCGGCTCCTGCCGACGAACCGGATCGTGCCCCCGGCCGTCGGCAGTGCCGGCGACCCCACCCTGTTCGGCGCGACGCTCACCGTGACCAACGTCGGCGGCGATCCGCAGACGCTGACGATCGACCTGCCCGCGGCGCGCTGGAAGGTCATCGGGACGGCGACGCTCTTGAAGGGCTACCAATTCCACGACGACGACGTCAGCGACGGGCCGGTCTTCCGCGTGTTCGTGAAGACCGACAAGCTCTTCGTCGTCGGCGGACGAACCGACTGGACCTACGTCCTGTCGACGACGCCGCAGGGCGGCGTCGCGGTGCGATTGGACGTCGGTACGGGCGTCTCGTGGTGCAGCGAGGCGCCGGCGAAGACGCCGGCGACGATCTACGACACGCCGGCGAAGTTCGTCGGTGTGAAGGGCAGCATCCCGGCGCTCTGCGCGCCGTGAGGACGCGCGAGCGTGTGGGCGTGCTCGATGGGGCACGCGCCCGCGTTGCCGCCGTGCGGTCGGGGTGGTAGGCGGTACGCGCGTGGCACAGGTGATCGTGCTGGCCGAGGCGGTGCGGGCGAGGCGGCAGCGCGCCAGGCGTGCGATGCACGCGACCTGCGTGCGGATCCTGGCGGCGTCGGTCGCGGCGTCGCGCGAGGCGCTCGCCACGGCGCCGCCCGACGAATGGGGTGTGCGCGCGGCGCGCTTGCGCAAGATGGAGGAGCTCGCCGCCTACGCGGCGGCGCTGGGCTAGGAGCGTGACGGCGGCGTGGTGGGTTCCGGCGGTGGCGGCGGGCGGCGCGCTCGTCGTCGGCGCCATCCTGGTGCTCCTCTGGCAGCTCCGGAGCGCGCTCGCCCGCCGCGACGACGGTGCGGGGCTGCTCCTCCTGCAGCAGCAGATGGACGCCTTGCGCATGCAGGTGGGCCAGGCGCTCACGGGGCAGGGGCAGACCGTGGGCCAGCAGCTCGCGCAGCTGACCGCCCAGATGAACGACCGCCTCCGCGAAAGCCTCGACGTCGTGCAGCGCTCGCAGACGAGCGTCGGCGAGCGGCTGGACAACACGGCGCGCGTCGTCGGCGAGGTGCAGAAGGGCCTCGGCGAGCTGCGCGAGGCGACCGCCAAGGTCTACGACGTCGGGCGCAGCGTCCAGACGCTGCACGACATCCTGCGGGCGCCGAAGCTCCGTGGCGGGCTCGGCGAATACTTCCTGGCCGACCTTCTGGCGCAGGTGCTGCCGGCCGAGCACTTCACGCTGCAGTACGGCTTCCGCAGCGGCGAGCGGGTCGACGCGGTCATCCGGCTGGGCGACGGGCTCGTGCCGGTCGACGCCAAGTTCCCGCTCGAGGACTTCCGGCGCATGCTCGACGCCGCCGACGACGATGCGCGCACCCGCGCACGTAAGGGATTCGTGGCGCGCGTGCGCAAGCACGTCGACGACGTCGCGGCCAAGTACGTGCTGCCCGACGAGGGCACGTACGACTTCGCGCTCATGTACGTTCCCGCCGAGAACGTCTTCTACGAGGCCGTCGTGCGGGACGAGGCGCGCGAGCTCGTGAGCTACGCGCTCGAGCGCAAGGTCATCCCGGTGTCTCCGGGCACGCTCTACGCCTACCTGCAGGCCATCGTGCTCGGACTCCGCGGCCTGCGGATCGAAGCGCGCGCCAAGGAGGTGCTGGATCAGCTCGCGCGACTCGGCGGCGATCTCGAACGGCTGCGCGACGACATGCGACTCGTGGGTCGGCACCTCGGCAACGCGCAACAGGCGTTCATCTCCGCCGACCGGCGGCTCGAACGCTTCGAGCAGAAGCTCGAGCTGGCAGCCGGCATCGAGACACAGGAACAGGACGAGCGACCGGTCGTGGCGCAGCTCGAGCTGCGCGCGCCGTCGACGCCGTCGTGACGAGCGAGGAGGGCGCATGATCACCGTACCAGCGATGCGGCTCCGGCAGTTCGGCGTGACCCTGTACCAGGCCATGCTCGGCGCCCGCGACGTCGACCGTCTCGTCCGCTTCGAGGTGCTGGGCTACGACTCCGGCGCGACGACGAAGGCCGCCAAGCGTCGCAAGGTGAAGTCGGCGCGCGTCAACTGGGAGCTGCTCGAAAAGCGGATCGCGGAGAGCCCCGAGGCCTACCAGCGCCCCGTGATCCGCAAGAAGATCGCCGAGCTGGTCGACTACTACGGCCAGTGCGCCGAGGCGGGAAACTTGCCGGCGATCGCCGGTGCGGTGCTGCTCGTCGCCGATCGCCGCCTCGACTTCACGCCCACGAGCACGCATCGCGTCCTGGGCGTCCTCCAGATCCCGTCCGAGGAGGGCGTGCTGCGCGCGCTGGACGGGCAGCATCGCCTGCTGGCCCTGCACCAGATGATCGAGGACGGACGCGCCGACGACGTGCAGGTACCTGCGATCATCTTCGACAAGCTCGCGCCGGACCAGGTGGTCGAGCTGTTCGTGACCATCAACGCCAAGCACACGAAGCTGAACCCGTCGCATCTGATCAGCCTCGCCGGGCGCCGGCTCTATCCCGACAAGGCGCTGGCGGCGGGGCACGACATCATCCGGGCGCTCAACGAGCACGCCGACTCGCCGCTGCGGGGCGAGATCAAGCTCTTCGGCGTCGGCCACGGGCGCGTCGCCCAGGCGCCGCTCGCCGAGGAGCTGAAGAACATCTTCACCGGCCTGGACGCCCTCGGCGGCAGCCAGGCGGCGCGCTTCCAGGAGAACGCGCCGCGCTTCTTCCTCAACTACTTCAAGCAGATCGCGCGCGTGTTCCCGAAGGCGTGGGCAGGCCGCAAGTACAGCATCAAGACGGCCATGGCGCTGCGCGCGTTCCTGCGCGTCGTGCCGGACGTGATGCGCGCCGTGCGCAGCCAGACGCAGGACGTCGCCGACACCCATGCGATCCATCGCGCCATCGCGCCATGGGGCGACCACGTCGGCGACACGCGCTTCGAGACCGAGGGCGAGTGGCGCGCGAAGCTCGCCGGCGGCACGCGCGGCACGGTCGAGCTGTTGGCGCGCGAGCTGCGCAGCGCGCTCCGCTAGCCCCCGATCGCTCCGACCGATGCGCGACGAGCCGCTCCTCTACGACCTCACCGACTCGCCGTTCTGCGCGAAGGCGCGCATCTGCCTTCAGGTGAAGGGCGTCGCCTATCGGCGCGTCACGCTCACGATGAAGAAGCTCCGCGAGCTGCGGCGCCTGAATCCGCTCGCCAAGGTGCCCGTGCTGCTCGATCGGGGGCAGGTGGTCGCCGACTCGAGCGCGATCGCGCGCTACCTCGAGGCGGAGCACCCCGAGCCGCCGCTTCTCCCGTCCGACCCCGCGGCGCGAGCCTACTGCAGCCTGGTGGAGGATTGGGCGGACGAGTCCCTCTATTTCGTCGTCGGGGCGTTCAAGTGGCTGAATCCCGCCAATCGAGCGGCCGCGATGGAGCGGACGGTCTCGGAGCTCGGCGGCGGGGCTGCGAGCCCGCTCGTCGCGCGCCTCGTCGCGCGCCAGATCGTCGGACGGTATCGCGCCTGGCGCTACACGCCCGCGTCGATGGGACACTTCGAGGAGCGCATGCGCGACAGCCTCGCCTGGCTCGCCGAGCTGGTCGCGGGTCGTCCGTTCCTGCTCGGCCGCACGCTCACGATCGCCGACGTCGCCGTGTACGCCCAGCTCGCGTGGATGCGGAGCTACGCGGAGGCGCGCCTGCTCGAGGGCGCGCCGGCCGTGGCCGAGTGGCTCGTGCGGCTCGACGCGATTCCCGCCGTCGGCGAGGGAGCGGGCGTACGCTGATCCGCGCTTGACCCGTCTCGGCGGCGCGTGTGAAACAAGCGCCGCCATGGCCACCTTCGTTACGCTCTGCGCGACGTCCGACATCGCCCCGGGAACCGGCAAGACGATCTCGATCCAGGGTAAGGAGCTCGCGGCGTTCAACTGCGACGGCACGTTCCGCGTGATCGACAACGAGTGCCCCCATCGCGGTGGGCCGCTCGGCGAAGGCGAGCTCGAAGGGTGCATCCTCACCTGTCCCTGGCACTCCTGGCAGTTCGACGTCCGGACAGGCGACAGCATCACCGACGATTCGAAGGTCGCCGTCTACGAGTGCAAGGTCGAGGGCGGGCAGGTTCTCGTCGCGCTGTAGCGGGGCGAGGGCGGCGAGACGAACGTGCCCCCGCTGCTCCTCGTCCGGCACTGCGCGTCGTCCGGACCGGCACCCACGTCGAGCGCGGGAGGGTGGGCGTCCGCTTCCGCCGCCTATGGGCGTGACGGAGGCTTGCGGAAGTTCGGCGGCCGGCGCTCCATGAAGGCGTTGCGGCCCTCCTGCGCCTCGTCGGTCGCGTAGTAGAGTTCGAGCGCGGCGAAGCCCAGCTCGGTGATGCCCGCGATGTGCTCGCTGTCGGCGTTGAAGGACTGCTTGGCGAGCTTCAGTGCCGTCGGGCTCTTCTCGAGCAGCTCGCGGCACCACTTCTCCGTCTCGGCGCGCAGCTCGGCCGCTGGGACGACGGCGTTCACGAGGCCCATCTCCTGCGCCTGCGCGGCGGTGTACTGCCGGCAGAGATACCAGATCTCGCGCGCCTTCTTCTCGCCGATGACGCGCGCGAGGTAGGCCGTGCCGAAGCCGGGGTCGACTGAGCCGACCTTCGGTCCCACCTGACCGAACTTCGCCGTGTCGGCCGCGATCGTGAGGTCGCACAGGACGTGCAGCACGTGGCCGCCGCCGATCGCGTAGCCGTTCACCATCGCGATGACGGGCTTCGGGATCGCGCGGATCGTGCCGTGCAGGCCGTGCATGTCGAGGCCGATGCCACCCTTCTCCCCGTAGCCGGCGCCGGTGCGCTCGCTCTGGTCGCCGCCCGTCGAGAACGCGCGCTCGCCGGCGCCCGTCAGTACCACCACGCCCACGCCCGGGTCGTGCCACGCAGCGCGGAAGGCGTGGATCAGCTCGTCGACCGTCTTGCCGCGGAAGGCGTTCAGCACCTTCGGACGGTTGATGGTGATCCACGCAACGCCGTCCTTCGCCTCGTAGAGGATGTCCTCATAGCTCATGGCCGGCTCTCGCGCGCCGACTCGGCCCTTGTCAAGGCGACGATGGGCGGGCAGCCTCGCCCCGATGGCCGAGACGGCGCTGCACGCCCACCTCGCCGCGCGCGGGGCGGTCCACGCGGACGACCGCGGTGTCGTCCTCCCGCGCCATTTCGGCGATGCGGAGGCCGAGTATGCCTCGCTCCGCCGGGGCACGGCGCTCCTCGATCTCGGCTTTCGCACCATCGTGGGCGCCACGGGGCCGGATCGCGCGACGTTCCTCCAGGGTATGCTCACGAACGACGTCGCCCACCTCGCGCCCGGCTCCGGTTGCCCCGCGCTGCTGCTGACGATCCAGGGACGCGTCACGGCCGACCTCCGCGTCGCCGCAACCGGCGACGCGCTGCTGCTCGACGTCGACGTGCGCGCCCGCGACGCGATGATCATAGCGCTCGGGAAGCTCATCATCGCCGACGACGTCGAGCTCGAGCCATCCGGGGATCTCGCGCTCGTCGGCGTCGAGGGGCCGATGGCTGCGAGCGTGGTCGGCGCGGCCGCGCTCGCGCCGTTCGCGCAGGTCGAAGCCACGATCGGTGGTGTGCGCGTGCGGGTGGTCCACGCGGGCGAGCTCGGCGGCTTCACCGTGCACGCGCCGGTCGCCGATGCGCCGCGCGTGTGGGACGCGCTCGTGTCGGGCGGCGCGCGACCCTGCGGCATGGACGCGCTCGAAGGGCGTCGCGTCGAGCTCGGCGTGCCCCGCGTCGGCCTCGACATGGGCGAGAGCACGCTCGCAATCGAGGTCCCGGTCGAGTCGGCGATCAGTCAAACGAAAGGCTGCTACCTGGGACAGGAGGTCATCGCGCGCGGCACGGCGCGCGGGCACGTGAACCGCCGCCTGGTCGGGCTCCTGCTCGATGGCCCGGCGCCTCCGGCCGGCGCACCGCTCGTGCGCGACGCCAAGGAGGTCGGACACTTGACGACGGTGGCAACGGCATTCGGCGCCGGCAAGCTCGCCGCGCTCGGCCTCGTGCGGCGGGAGGCATGGGATCCGGGCACCGAGATCGCCGTGCGCCACGGCCACGCGGTCACGATCGCCCGCGTCGCCGCGTGGCCGCTCTCTTGAGCGCCCGCGTCGCCCTTGCTACGGAAGGCCCATGCCCACGCAGCTCGGAAAGCGGTACCTCTGCGAGAAATGCGGCGTCGAGGTACTGTGCAACAAGCCCGGCACCGGCGCGCTCGCCTGCTGCGACGGTGAGATGAAGCTGAAGGAAGCGAAGCCGCTTCCGTCGTCGGATTGAGCCGTCGCCGTCGTCTTCGAGAACGCTCGCGTCCGTTCGCTCGACCCGCACCGTCCGATCGCCGAGGCGATCGGTGTGGCGGGCGGCCGCATCGTCGCGCTCGGCACGCGCGCGGCCGTCGTGCGGGTGCTCCCGCGCGCCGAGCGAGTCGACTGCGGCGGCCGCACGGTGCTGCCGGGCCTCATCGATCCGCATCTGCACCTGTTCGCGGTCGCGGCGCGTCACGTGGAGCTCGACTGCACGGGGTTCCGGCGGGTGCGCGATCTGCTCGCCGCGGTGGCGCGTGCCGCGAAGGCCGTGCCGCGCGGCGCGTGGGTGCGGGGCGGCGGGCTCGACGACGCGCGGCTCGACCGGCTCCCGACGGCGGCCGAGCTCGAGCGCGCGGCACCGCGAAACCCGGTGCGTCTCCGCCATCGTAGCCGTCACGCGTCCGTGTTGAACACGCGCGGGCTCGCGCGGCTTGCCGTGGCGACGCGCGGCGCCGATCGAGCGACAGGGCTCGTCGCCGGCGCCGAGGCGCTCGTCAGCCGCGCCGTGGGGCCGCTCGCGCGCGACGCGATCGAGACGGGCCTCGTCGCCGCCGCGAGCGAGCTCGCGTCGCTCGGCCTCACGACCGTCGCCGACGCCACCCCGCGCACGTGGGCGGGACTCGGCCCCCTGCGCCGCGTGATGGCGCGCGGGGAGTTCCCGCTCCGCGTCGTCGCCATGCGGCCGCCGGGCGCGCGGCCGTGGCGCCCGTGGAAGCGGCTCGTCCCGGGGGCGGTGAAGCTCCTCGTCGAGGAGGGACCGGACGGCCTGCGACCCGATCCCGCCGGGCTCGCGCGCCGCGTCGCGCTCGCGGCTCATCGAAGCGACCAGGTGGCCGTGCACTGCGTCGGCATGGCGACGCTGGTGGCCGCGCTCGACGCGTTCGCCGCCCTGCCGGCCCGCGTGCGGGCGCGGCGGCGGCATCGCCTCGAGCACGTCGCCGAGTGCCCGCCGCCGCTGGTTCCTCGCATCGCAGCGCTGGGCCTCACGGTCGTCACGAATCCCGCCTTCGTGTACTGGCGGGGCGACGTGTACCGCGCCGAGACCGAGCGCTCGCGACATGGCTGGCTCTATCCGGCGAGGAGCCTCCTCGCCGCAGGTGTACAGCTGGCGGGCGCATCGGATGCGCCGGTCGTGCCACCGAACCCGTGGCTCGGCATGGGAGCGGCGCGCGCGCGGCGCACCGCGAGCGGCGAGACGTTGGGGACGCGCGAGCAGCTCGTCGCCGACGAAGCGCTCGCGTTGTTCACGACGGGCGCGGCCTGGGCGCTGCACGCGGACGCCCTCGGCCGCCTCGTTCCAGGCGGCCCCGCGGACCTCGTGGTCGTCGACGACCGGTGGTTGCGTGGTCGCGGCCCGCATCACGCGGCCCGCGCGTGGCTCACGATGGCGAACGGCCGGGTCGTATGGCAGGCATGAGACCCTACCAGACGATCCGCTTCGAGAAGCGCGGGCGCATCGCGACGGTGACGCTCGATCGTCCCGAATCGCTCAACGCCTACGACGTCGCCATGCGCGACGACCTCTTCGCAGCCTTCGGCGCGATCGACGATGATCCGGAGGTCTCCGCCATGGTCCTGCGCGGGGCGGGCCCGGCGTTCTCGACCGGCGGCGACCTGCGCGAGTTCGGCAGCGCGCCATCGCCGGTCGTCGCGCGCGCCGTCCGCTTCCAGCGCGACGTGTGGGGTCGGCTGCTGCGGCTTCGCGCCGCGACCGTCGCGGCGGTCCACGGCCATGCCGTCGGCGGCGGCATGGAGATGGCGCTCCTGTGCGACGTGCGCGTGGCTGCGACCGACGCCGTGTTCGCGCTCCCGGAGACGGGGCTCGGAATGATCCCGGGCGTCGCCGGCACCCAGACGCTGCCGCGCGTCGTCGGGCTCGCGCGCGCCCTCGCGACCACGCTCGGGGGCGAGCGCCTCGATGCGCGCACGGCCGAGCGCATCGGCCTCGTGCATCGCGTCGTGTCGCGCGCGCGGCTCGATGCCGCAGCGCAGGCGATGGCGCGCCATCTCGCGGCCATCGCGCCCGGGCGCGTGGCGGCCCTCCGCCGCTGCGTACGTGCGGCGCACGACGTGCCGCTCGCCGACGGCATTGCGCTTGAGCGCCGACTCGCGCTCGGGCTAGAAGCCGTCGAATGAACACCGTCAGCTTCCTCGCCATTCCGGCCGGCATCGTGCCCGATCAGGAGGCGATCGTATCGGGCTCCGAGCGCTTCACCTATGCCGACACGTTCGCGCGCGTACGCAAGCTCGCCGGTGCACTCGCGGCGCTCGGGGTCGGGCGTGGCACGCGCGTCGCGGCGCTGCACACGAACACGCATCGCTACGTCGAGGCCTACTACGCGACTGCCATGCTGGGCGGCGTCTTCATCCCGGTGAACTACCGCGCCAAGCGTCCGGAGCTCGAGCACATGCTGACATCGAGCCAGGCGCGGGTCCTGTTCGTCGGCGAGCGGTATCTCGGCGAGGTCGACGCCCTGCGGGGCTCGCTTCCGGAGCTGCGCACCCTCATCGGCTTCGACGTCGAGCGCGGCGAGGTGCAGGGGTACGAGCGCGCGCTCGCGGTCGCGCCCGAGCACGAGGAGGAGGCCGAGGTCGACGACGACGACACGAGCATCCTCATGTTCACGAGCGGCACGACGTCGCTCCCGAAGGGCGTCATGCTGCGATACGGCGACTTCTCGGCCTACGTCACCGCCAACGTCGAGCTCGCCGACGGGACGCCGCGCGGCGCCGCGCTGCTCTGCGCGCCGCTCTACCACATCGCCGGCGCCACCAACATGATGACAACGCTGTGGACGGGGCGCCGGCTGGTGCTGATGCCGCAGTTCGAGCCGCAGGCGTGGCTCGACCTCGTCGAGCGCGAGCGCGTGACGCACGCCTTCGTCGTGCCGACGATGCTGAAGCACCTGCTCGACCACCCCGAGCTCGATCGACACGATCTCTCGAGCCTCGAGATCTTCTCCTACGGCGGCGCTCAGATGCCGTTTCCCGTGATCCGCCGCGCGATCGAGCGGCTGCCGAAGACGATCGGCTTCGTGAACGCCTTCGGCCAGACGGAGACGACGTCGACGCTCACGATCCTCGGCCCCGACGATCATCGTCTCGAAGGGACGCCGGCGGAGGTCGAGCTGCGAACCAAGCGCCTCAAGTCGATCGGCCGCCCGCTGCCCGACGTCGAAGTCCGCATCGTCGACGACGACGGCAAGGCGCTGCGCGCGGACGAGGTCGGCGAGATCCACGTACGCACGCCGCGCGCCATGAAGGGGTATGCGGGGGCCAAGGACTCGCCCTTCACGGCGGACGGCTGGCTCCCGACCCGCGACATGGGCTGGGTCGACCAGGACGGCTATCTCTACATCGCGGGCCGCAAGGACGACATGATCATCCGCGGCGGCGAGAACATCGCGCCGGCCGAGGTCGAAGCCGTGCTCGTGTCGCACCCCGCCGTCGACGAGGCGGCGGTCGTTGGCGTGCCCGACGTCGAGTGGGGACAACGCGTGGCCGCGTTCGTCGTGCTGCGGCCCGGCGCGCGCGCGACGGAGGCCGATCTCGGCGAATTCTGCCGCGCGCGTCTCTCGAGCTTCAAGAAGCCGGAGATCTTCCAATTCCTCGCCGAGCTGCCGAAGAACCCGATGGGGAAGGTCCTGCGACGCGAGCTGAAGGTGCAGCCGGCGTCGTGACGGCGCGTGGCAGGCGCCCGGCGGTCACGACGGCGGTCGCGGACGCCGTCGCGTGGGTGACGCTGTCACGCGGAGAGCGCAGGAACCGCCTCGATCTCGAGGTCATGCAGGGTCTCGCCGACGCCTGTGCGGCGATCGCGTCCGACCCACAGGTGCGCGTCGTCGTGCTGCAGGCGGCGGGACGCGACTTCTGCCTCGGCTTGCCCCCGCGCGTCGCATGGCCACCCGCGTCGTGGCCCGACGGCGTGGCGGCGGTCGCGGCGCTCTCGCAGCCGGTCGTCGCTGCGATCGACGGCGAGGCGCGGGGATGGGGTTTCTCGCTCGCGCTCGCCGCCGACGTCCGGATCGCGACGTCGCGCGCCGTCTTCTCCGCCCCAGAGGTCCGCGACGGCCGGCTGCCGGGCGGCGGTCTCACACAGCGACTCCCGCGGATGGTAGGGGCGGGGAGAGCGATGGCCTTGCTCGCGCTCGGGGAGCGCCTGCGAGTCCGGGAGGCGGCCGACTGGGGGCTCGTCGGCGACGTCGTTCCGCCGGCGCGACTCGCCCGCGCGGCAGCGGCGCGCGCCCGCGACCTCGCCGCACGGGGGCCGGTCGCGCTCCGCTATGCAAAGGAGGCGGTGCACCGCGCGCTCGATCTCCCTCTTGAGGACGGCCTGCGCTTGGAACACGATCTGTACGTGCTATTGCAGACCACGGCGGACCGCCGGGAGGGCATCGACGCCTTCCTCGCACGGCGCCCGCCCCGGTTCGACGCTCGCTAGACCCACGACGAGGAGACGGCATGGCTGCCCAGATCGGGAAGATCTACATCTGCGCGTCCTGCAACGCCCAGGTCATCGTGACCAAGGGCGGCGCGGGCGTGCTCAAGTGCTGCGGGCAGGAGATGCAGCAGAAGAAGTGATGCGGGTTGCCCCGGCGCGCGCCGCGTGGCTATAGACCTGCTCGTCGCAAGGACCCGCGTTCGACAGGAGGCTTCGTGCAGCGCGTTGCAGTCTATCCCGGCTCGTTCGATCCGATCACCAACGGCCACGCCGATCTGGTCGCGCGCAGCCTGCAGGTCTTCGACAAGGTCGTCGTGGCGGTCGCGTTCAATCCCCACAAGGACGCGTCGTGGTTCACGCCGGACGAGCGCGTCGCGATGATCCGCGAGGTCTTCAAGGCCGAGGGCGCCCGCGTCGAGGCCGACAAGTTCTCGGGTCTCCTCGTCGACTATGCCGTGTCGAAGGGCGCCAACGTGATCGTCCGCGGCCTGCGCGCCGTCGCCGACTTCGAGTACGAATTCCAGATGACGATGATGAACCGGCACCTGGTGCCGCAGGTCGAGACAATCTTCATGATGACGAGCGAGTCGCACTTCTACACGAGCTCCCGGCTCGTGAAGGAGGTGGTGGGGCTCGGTGGCGACGTCGCGGGTCTCGTCCCGGACGCCGTGCTGCCGCGCTTGAAAGCGCGGGCGCAGCAGCCGCGCGCATGAAGACGATCTCGTTCGCGCGAGGCGTCCCGTCGGCGGATCTCCTGCCGGCGCAGGCGATCGCCGCCGCCGCCGCTCGCGCGCTCGAGCGCGACCCGGCGGGCGCGCTCTCGTACGGGGCGCCGGAGGGCTACCTGCCACTGCGCGAGTGGTTCGCGAGCCGCTACGACGTGCCGGTCGAGCGCGTGCTGCTGACCAACGGCTCGCTGCAGGGCGTCGCGCTCGTGATCGAGCACCTGTTCCGTGCGCCGCCGGGCGGGCTCGCCGTGGTCGAGGCGCCGACGTACGACCGCACGATCCTGCTCCTCAAGCGCTTCGGTGCCACCGTCGAGGCGCTTTCGCTCGCCGCCGACGGCATCGACGTCGAGGCGCTGGAGCGGCAGTGCCGCTCCGGGCGCATTCCGCGGGCGCTGTACGTGATCCCGAACTTCCAGAACCCCGCCGGCGTCACGACCAGCCGCAAGAAGCGCGAGCGCATCGTGGCGCTCGCGGCCGAGTACGGCTTCGTGGTGCTCGAGGACGATCCGTACCACGACGTGCGCTTCGAGGGCGCCGACGAGCCGACCATGCTGTCGATGGACCGGCAGTCGCGCGTGCTGCACATGACGTCGATGACCAAGACGGTCGCGCCGGGCGTCCGCATCGGCGCGCTGATCCTCCCGCCCGATCTGTGGGGGAAGATCCGCACCCTCGCGAACGACACCTACATCGGCCCGACCCATCTCGCGCAGGTGACGGTGGCGGAGTACGTTCGCGCCGGGTCGTACGAGCCCGGGCTCGCGCACGTGCGGGCGCGCCTGCGGGAGCGTCGCGACGCGATGGTCGAGGCGCTCGAGCGTCATCTGGGCGGGCGCGCCAGCTACGTCAGACCGTCGGGCGGCTACTTTCTGTGGGTGCGCCTTCCCGGCGTCGATACCGACCAGCTCGCCACGGCGGCCGACGCAGCCGGCGTGCCGTTCGTGCGCGGGTCGTCGTGCTATCCCGACGGGCGCGGGCGCGATGAGCTGCGACTAGCCTTCTCGGCCGTGACGCCGCCCGACATCAGCGCGGGGATCGAGCGCCTGGGCGCCTTGGCGCGCTGAAGGCAACAAAAAAGGCGACCGTCTCGCGACGTCGCCTTCTTTGATCGAGAGGGCTTCGACCCCCTATTTGCGGGTGTGCTTTTCGAAGAGGCGCTCGCACTTGTCGGCGGCAGCCTCGGCCCGCTGTGCCGCGGCTTCGACACGGCTTGCCGCAGCCTCGGCACGCTTGGCCGCGTCCTCAGCGCGCGTCGCAGCCTTCTCAGCCTTGTCCGCGCACCCGATCGCCAGGGTGCTGACCACCATGAGGGCCGCCAGGCCCGCTCGCAACGACCGTACCGTCATTCCACTCACCTCCTTGCGAATGATCCCCCTCGCGGGGGTCCGTATGCGAATTTGCGAGATCTTGTTTCACAGATGCGATCCCCTAGCAATCCACGACGGGCAGAAAGCCCAACAAAATCGTGGGGGCGGGTCGCCCGGGGTCGCGTGCAGTCGCGCGCAGCGTCATGATTCGACTGGGAATCTCCGCCGTTAACGCTCGTTGACGGGTTGGGACCGGATACGTACAATCGCCCCCCTGTTACTTGGTCCGGAATCGGAGGCCGGCTGAATGGTTTCGACGACGTTCAAGGTGGGAGAAAAGGTAGTGTATCCCGCGCATGGCGTGGGCGTCATCGAGGGCATCCAGACCAAGGTCGTGTCCGGGTCGGAGCGGAAGTTCTACATGCTCCGCATCCTCGACAGCGACATGACGATCATGATCCCGACCGAGAACGTGGCCTCGGTGGGCCTGCGCCGCATCATCGGTAAGGACATGGTCGCCAAGGTCTACAAGATCCTGCGCGACAAGAAGGTCGAGATCGACCAGCAGACCTGGAACCGCCGCTACCGGGAGTACACCGAGAAGATCAAGACCGGCAGCGTGCTCGAGATCGCCAAGGTGCTCCGCGACCTCTTCGTGCTGAAGGGCGACAAGGAGCTCTCCTTCGGCGAGCGCAAGATGCTCGACACCGCGCGCAATCTCCTCGTGAAGGAGCTCGCCATCGCGAAGTCCTTCAGCGAAGAGAAGATCATCGAAGAGCTGAAGACGATCTTCGCCAACTGAGACGAGCCGTCACCTCCCGCGTGCCTAGCGGAGGCGAAGGGCCGGAGGGTTCAGCCCTCCGGCCCTTTGTATTTCGGGGCGCCGAGGACCTCGTTCAGGCTGCCGCTGCGGAAGCCGACGAGGTCGAGGGTGACGTACGCGAAGCCGAGCCGGCGGAGCTCCGCCGTGACCGCGTCGCGCACGGCCGGATCGACGAGGCGCGCCATCGCGTCCGGCGGCACCTCGATGCGCGCGACTGCGTCGTGGGCACGCACGCGGAGCTCGCGGAACCCGAGGGCGTGCAGGACGCGCTCGGCCGCGGCGACACGCGCGAGGGCGTCGTGGGTGATGCGGGTCCCGTACGGGAAGCGCGACGACAGGCACGGGCTCGCGGGGCGATCCCAGCTCGCGAGCCCCAGCTCGCGACTCGCGGCGCGGATGTCGGTCTTGGTGAGGCCGGCTTCCACGAGCGGGTGACGGACGCCCTGCTCGGCGGCGGCGAGGAGGCCCGGCCGGTGATCGCCCAGGTCATCCACGTTGGCGCCGTCGAGGATCGCCCCGAGCCCGCGCCGCTCCGCCTCGTCCCGGCAGATCACGAACAGGTTGTCCTTGCAGAAATAGCAGCGATTCACGGGGTTCTCGGCGTATCCCGGAATGGCGAGCTCGTCCGTCTCGCGCACGACGTGCTCGACGCAGAGATCGGCCGCGAGCCGGCGCGCGTCGTCGACATCGCCCTCGGGTGTCGTCGCCGAGACGGTCGTCAGCGCGACGCAGCGCGGGCCCAGCACCTCAGCTGCGACGCGGAGCAGGAAGCTCGAGTCGACGCCGCCCGAAAACGCGATCAGCGCCGTGTCGAGCTCGCCGAGCAGTTCGCGGAGCCGCGCGACCTTCGGCGGGACGGCCATCAGATGCCCTCGGCGCGAAAGAGGCCGGTCGTGAGGTAGCGCTCGCCGGTGTCGCAGAAGACCGTGAGGACCACGGCACCTTTGCCGAGCCGGCGGGCGACGTCGATCGCGGCGGCGCAATTGGCACCCGACGAGATGCCGACCAGGTGTCCCTCGTAGCGGGCGAGCGCGCGCGCGTGCGTAGCCGCGACCTCGTCGGAGATGCCCATGACTTCGTCGTAGATGCGTGTGTCGAGGATGTCCGGCACGAAGCCGGCCCCGATCCCCTGGATCTGGTGAAACCCTGGCGCGCCACCCGACAGGACCGGCGATGCCGCCGGCTCCACGGCGACGATCCGGATCTGCGGGGCGCGGTCGCGCAGCACCTCGCCGACCCCCGTGATCGTGCCACCCGTGCCGACGCCGGCGACGAACGCGTCGACGCGCGGAAGCTGGCGCAGGATCTCGGGCCCGGTCGTCCGCCGGTGCGCGTCGGGATTGGCAGGGTTCGTGAACTGCTGCGGCATGTACCAATCCCCGTGTTCGGCGAGCAGCTCCTCGGCGCGCCGCACGGCGGCGTGCATGCCCTTCGAGTCGGGGGTCATCTCGAGCCGCGCGCCGTAGCCCATGAGCAGCGAGCGGCGTTCCTCGCTCATCGTGTCGGGCATGGTGAGGACCAGGCGATAGCCCTTCACCGCAGCCACGAGGGCGAGGCCGATGCCCGTGTTGCCACTCGTCGGCTCGATGATCGTCCCGCCGCGCACGAGCGCACCGCTGCGCTCGGCGGCTTCGATCATGGAGAGGCAGATGCGGTCCTTCACGCTGCCGCCCGGATTCCTGTTCTCGAGCTTCGCCCAGACCTCGGCCTGGATCCCCTCGAGCTGCGGGAGGCGATTCAGCAGAACGACCGGCGTCTGGCCGATCAAGTCGAGCACGGAATGGGCGACGTGGCAGGGAAGTGGCATGGCGGCGTTGCGATCGCCTCGGCGAGGCACGATAGACATGGCGTGAACGAAGGGTCAAACCCGCGCGTCGTTCTGCTCTTTCGCGGCGCGCTCGGAGATTTTCTCCTCGCGCTGCCAGCATTGCGCGCGCTCCGAGGCCGCCACCCGGCTGCGCACGCGACGCTCGTCGTCGCGGGCTGGCTGCGCGACCTCGCGGGCCACGCGGGCGTCGCCGACGCGTGCGCGAGCCTCGACGACGCCGACACGGCCGGTCTCTTCGCTGGCACGCGTGTACCGCGCTGGCTTGCCGATCGGCCGTTGGTCCACACCTGGCTCGGCCGCGCCGATCCTGATTTCCGGGCGAGGCTCGTCGCGCTCGCGAGCCAGGTCGAGGTCCACGGCGTCGAGCGGGGCGAAGCCGACGAGCACGCTTCCGTCACCTACGCCCGCTCGCTCGGGTTCGCTGCGTCGCTTGCCGAGCTCGCCGCAGGCGCGCGCCTTCGATGTCCGCCCTCGTCCCGCGCCGAGACGCTCCTCGCCCGGCTTCGGCGCCCGGTCCTCGTCGTGCATCCGGGCGCGGGGAGCCGGGCCAAGAGGTGGTCGCTCGGCGGGTTCGGCGCCGTCGTCGCGGCGTGGCGCGACGGCGGAGGAGACGTGGCTCGGCTCGTCGGTCCCGCCGAATTGGACCTTCCGGCGATCGCGGGCACCCACGAGGTCGCCGGCTGGGAGCTGCCCGACGTCGCGGCGCTCCTCGCCGCAGCTGACGGCTACCTGGGCAACGACAGCGGTATCAGCCATCTCGCGGCCGCGGTGGGCGCGCGCGGTGTGGCCGTGTTCGGGCCGACCCCGGCGCAGCGATGGCGGCCGCTCGGGGATGCCGTGGTCGCCGTCCAAGGACACGGCGACGCCACCGGCATCGCGCTCGACGCCCTGTCCGCGCGCGTCGTGATCGAAGCGGTGCGAGGCGCGACGCGGCTCCCTTGACAAGGCGGAGGGGGCGCGAATAACTGTTCGACCGGCCGTCGTATCCGCGTGGCGGCTACCCGGCCGGGTCGAGAATAGGCCAGCGCCCTGATCGTCCAATCGATGCCCGTGCCGAGCGCCGAACCCCGCCGCCCATCCCCACGCCGTCATCCGACGGTCGTGACATCCCGTTGTTAGTCATCGACGGCGAGACGATCGGCGGCCGCGTGGTTACGTCACCTCCTGTCGTGTAGGAGGGGGAACGCCAAATGGACGAGCATCAGGACAAGCCCGGGGGGTTCCGCGTCACCGATCGCCGTCGGTTCACCGATGCCGGTGAGGAGCGCGAGCGGGGCGAAGAGAGACCTGCCGAGGGTGCCGGGGCGCCCGCGGGCGGCCACGATCCGTCGCCGGGCGCGGAGCCGACCGAGCCGGTCACGTTCTCCACGTTCCTGCTCGGCCTCTCGACGCAGGCGCTCCTGCACCTGGGTGAGATCCCGGATCCCACCAGCGGACACACCGAGCGCGACCTCGTCGCGGCCAAGCACGTGATCGACATCATCGGCATCCTGCAACAGAAGACGAAGAACAACCTCGAGCAGACCGAGACGGGGCTGCTCGACTCGGTCCTGTACGATTTGCGCATGCGGTACGTGGCGCTGGTGCGCGGGACGAAGAAGGAGGGTTCATGACTTCACGATCCAACCGGCGGGCGATCCTGATCGCGCTCGCCGCGGGTTTCGTGATCGGTGCCGGCGTGAGCATGCGGTTCGATCTGCTTCCGCGCGGCGAGGCGGTCAGCCTGTTCGGCGGCGACGGCGGCTCGTCGGCGCCCACCGTGACGCTGCCCAGCTTCGCGGATCTGGCCGAGCACGTCTCGCCGGCGGTCGTGAACATCTCGACCACCCAGGAGATGAAGGGCCCGCACGGCCTTGGCGGGCCCGGTGGGCCCGGCGGCCCTGGGGCCCCCGGCGGCCCCGGCGGCGGCGGCGACGACGACGATCAGTTCCAGGAGTTCTTCGGACCCTTCGAGCGCTTCTTCAACATGCCGCGCCGCCCGTACAAGGCGCGGAGCCTCGGCTCGGGGTTCATCATCGATCCCAAGGGTTACATCATCACCAACAACCACGTGGTCGAGAACGCCGACGAGATCGTCGTGAAGCTCTCGACGGGCAAGGAGTACAAGGCGAAGGTCGTCGGGCGCGACGCCAAGACGGACATCGCCCTCATCGAGCTGAAGGGCGCTACGGATCTCCCGTCCGTCAAGCTGAGCGACTCCGAAGGGCTCCGCGTCGGTGATTGGGTGGTCGCCATCGGCAACCCCTTCGGTCTCGAGAACACGGTGACGGCGGGCATCGTCTCGGCGCTCGGCCGTCACATCAACCAGGGACCGTACGACAACTTCATCCAGACCGACGCCGCCATCAATCCGGGCAACTCCGGCGGGCCGCTCCTCAACACCAAGGGCGAGGTCGTCGGCATCAACACCGCCATCTTCAGCCGCGGCGGCGGCAACATCGGCATCGGTTTCGCGATCCCGATCAGCCTCGCCCACGAAATCGTCCCGCAGCTGAAGGAGCGCGGACACGTCACGCGCGGCTGGCTCGGCGTCATGATCCAGAAGGTGACGCCCGACATCGCCGAGTCGCTCGGTCTCGAGGACACCAAGGGGGCTCTCGTCGCCGACGTCGTGAAGGAAGGGCCGGCCGAGGCCGCGGGCTTGAAGCAGGGCGACGTGATCGTGGAGTTCGACGGCAAGCCGGTCGTCGACTCGGCCGAGCTGCCGCTCCTGGTCGCGCGCACCGGCGTCGGCAAGAGCGTCAGGCTGAAGATCATCCGCGACAAGAACTCGCAGGAGGTCACGGTCAAGATCGCCGAGCTGAAGGACGAGGAGCAGGCCGAGGCCGGCGGTGGCACGAGCGAGGACCTCGGCCTCGCGGTGCAGTCCCTCACGCCCGACCTCGCGGAGAACCTGAACCTCGACAAGAGCCTCAAGGGCGTGGTCGTGACGCAGGTCGAGCCAGGCGGACCGGCGGCCGAGGCGGGCCTCCGGCGCGGCGACGTCATCCTGGAGGTGAACCGCAAGGCGGTGAAGAACGCGGCAGCCTTCCAGAAGGCGATCCGCGACGGCGGGAAGGGCAAGAGCCTGCTCTTCCTCGTACGGCGCGGCGACAACACGATCTTCCTCGCCTTGAAGCCGCCTGCGGGCTGAGTGGTCGTCCTCGGCATCGAGAGCTCGTGCGACGACTCGGCGGCCGCCGTCCTGCGGGACGGCCGGCTCGCCGGGTCGGTCGTGTCCTCGCAGCACGCGGTCCACGGCCCATACGGCGGCGTGGTGCCGGAGCTGGCGTCCCGCGAACACGTGCGTCACGTTCTCGCCGTCATCGACGGTGCGCTCACGCAGGCCGGCGCAACGTTGGACGCCGTCGACGGCATCGCGGTCACGCGTGGCCCCGGCCTGATCGGATCGATCCTCGTCGGGCTCTCGGTGGCCAAGGGGATCGCGCTCCGGCGGCGCCTGCCGCTGGTCGGCGTGAACCACCTCGAGGGTCATCTCGTCGCGGTGAACCTCGATCGTCCCGCCGACGATCCGGTGCCGCTGCCGTTCCTCGCCCTCATCGTGTCGGGCGGTCACTCGGGGCTCTACCTCGCGCGCGCGCGCGGCGACTATCGCTGTCTCGGCCGGACGCGTGACGACGCCGTGGGCGAAGCTTTCGACAAGGTGGCGAAGGCCCTCGGGCTCGGCTACCCCGGCGGGCCCGCGATCGATCGCCTTGCGGTGAAGGGCGATCCGAAGGCCATCCGCTTTCCGCGCGCGCGTCTGAAGCGCGGCCGCTTCGACCTCAGCTTCAGCGGCTTCAAGACTGCCGTGTGGCAGCACGTGCGCGCGAACCCGCCGACCGAAGCCGAGCTGCCCGACATCGCCGCCAGCGTCCAGGAGGCGCTGGTCGACATGCTGGTCGACACGACCGTCGAGGCGCTCGAGGCGACCGGCGCCGAGCGGCTCGTCGTCTCGGGCGGCGTGTCGGCCAACCGCCGTCTGCGCGAACGGATGACGGCAATGGGCACCGAGCGCGGCGTCGAGGTCCTGATCCCGCGCCCCGCGCTCTGCACCGACAACGCCGCCATGATCGCGCTCGCCGGATGGCCGCGCCTTGCCGCGGGCGAGGACGACGGGCCCGAGGTCGAAGCCGACGCCGCGCTGCCGTTCGGCGCGCCCTGGGCCGCCTGATGGGGGTGCGGCGGGACGCGCGCGACGCGCTCGCCGCCTCGGGTCTTCGACCCCGCAAGCGCTGGGGTCAGCATTTCCTGTGCGATCCCGGAGTGGCGCGGCGGATCGTCGAGACGGCCGGAATCGGTCCGGGCTCGGCGGTGCTCGAGATCGGCCCCGGTCTGGGGGCGCTCACCGACGCGCTCGCCGAGCGAGCGGCGCACCTCTACCTCGTCGAGATCGATCCGTGGCTCGTGGCGCGCCTCGAAGAGCGTTACACGGAGCGCTCGCAGGTGCGCGTCCTCGCCGGCGACGTCCTCGCGCTTCCGCTCGCGACGCTCGTTGGCGAACCCGACGTGACGGTCGTCGCGAACCTGCCGTACAACATCACCACACCGATCCTCTTTCGCCTGCTCGACCTGCGCGAGCGGTTTCCGCGCGCCGTCGTCATGATGCAGCGCGAGGTGGCGACGCGCCTCGCCGCGAAGCCGGGGACTCGCGATTGGGGCGTGCTGCCGGCGCTCGTCCAGACGTTCGCCGAGGTGCGCATCGCGTTCGGCGTCTCGCGGCGCAGCTTCCTGCCGCCGCCGCGCGTCGAGTCGGCCGTCGTCGACGTGCGCTGGAGCCGGGCTGCGCGCGTCGACGTGGGCGACCTCGAGACCTATCGTCAGGTCGTGCGCGCCGCCTTCGGACAGCGACGCAAGACGCTGCGGAACGCGCTCGCGGCGCTCGCGACCGCGCGCGGACTCGACGCCCGTGCGCTCGCGGCGGCGTTCGCGACGGCGGGCATCGATCCCGCGATTCGTGCCGAGCGCCTCTCGACGGCCGACTTCGCGCGGCTCGCGCGCGCCTTCGAGGGCTAGGGGCCATGCCCGAGCTGCCGGAAGTCGAGACGATCGTGCGCGGGCTCGCGCCCGCGCTCGACGGCCGCGTCGTGTGCGAAGTCGTCGTGCGCGAGCCGCGGCTGCGCGTGACCCTCGCGTCCGACTTCGCGACCCGCCTCGGCGGGCGGCGGCTCGGCGCCATGCACCGGCTCGGCAAGTACATGCTGACGCCACTCGACGACGGCCGCGTGTGGCTCGTGCATCTCGGCATGACGGGGCGGCTGACGCTCGCGGACGCACGGCCGCTTCCGCTCGTCCACGACCACGTCGTGCTGCGCCTCGACGACGGGCGGACGCTCACCTACAACGATCCGCGCCGTTTCGGCCGACTCGACGTGTTGGAGCCCGGCGCGGTGCCGGACGTCGTCGGCCCCGGGCTCGACGCGCTCGACGACGCGCTCACCGCCGCCTGGCTCTTCGCGCGCTCGCGCAAGCGACGCACGAGCGTGAAGGCGATCTTGATGGACCAGCGCCAGGTCGCCGGGCTCGGCAACATCTACGTGAGCGAGCTGCTCTTCCGCGCCGGGGTGCGTCCCCGACGTCGCGCCGCGCGCCTCTCGCAGGCCGACTGCGCCCGCATCGTGGAGGCGATGCGCGCCGTGCTCGGCGAGGCGATCGGGCGCGGCGGCTCGTCGATCTCCGACTATCGCGACGGCTTCGACCAGGCCGGCTCGTTCCAGGACGAGCACCTCGTTTACGATCGCGCCGGCGAATCGTGCCGGCGCTGCGGCGGTCCGATCAAAGGGGTCGTGGTGGTCGGCCGCTCGACGTTCTACTGTCCGCGCTGCCAGCGCTGACGTCGAGCCAGTCGCGCAGCCCGTCGCCGACCAGCTGGAGAGCGAGCACCGTCAGCGCCAGCACGGCGCCCGGAAAGATCACCAGGTGCGGCGCCACGAGCAGGAACTGTCGCCCCTCGTCGAGCATCGCGCCCCATGACGGGAGCGGCGGTGGCACGCCGAGGCCGAGGAACGAGAGGCTCGACTCCGCGATGATGGCGCCCGAGAAGCCGAACGTCGCCTGCACGAGCAGCGTCGGCAGCGCCGCCGGGAGCAGGTGGCGGACGAGCACGCGCGCCGGCCGGGCGCCGAGCGCACGCGCCGCCTGGGCGAACTCGCGGCTCCGCAGGCCGGTGATCTCGGCCCGCGCGAGACGCGCGTAGCCCGGCCACCCGAGAGCCGCGAGGGCGATCACGACGTTCGCGATGCCGGGTCCGCGCACCGCCGCGAGGGCGATCGCGAGGAGGAGACCCGGGAAGGCGAGCACGACGTCGATCGCGCGCGCGAGGAGCGTGTCGACCCAGCCGCCCGCGAGCGCCGCACCCGCGCCGACGGCGACGCCGACGACGAGCGAGATGGCGATCACCACGGTCGCGACGCCGAGCGACACCCGCGCGCCGTAGGCGATGCGCGCGAAGAGATCGCGCCCGAGCCCGTCGCAGCCGAAGACATGCGCCGCGCTCGGGGTGGCGAGCCGGCCGGGTAGGTCGGAGCGATACGAGTCGGCCGGCGCCAGCAGGGGCGCCGCAAGCGCGACGAGCACGAGCAGGGCGAGGACGGCGACACCCACGTGCACGGTGCGCGGCGCGCTACGCATCCTCGCGCACCCGGGGGTCGAGCCATCCATGCACGATGTCGGTCGCGAGGTTCACCACGACGTAGGTCATCGCGATCGTCAGCACGCAGCCCTGCACGAGCGGGTAGTCACGGGCCCCGATCGCCTGCATGAGGAGCCGCCCGACGCCCGGCCATGCGAAGATGGTCTCGGTCACGACGGCACCGGCGAGGAGCGCGCCCGCCTGGAGACCGACCACGGTCACGACCGGCGGCAGCGCGCTGCGCAGCGCGTGCACGATCGTCGTACGCAGGAGCGACGCCCCCTTCGCGCGCGCGGTGCGCAGGTGATCGGCCGAGAGCGCTTCGAGCATGGCCGTGCGCGTGAGACGGACGAGAATCCCCAGCATCCCGAGCGCCAGCGTCACCGCGGGCAGGACCAGCGTCGCCGGGCCCTCGCGGCCGGAGATGGGAAGCCAGCCGAGCGCGATCGAAAAGACGAGCACGAGCAGTGGTCCAGACACGAAGCTCGGAACCGACACGCCGACCAGGCTCACGCCGCGAGCCATCCGGTCGAGGAGCGATCCGGGTCGCGTCGCGGCCACCGTGCCGAGCGGGATCGCGATCACGACCGCGAGCACGAGGGCCGCCGCCGCCAGCTCGAGCGTGGCGGGAAAACGGGCCGCGACGAGGCCCGCGACCGGGGCGCGGTACGCGAGCGACGTACCGAGGTCGCCCCGCGCGAGCCGACCGACGAATCGCGGCAGCTCGGCGGGCCAGGGCCGGTCGAGCCCGAGCGCATGGCGCATGGCCGCGACGTCGGCGGGCGCGGCCGACTCCCCCAGCATGATCTCGACCGGATCGCCCGGGACGGCGTGCAGGAAGGCGAACACGAGGACGGCGACGCCGAGCAGCGTCGGCACGATCGTCGCGAGGCGCCGCATCAGTCCGTCCACGCGCGCGCGAGGCCGGAGAGGTCGCCGCTCGCCTCGGGCGTGAAACCGTGGAGCCGGGTCGTTGCGGTCACGACCCGATCCTCCCACCACAGCGGGATGGCCGGAAGGTCGTGCGCCGCCCAGCGCTGGACGCGCGCGTAGATCCGGCGGCGCGCCTCGGGGTCGGTCGCGGCGCGCCCCTCGTCCGTCAGGCGATCCATCACCCGGCTCGCGTACCAGCCGCGATTGAAGCCCGTGGGAGGCGTCATCTTCGAGTTGTAGGCGAGGCGATAGAGATCGGGATCGCTGACGCCGACCCAGGTGAGCGCGGCGACCTCGAAGTCGCCCCGCCGCACGTCGGCGAAGAGGGTGCCCCACTCGTAGGTGCGGACGTCGAGCGCGATCCCGACGCGCGCGAGATCCGCCTGGATCGCTTCCGCGAGACGCCGGCGCGCGGGCTGGTTCGACGTCTTGTAGACGAGGCGGCAGCGCGGCTGCGGACCCGGCCCGTCGGGGTCGACGAGGCCCGCGCGATCGAGGAGGCGTCGCGCGCGCCGCAGCGAGTGCCGGGTGCGAGGTACAGCGGCATAGGCCCAGTGCTCGGGAACGAGCAGGCCGGTCGCGGGGCGGGCCGCGCCCCCGACCAACCAGCGCAGGAGCGCGTCGTCGTCGATGGCCATCGCGATCGCGCGCCGCACCCGGCGGTCGCGGAGGCGGGGATCGCGCAGGTTGAGCGCCAGGTACGCGTAGCTCGATCCGGGGCTCTCGCGCACCGCCAGGCCAGGCTGCGCCCGTAGGCGATCCAGCAGCTCCGGCTCGAGGATGTCCTGCAGGAAGCCCACCCCGCCGCGCTCGAGCTCGAGCACCCGGACCACCGCGTCCGGCACGATGCGCAGCACCAGGGGATCGATGTGGGCGGGTCCGCCGGGATAGTGGGGGTTCGGCGCGAGGACGATACGGTCGCCCCGGCGGGCCAGGGCGAGGGCGTACGGCCCGGCCCCGACGGTGACCTCGGTCGGGTCGCGGGCGTGCCCGGCGGGCAGGATCGGCAGGCCCGTCGCGTCCAGGAATGCCCCGTCCGCGGTCCGGAGGTGGACGACGACCGTCAGGTCGTCGGGCGTCTCGATCGCAGCGACGTCCTGGAGGGCGCCGCGCCGGGGAGACGCCACCGTCGGGTCCAGCACAGCCTCGTACGTCGCCCGCACGTCGCCGGCGCGCACCGGCTCGCCGGTCGTGAAGCGAAAGTCGTCGCGCAAGTGGAAAACGATCGTGCGGTCGTCGGCGCGGGTCCACGACCGGGCGAGCTCGGGTGCCCGCCGGAAGTGCGCATCGGTGCGCGTGAGCGCCACGTGGAGCAGATCGGCGAGGCGCGAGGTCGCGGCGTCGACGCCGAAGCGGGGATCGAGGCTCTGCGGATCGCTCTCGAGCGCGACGACCAGGCCGCGCGCCGGTGGAGGCGCCGTCTGGCACCCGCTGGCGCACAGCTCACAGGCTACGCAGAGCGCTGCCACGCAGCCGATTTGTTTGACTCTCTTCAGAACGCTTTGGTACGATCCACATGGGTGCAGGTGGATGGGCTGGAGGCCAGCATGCGTGTCGTCTCTTCTGCGATTCTAGCAGCCATCATACTCCACTTGGCGCCCGCCGCCGGCGCCGAACCCTTCCCTCGTCCGGCTTCGCTGGAGCCGCAGGTCCGCTTCTGGCGCAACACCTTCGGCGTGTACTCGCGCTCGCAGGCCGTTGTGCACGACACCGCCGACCTCGACAAGATCTACTCGGTCGTCGACGTGAGCGCGAACGCCGGTGGCCTGAGCCCGGGCGAGCTCGACGACTACATGCGGTACGTCTCCGAGATCGAGGTCACCCGCGTGCGCGGCATCCTGCGCCGCCTGCACCAGGCCGGCGCCAACCCGAAGGATCTCTCGGCCGAGGAGCAGGGCATCTTCGACCTCTTCAAGGGCGATCGCAGCCCCGACAAGTTCCTCGACGCAGTCGAGCGCGTGCGCAGCCAACGGGGCCTGCGGGAGAAGTTCGCCTACGGCATCCAAGTCGCCCACGGCTATTTCCCGGAGATGGAGCGCATCTTCCGGGAGGAGGGCCTGCCGACCGAGCTCACCCGGCTGCCCCTGGTCGAATCGTGCTTCAACGTCGAGGCCTACTCCAAGGTAGGCGCGGCGGGGATCTGGCAGTTCATGCCCGCCACCGGGCGGATCTACTCGATGAACGTCGGCGCGCTCGTCGACGAGCGCCGCGATCCCATCGCCTCGACGCGCTCGGCGGCGCGGTTCCTGCGCCACAACTACGAGCAGCTCGACGATGCATGGCCGCTCGCCATCACCGCCTACAACCATGGACCGGGCGGCATCCGGCGCGCGATCGAGGAGACGGGCACGACCGACATCGGCGTGATCGTCGAGCGCTATCACGGACCGGCGTTCGGCTTCGCGTCGCGCAACTTCTACGCCGAGTTCGTGGCCGCGCTCGACGTCGAGAACCATCACGAGGCTTACTTCGGCACGCTCGATCCCGAGCACCGGGAGCCGTCGCGCGTGATCTCGCTCGACCGTCCCGTCGGGATCGAGGTTGCGGCACGGCTCGCCCACACCGAGCGCGAGACGCTCGTCGCGCTGAACCCCGCCCTCATGGACCCGGTCATCGACGGACGCCGGAACATCCCGGGCGGCTACGACCTGCGCGTCCCGGTGAGCGGCGCATCGGGGTTCGAGGAACGCCTCGCCGAGTTCGGCGCCGAGCAACGCGTGGTCCGCGTATCCGCGCCGGCCGTCCCGTCGCGCCGCAGCGCCAGCAGCAAGGGCGGCATGGCCACCGCGCACCGGGTGGGCAAGGGCGACACGCTCTCCGAGATCGCGCAGCGCTACAAGGTCAGCGTCGCGAGCCTCAAGACCGCCAACGGCCTCAAGGGCTCGCAGCCCATCCGCCGCGGCCAGGTCTTGAAGATCCCCGGCCGGACCTGAGACCCCGAGCGCCCGGGGCCCGCAGGCCGCCGGCTGCCTCGGCGTGGCGCATCTGGTAGCATTTCCGGGATGCGCACCCACCCGGTTTTCCTGTGCCTCGAGGGGAGGAAGTGCGTCGTGATCGGTGGTGACGTGGCGGTGGAACCCAAGGTCGACGCGTGCCGTGTGGCCGGGGCGCAGGTGGTCGTGATCGCCGAGTCGGTGACGCCCGGACTCGCCGGGCTCGCCCGCGCCGGGGCCGTGACGCTCGAGCGGCGGCCCTACCGCGAGGGAGACCTCGCCGGGGCGTTCGTCGCGTACGCCTCCCTGCGCGACCCTCGGGTGATCGTGCAGCTGCGGGCCGAGGCCGATCGCGAGCGGGTGCTCTTGAACGTCGTCGACGTGCCCGAGGCGTGCACGTTCATCTCGCCGGCGGTCGTGACGCGCGGCGAGCTGCAGGTCGCCGTCGGGACGGGCGGAGCGAGCCCGAGTCTCTCGGCCCGGGTCCGGCGGGACCTGGAAGGCATGTTCGGTCCCGAGTACGCGCCCTACGTGGCGATCCTGGGCGCGGTCCGCCGCGCGCTTCGGGGGGCTCCGGATCGGGCCGAGGTGATCGTGCGTCTCATCGACTCGGATCTCTTGGATCTCGTCCGCGCGCGCGAGCGCGAGGCGGTCGACCGGCTTCTCGCCCGGGTGGCGGGCGAATCGTGCACGCTCGAGCACCTCGGCGTCGCGCTCGGGGAGGGGTGAGAGGTGGAGCTGCTTCTGCTGCGCGGCGCGGCGTTCTTCTATCTCATGGCCACGGTCGCGGCCCTGGTCGGCATCTCGGTGCGCCACGATCTCCCGGGACGGGCGCTGCGCTGGCTCCTGACGGCGGGCTTCGTCGCGCACGCCGCCGGCCTCGCGCTGCGCGGGCAGACGGTCGGCAACGTTCCGGTCACGAACTTCGGGGAGGCCCTGTCGTTCCTGGCGCTCCTCCTGGTCGGGGTCTTCCTGCTGGTCCAGCTCCGCGCTCCGCTCGTCGCCCTGGGCGCGGTCGTGTCGCCGCTGGCGTTCGGACTCACGTTCAGCGCCGTCGCCCTGAAGGGCGGAGCACAGCCGCTTCCGCCCGAGCTGCGCAGCGTCTGGCTGCCCGTGCACGTCGGTCTCTCGTTCCTCGGCGACGCCGTGTTCGCGCTCGCCTTCAGCGCGAGTCTGCTCTACCTCGTCCAGGAGCGGCGGCTGAAGGTCCATCGCGGGCGTGGCGCCCTGCGGCATCTGCCGTCGCTCGAGACGCTCGATCGCGTGAGCCATACGTGCCTCAAGTGGGGCCTCGTGCTCCTCACGCTCGGCATCACGAGCGGCATCGTGTGGGCGCACGAGGTCTGGGCCGGCGTCTGGGCGCGCGATCCGAAGCTGCTCTTCACGCTGTTCGTGTGGGTGCTCTACGTCGTGCTGCTGCAGGGCCGGATGACGGCCGGCTGGCGCGGCCGCTGGGCGGCCCAGCTCACCATCGCGGGCTTCGCGGTGCTCGTCATGTCGCTCGTCGGCGTCAACGTCCTCGGGCTCGGCATCCACGGCAAGGCGTTCTAGTGTCGCAAGAGATCGTCCTGGTCGGCCTCTCCCACCACACCGCGCCGGTCGAGGTGCGGGAGCAGGTCGCGTTCGCGAACGGACGGCTCGAGCCTGCGCTGCGCGGGCTCGTCGCCCATCCCGCAATCCAGGAGAGCGTCATCGTCTCGACCTGCAACCGCGTCGAGGTCGTCGCATGCGGGCCGGCGGGCGACGAGGTGGCGGCCGCGATCCCGGGCTTCCTCGCGGCGGAGCACGGCGTCGCGGCCGACACGCTCGCGGGACGGCTCTATACGTACCGCGGGCGCGAGGCCGTCCGGCATCTGTTCCGCGTCGCCGCGAGCCTCGACTCGATGGTCGTGGGCGAGCCGCAGATCCTGGGGCAGCTGAAGGACCAGTATGCCATCGCGGCATCGGTCGGCGCGTCGGGGCGCGTGCTGCACCGCTGCTTCCATCGCTCGTTCTCGGTGGCCAAGCGCGTCCGCAGCGAGACAGGCATCGCGGCGCGGGCGGTCTCGGTGGGATCCGCCGCGGTGCAGCTGGCCAAGGAGATCTTCGATCGCTTCCAGGACAAGACGGCGCTGCTGGTCGGCGCGGGCGCCATGGGCGAGCTCACGGCCCGGCAGCTCCTCCAGCAGGGAACGGGTACGCTCATGGTCGCCAACCGCACCTTCGAGCGCGCGGGCGAGATCGCCGGCGAGCTCGGCGGCATCGCCGTGCCGTTCGAGAAGCTCGCCCGGACCCTGCCGATGGCCGACCTCGTGATCGGCGCCGCCGGCGGCGACGGCTATCTGCTCGGCCGCGGCGACGTCGACAGGGCGATGCGCGAGCGCCGGCGGCGCTCGATGCTCCTCATCGACCTCGCGGTGCCGCGCAGCTTCGATCCGGCCATCAACCAGATCGACGGCGTGTACCTCTACGACATCGACGATCTCGAAGGCGTCATCGCCGACAACAAGGGGGCGCGCGCCCAGGAGGCGACGGCGGCCGAGCAGATCGTCGAGTCGGAGGTCGACAGCTTCTGCCGCTGGCTCGAGGGGCTCGACGTGGTGCCGACGGTGGTCGCGCTACGCGAGAAGATCGAGGACATCCGTCAGGGCGAGCTCGAGCGCTACCTCGCCAGCCTGGGCGCATCGCTCGACCCGCGGCAGCGCGAAGCCGTGGAGCGGCTGACCCGCGCGATCGTCAACAAGATCCTACACGCGCCGCTCTCCGAGCTGCGCCGCCGCGGCTCGGATCGGGACGAGGCACTCTACGTCGAGGTGGCGCGGATGCTCTTCCGTCTCGGGGGGGATCGCGATCCGGACGAGGAGGACTGAGCCCCATGGCGGCGCGGTCACTTCGTCTCGGCACCCGGGGAAGCGCGCTCGCACGCGCCCAGGCGGATCTCGTTCGTCGGGATCTCGAGACGCGGAACCCGGGGCTCTCCGTCGAGCTCGTGTTCATCCGCACGACCGGTGACCAGCTTCAGCAAGGTCCGCTCGCGCAGGTCGGTGGCAAGGGCCTGTTCATCAAGGAGATCGAGGAGGCGCTCGTCGCCGGGACGATCGACTGCGCCGTGCACTCCATGAAGGACGTCCCGGCCGCGCTGCGCATGGGCCTCGTCGTCGGCGCGATTCCGCGCCGCGAAGACCCGCGCGACGTCCTGGTGAGCCGCGCCGAGTCGCTCGCCGACCTCGCGACCGGCGCGCGGGTGGGGACCGCGAGCGTCCGGCGGCGCGCGCAGCTCCTCGCGCGGCGGCGCGACCTCGAGGTCTCGATCCTGCGCGGGAACGTCGACACGCGCCTGCGGCGCTGGCGCGACGGCGACTTCGACGCGATCCTGCTCGCGGCGGCGGGCCTCGCGCGGCTCGGCATCACGGAGCCGGCCGCGCGGCCACTCCCGACCGACGTGCTCCTGCCCGCGGTGGGGCAGGGCGCGCTCGCGCTCGAATGTCGCGCCGACGACGGCACGACCCGCACCGTGCTCGCGGCCGTCGACGACGCGCGCTCGGCGCGCGAGGTCGGCGCCGAGCGCGGGTTCCTGCAGGGCATCGGGGGCGACTGCAACACGCCGCTCGCTGCCCACGCGACCTCGGTCGGTGATCGGATCCGACTCCGTGCGCAGGTGAGCGATCCGGACGGGACGCGTTGGCTCGAGGACGCGATCGAGGGCTCGGCCGACGATCCGGTCGCGATCGGGCGTGCGCTGGCCGATCGGCTCCTCGCCCGCGGCGCGGGGGCGTTGCTCGGGCGATGAGCGGGCGCGTCTACCTCGTCGGCGCGGGTCCGGGCGATCCCGGCTTGCTCACCCTCCGCGGCCAGCGTCATCTCGCCGCGGCCGACGTCGTCGTGCACGACGACCTCGTCGGCCGCCGACTCCTCGTGCACGCCCGGCCGGACGCCGAGATCGTCGACGTCGGGCGCGCGCACGGCGATCCGGGACGTCTCTCGCAGGAGGCGATCGGGGCGCTCCTCGTCGACCGTGCGCGCGCCGGCAAGACCGTCGTGCGCCTCAAGAACGGCGACCCGTTCCTGTTCGGGCGCGGCGCGGAGGAAGCCATCGTGCTGCGGCGCGCGGGCGTTCCCTTCGAGGTGGTCCCCGGCGTGAGCTCGGCGCTCGCCGTGCCGGCGTACGCCGGCATTCCGGCGACCGATCGCGAACACGCGTCGATGGTGACGATCGTGACGGGGCATCTGGCGTGCCGGTCGGCCGACGGCGCGGACGCCGTCCCCAGTTTGCCGTGGGACGCGCTCGCGCGCCAGGGCGGAACCCTCGTGTTCCTCATGGCGATGAAGCACCTCGCGGCCATCGGGCGGGCATTGGTCGAGCACGGCCTCGATCCGACCACGCCCGCGGCGGCGATCGAGCGCGGTACGACAGGCCGCCAGCGTACCGTCGTTGCGACGGCGGCGACGCTCGCGTCGCGCGTCGCGGAGGCGAACCTGCGGCCGCCCGCTGTCGTGGTGGTGGGCGCGACGGTGGCGCTCCGCGATCAGGTTGCCTGGCTCGAGGCGCGGCCGCTCGTCGCCCGCCGCATCCTCGTCACTCGTCCACGCGCGCAGGCGGGTGAGTTCGCCGCGCTGCTGGAGGACCTCGGGGCCGAGGTCGTGCTCGCGCCCACCATCGAGATCGCGCCGCCGGCCGACGCCGCGGCGCTCGACCGGGCCGTCGCCGCCGCGAGCGGCTACGACTGGATCATTCTCACGAGCGTCAACGGCGTGCGGGTGCTGTTCGATCGTCTGGCGGCGCTGCGGCGTGACGTGCGCGAGCTCGCGGGGACGCGCCTCGCGGCGATCGGCCCCGAGACGGCCGCCGAGCTCGAGCGTCACCTCGTGCGTCCCGCCGTCGTCCCCGAGGACTTTCGCGCCGAAGGCCTGCTCGATGCGCTCACCGATGCCGACGTGCGCGGACGGCGCGTCCTCCTGCTGCGCGCCGCTGGCGCCCGCGCCATCCTGCCCGATACGCTGCGCGCGCGCGGCGCCGCGGTCGACGAGGTGATCGCATACCGGGCGATCGTCCCCACGACGACCGACGCGGCGGGGCTTCGTGCCGCGCTCGCGGACGGTGGCCTCGACGTCCTGACCTTCACGTCGAGCTCGACGGTCAGGAACTTCGCCACACTGGTCGGCTCGGACACGATTGCGACGATCGGCCTGCGGGGCGGGCCGCTGGTCGCGTGCATCGGACCCGTGACGGCCGAGACCGCACGCGAAGTCGGGCTGCGAGTCGACATCGTCCCCGAGTCGTACACGGCGTCGGCCCTCGCGCACGCAATCGCGGCGCATTTTTGCAAAGCCGGGAGTGATCCACTAAGCGGAGGCGCTGGATGAGCCGCTTCCCCCTGTACCGTCCGCGCCGGCTCCGTCGCACCGAAGCGCTCCGGCGACTCGTTCGCGAGACGCACGTGGTGGCCGAGCAGCTCGTACAGCCGCTGTTCGTCGTTCCCGGCACCAAGGTCGAGAACCCGGTCGGCTCGATGCCCGGCGTGGCGCAGCTCTCGGTCGACCGCGCGGCCGAGGAGTGCCGCCGGTTGGTCGACCTCGGTGTGTCCTCGGTGCTTCTCTTCGGCATTCCGGAGACGAAGGACGCGCGTGGCAGCGGCGCGGTCGCGCCCGATGGCATCATTCCGCGCGCGCTCGAGGCGATCCGCAAGGCGGCGCCCGCGCTCGTGCTCATCACCGACGTCTGTCTGTGCGAGTACACCGATCACGGTCACTGCGGGGTGCTGCGCGGCGACGAGGTCGAGAACGACCCGACGCTCGAGCTGCTCGCCGCCGAGGCGCTCGCGCACGCGCGCGCCGGCGCCGACATCGTGGCGCCCTCGGACATGATGGACGGCCGGGTCGGCGCCATCCGCCGCGCGCTCGACGGTGCCGGCCTCTCGCACGTGCCGATCCTCTCGTACGCCGCCAAGTTCGCCTCGGGGTTCTACGGCCCCTTCCGCGAGGCTGCGGACTCGACGCCGGCGTTCGGCGATCGCCGCGGCTATCAGATGGATCCGGCGAACGGCGACGAGGCGCTGCGCGAGGTCGCGCTCGACATCGAGGAAGGCGCCGACATCGTGATGGTGAAGCCCGCCTTGCCGTACCTCGACGTCATCCGGCGGGTGAAGGATCGCACGGGATACCCGGTTGCGGCGTATCAGGTGAGCGGCGAGTACGCGATGATCAAGGCCGCCGTCGCGAACGGCTGGCTCGACGAGGCGCGCGTCGTCGACGAGACGCTGACCGCCATCCGCCGCGCCGGCGCCGACGTCATCATCACCTACTTCGCGAAGGACGTCGCGCGGGGCGTGTATCGGCGATGAGACGCCGCCGTCCGGTCCTGGCGCTCGCGTGCGCCGCGGTGCTGCTCGCCCAGCAGGCGCTGGCCGGCAACACCGAGCGCGATCTCGGCCGCCGCTTCCTGCTCGAAGCTCGCTCCCAGATCCCGCTGATCGAGGATCCGGCCGTGCAGGCGTACGCGGAGGCGCTCGGCAACCACCTGGTGGCGAGCTTGGGGCCCCAGGAGTTCGACTACCAGTTCTTCGTGGTCGCGGCCCCATCGATCAACGCGTTCGCGGTGCCGGGCGGCTATGTCTTCATCTTCTCGGGGCTCATCGACAAGGCTGCCAACGACGACGAGATCGCGGGCGTGCTCGGCCACGAAATCGCGCACGTGCACGCCCACCACATCTTGCGCCAGCAGACGGCCGGCGGCGTGTGGACGGCGGCGTCGCTTCTCGGCGTGCTGCTCTCGGTCATAAACCCGGTCCTCGGGGCTGGCGCGATCGCCGCCGCACAGACGGCACAGCTCAAGTACTCGCGCGACTTCGAGCAGGAGGCCGACTACATCGGGCTTCGCATCTCGAGCCAGGCGGGCTACGACCCGCATTCGCTCGGCAGCTTCTTCAAGCAGCTCCTCGTCGAGCAGCGCGTGAACCCGGCCGGCGTGCCGGCCTACATGCTCTCGCACCCGGTCACCGAGGAACGCGTGGCGCACGTCGAGAGCATCATCGACGCACAAAAGCTGAAGACGCCGCGCGGCCACCCGATGGTGGGCCCGGAGCTGCCCGAGGTGCAGGCGGTGGTGCGCGCCAAAACCGATCCGGTCGACGTAGTGGTCGGCGAGTACCGACGGCGCGCCGAGAAGGCGCCGAACGACGCCGAGGCGCAGTTCCTGCTCGGCCGGGTCTACCAGACCGTCGGGCAGTTCGAGGCAGCCCGCGTGGCGCTGGAGCGCAGCCGCGACCTCGGCTTCGGGCCGCGCATCGATCGCCCGCTCGGCAGCGTGTACGTCTCCCTCAAGTCTTCGGCTCAGGCGCAAACCGTCCTGAGGAAGTACCTCGCCACCCACCCGAGCGACGCCTTCGCGCACATGGAGCTGGGCAAGGCGCTCGCCGACTCCGGTGACGACGCCGGCGCGCTGAAGGAGTTCCAGCGCGCCGTGTCGCTCGATCCCGACCGCGAGGAAGCGCAGCGTCTGCTCGGGCTCAGCCTCGGACGCAAGGGCCAGCAGGCCGAAGGATTCTACCACCTGGCCATCGCCGCCCGTGAGAGCGGCGACCTCGAGCAGGCGCTCAGCCACTTCCAGAAGGTCGACGAGCTCGAGCCCGGCGGCACGCCGCGCAAGAAGGAGGTCGCCGCCGCCATCGACGAGCTGCTGCCGCTCGTGCGCGATCGCGAGATGGAGCGGCGCGAACGGGCACGGCGGCGCGGCATCCTGCAGGAACGCCTGGAGCGGGTTCAGCCTCGATGACGACGTCGCTCGCGGGCCGCTCTGCGCTCGTCACCGGCGGCGGGCGCGGGATCGGGCGCGCGATCGCGCTCGGGCTCGCCGACGCCGGCGCCGACGTGGCCGTGACCGCCCGCACGGCGAGCGAGCTCGAGAGCGTCGCGGACGAGATCCGATCCAAGGGCCGTCGCGCGCTCGCCGTCGCCGCCGACATGATGGACCGGGCGCAGGTCACCGCCGCCGTCGAGCGCGCGGCGCGCGAGCTCGGGCGCCTCGACGTCCTCGTGAACAACGCCGGCGGGCCGGTCGTGCTCTCCTCCGATCCGCGCGCGCTATGGGTCGAGACCCACGACGACGCGAGCTGGGAAGCGACCGTCGTCCTGAACCTCACCTCGTGCTACTGGGCCGCGAAGGCCGGCCTCGCTCCCATGCTGGCGCGCGGCTACGGGCGCATCATCAACGTCGGATCGGGCTACTCGCTCGTCGGCTGCTCGGGCCTCTCGGCCTACACCGCCGCCAAGCACGCCCTGGTCGGATTCACGCGCGCGCTCGCCATGGAGGTCGGCGAGCGCGGCGTCACCGTCAACTGCCTGCGGCCGGGATGGACCAACACGCGTCTCGTGGACTGGCGCATCGTGGGCGCCGCGACCGGCCGCACGGCGGAGGAGGCGAAGGCGCACGCCGAGAGCCTGGCCGCGCAACGCCGCATCCTGGAGCCCGAGGAGGTGGCGCCGATGGCCATCTTCCTCGCCTCGCCCGCAGCCGGCGGCATCACGGGACAGGTGCTGTCGGCGGACGGCGGCTACTTCGTCGGCGTGTGACGGGTGGCCAGCAAGGGTAGACCGTATCGCGCGCTCGAGGTCGAGGGCTTCACCGTGCTCGTCGGCAAAGGCGACGAACAGAACGACGTCCTCACGTTCGACGTCGCGGAGCCGGAGGACTTCTGGTTCCACGTGTCCGGACACTCGGGCAGCCACGTGGTCGTGCGCAATCCTGACAAGCTGCCGGCGCTGCCGGGATCGGTGCTGGAGAAGGCGGCGGGCCTCGCGGCGTGGTACTCGAAGGCGCGCGGCGCCGGCAAGGTGGACGTCCACTGGTGTCGGGCGCGCGACGTGTCGAAGCCGCTGCGATTCCCCGCCGGCAAGGTGCTGCTGGCGCGCTGGAAGCGGATCCGTGTCCATCCGCGCGATCCGAGCATGCTCGCGGACGAGAGCGAGTAGTGCTCCTTTCCGCGGTCGTCCTCGCGCTCGTCGACTGCTGGCACGTGGCGCTGCGGGCGCCGGGAAGTCTCACGGCGACGTCCGTGTGCTGGCTCGTCGGGCTCTACCTCGCGGCGACGGGGGCGGCGGCGCTCGTGCTGGCCGGCGTGCTTCGCTGCTCGCGTGGAACCACCCGGGCGGCGATTCTCGCGGCGGGTGGCTGCCTGTTCGCCGTCGAGACCTGGCTTCGTGCCCTCACGCCGCTCTCGCCGTGGCGACCATGGGTGGTCGCCGGATGCATCGCGGCGGCGGTCCTCGCGTTCGTACCGCTGCGCGCCGTGTGTGCCCGGCGAGTCCCGATCTCGGTCGCGCTCGTCGGGCTCGCACTTCTCGCCCTCGGCGCCTTCGGTGCGGTTCGTCCGCTCGTGGGCGCGCGTCCGCCCACGAGCCCGAGCCTGACGACGGATCGCGAGCTGCCGAGCTTCCTCGTGATCGTCATCGACACGCTGCGCGCCGATCACCTCGGCTGCTACGGCTACGGTCGTCCCACCAGCCCCGCGCTCGATCGGCTGGCTGGCGAGGGCACGCTCTTCGAGCGCGCGTTCGCGCAGTCGAGCTGGACGAAGCCGTCGACGGCGTCGCTGTTCACGGGACGCTTCCCGGTCCAGCACCAGACGCTGTACGAGCGGTCCAGGATCCCGGACGTGGAGCTGACGATCCCCGAGCTGCTCACCGCACGCGGGTATCGAACGGCCGTGCTCTCGGGCAATCCGTGGGTCACGCCGGAATACGGGTTCGACCAGGGTGTGTCGGACTTCTACTCGCTCTACGACGAGCGCTTCACACGCGTCACGCTCTTCATGACCGTGCTGAAGCGGCTCTCACGGCTCCCCGGTGGGCGGATGCAGGTCTACAACCGGGTGAAGTACCTGGTGCTCGGCGAGCTCTCGACGACGGCGCGCGACACGCGGCTCGTCGACGAAGCGGAGCGCTGGCTCACCGCGCACCACGATCGGCCGTTCTTCCTCTACCTCCACATGATGAGCCCCCACCACCCGTACGATCCGCCGCCGCCGTTCGATCGCTTCGTGCCCGACCCCTCGCACGCGCCCGTGAAGAACTATCCGCGCAAGAGCTACCTCTTCTTCGAGGAGGGCGATCCGCTTCCTGCCGCCGATTTCGCCGACATGGTGGCGCGCTACGACGGCGACGTGCTGTACGCCGACACCGAGGTCGGGCGTCTCCTGACGGTGCTCGACCGGCTCGGCCTCGCGCGCACCACGGCCGTCGTCGTGACGGCGGATCACGGCGAGGAGTTCTACGACCATCGCAACTGGGGTCATGGCCAGTCGGTCTACAACGAGCTGATCCACGTCCCGCTGATCCTGCGATACCCGGGGCACGGAGCGCCGGGCGCCCGCGTGGCGACCCCGGTGATGCACGTCGACATGCTGCCGACGCTGCTGGACCTCGCTGGGATCCCGCTTCCGCCAGCGGCCGCCGGTATCGGGGCGAGCCTCTTCTCGGCGCCGCAGCAGCGCGACGACGTGCTGAGCCAGCTCATCTACCGCTACGGCGAAGCCGCTGCGCTCGTCGCGGGAGATCGGGTGCTCGTCACCATGCGACGCGGCGACGATGGGCGGAGCGCGGCGTACGACCTGGCGACCGACTTCGGTGAGCATCACGACCTGCCCGCGCCGGCGGACCAGTTGCGCGCGCTGGCCGAGCTGCGCCGGCGTCTCGAGCGCACCCGGAGCGCCGCGGCCGAGTCGGCGGACGGCGTCGATCGAGACCGGCTGAAGGCGCTCGGCTACGCGGAGTGATCAGCTCCCGCAGGCGCGGCGCGCGACGTAGATGTCGCGGTTGCCGTTGCGGTCGTCTTCCCACGCGACGTAGCAGGTGCGCTTGGCCCCCTTGCCCCCGATCGCGAGGCTCGGCCGCGTCTGCTCGCTCGTGCCGGCGCCGGTGTCGTCGACCCGCTCGGAGGCGAGGAAGGTGTTGCCCGCGTCGAGGCTCGTCGCGAAGAACACGTCGTTGTTCCCGAGCCGGTTGTCCTGCCAGGCGACGAAGAGGTTGCCGCGATCCGCGGCGAGGCTCGGATACCACTGGTTGGTCGGCGTGTCGGTGTCGGGGACGAAGCCCTGCGGGGAGTCGTCGAGCTGGCGGTTCGTCGAGAACGTCTGCCCGCCGTCGCCGCTGCGCGCATAGAACACGTTGGTGTCGGGCTCGCGGGCGCGTAGATCCGTCCACGCCACATGGAGGCGGCCGTCGACGTCCGCAGCGATCGAGGGTCGCTCGTTGATCCGCTCGAAGCCGGGGAAGTCGTCGACGCGGACGTTCGGGGCGAACGTACGGCCCCCGTCGATCGAGCGCGCGGTGAACACGTCCCAGTTGTAGTTCCGGAAGTCGGTCCACGCGACGTACACCGACGACTTCGTGGCCGTGATCGCCGGCGACCACTTGTTGTCGTTGTGCAGCGCGAGCGGATCGCCCACACCGCCGCCGTCGACCCGCACGGCGGGCTCGAAGGCGCTGGCGGTGGGGAAGCCCCGGGCGGCGTAGACGTGCTCGAGCGGCTCGCCCTCGGGGCCGAGGTCGCGCTCGTCGATCCACGTGACGACAGGCCGCGTGCCGGCGAACGCGACCGACGGCATCCACTTGCCGACGCCGTCGACGTCGTCGACGCGGACGTCCGTCCCGCGCTTGCGGCCGCTTCCGGACAGGCGCGCCAGCATGATGCGGCCCGCGTCGTCATTGCCGCGCGACACGAATTCCTGCCACACGACGATCACCCGGCCGCCGCGCACCGCGATGGCCGGGTTCAGCTCCGTCACCGAGCCGGGGTCGTTGTCGCTGACGCGCACCGGCGGCGTGAAGGTCTGTCCGCCGTCGTGGCTCGCGGCGACGTAGATGCCGCTGCCGACGCCTTCCTCCTGGTGCCAGGTGACGTAGACGTGACGGCCGCGCGCCGCGACCCGCGGCGCGTGCTGGCCGACCGGAGTCGCCTCCGGGCCGCTCGCCAGGACCGCGGCGGAGAAGGCCGGCGGCGCCTCACGCACGGGGTCGATCGGCGCGGTCACCGCCGAGGTCGGCACGTCGACGTCGGTCCACACGACCGCCTCGCGATAGCCGTTCTTGCACGCGCCGACGGCGAGCGGGCCGCTGCACGCGACGGCGGAAGTCGGGGGGAGCAACGCCCCGTCCGCCGCGAGCGCATCGCGCCGTGCGGCGATTCCGAGCCCGGGGTTCGCGATGCCCGGATCGTCCTCCATCCACGGTCCGATGGCGCGGAAGCCCGTGTCGGGATTCTGACCGATCCACGCGTTCGAGCTCGAGAGCGGGCCCGGATCGGTCTTCTGCTTGCGCCCGATGATCGCGCTCTGGCCGTCGAAGGTGATCTCGAAGAGGTTGCCGGTGAGGCTGCCGTCGAGGTTCGCGACCCACTCCGGGTTCTTCTGCACGTTCGCGAAGCCGCCCTCCTTGAAGACGTCGGGCGACCACTCGGCGGTCGTGAAGCCCCAGGAGTCGAACGCTTCAGGCTGCAGGATGACGTTGGCGCCCTTGGCGACGAAGCGATCGTTCACGTCGATCATCCAGGCATCCTTCGAGATCACGATGCCGAGGCGGCCGACCGGCGTCTGCAGGACTTCCATGTCTCGCACTGGCCCGGTGGCGAGCGCGAGCCCGGCCGCGGTGCCCGGCGGCGGCTGCTCGATCGGCGTCAAGTACGCCTTGTTCGTCGAGCCACGAAGCTGCCCGCCGGTCTCCGAGGGTGCGCGCAGCGTGCCGCCGGCGCCGTCGGGAACCAGGACTTCGCCGTCGGGAGCGAAGACGAAGGTCGTGTTGACGGCGAGCGGCGACGTCGCTTCGTACGCGTACGTGCGCGTCGGCTCGTCGGGATCGCGCAGGAGCGCGACGAGCGCTGGATCGTCCGCTTCCTCGACCCGGCGCGCCGGCGCGAGGTTGGCCCCGACTGCGAGATACACGCCGTGGGTCATCGCGAGCTCGCGGAAGGTCTCGTACACGCCGCGATAGAACGTATCGGTGATCGCGAGCACGCCGTAGCGGATCTGCGGCTGGCCGGGAAACTTGGTCTGGTAGTAGCTGAACTGGTTCGCGTAGCTGAGGATCAGGTTGAAGATCGCGAACGTCGTGTTCGGTTGCGCGCGCGGGACGGCGCCGCGGCTGCCGATGAAGGCGGCGAGGAGGCCGGTGTCCTCGGGAAACATGACCAGCGCGTTCGGCGGCGCCGAGGGGTCCACGGGCGCGAGATGCGTCGCGACGTCGTCGACCCCCGCCTGCACGAGCGACGAGCGACCGGGGAAGGTCGCGTCCATCATCGCGGCCATCTTGTCGTGGAACGTCTGGTAGGTGAGCGAATCGTCGAGCCGGAGCTTGTGTCCGACCACGAACATGCGCACGGGCGTTGCGAGGGCGCCCTGGGCCATGGCCCCTGCGAGGATCAGCGCGACGACGATCGGGTGCCGCATGCGCGCAGCGTACCCAGCGGTCGCGGCGCGGAGCAAGGAGAAAGACGCGTCAGTGCAGCGGGTGGTACGGGCCCTGGAGCACGCCCAGCACCGTCAGGCCGTCCTCGTCGTCGACGTGGTACAGGATGTAGTAGTCGTCGATCGCGAGGTAGTGACACCCGCCCACGCCCTGCAGGACTGCGGAGCCCGGAGGATGGGGGTCGTCGGCCAGCCCGATGATCGCCTCGCCGATGGCGCGCAGCGGAGATTGGGGGATCATCTCGAGCTCGCGGTATGCGCTGTACGTGATGTTGAGCTTGGCGGGCATCTCGGGCGTCTGCAGGCTTATCGGCACCGTCCCACCCCCACTTGAGGAGCGTTGCGCCCCCGCATGGCGGACGCGCTTGCGTGGCCCGAAACCTGTCATTACCTTGACCTCCGGTGTGGAGGTGCCGCGGTCGTGCAGTGCAGCACGAGGAGGTGTGCACCAAATGCCAACGAAGTCGTCCGAGGTTCTAGTCGGGCGCCGCTACCTCGACCGGGGTTTCCTGGATGCGGCCATGCGATTGTTCGTCCGCAACGCGGAGGCCGTCGAGGCGACCGACTGGACGCTGCTCGCCGAACGCTTGATGGAGCGCAGCCGCATTCCCGACGTCGTCCACGTGTGCGAGGTCGGCAGCGTGCCGCTGCCGCGCGAGCGGATGCTCGCCATCGCCGACGATCACTTGCGTCGCAAGGACGTCGACACCACGATCCGGCTCTACGAGCTCGCTAGCGCCGATCGCGAGCGGTGGGTGCAGGTCGTCGACGTGCTGACGGGTCTTCCCGATCGCGAGCGCCTCGCCATCGAGGTGACCGAGCGTCACCTGCAGCCGGCGGCCGGATCGCTTCGTCGCGCGAGCTGACCTCGCGCCGTACCGCCCCGCAGCGGTTGCGCCGGCGCCGACCGCCCCGTAGACGAGGCGCATGCCGCGTCCCGCCGACTGGCTGCGCCCTGCCGTTCGCGCCGTGCCGCCGTACACGCCCGGCGAGCAGCCCGCTGCCGAGCGGCGGGTCGTGAAGCTCAACACGAACGAGAACCCGTACCCGCCGTCGGCGGCCGTGCTGGGGGCGCTGCGCGACGCCGTGGACGACCGTGTACGCCTCTACCCCGACCCCGAGGCGACCGCGCTCCGCGCGGCGGCGTCGCGGCTCTACGGCATTCCGGTGGATCACATCATGGCGGGCAACGGGTCGGACGAGCTGCTGGCGCTCCTCTTGCGCGCGCTCGTCGATCCGGGTGAGCGGGTTGCGTTTCCCGTCCCGACCTACAGCCTCTACGAGACGCTGGTCTCGGTGCAGGGCGGCGAGCTGGTCGAGATCCCGTGGCCCGACGATTGGTCGCTACCGGCCGGTCTCGCCGGCGCGGGGGCCAAGCTGACGTTCCTGTGCAACCCGAACTCACCGTCGGGCACGTTCGTCCCAACCGCGGAGATCGAAGCGCTTGCGCGCCGGATCGCCGGCGTGCTGGTCGTCGACGAGGCCTATGTCGACTTCGCGCCCTCGCACGCGCTCGGGCTCGTCGGACGGCTGCCCAACGTGGTCGTGCTGCGCACGCTCTCGAAGTCGTACTCGCTGGCGGGCCTGCGGGTGGGGCTGGCGTTCGCCGATCCCGAGCTCCTGCGCGGCCTGCGGACGGTGAAGGACTCCTACAATGTGAACCGCCTCTCGCAGGCCGCGGCGACGGCGGCGCTGAGCGATCAGGAGACCGCACGCGCCAACCTCGAACGCGTCCGTCGCACGCGAGCGCGCCTCTCGGCCGCGCTCCGCGCCCTCGGCTACGCCGTCCCCGACAGTGCCGCGAACTTCGTGCTCGCGCGGCGCAAGGGCGTCGAGCAGGGATCGATCGCACGCGCGCTCGCCGCGCGCGACATCCTGGTGCGCCACTTCACGTCGCACGGCCTCGGTGACGCGCTCCGCATCAGCGTCGGGACCGACGACGAGATCGACTCGCTGCTGGCCGCGTTGGGCGAGGTCGTGCGGCGGTAAGCGCCCGCCGCGGGCGCCTACTCTTCGTCGTCTTCGCCGCCGCCGTCGTCGGGGAAGGGGGCAGGCTCGCCCTGGGCACCCATGGCCCCCGGGGCGAGCGTCGTCGTGGTCGTGTCGCTCTGCTGGAAGTCGCGCGCCTGCTTGTCGAGGCGGGTGTACATGTAGTCGCGCGTCTCGAAGATGACGGGCCCGCCGTCGCGCATGACGTAGTACTTCCCGTCGTGCTTGGCGGCGAGCACGGTGCCGATCGCCTTGCCCTCCTTGTCCGTCAGCACGATGCGCAGATCCGGCGCGGCGAGGCCGAACGTCGCGAGGTCGCCGGGCGGCTCGGCGGCGACGCCCGAGCCACGCAGGTCCTTCACGTCGTCGACGAAGCGCTGGATCGCGGTGCCCTTGGACTTGAGGTCCGGCGTGCCCTCCAGCGTCCACGTGCCCGACGAGCCGCGCACGAGCGTCGCGCCCGTGCCTTCCTTGCGCTCGAGCACGACCTTGCCGACCTTGTCACCGTCGAAGGTGAGGACGGCCTTGTCGCGCAGCGCCGCGACGTCCTTGTCGAGCGTCTTGAACGCCCACTCACCGACCGCGAACACTGCCGGCGAACCCGAGCGCCGCACGTAGACCTGCTTCGTCTGCGCGCCGGTCGACTCGCCGCCGACGACGAGCTGCTGCGTGACGGCGCCGTCCTTGCCGGTCGCAACCGTGATCGTCAGGCGCGGCTTGTCCAGGCCGTACTTGGCGAGATCGGTCGGGTTCTCGTCCGGGAAGTCCATGGCGCGCGTCGTGCGCAGCGACGAGAGGTACGAGCGCACCTCCGTCAGGTCGGCGGGCAGGCCGCCCGGGTCGACCGTCCACGCGTCCTTGTCCTTGCGGACGATGGCCGTCGTGCCGCCGCCCTCCTTCGCGATGTCGACCCGCTGCACGTCGTCGTCCTGGAAGGCGAGGAGCTGCTTGTCGCGCAGGTCCTTCACCTGCTTGTTCAGGTTCGCCCCGATCGTCGACGCGGTGAGGTAGATCTTCGGCTCGTCGCCCTTGCGGACGTACGTCTTGGCGCCGATCGCCGTGTTCCTGCCGATCTGGATGGGCGGGACCGTGCCGTCCTTCAGCGTCAGCTTCACGATCGTGGCGGGCTTGTCGAGCCCGAACGCCGTCAGGTCCTTCGGCATCTCGTCGAGGCTTTTTTGCACCTGCGCGCCGAGGATGGACGAGAGGAGGGTCTTCACGATGGGCTCGTCGGCCGGCGCGTCGAGCGGCTGCGTGAGGCGCCATCCCTTGTCGCCCTTCACGAGCACGATCGCCCGGTCGGGGTAGACGAGCTCGATGCCGGTGACCGCGTCCTCCGGCGCGCCGACGAGCTTCTCCTTCTCGGCCTCCTTCTGGGCCTGCGGAACCTCGTAGTAGTAGAGGTAGCCGCCCAGCGCCGCCACGAGGACGGCGAGGACGAGGATGCGCGCGAAGCTCACCCGTTTCTCCGCCGCCACCACACCGCGATGCCGAGGGCGACCAGCAGCTCCGGGATGATGAGGACGGAAAGGTAGAACAGCCGGCCGGCCTGGTTCTGGGTGAAGTCGGCCCGGGACGCGCGCACGGTGCGGCTACGGATCGACACCAGCTCTTCCTGGCCGACGAGCCAGCCGACCGCGTTGAGGAAGAGGTCGCCGTTGAGACGCGACTGCGTGATCTCCTGGTTGTCGGCGAAGCGCGGCGTCCCGAAGACGACCAGGCGTGCCTCGTCCGGAGCCTTCTCGCCCTCGACCGGCGGCGGCGGCTCGATCCCCATGTCCTTCAGCTTCGCCGTCACCGCGACCGCGATCGACACCGGACCCTTCTTGTCCGTGTCGTCGAGCCGGGCGATGCCCTTGGTGAAGACGTCGTCGACCGACGTTTCCGCCCAGCTCGACGCGCTCGTCTTGACGAGCGTGACGGCCGAAAGCCCCTTCTTGCCGGTCGCGTCGGGCTCGACCGAGCGCACCTGCGGGTAGACCGTGTAGTCGCGGAAGCCCTGCGTGATCGGGTGCGCGCCGTACTCCTTGGCGAGCGGCTGCATGCCGACGCGCGGGCCTTCGAAGAGCCGGACCTCCTGGTCGAGGACCACGTCGTTGCCGAGCTTCGCGCCCCAGCCCGCGAGGAACGTGGCCAGCTTCTCGTCCCCCTGGCGTGGACCGACCAGGACGAAGAGATGTCCGCCGCGCTTCAGATACGCGTCGAGCGCGGCGATCGCGGTGTCGGTGAAGGGCTGCCCCACGCCCGCGATCACGACCACGCTGGCGTCGTCGGGGATCTTGTCCGTCGACGGCAGGAGCAGCGGCTTGATCTCGTAGTTCTCCTGCTGGAGGGCGAGCTTCGCCTGCGAGTACCCCTTGGGGTCGTCCTCGGCCGAGGTGTTGGCCTGGCCGAAACCCTCGACGAAGTACACGACCTTCTTGGTGCTCCGCGAGACGCGGATGAGGCCGTTGGTGATCGTCTCCTCGGACGGCTGCGTCACGACGAAGGATTCGTTCCCGTACTGGAGGTTCACCGAGGGCGCGGTCGTGATCTTCATCTGATCGACGAGCGCCGGCTCCTTGTCGGGATCGACGAGCCGCATCTTCACGTGACCCGGGTTCACGTACGTGTAGCTCTCGAGCAGCGAATCGAGCCCGGGGTTGATGCCGCCCTCGACGAACGCCGTCATCGTGACGTCGTCCTTGAGGTTCTGGACGACCTTGGTCGTCTGCGGCGAGAGCGTGTAGATGGCGCCCTCGGACACGTCCCAGCGCTCGTGGTGGCGATGTCCGAGGTAGTTCGCGCCCGCGATGAGCGCGATGAAGAGGACCGAGTAGAGCGCCGCGCCCGCCCCGTAGCGCGTCGACCGCTGGCCGAGCAGGCCGCGGAAGCTCTCGAAGCCGAAGGTGAGGTAGGTGACGATGAGGAGCGCGCCGAGGATCAGGTGGAGCCAGATGAGCGGCTCGCTGAGTCCGAGGATCAGGCGCGCGCCGAGGCCGAAGCCGAAGAAGACGAGGCCCAGGAGGCCGCACAGGGAGGCGACGCGGCTCATCGGCTATCGCCAGCGCACCGACTCGACGGAGCGTTGCGTGAGGAAGAGCCCGACGACGAGGAGGGTGGCGAAGTAGACGAGATCCTTCGTGTCGATCAGACCTTTCAGGAACTCCTGGAAGTGGTCGGTGATGGAGATGTACTTCACGAGCTCGCCCCACGGCCCCTGCACCGTCTCACCCAGCCAGCCGACCGTGTAGAGCAGCAGCAACGCGAAGAGCGACCCCACGTAGGCGATCACGACGTTGTCGGTGAACGACGAGATGAGCGTGCCGATGGCGAGGAACGAGATCGCCATGAGCGCGAGGCCGAGGTACCCCGAGAGCATCATCGGGACCTCGGGGTTGCCGTAGGCGCTCAGCAGGACGCCGAAGAACCCGGAGAGGAGGATCATCAGCAGGACCAGCGCGAGCCCGCCCGCGAACTTCCCGAGTACGATCTCGCCCACGCGCACGGGTGACGTGAGGAGCAGCTCATAGGTGCCCGAGCGCTTCTCCTCGGGGAACATCCGCATGGTGATGGCGGGCACGATGAAGATCAGCAGCACCGCCATGTTCTGGAGCAGCGGGCGGATCACCATCTCGTTCAGGTTGAAGCGCTGCAGCATCTCGGGCTGGCGCATCATGCTGTAGATGGAGAGGGCCTGGTTGAACGCCGACAGCAGCGCGAAGAAGAAGTATCCGGCGAGGGCGACGTACGATGCGAGCAACACGTAGGCGACGGGCGACGAGAAGTACGACCGGATTTCGCGTCCGGCGATCGTGAGCACGTTGCGCACGGTCTACGCGGCTCCCCTGTGGCTGCCGGCGATCGCCCGCTTGTAGGCGTCGTCGAGGCGCTGGTCGCGGGTCAGGTTTGCGAGCAGGTCTTCGACCACGACGCGGCCGTCGCTGATGATGACGACCTTCTCGCAGACGGCGACGACCTGGCTGAGGATGTGGGTCGAGAGCACGATCGTGCGGTTGGGCGCGAGGCTGCGGATGAACGCCAGCATCTCGTCGATCTGCCCGGGGTCGAGCCCGTTGGTGGGCTCGTCGAGGATCAGGACCGGCGGATTGTGGATCAGCGCCTGGGCCAGGCCGACGCGCTGCCGGTAGCCCTTGGACAGGTGCCCGAGGACGCGATTCGATACGTTGGTGAGGCTGCACGCCTTCAGCACGCGATCGATGGCGGCGTCGACGTCGCCGCGCGCCATGCCTCGCAGCTTGGCGGCGAAGCGCAGGTACGGCACGACGAGCATGTCGTTGTAGAGGGGGGGCGTCTCGGGCAGGTAGCCGATGCGTCGCCGCACCTCGGCCGACTGCTCGAAGACGTCGAAGCCGGCGACCTTGACCGTGCCGGACGTCGCCGGAAGGAAGCCGGTGATGACCCGCATGGTGGTGGTCTTGCCGGCGCCGTTGGGGCCGAGGAAGCCCAGGATCTGACCGGGAACGGCCGTGAACGACACGTCGTCCACGGCGGACAAGTCGCCGTAGCGCTTGTGCAAATGAGCGACTTCGATCATCCGGCCCGCATTGAGACGTCGATAGCTCGAAAAAAATTCGCGGCCGGTTAGTAGACGCCGCCCTCGACGCTGTCAAGCTTCCTTGCGGCACACCGGGGCCTCCGTTAGGGACGACCTTCTGATGGCGCGCGGCCGGCTCTTCCTCGTCGATGCGAGCGGCTACGTGTACCGGGCGTTCCACGCGCTGCCTGCCCTGGGGACGTCCAAGGGCTTGCCTACCAATGCCATCCTCGGGTTCGCCAACATGGTGGCGAAGCTCGTGAAGGGGGAGAAGCCGGACTACCTCGCCGTGGTCTTCGACGCGCCCGGTGGGACGTTTCGGGACGAACTGTACGCGGAGTACAAGCAGAACCGGGCCCCCATGCCGGACGACCTCCGGCCGCAGCTCCCCTACATCCGGAAGCTGGTCGCCGCGCTCCGCCTCCCGGTCATCGAGGAGAAGGGCGTCGAGGCCGACGACGTCATCGGCACGCTGGCGGCCCAGGCCGAAGGGAAGGGGCTCGAGACGGTCATCGTCACCGCCGACAAGGACATGATGCAGCTCGTCTCCGAGCGGACGACGCTCTACGACGACATGCGGGGGCGACGGGTCGGCATCGCCGAGGTGCGCGACCGCTTCGGCGTGGACCCGGGCCTCGTGCCCGACGTGCTCGGGCTCATGGGCGACACGAGCGACAACATCCCCGGCGTCACCGGGATCGGCCAGAAGACCGCGACGGCACTCGTCCAGCAGATCGGGTCGGTGGAAGCCATCCTCGAGAAGCCCGAGGCGGTCGAGGCGACCGGGGTGCGCGGTGCCAAGCGCGTGCGCGAGACACTCGCCGCCGAGGCCGAGACCGCGCGCCTCTCGAAGCACCTGGCGACGATCCGCCGCGATGTCCCGGTGGCGCTGGATCTCGAGCGGCTGCGCTGGTCCGGGCCGGACACGGCGACGCTCCGTCCCCTTCTGACCGAGCTCGAGTTCTTTGCTCTGCTGCGCGATCTCACGCCCGCGGCGAGCGCGACGTCCGTGGAGCGCGTCGTCGCCGGAACGCCGGGCGAGGCGAAGGGGGCGCTCGGAAAGCTGCGGGGCGCGTCGCCGATCTCGATCGTCGCGGTGCTCGACTCGCCGCGCGCGACGACGGCGCGTCTCTCGTCGCTCGCGCTGGCGGGGCCGTCGGGTCCGGTCGTCCTCGTTCCGGACGCCGACCGGCCCGAAATGCTCGCGACGGTCGAGCCCCTGCTCGCCGACTTCGCCACCACGAAGCTGGGCGACGATCTGAAGGCGCTGCGGGTCGCGATCGCGCGCCGTCGCATCGCGCTCGCCGGACCCACCGTCGATTTCGGGATCGCGTCGTACTGCCTCAATCCGTCCCGCCCGTCGCACGACGCGGCGGCCCTGGCCGAGGAGCTGCTGGGTGAGGCGAGCGCGGACGCCGATCCGACCGAGCGCGCCGTCCGCGCGGCACGCGTGGCGCACGCGCTGGCGCCGCTCGTCGAGGAGAAGCTCGGCCAGTACGAGATGCGCCAGCTCTACCGCGAGCTGGAGATGCCGCTCTCCGAGGTGCTGGCCCAGATGGAGCTCGCCGGCGTCGCGCTCGACACCCGGATGCTGAGCGCGATGTCGACCGAGCTCGCGACCGGCCTCGATCGGGTGATGGGCGAGATCTACGCGCTCGCGGGCGGCGAGTTCAACATCGGCTCGCCGGTACAGCTCCGCGAGGTGCTCTTCGACCGCCTGAAGCTCTCGGCAAAGGGGGTGCGGCGCACCAAGACCGGTCTTTCGACCGACGTCGACGTGCTGACGAAGCTCGCCGGGGAGCACCCGTTGCCGGCGAAGATCCTCGAGTACCGCCAGCTCTCGAAGCTGAAGTCGACCTACGTCGACGCGCTGCCCGCGCTGGTCGATCCGGCGACCGGGCGGATCCACACCTCCTTCAATCAGACGGTCGCGGCGACTGGCCGACTCTCGAGCTCGGACCCGAACCTGCAGAACATCCCGATCCGGACCGAGGAGGGACGACGGATTCGCGCCGCGTTCGTCGCGAGTTCCGGCCATCGTCTGATCTCGGCAGACTACTCGCAGATCGAGCTGCGGGTGCTCGCTCACCTCTCCGGCGACGCGGCACTGATCGAGGCCTTCACGCGCGGCGACGACATCCACGCGCGCACCGCCGCCGACGTGTTCGGCGACCTGACGCCGGCCGAGGGGCGGCGGCTCGCGAAGGTGATCAACTACGGAATCGTCTACGGCATGGGCCCGGCGCGGGCGGCCCGTGAGCTGGGCGTGTCGATGAAGGAAGCCGAGGCCTACATCCGGAACTACTTCGGACGCTACGCCGGCGTCCGTACCTATCTCGATGCGACGGTCGCAGACGCCCGCGAGCGGGGCTACGTGACCACCGTGCTCGGCCGGCGGCGCTACCTTCCGGAGCTGGGGGCAAAAGACCCGGCCGTACGCCAGTTCGCGGAGCGCGCGGCCACGAACACGCCCATTCAAGGGTCCGCGGCCGACCTCATCAAGCTCGCCATGCTCGCGCTCCGGCGCAGATTGCAGGAGGCCGGGTCGCGAGCGCAGATGCTGCTGCAAGTGCACGACGAGCTCGTGCTCGAGGCGCCCGCCGAGGAGGTCGAGCGCGTGCGGCACATCGTGCGGGAGGCCATGGAGGGGGTCTGGAACCTTCGCGTACCCCTGCGTGTCGACGTCCATGATGGCCCCAACTGGGCCGAGGCCCACTAGGCGGGGGTCAGCTCCCCTCCCGTCTGAATAGCGTCCCCTATGGACCGTCAGAAAGAACAGCACGCGGTGTCGCCCGGCGATCTCGACCTCGTGGACCGTGCTCGCCGGGGGGACCGGGAGGCATTCCGTGAACTCGTCGAACGCTATCAACGCAAGGTTGCCGCGCTCGCCGTCGGAATGCTGCGAAGTCGCGAGGACGCATTGGACATAGTACAGGACACGTTCACCAAGGCTTATCAGAGCCTGGACAAGTTCAAGGGCGACTCGAGCTTCTACACCTGGGTGTACCGTATCGCGGTGAACCTCTGCATCGACCACCAGCGCCGTGAGTCGCGCTACGTGCAGGTGGGCACCGACACCGACGACGCGGGGGACGAGATCGTGCCGCCGTCACCCGATCACCTGGCACAGGACGAGCCCTTCGAGCGGGCGCGCAGCACGCAGATCGGTGCGCGCGTGACGGCCGCCATAAATGAGTTGACCCCCGAACACCGCGCCGTCATACTCCTTCGAGAGGTAGACGGGCTCTCCTACGAGGAGATCAGCCAGGTGCTCGACTGTCCCAAAGGAACCGTGATGAGCCGTCTCCACTACGCCCGCCGCCAACTGCAGGCGCGGCTGCACGGGTTGCGCTGACGTGTCGATGACCTGCGGCGAAGTCGGAACCCTGCTCGACGCCTTCGTCGACACCGAGCTGCCGTCCGCGACGCTGCTCGAGGTCGCTCGCCATGCGGGCCACTGCGCGCCATGCGAGCGCGCCGTCCAGGACCTGCTCGCCGTGCGCGAGGCGGTCGTCGCCGACGTCGACCGGGCGACCGAGGGCATGGACTTCTCGGGTGTGTGGTCGCGTGTCGAGGCGGCCATCGACCGCTCCGAAGGACAGGCCCGCTGGCGGCAGCGCAGCGACGCGAAGCGCGGTCGCCTGCCGCGCAGCATCCCCGTGTGGGGCTCGATCGCCGCGATCGCCGCCGGCGCGGCGCTCTACGTCCGGCCGATCGGGCAGGTCGCCACCACGAATCCCACGCCGTCCGCCGTCCGGGTCGCGTCGAAGCGTCTCCCGAACCACGTCTACATCGATCGCCTGGCGGGCAAGGACATCGCGCTCCGCCGCGAGGCCAAGAGCGGTACGACCATCATCTGGGTCAACCACGAGGTCGAGGGTAGCGGATGGTGACGCGGGCGCTGGCCCTGGCGCTGACGGCGTCTACGCTCTGTATCCGGCCAGCGCTGGCCGACCCCCTCCAGATCCAGGTCACCTCCGTGCGCGCCGCCGAGTCGGGCCCGTCCGACCCACAGCTCGTGAGCCTGCGTCCGCGCCTGCGCCGTCTGGTGGGCTACCGCGCCTTCCAAGTCGTGAACCAGGAGGTGCGCAGCTGCGACTGGCGCAGCGAAGCGCGCTTCGCGCTGCCGGGTGGCCGCCACCTCCAGCTCCTACCGAAGGGTGCCGACGACGACGTGGTCAACATGCAGGTGCGTCTGCTAGAAGGGCGCAGGCGTCTGGTGGACACGAACGTACGAGTGGTGAGCGGTGGAACGATGATGTTCGGCGTCGGACGCGATCCGCGCATCGGTGACAGCGCGCTCATCATCCTGCTGAAAGCGGACATGAAGTGATGGCCACACGCGGGGACTCCTGGCTCGAGGACGTCGGCACTCAGCTCCGCAGCGTGGTCGACGCGGTGTGGGGCGAGGTCCGGCAGCATGGCATTCTGCCCCTGCTCGAGCCGGTGCCGCCATTCAATCGTCCGAGCTTCCTCTCGCCGGCGGTCGCGGTCGGCGGCCTGCTCGCGATCATGCTGCTCTCGGGCATGGCGGTGACGGCGTTCGGCAGCCTCGTGCTCGTCCTGCTGGCGATGTACCTCCTGCTCGTCGAGGTCTTCGGGGTCTCGGTCGAGCTGCATCCGTTCGGCCTCCGCTGACGCCGACCGGCTGCGCCGATGCGTGGCGGACGGGACAGGGGCCGCCTCATCGTCGGGAGCGTGGTCCTCTTCGTCGCCAGCATCGGCGTCATGCTGTGGGGATGGGGCGACTGGTCGACCTTCTGGCAGAACCCAGCGCGTCTCTGCCTGGTCGTCCTGATGGTGATGGCCTGCGCGGTGGCGCTCGCAGCTCCCATGAGCGGCTTCACCGGCGCGCGCGTCGTCGATCGGCGCGACGCCCTGATCGTCCTGCCGATGCTCCCGCTGACGTTCCTCTACCTCTACCTGCCGCCGTGGGCCGACCGGCGCGATCTGTTCGTCCTCGACGGTGACGCCGTACGCTACGCCGGGCTCGCCCTGTGCGCCGCCGGCTGCGTGCTGCGCATCGCGCCGATGTTCGTGCTCGGCTACCGCTTCAGCCCGCTGGTGGCGATCCAGGAGGGGCACACGCTCGTCACGGACGGCATCTACCGGTACGTCCGGCATCCGAGCTACCTGGGCGCGCTCGTCGTCCTGGTCGGATGGGTGCTCGTGTTCCGCAGCGCGCTCGGCTTCCTCCTCGTGCCGCCGTTCGTGGGCGTCGTGGTGTGGCGCATGAACGACGAGGAGCGCTTGCTCGGCGCCGAGTTCGGCGACACGTACGCCGACTACCGGCGGCACTCGTGGCGCCTCGTTCCCTGGATGTACTGAGCCATGCCGTCACCGCCGGGCGACGCCGTGCCAGGTGGTCGTCGCCGCCGTTCGCGCCTGTGAGCGGACCGCATCGAGCACGCGCCAGCGGGGTCGATGTCGAGGGCGTCGCAGATGCTCTCGAACGCGAACGACCGCGCAGGGGTCGAGGCGGAAGAGGCGCTCCAGCGACAGCGATGCGCGCGGGCTCAGCGCAGGCGCTCATTCGCCGAGCGTGTCCCAGCGGACGTCCCAGAACTCGGGAACCGGCGGCCGCAGCTCCATGTGGCCGCCGAAGCACTCGAAGCTCGGCCGATGCGTGAGGCGCTCCTGTACGAGGTGCAGGTAGTCCTCGAGCGACTGCCCTGCCGCTGGCGCGCCGACGTCGAGGCGCTGGTGCGCCCCGCACTTCTTGCAGGAGACGTCGACGCGCACGCGCGGGCTACGCTTGTCTCATCTTCGCCGCGAGGATGCGCGACGTCGACGGTCGCATGATGCGCGCGTCGACCTCGCGTCCCTCGAGGAGCGTCTTGCGCACGTCCTTCCCCGAGATCGACACCGGCTTCTCGCCCTGGTGGTTCTCGGTGAGATCGACCCGGCCGATCGACTCGTAGAAGGCGGCGAAGCCGACCTTGAGCGGTTGGATCTTGAGGTCGCCCTTCAGCTTCCCGAAGATCTCCTGCGCGTCGAAGTCGCCCCAGATGGCGGTGCCGTCGTGGTACGGCGCGTCGGCGTGCTTGCGGCCGATGACGATGTTCGTGAAGCCGAAGTTCTGGCGGTAGATGCCGTGCATCACCGCCTCCTTGGGGCCGCCGTAGAACATCTTGATGTCGAGACCGAGCAGGATCACGCGGTCCGGCACCGACTCCTTGCGCGGGCCCCAGAGCGCCTGGTCGCTGTCGCCGTCGCCGAGCGCACGCTGGTCGATCAAGGCCTCGTACGTCTTCATGCGCGTGTCGGCGTCGACGTCGTCGCCCTTGGTCTCGCCGATGAGCGGGTTCAGCACCGCGCCCGCGTTGAGGCCCTGGCGGACCAGCGTCTCGAGGCCGTAGACGAGCGCGTACTCGTGGGCGCGATGGAGCGGGTTGCGGGTCTGGAAGGCGACCACGCGCTCCCAGCCCTTCTGGCGGAGGAGGGCGCGCACCTCGCGCGGCGTCAGCACGAACTTGCCGAAGCGCGGGTGCTTCGGCTGCGGCAGGACGCGGATCGTGCCGCCGACGAGGTGCGTTTTGTCGGCGTCGTTCTTGAGCACCATGTCGGCGCCTGGATGATCGGTGCGCTCGGTCCCGTAGACGCTCTTCACGTACCGCAACTTGTCCCAGGGGAAGACGTCGGAGATCTCGAGTGTCGCGACCACCGTCCCTGCCGTGTTCACGAGCGCGACGGTCTGGCCCTTGCCGAGCTTCGCGGCGAGATCGCTCGTCACCGGCAGCGAGAGCGGGATCGTCCAGGCGTACTTCGCGCCGCCGTGGACGATGTGCTCCTCGTCGAGCACGCGGTCGTACGTGGCCCGATCCATCGGACCCGTGAGCGGCGAGAGCCCGCCGTCCCCGAAGCGGTAGACGGTCGAGAGGTCGGCGTCGGAGACGGGAACCTTCGGCAGCCCGGCCGCCTTATCGGCGAACGCCTTGCGGTCCGCCTCCGGAACCGTGCAGGAGAGCGGCTCGCTGAGTCCGCCGTGGGGAGGGATGAGATCGGCCATGGGTGCGGTGTTCCTTTCGACGTCGGGAGTGAAGAACGACCGAACCTAGGCGAAAGCCGGACCTGGCTCAAACGGAATGGGATGAGGCACCTGCTTTGCGGAGCAGGCGGGGCGCCGGCGTCAGTGCGCCGCCATCGTGAGGCCGATGAGCGGCCAGAAGTAGATCGCCGTGAGATTGAACGCGATCCACGCGACCACCACGAGGATGGCGCCGGGTACGAGCATGTCGCGGAGCTGCATGTAGCCGGACGAGTACGCGATCGCGTTGCCCGGCGTGCCGACGGGCAGGGTGAAGGCGAGCCCCGAGGGGAGCGCCACGGCCGGCGCCATGATGCGCGGATCGATGTGGTACTGGGTCGCGATGCTGAGCGCGACCGGCATGAGGAGCGCCACGACGGCCGAATGGCTCATGGCTTCGGTGAGGACGATGCCGATCCCCGAGATGATCGCGATCACCTGGATGGGATTCGTCGCCCAGTGGCTGATGGTGAGCCCCGCGACCCATCCTGAGGCGCCGGAGCGGTTGAGCGCGGACCCGAGCGCGATCGCTCCGCCGTACATGAGCAGGACGCCCCAGTTGACGTAGGGCTCGACGTCGCTCCACCTGAGCAGGTCGAAGACGAAGATCGCGACCACCGCGCCGAGTGCGACGTTCGCGAGCCCCAGCTCCTCGCCGCCGACGATCCAGATGGCGAGCGTCCCGAGCATCAACATGCCGATCGAGCGCTCGCGCGCCGACATGCGTCCCATGCGCAGCATCTTCTCGTCGATGATCTCGTCCGCGGCCCGCACCGAGTCGATGTCGATCGGGAACCATCGCACCAGCACCTGCCACCCGACGACGAGGAGCACCGCGACGATGGGCAGCGCCGTCAGCGACCACTCGAGGAACGTGAAGGACTGGCCGCTCGCCTGCCTGAGCATGCCGAGGGCGAGCGGTGCGCGGCCGCCGCCGAGCAGCGTCGCGATGCCGCCGATCTGCGTGCCCCACGCCATGGCGATGAAGAGCGCCTTGCCGTAGTTGCTCTGCCGCGGTCGCAGCCGCAGCACGCTCGCGATCTCGATCGTGATCGGGAAGGTCATGGCGGCGACGCCGTGCTCGGACATGAAGAACGCCATGAGGGCGTTCATGAGGAAGAGCGATCGTAGGAGCGTCCGCGGCGTGCGCCCGAAGCGGCGCAAGACGGCCAGGGCGATGCGCGTCGAGAGCCCGCACTTCATGAGGGCCGCCGCGAGGATGAAGGCGCCCAGGATGAAGAAGACGGCCTCGTTGCCGAAGAAGCCGTAGGTCTCCTTGGCCGACAGCACGCCCGTGACGGGCAGGAGGACCATCGCGAGGAGACTCGTCACCATGAGCGGGATCGCGTTCGTCACCCAGTAGACGAGGCAGAGCAGGAAGACGGCGAGCGCCTTCTGCCCACCGTCCGACAAGCCTTCCGGTGCCGGCGCGAAGCGCGCGAGGGCGTAGAGCGCGAGGCCGAGGCCGAGGACGAACGGCCGATACGATCGCTCCAGCAGGAGGCGCCAGAGCGGACGGGTGTCCACCCGGACGTTCGCGTACGGCGACGGAGCGGAGGGGCGATCGGCCACGACGTCTACAGGTGCGACGAGTCGAGCGAGTCGCTGATCGCGCGCACGCGCAGGCGCCGCCTGAAGCGGGCGAGGCCGCGCGCCGCAAAGGCGCCCAGGCGCGAGCGGGTGAGGGCCTGTACGGCGCCGCCGGGCGGCGCTTCGCCCGTCAGCTGCGAGGCTTCGAACGGCGTGATGCCGAGGGCCAGATCGCGCACCCAGGTCATGGTGAGCTTCCGCTCGCGGGCCGTCCGGTAGAGGTGGCCGCCGACGGATGCGGCGTCTTCCGCCGTCACCTCGGGCGCGGCGCCACCGGCCGGGTGGTACATCGAGAGCACCGGCACGACGCCCATGGCCGCCAAGGCGTCGATGCCGGCCATGGTCGACGCGGCCGGCTCGATGCCGAGGACGAGGTCGCTCCACACCGTTCCGGCCGGGAAGACCGACGCGGCGTGCGCGAGCGCTTCGAGGTAGCGCTCGCGCCCGATGTAGCGCATGCGGCCGATGCAGTGGCGGTCGAGCATCTCCGGATCGAAGAGCTCGAGGTTGTACGAGAGCGCGTCGACCCCCATCGCGTAGGTGCGCTCGATCCACGCGTTCGTGCGCGGCGGGTGCACCTGCACCGCGACGAACGTGTCGAAGTGCTTGCGCACCGCCTCGACGTACGGGGTGAGAAAGCCGATCCCGCCGTCCTCGGCGTCGAACACGCTCGAGTTGAAATAGACGAAGTCGGCGACCCCTTCCTCGAACGCCGCCCGGACCACCTCGATCACCTCCGCGATCGAGATCGCACTCTCGCGCTCGCCGGGTGGGCGCGCCCCCTCGCGACAGAAGCTGCACGGCGCCCCGCGCACGCTGAAGCCGCAGGTGGCCGTCGGCGCCACGAGCAAGTGGGCGCCGTGCACCGTCCCGACCTGCCACATGGGTCGGCCGGCGCCCGTCCGCCGCCCGTAGAAGCGGGGAATCGAGCCGGTGCGGACCTCGATGCGCGATGTGTCGTCACCCACCACGTGCGCGCGCCCGTGCTCGGCGACGACGGCGTAGGTGGCGAGGGCGCCGTTCTCGATCGGGGCGAGGACACGCACGTCGCCGGGCAGGACGAGGTCGAGCGTGGTGGGCGTGAAGTCGGGCACCAGGCCGAGCTCGGCTCGCATGCGGTCGTCGATCCGCACGCCGCGCGTCGCCAACGCGATCTTCAACTGCACGGCGTTCGGCGTGCTCGTCACGCGGCCGCTCCACACGCGCCGCAGCCGGGGCCCGAGAGCGTCTGCCCGTCGAACGTGCCGCGCTCGATGTCGAGCCTCTGGATGCGGCCCTCCGTGGCGAGACCGAGCAACACGCGGAGGGTCTCGCCCGCGACGAGCGCCGCCACCGATTGCGCGGCTTCGCTGCCCGACCCGGCCGCCGGGAGCGCGAGAACGGACGGGTCGAGGCAACGCCCACACGGACGGCCGACGAGCGTCACGACCGTCCCCGAGCAGCCGTGCCATCGCCCGACGACCGCGCCCGCTCGCGCCGCATCGACGTCGATGCGACCCGGTGCACCTGACGCCATCGTGACCAGGGCGCCCGCCGCCCGCACGAGCGTCGCCGCGAAGCCGGCCGCGTCGTCGTCACCCGCGATCGTGACCCGGGACCCGAGCAGGCGCTCCTGGCCCCGCCCGCCGACCTCGGCGAGCAGGATCTGCCGGCTGTAGCGCTCGACCAGGGCGTCGGCGAGCATCACTCGATCACGTTCTTCTCGATCGGCTCCACCGTCACCCCCTGCTCGCGCAGCCACGTGATCGCCGATTCGATCGCGCGCTCGGTGCCGTCGAGCTCGATCGCGATGATCCCGATCTCCTCGGAGACGCTGGCGCTCCGGATGTTGAAGACGAGATCGAAGTCGCGCGAGATGCGCCAGATGAGCGGTTCGCGCACGAGCTTCTTCGGGTAGGTGAGGTAGAGCTTCGCGCGGTGCTGCTCGCCCTTGGAGGCGACGCGCCGGACCTTCTTCACGGAAGTTTTTGCCATCCCATCCACAAGTTCGTCGAGAGGTAGCGATCGCCGAAGTCGGGGAAGATCTCGACGATCGTACCTGCAGTGAGCGTGCGCGCAACTTCGAGCGCCGCCAGGTGTGCGGCGCCGCAGGACTGCCCCACGAGGATGCCCTCCTCGCGGCCGAGACGGTACACCATGTTGTAGGCGTCGTCGGTCCCGATCCCGATCTTCCGGTCGAGCTCGTGCTCCTTGTAGATCCCCGGCACGATCGAGGTGGCCATGTGCTTGAGTCCCTCGAGGCCGTGGAAGGCGTCCTCGGGCTCGGCGGCGATCACCTGCACGGCCGGATTCGCCTCCTTCATGAAGCGTCCGAGTCCCATGATGGTGCCGCTCGTCCCGATGGCCGCGATCACGTGTGTCACCTTGCCGTCGGTCTGCCGCCAGATCTCGGGACCGGTCCCCTCGTAGTGGGCCAGGGGGTTCGCCGGATTGTTGTACTGGTCGGGCTTGAAGTAGCGCTCGGGATCTTCGGCCAGGATCTTGCGGCACAGCCGGATCGCCCCGTCGGATCCTTCGAGCGGGTCGCTGAACACGATTTCCGCGCCGTAGGCAATGATGACGCGCTTGCGCTCCGTCGAGACGTTCTCGGGCATGACGAGCCGCACGGCGTAGCCCAGCGCCGCGCCCACCATCGCGAGCCCGATGCCCGTGTTGCCAGAGGTCGAGTCGAGGATGGTCTTTCCGGGAACGAGCTTCCCGTCGGCGATGCCGGCCTCGATCATCTTCTTGGCCGGGCGGTCCTTCACCGAGCCGCCCGGGTTGAAGCCCTCGAGCTTCGCGAACACGCGGACGCCGGGCGGGACGCCGTCGCGCACCACCCGGATCTCGACCAGCGGCGTGTTGCCGATGAGGTCGAGAACCGACCGCGCCGCGCCGGGCTCGTCCGGCCTCCCGCCCGCGCGGGCTTGGCCGGCCTGTGCGGCGAGCGTGCTCATGCGTGCCGCGGAGCTAGCAGCCTCCGGCGATCGCCGGGACGACGGAGACCTCGTCGGCCGGCTTCACCGGCGTCTCGAGGTTCTGCAGGAAGCGGATGTCCTCGCCGTTGACGAAGATGTTGACGAACCGCCGCACGGCGCCGTTCTCGTCGCAGATCCGGTCCTTGATGCCGGGGTGTCGCTTGTCGAGGTCGGCGACCAGCGCCGCGACCGTATTGCCGTCCGCCTGCACCGCCTCCGCGCCGCCGGTGTACTTGCGGAGCGGGGTCGGAACTCTCACCTGAGCCATGGTGTCGGGTCCTCCTTCGGGTTGCCAGTGCGTTTCACTCGGTCGGGGGTACCTGTGTCAACCCGCCGACGCCTCGGGCACGGCGCCGCGAAGCCGCTCGAAGAGCGCGTCGAAGTCGCCGAGGCGCGCCGGAATGCGGAACGGCTGCTCGACCGTGTCGAGCACCGCCTCGAGCGTCTTGTAGCCGTTGCCCGTGACGCTGATGACGATCGACTCGTCGCGCGGGATCCGGCCGAGTGCGATCAGCTTCTTGGTCACCGCCACGGTGGTGCCGCCGGCGGGCTCGGTGAAGATGCCCTCGGTCCGGGCGAGGAGCTGGATGCCCTCGACGATCTCCTGGTCGGTCACCGACTCGCCCCAGCCGCCCGACTCCCGCACCGCCTTCAGGACGTAGAAGCCGTCGGCGGGATTGCCGATCGCGATCGACTTGGCGATCGTGTTCGGCTTCACGGGCGCGATAAGGTCGGTCTGCTTGTGGATCGCCTGGACGACCGGCGCACAGCCTGCCGCCTGCGCGGAATAGATCTTGAAGTCGCCGTCGACGAGCCCCAGGTCGCGGAGCTCCTTGAAGCCCTTGGCGACCTTCGGGAGGATCGTGCCACCCGCGGTCGGGACGACGATGTGTTTCGGGAGCTTCCAGCCGAGCTGCTCCGCGACCTCGAAGCCGTAGGTCTTGGCGCCCTCGGTGTAGTACGGCCGCATGTTGATGTTGACGAAGGCCCAGCCGTACTTGTCGGCGATCTCGCTGCACAGGCGGTTCACGTCGTCGTAGTTGCCGCGCACCGCGACCGCGCGCGGGCCGTAGATGGTCGAGCCGATGACCTTGCCCTGCTCGAGGTCGTCGGGGATGAAGATGTAGCAGTTGAGCCCGGCGCGTGCGGCGTGGGCCGAGACCGAGTTCGCGAGGTTGCCGGTCGACGCGCACGACACGGTGTCGAACCCGAACTCCATCGCCTTCGAGATCGCGACCGAGACGACGCGATCCTTGTACGAGAAGGTCGGGTGGTTCACCGAGTCGTCCTTCACGTACAGCTCCTTCACGCCGAGGACCGCGCCCAGACGCTCGGCGCGGACGAGCGGCGTCATGCCGGACCACAGCCCGACGTGCGGCTCGCGCTCGACCGGCAGCAGCTCGCGATAGCGCCACAGGTTGCGGGGCCGCGACTCGATCAGCTCGCGCGTCAGCACGCGCTTGATGCCGTCGTAGTCGTAGACGACCTCGAGCGGACCGAAGCACGTCTCGCAGACGTGCAACGGCGCAATGGGCGTCTCGCCCCCGCACTCGCGACATCGAAGACCCTTCACGAAGCTCATGGAGCACTCCTTCTGGCGGCGTCACGCTCGAGCGTGGAGCCGCATGCAGCGCAACGCGGGGAGCGGGCGACGCGGACGCTGCGCCACCTCCCCGTGCGGAGATCGATCGAGAGCAGACGGTCGGCGAACAGCGGCGTCTCGCCGGCGAGGAGGCGCAGGGCCTCGGCCGCCTGCAGCGACCCCGCGAGCCCGACGACCGGACCGAGAATGCCCGCCTCCTGACACGGCGCGAGGTCGCCGTCGGGCGGCGCCTCCTCGAAGATGCAGCGGTAGCAGGCCGTGACGCCGGGGACGACCGTCAGGAGCTGGGCACGGAAGTCGATCGCGCCCGCGTGGACGAGCGCCACGCGCGCGGCGACCGCGGCGTCGCTCACGACGAACTTCGACACGATCGAGTCCGTACCGTCGAGGACGACGTCGAAGCCGGCGAGCCGGGCGGCGTCGCGTTCGGTGAAGCGCGCCTGCAACGTGTCGACGCGCAGGCCCGGCGCGATCTGCCGCAGGCGCTCGGCGGCGACGTCGACCTTGGGGCGTCCGATGGTCGCGTCGTCGTAGAGCGGCTGGCGGGGCAGATTCGAGACGTCGACGACGTCGGGATCGACGAGCCCGATCGTGCCGACGCCGGCGCGCGCGAGGGCGAGCGCGGCCGAGCAGCCGAGCCCGCCCACCCCGATCACCAGGACCCGGGTCCTGCTCGACGTCGATGTCTCCTTTTGCATGCGCATTGCAACAAAAAACCCCACTCCAACCGGTAGTGGAGAGGGGTTCGTCCAGGGCGCTGCGCTTCCTTATCTTCCTCGAGGCTCGCACCTCTCGTCGGACTTAGCACCAGCGTTTCGCCGTGAGACGAAACCGGTTGCTGTGGCTTCGCAGGGCCGATCCCTCCGCCACTCTGGATAAGGTATGTGGGAGTCGTTTCGTCTCTTCGGTCGAGGTAACCCGAAAGGCGAAGCCCTGTCAAACCTGTGCGGTGCGAGGGGTCCAGCAGCGGTCCAGACGTCGCTGCGCCGCGCCGGTCATGCCGCACCCCCGTCTTCCGCGACCCGCGCCCGGGTGACGACGAGGCTCGCGAGCCCGCGCCGCGTCGCACGGTTCGCGAGCCAGGCGAGCGAGAGCACGACGTAGCCGCAGGCGAAGGCGTAGGCGGCGTGGGCCTCGAACTCGCGCGGATTCACGAACAGGGACGGCGCGACTTCGGGGACGAGCTGGGTCGCCACCTGCGCGGTGAACAGGACGAAGAGGATGGCTCCCTCCCGCACCGACAGCGCGAACGACGCGAGCATCACGACCGCCAGAGCCGACTGCGCGGCGGTGAGGAAGATCTCCCGCGCCTGCGTCTCGGTGAGGGGCATCGCATCGAAGCGCCCCAGCGAGACGCCGTAGGCGAGCGGCAGGGCGCCCACGAGGAGCGTCCATTGGTTCACCTTCGACGACAGGAGCACGCTCAACCCCTCGGTCGCGGCCCCGCGCAGCACGAAGAGGATCGCCACGATGAACTCGGGCGCCTCGGAGGCGAGTGGCGCCAGCCACTGGATGAGCAGGTACTCCGGCACCGCCAGCGATCGGCCGATGGTGATGAGCGACTCGGCGAACGGCTCGGCCGCCGCGAAGATCGCGAGCGCCGAGCCGAGGAACATGGCGACGATGGCACCCCGCCGCCGCCCGACCGAGAGCCGTGCGATCACGAGCGGCGGGCCGACCAGGTGCGGCGCTTCGACGGGTTGGCGCAACAGCGTGCGTGTGTACCACGCGAAGATGGCGAGCAGGACGGCGGTGTCGAGGAGCGAGAGCGTCGCCTTGAGTGGGATCACGAGCGCGTAGATGGTCGCGACCAGCAGGGCCAAGAGCTCGGCCGACTGCGCCGGGCGCAGGACGATCTCGCGCGCGGCGCCGCGAGTTCTCGCCCACAGGACGAAGACGAGCGACGCCCAGCCGACGCCGATCAGCAGCCGGTTCGCGCCCGTCATGTTCGCGGTCGCGTAGCCGACGTAAGCTGGATCTCGCGCGGCTTGCCACGCGAGGTAGAGGTCCACCGCGTACTCCGGGAGCACCGCGATGACGGCCAGTCCGGCCAGCGCAACCCCGCGCGGAACGTCGAGCTGCGCCACCTCGGCAGCCCACGAGAGCAGGAAGGCCGCGCCGAAGATCGCGAGCCCGGACGCGAACGCCTCCAACCCCGGGGGCAGGTGAAGCCCCAGCGCGCGCAGCACGAGCCATTGCAGGGCGAGCCCCGAAGCCAGCAGCAGCGACACCATGTGTCCCATCGAAAAACCTCCCGCGATGATTTCGCGAGAGGTCTCGATCCGGAGGGTGGGCCCTCTACCGGCGTGCCGGGCCGCGCGAGCGACCGTGATGACGACACGCCGAACCGGCGGGTGATCTACTCCCCTATCGCAGCGGCGACCCTATCCGACGATGCCGGGCGTGTCGAGGTGGCCCCGCCGACGGACGATCGCGTTGTGTGCTCCCGGACGATCGGGTACGTCGCGGAGCCATGTCCCGCGCGCTCGTGCTCGCCTGCGCTCTCCTCTCGCTCGGCTGCTCGCGCCAGGCGGCCACGCCGAAGACGCCGGGCGCGTCCGACGCCGCGCGTGCCGTCGTTTCAGCGGCCGATCGATCGGAAGCCGACCGCGCGCTCGATGCGGGGCGCCACCCTGCAGACCTGCTGACGTTCGCTCGCGTCGGGCCGGGCCAGCACGTCGCCGAGCTCGGGGTGGGTGGCGGCTACACGAGCGAGCTGCTCGCGCGCGCGGTGGGGCCGACCGGCGTCGTCTACGGGCAGAACTCGCGTCTCATCCGCGAGCGGTTCGCGGAGAAGCCCTGGACCGAGCGCCTCGCGAAGCCCGTCATGCGCAACGTGGTGCGGGTCGATCGCGAGTTCGCGGATCCGCTGCCGCCCGAGGCGCACGACCTCGACGCGGTGCTGATCATCCTTTTCTACCACGACACCGTGTGGATGGGCGTCGACCGATCGCAGATGAATCGCGCCGTCTACGCGGCGCTCCGGCCGAGCGGCCTCTATGTCGTCGTCGATCACAGTGGCGCCGCGGGCTCGGGCGCGACGCAGACCCAGACGCTCCACCGCATCGAGGAGTCGGTCGTGCGCGACGAAGTGCTCGCCGCCGGCTTCCAGCTCGCGTGGGAAGCCGACTTCCTGCGCAACCCCGCGGATCCCCGCGACTGGAACGCCTCGCCACGCGTGGCCGCCGAGCGCCGCGGAACGAGCGACCGGTTCGTGCTCGGGTTCGTGAAGCCGGCATCGTGATGGCTCGCCCCGTCCCGACGCAGATCGACTGGGTCGCGGAGCTCGCGCGTGCGACCGAGCTCCTCGAGGCGATCGTCGACGACCGGAGTCTCCTCGCGCTGTTGGACCTCGATCTGCGCACGCGATTCCTCACGGCCGCGGGCCGGATCGCGCGTCCCGATACGGTCTCACGCCGCCGCCTCGCGCGTGCCTTCCGGCGCCGCGAACGCGACGAGCAGCGCCGGACCGACGTGGCCGTCCTCGAGCGCACCGGCGCGCGCGCGCTGCGTCGCGCGGCGGTCTACCCGACGCCGCGGCCGGGCGCGCCGGAGCCTCCGTCGCCCGGGCCCGGGAACGACGAGCTGCGCGAGGCGCGCACCTGCTACGTCTGCAAGGAGGAGTTCCGGCGGGTCCACTTCTTCTACGACTCGCTCTGCGAGCCGTGCGCGGAGCTCAACTGGTCGAAGCGCCATCAAACGGCCGACCTCCGCGGCCGCGTGGCCCTCGTCACGGGCGCGCGCGTGAAGATCGGGTACCACGCGGCCATCATGCTGCTGCGCGCCGGCGCGCGGGTGATCGCCACCACGCGCTTTCCGCGCGACGCCGCGCAGCGCTACGCGCGCGAGCCCGACTTCGCCGCGTGGGGTGACCGCCTCGCCGTGTACGGCGTGGATCTCCGCCATACGCCGAGCGTCGAGACGTTCTGTCGCGAGGTGATCGCACGCTTCGACCGCCTGGACTTCGTCATCAACAACGCCTGCCAGACCGTGCGGCGACCCGCCGGCTTCTACGATCATCTGCTCCGCACGGAGAGCGAGCCGATCGCCTCCCGCCCCGTGGGCGAGCAGCGCCTGCTCGAAGGGCACGAGCGGCTCGGCGGTACGACCGCGGTGGCGGCGCCCCGCGCGCTCGTCGACTCGGTGCGGGCGAGCCAGGTTGCCCTGCTCGAAGAGGACCTGCGCCGCGGCCACGACATCTTCCCTGCAGGGCAGCTCGACGCCGATCTCCAGCAGGTCGACCTCCGCGATCGCAACAGCTGGCGTCTGGCACTCGACGAGGTGTCGGCGGTCGAGCTGCTGGAGGTGCACCTCGTGAACGCGGTCGCGCCGTTCGTCCTGAATGCGCGCCTGAAGGCCCTCATGCTGCGCGAGCGGACCGACGACAAGCACATCGTGAACGTGTCGGCGATGGAGGGGCAGTTCTACCGCGCGTTCAAGACCGACAAGCATCCGCACACGAACATGGCCAAGGCGGCCCTCAACATGATGACGCGGACGTCGGCTGCGGACTACGTCAAGGACGGCATCCACATGAACAGCGTCGACACCGGCTGGATCACCGACGAGGATCCTGCACCCGTCGCCGAGCGTAAGCGCAGCGAGCACGGCTTCGTTCCGCCGCTCGACGTCGTCGACGGGGCGGCACGCATCCTGGACCCCATCTTCTCGGGCTTCCGCACCGGCGAGCACGCCTGGGGGCTGTTCTTGAAGGACTACAGGCCGACGCGGTGGTGAGCGTTCCGCGCGCCATCGGCGCCAGCGCGGCCCTCGCGCTCGCGGCGCTACTCGCCATCGCCTGTGACGAGGGCGAGCGCACGGCGCCCGCCGGCGCGGCGATCGCGGCCACCCCGGCGCCCAAGGCGTCGGCAGGTGTCCCTGGGACCACGGCGTGTACGGCGAACGACCCCGCCGGATGCGCGTCCGCGACCGAAACCGCGATCCTGGCGGGTGGCTGCTTCTGGGGCATGGAGGAGATCCTGCGCGGGATTCCCGGCGTGCTCGAGACGGAGGTCGGCTACACCGGCGGGACGACCGGGCATCCGACCTACGGTGACGTGCACACCGGGTCGGCCGGGCACGCCGAGGCCGTTCGCATCGTGTTCGATCCCGTGCGGCTCTCCTACGAGGACCTGCTCGAGAAGTGGTTCTTCCGCATGCACGATCCCACCACGAAGAACCGCCAGGGCAACGACGTCGGCTCGCAGTATCGCTCCGCGATCTTCGTCACCTCCGACGCCCAGCGCGTCGTCGCCGAGCGCGTGAAGGCGCGCGTCGACGCGAGCGGCAAGTGGCAGGCGCCGATCGTCACCGAGATCGTCACCGCGGGTCCGTTCACGCCCGCCGAGGCGTACCACCAGGACTACCTGCAGAAGCACCCGAACGGCTACACCTGCCACTACCTGCGCGACTAGGAGCGAGCGATGGATCGGGGGACGACCCTCTACCACGGTGGCCGCGTGCTGGTGATGGACGGCGTGACGCTGCCGGCCGAGGCGCTCGTCGTGCGCGCCGGCCGAGTCGTCGCCGTCGGGACGGCTTCCGACATGGCACGCCTCGCCGGCGCGGGTGCCGAGCGCGTGTCGGTCGGCGGGGCGACGATCATGCCGGGTCTGATCGACACCCATCCGCACCTCATCCACTTCGGCGCCTTCGCCGAGCCGCTGGTCGATCTCTCGGACGCGCGGGACCACGCCGACATCGTCGCGCGACTCACCCGTCGCGCCGCCGAGACGCCGCCGGGCGAGTGGGTCATGGCGACGCCGGTCGGCGAGCCGCACTACTTCCTGCGCCGATCGTGGCGCGATCTTCCGGAGCGCGCGCTGCCCGACCGGCACGTCCTCGATCGCGCGACGCGCGACCATCCGGTGTGGATCCAGGCGTGGGCACCGGTCATCCCGAACGTGTGCGCGTTCAACTCCGCTGGCCTCGCGAAACTGGACCTCGGACGCGCGACGCCGGATCGAGTCGAGAACGTGTGGATCGAGAAGGACCCGGGCGGCGAGCCGACCGGCCGCCTCACCGGCTCGGTCAACAACTACTACACGAACGACGCGTTCATGAACCGGCTGCTCCGCGAGCTGCCGCTCCTGCGGCCGGAGACGGTGCTTCCCGGGGCGCGCCGCGCGATGGCGGCGTACAACCGCCTCGGCGTGACGGCGGTGTACGAGGGCCACGCGATGGGTCACGGCGAGATCGGGGCCTACCGCGCGCTGCGTGCCGAGGGGGCGCTCACGGTGCGCGTGCTGACCGCGCTCGAGGCCGAAGCGTATGGGCTTCCCTGGACGCACGGGCTGTCGATGGCGGAGTTCGACGAGCACCTGGAGGAGGCGCTCGCCATGACGGACCGGAGCGACGCCTGGCTTCGCGCCGACGGCGTCACGCTCTCGCGCGGCGGTCCCTGCTGGCCCGGCTTCCTCCGCATGCACGAGCCGTACCGCGGCCCGTACGGCGAGCCGACCACGGGCGTCACCTTCGTCGAGCCGGAGAAGGAGGAGCGCGCACTCGGGTTCTGCGCAGCGCGCGGGCTGCGTCTCAACTTCATCGGCGCCGGCTATCGCGACCACGACGACTTCCTGCCGCGCGCCGAGGCGATGGCGGCGCGCGATCCGTCGATACGCGAGCGCGGCTGGATCCTGCAGCACGCCTACCTCGTGACCCCGGAGCAGGCGCGCCGCTACGCCGCGCTCGGCTTTCGCGTCACGACCAGCATGTCGTTCTCGTGGGGGAAGGGCGATCTCTTCGCCGAGCGCGTGGGGCGGCACGTCTGGCCGGACCTGATCCCGCTTCGCCGCCTGCTCGACGCCGGCCTCGTCGTCGGCTGCGGCACCGACTGGGGGCCGAAGAACGTCTTCGAGCACGTCCAGCTCGCCGAGACGCATCGCTTCTGTGGCAGCGGCCATCGCAACGACGGCGCCGCGCAGAAGGTGACGCGCGCCGAGGGGCTCGCCATGTGGACCCGCGACGCCGCGCGCGTGCTCGGCTGGGACGGCATCGGCACGCTCGCGCCCGGCAGCCACGCCGACCTCATCGTCGTCGACCGCGACCCGCTCGGCTGCTCGCTCGACGACCTGCCGTCGACCCGCGTCCTTCGCACCGTCGTCGGGGGGCGCACCGTGTTCGAGGCGACGTAAGACGGCGTCGAGCCGCCGGGCGCCGGCGCGTGGCGCCCCCTACTCCCGGCTGGCGCTGGTTTCCCGTCGTCGAGACGCCGACAGCAGCCTTCCGGCGGTCGTCGTCCAGCGGCGTCCTGTGTCCTCGGGTCGGCTGGCGGCTCAGTCGTTCGTGCAGACGTCCCAGTCGCCGACGAAGAGCCCGCGGTACACTCTGGCGCTGTGCCCGCAGGCGGTGAGCAGCAGCGACGGGCGTGCCGTCGACACGAGGTCGACGGCGGACGGCTCGCCGACGATCGCCGTGCTGTTCCCGTCCAGGGTCGCGTTGGCGAGCCGCACCCGGGTGGCATTGAGGCCGAATCGCCCGTTGCCCTGAACGACGAGGCCGTCGACCGTCACGCGCCCCGCGAAGATCCCCTCCATGCCGTTGCCGCTGGCCGTGATGGCGGTCCCTTGCACGCGCCCAAGCCGGTCGATCCAGCGGGCATCGAGCCCGACACCACCGTTGCCGGTGGCCGTGAGGTTGTCGCCGAAGATCGTCTTGGCATGGATACCTTCACCGGCGTTGTCATGCACGGTCACGTTGGTCGCGACGACCTTGCTGCTGCGGCCGAACAGGAGGACGCCGCCTCGATTGTGGTGAAGGTCGAGGTCGCTCAGGTAGACGCGCCTGGCCTCGCCACCAATCCCACCGCCGTATTCCACGTCGTCGAAGCCGTCGATCTCGCCCGGCCCTGCCACGGTGCAGGTCGCACCCTCGCAATCGATTCCCGTGTACAGCGAACCGCCCTGGCCGGACGTGATTCGGTGCCCGTTCATCTGCAGCTTCGCGTCGCGACCCAGCTTGACGGCGGCCTCTTCCCCGCCGCAGGCGATGTCGGCCTGGAGGATGCCGGTCTCCCCGTCCGGCACGGTCAGGTGGCAGAAGGCGATGTCGAGGGCCGAACCGTCGCGGACGAGCATCGTTGCGAGCGCGAACCCGAGCAGCAGGCGATGCGGCATGGTGTCCCCCCAAGGCGGCATGACCCGGACGCCCTTCGACCGGGTAGCTGCCGCGCACCCGAGTTACGAGACCTGCAAAGGAGCTGTCAAGACGAATCCCGGCCCTCACCCGCCCCTGCGCGGCGGGAGTCGCGCCCTAGTAGCGCTGGCCGGTCTGGTTGCCCGTGTCGGGGTACGCCGAGACGGCCTTGGGGACGGCGACGCGATCGGGACGCACGCGCGCGCTGTCGATGAACGCGACCAGCTTGGGGAGGGCCTCGTCGGTCGGCGGCGGGTCGCTGCCGAGCTCCTTGCGGGCTTCCTCACCGAGCGGGCCCTGGGGCCGTAGCTGCTCGATGGTCTGGTAGGCGAGCTTCGCGCCTTCGGTCTCCTCGCGGTCCGTGTACGCCTCGCCGAACTTCGCCAGCACGTCGGCGGTCGCATCGGTCTCGGGGTATTCGGTCAGTAGGCCGCGCAGCCGGCTTTCGGCCGCACGGATGCTCTTGCGCCGCAGGTAATAGGCCGCGACCTCGGCCTCGTGCCGTGCGAGCGCTTCGCGACACTCGCGAATGCGAATGTGCGCGCGCTCGGCCCACGGCGTGTTCGGGAACCGGTCGACGATGTTGAGGAACGAGGTCAGCGCGTTCTTGACCGCCTGCTGATCGCGATCGGCCGTCGTGTACTGCGCCATGTAGGAAAGGCCGCGATAGTACTCGACCGAGGGTAGGAATGGGCTCGTCGGGTGCATGCGCTCGAAGTTGCCGAACGCGGCGATCGCCTCGGGGTAGCGCTCGGCCTGGTAGTACGCTTGCGCGATCTTCAGCTCCGCCTCTTCGGCGTGGGCGTCGAACGGATACTGGTCGAGGAGAGCCTTGTACTTCTGGACGGCGTAGTCGTAGGCCTCGTCCTCGAACGCCTCGTTGGCCTCGTTCCACAGGTCGTCGGCGGGAATCACCGGCTTCTTGCCGGCACAGCCGAGCGCGCCCGCGACCAGCACGACGGCGACCACCAGGGTACGCAGCGACATGCGAGGCAAGTAGAGGATGGCCCACGGGGAGTCAACGCGCGCGAGTTGAAGGAGCACCGGCGGGCGGATAACGGACGAGCGGGTGGCCGGGCTCTTCGCGATGTGGCGCTCGACGCGCATGGTCGTGCTCACCGCGATCTGCGCGGCGCTCTACGCCGCCATCCTGATTCCCTTCAAAGTCGTTCCCCTGATCCCCGGGGTCACCGAGTTCCGGCCGGCCAACGCGGTGCCGATCGTGTGCTCCTTCTTGTTCGGGCCGGCGGGGGCCTGGGGCGCGGCGTTCGGCAACCTGATCGGCGACTTCTTCGGCGGCCTCGGCCCCGGCGATCTGTTCGGCTTCGCGGCGAACCTCGGCTACGGCCTCGTGCCGTACGCCGTCTGGGGCGCCGTGACGGACGCGCCGCCCGTCGGGGGCGGTCCGGTGCGCTGGCTCGGCCTGCTCCTCGTCATCGCGCTCGCGAGCACGCTCTGCGCGACGATCGTCGGCTGGGGCTTGCACACGCTCGGCTTCCACCCGTTCACGGTGCTGGGGCCGCTCGTGCTCGCGAACAACCTCGTCGCGGCAGCCGTCCTGGCGCCGCTCCTCCTGGGCGTCCTCTATCCGCGCATCGCGCGGGCGCGGCTGCTCTTCCGCGATCTGTTGCCGGCGCGCGCGCGGACATCTCGCGCCCGTCGAACGCTGGGTGTCGTGCTCGTCGTGGCCGGCACGGTCGGCGGATTCGTCGCGGGCGAGCTCATCGGGCTCGGACGATGGACGCCGCCGTGGTCGGTCGTGCACACGACGGGCGGGACGGCGGAGATGGGGCTCGGTCTCCTGCCCATCATCGCAACGGCGGCGGTGGGGCTCGCGCTCCTGTGAGCGGCGCCGGTGTCGAGACGCGCGCGCTCACGTGCCGGTACGAGGGACGGGAGCATCCGGCGCTCGACGGCGTGTCGCTGCGCCTCGGCGCGGGGACGCTGACCCTCGTCATGGGCGCGACGGGCGCCGGCAAGACCACGCTCGCGAGCTGCCTCGCCCGCATCGTGCCCTGCTTCACACCCGCCGAGGTGTCGGGCGAGGTGCGGCTCGGCGACACGCTCGTCACCGATCGGACGGTCGGCGATCTCGCGGGCACGATCGGCATGGTGTTCCAGGATTTCGAAGCGCAGCTCTTCTCCACCGACGTCACGCAGGAGGTCGTCTTCGGCCTCGAGCAGATGGGCGTGCCGGCCCCGCGGATGCCCGAGCGGATCGCGGCTGCGCTCGGCGCCGTCGGCCTCACGGGCTTCGAGGGACGCGATCCGACGACCCTCTCGGGCGGCGAGAAGCAGCGTCTCGCGATCGCCGGGCTGCTGGCGCTCGAGCCCGACATCCTCGTGCTCGACGAGCCG